>ERZ504995.1-NODE-1-length-41720-cov-4.287604_pt1 | contig 41720 bp, 34 predicted proteins | sample MGYA00514197_ERZ504995 | MGnify/ENA primary metagenome ERZ504995 (study PRJEB26094, sample SAMEA4028455) | Ovis aries | biome: host associated; feature: stool; material: fecal | place: Italy | collected 2012 | study: EMG produced TPA metagenomics assembly of the Sheep...
ATGCTCATCCTGACGTTCCTGTTCCGGGTCGTCACCGTCGACGGACAGTCCATGGTGCCGAACCTGCACGACGGGGACCGGCTCATCCTGACGGATGTCACCACCCACTATGAACGGGGCGAGATCGTCGTCATTTCCAGAGCCGATGACGACCCGCTGGTCAAACGTGTCATCGCCGTTTCCGGCGACACCATCGACCTTCGGGACGGCAGTGTTTATCTGAACGGCGAACTGCTCGACGAGCCCTACATCGACCAGGAGACCTACGACGTCTCTCCGGGCCCGCCGGACTTCCCGCTGACCGTGCCCCGCGGTTATGTCTTCGTCATGGGTGACAACCGCGGTAATTCGCTCGACTCCCGCTCCTATGAAGTGGGGCTTGTGGATATCCACCGCATCCTTGGAAAAGTCGTCGTACATCTTTCGAATTCGGAGGAATGAAATATGAGTCTGTTCAAGAAAAAGAGCCTGGCAGAGGACCTTGCTCAGGCGGAAGAAAAATATAACGAGGCCACCGAAGCCATCGAAGCGGTGGAGGAAGCCGCGGTCGAAGAGGAACTGTCCCTCGACACGGAACTCGAAAAGATCGAAGCGGAGTCCGACACGGAAGTCGCGGCCGATACGGAAGCTCTCGTCGAGAAATCGGGCCGCCGCAAGGCCCTCGAGTTCACCTATGAGCTCGTCAGCGTCCTCATGGTGGCGGCCATCATGACGGCCATCCTGTTCACGTTCCTGTACCGGTTCTCCGGTGTCGTGGGCGAGTCCATGGAGCCGACGCTCCACTCCGGCGACTGGGTCTTCCTCTCCCAGATGGAGGACACCGACCCCCGCTACGGCGACGTCGTCGTCATCTCTCAGGAGAACGCGTACCACGAGAACATCATCAAGCGCGTCATCGCGACGGAAGGGCAGATCATCGACATCAACTATGACACCGGCGATGTCATCGTCAACGGTCAGATCCTCGATGAACCCTACATCAACAACGAGACCATCAACTCCTACGATATGTCCCTGCCCCTGATGGTGCCGGAAGGGCACTGCTTCGTCATGGGCGACAACCGTCAGAACTCGATCGACTCCCGTTCGACGGCCATCGGACTCATCGATAACGATTACATCCTGGGTATTGCCAAACGGGCTTCCACCCCGAACGGCATCGTCGACCTGGAACTCCCGGAGGGTTAAATGCCTGATTTTCAGAAACAGACCGTCCAGTGGTTCCCGGGTCATATGGCGAAGACCCGCCGAAAGATCAAGGAAAGCCTGCCTCTGGTCGACGCCGTCGTCGAACTGGTCGACGCCCGCATCCCGGAGAGCAGCCGCAACCCGGAACTGGACGAGATCACGGCCGGAAAACCGAGGATCATCCTCCTCAATAAGTCGGATGTCGCCGACCAGAATGCCACCCGTGCCTGGATGGACTACTTCCAGAGCAGGGGTGCTTTCGTCCTGTCTGTGGACTGCAAGACCGGAAAAGGTCTGAACGGCTTCGTGCCGCTCGTCCGCAAGGCGCTCGCCGAGCGCATCGAACAGAACAACGCGAAGGGCATGAGCGGACGACCGCTGCGGCTCATGGTCGTGGGCATCCCGAACACAGGCAAGTCCTCGTTCATCAACCGCATGAGCTCGAAGTCCAAACTGCAGGTCGCGAACCGTCCCGGCGTCACCCGCTCGAACCAGTGGGTCGTCTGCGGAGACGGCATCGAACTCCTCGACACGCCCGGCGTGCTCTGGCCGAAGTTCGACGACCCGAAGGTGGGCGACAAACTCGCCTTCATCGGGTCCATCAAAAACGACGTCATGGATGTCGAGACCATCGCGGTCCGGCTCCTCGATATTTTGAAGACCGACTACACCGACCGGCTCTGTGAGCGCTACAAGGTCGACCCCGCCGTGGCGGACATGGAACCCTACGAGGTCCTCGAAGCCATCGGCCGCAAACGGGGCATGCTGCTCCGGGGCAACGAGGTCGACACGGAGCGGGCCGCCAACACCCTTCTGACGGAGTACCGCAGCGGGAAGCTCGGGAAGATCACCCTCGAGCGGCCGAAAGGATAACACCGATGGCAAAGGAAACAACGACACCGACTTACGAGCTCGAAGACAAGGGGAGAGCCGAGGGGCTCCTCCGCGTCTGCGGCATCGACGAAGCGGGCCGAGGCCCCCTGGCGGGTCCCGTGTTCGCGGCGGCGGTCGTCCTGAAGCCCGGTACGGACATCCCCGGCCTCAACGACTCGAAAAAACTCACCGCCAAAAAGAGAGACGCGCTCTTCGACGTCATCCTGGAAGTGGCAGACGACTACAGCATCGCCTCCGCCACCGAGAAGGAGATCGACGAGCTCAACATCCTGCAGGCCACCTTCCTCGCCATGAACCGGGCGTTCGACGGGCTGCGGGAGAAACCGGACCTCGCCCTCGTGGACGGGAACCGGAACCCCGGCGTGGACGCCGTGGTCGAGACCGTCGTGAAGGGCGATGCACGCTCCATGTCCATCGCCGCCGCGTCCATCCTGGCCAAGGTCTCCAGGGACCGGTACATGCTGGAGATCGCGAAGCTCTTCCCGCAGTACCAGTTCGAGAAGCACAAGGGCTACGGCACGAAGCTGCACTATGAGATGCTGCAGCAGTACGGCGTTTCCGAGGTACATCGCCGAAGCTTTCTCAAAAACCTCGAAGAACATTTCCACTAACGACGAAAGGGGAACGTCGCCTTGAACAAGAACGGCCTTGGCAACCTCGGAGAGGACTATGCCTGCGAAGTGCTCGAAGGGCTCGGTTATGAAGTCCTCGACCGCAACTTCCGCAGCCGCTTTGGCGAGATCGACATCATCGCCCGCAAAGAGGGCTTCCTCTGCTTCGTCGAAGTGAAGACCCGTTCGGAGGGCTCCATGGGCCGTCCGGTCGAGAGCGTCACCCGCTCGAAACAGCAGAAGATCATCAAGACCACCGAGTACTACATCGTCTGCCACCCGTCCCTTGTGGAGCGGGAAGGACTCCAGCCCCGCTTCGACTGCATCGAAGTGTTCGCGAACAGCGAGGGCAGACCGGTGGCCTATGAATATATCAAAAACGCTTTTACAGCAAATTAACAACGTTAGGAGCGCACCCATGCTTTACACCAGCACTCGAAACAACACATTACGAGTGGAGGCCAGCGAGGCCATCACCCGGGGCATCTCGGAAGACGGCGGTCTGTTCGTCCCCGTCGAGATCCCGAAGCTTTCCATGCAGGACCTTCAGGAGATGATCCCGATGTCCTACATCGAGCGGGCGAAAAAGGTCCTCTCCCTGTACCTCACGGACTTCACGCCGGAGGAGATCGACTACTGCGTCAGCGGCGCCTATGCGAAGGGCAAATTCGACTCCGACAAAGTGGCTCCTCTCGTCACGCTGGACGACAAGGCCGAAGTCCTCGAACTGTTCCGCGGGCCCACCTGCGCCTTCAAGGACATGGCGCTCCAGCTGCTGCCTTACCTTCTGACCACCGCGTCGAAGAAGGCGGCTCCCGACAAACAGATCGTCATCCTGGTCGCCACGTCCGGTGACACCGGCAAAGCGGCTCTGGAAGGCTTCAAAGACGTGCCCGGCACCCGCATCCTCGTCTTCTATCCGAGGGACGGCGTGAGCCCCATGCAGAAACTCCAGATGGTCACCCAGGAAGGGGCCAACGTGGGCGTCTGCGCCATCGAGGGCAACTTCGACGACGCGCAGAGCGGGGTCAAAAAGATCTTCACCGACAAAGCCGTCGGCGCGAAACTCGCGGAAAACGGACTCATGTTCTCCTCCGCGAACTCCATCAACTGGGGCCGTCTCGTGCCGCAGATCGTCTACTACTGCAGCGCCTACGCGGACATGCTCGAAAAGGGCAATGTCGCACCGGGAGAGGCGATGGACGTCGTCGTCCCCACCGGCAACTTCGGCAACATCCTCGCGGCCTACTACGCGAAACTCATGGGCGTGCCCGTCGGCAAGCTCATCTGCGCCTCCAACGCCAACAACGTCCTCACGGACTTCCTGACGACCGGGACCTATGACCGGAACCGGACGTTCTACACCACCATGTCTCCGTCCATGGACATCCTCATCTCGAGCAACCTGGAACGCCTTCTGTTCCACCTCTCCGGAGAAGATGATGCCGCGGTCCGCGACTGGATGGGCAAACTCTCCGAGACCGGTGTCTACACCGTTTCGGACGATGTCTTCTCAAAGATCAAAGAGAACTTCGCCGCCGGCTGCGCCGACGACGAGACGGTCTCCGGTGTCATCCGGAAGACGTACGAGGAAGACGGCTACCTGTCCGACACCCACACCGGTGTCGCCATCACCGTCTACCGCGACTACATCGCGAAAAACGGGGGAGAGACCCCGACGGTCATCGCCGCCACCGCCAGCCCCTACAAGTTCTCGAAGAGCGTCCTCTCCGCCGTCCTCGGCGAGACGCCGGACCTCGACGAGTTCGACATGGCCGGCGCCCTCGAGGAGAAGACCGGCGTGAGCATCCCGGCGCCCCTCAGCAACCTGAAGGACAAGACCGTCCGCTTCACGACCACCTGCGCCGTCGACGACATGGAGCAGCAGGTCTACGACATGCTCGGCATCTGAGAGGTGTGACATGGCACTGTTCGCGATGGGCGACACCCATCTCTCTCTGGGCACCGACAAGCCCATGGACAAGTTCCCCGGCTGGGAGAACTATGTCTCCCGCATGGAGGCGAACTGGCGCAAACTGGTGAAGCCCGAAGACACGGTCGTCATTCCCGGAGACATCTCCTGGGGCATGACCCTCGACGAGGTGCGGCCGGACTTCGCATTCCTCCATGACCTGCCCGGTACGAAGCTCATCGGCAAGGGGAACCACGACTACTGGTGGTCCACGATGAACAAGATGAACGCGTACCTCGAGGCCGAGGGCTTCGACACCCTGCACTTCCTCCACAACAACACCTACGTCGTAGGGGAGTACGCCGTCTGCGGCACCAGAGGCTGGTTCTTCGATGACGAGACGCCCCACAGCGAAAAGGTCATCAACCGCGAATGCGGACGCCTGCGCATGGGCATCGACGCGGCGAAGGCCACCGGGAAGGAGCCCCTCGTGTTCCTGCATTATCCGCCGGTGACCACCGACCGGGAATGCACGCCCATCATGGATGTGCTGCGGGAGTCGGGCATCTCCACCTGCTATTACGCGCACCTCCACGGCAACGCCATCAGCCGCGCCTTCCGGGGCGAAAAAGACGGCATTCGGTTCGATTTGATTTCGGCCGATTCCATGAAATTCTGTCCGTTGCTGATTTCCCGCTGAAACGGCCTGAAAACGGGCAAAAAACTTGTGGAAAATCCTTATACTATGTGGTATAATACGTTAGTTTTTAATAGTACTTGAGAGGAGAACTCCAAAATGAGTCTGAAATCTTCCGAAAAAATCGATACCAATCTCTACGAACTCGTCATCGACGTTGACGGCGAGACCTGGAGCAAAGCCATCAACGATGCGTTCCAGAAGCAGAGAAAGAACATCACCATCCCGGGCTTCCGCAAAGGTAAGGCGACCCGCGGCATGGTCGAAAGATATTATGGCGAAGGCGTCTTCTATGAAGATGCATTCGAGATCATCTACCCCGACGCTGTCGAAGCCGCTCTGAACGAAGCCGGCCTCGAGATCGTCGACAACCCCTTCGATGTCGACTTCAAGGACGTCAGCAAGGACGGCCTGACCTTCTCCCTGAAGGCTACGGTCAAACCCGAAGTCGAGATCGGTGACTACAAGTCCCTCGAACTGAAGAAACCCATCGCCGAAGTCACCGACGAAGATGTCGCTGCCGAACTCGCTACCCAGCAGGAGCGCGGTGCCCGTTTCGTCGAAGTCGACCGTGAAGCCAAACTCGACGACCTCACCGTCATCGACTTCGAAGGCTTCGTCGACGACGTCGCTTTCGAAGGCGGCAAGGGCGAAGGCTACGAGCTGACCCTCGGCTCCGGCCAGTTCATCCCGGGCTTCGAAGACCAGATCGTCGGCCACAAAGTCGGCGAGGAATTCGACGTCAACGTCAAGTTCCCGGAGGACTATGTCGAAGAGCTGGCAGCCAAAGACGCTGTCTTCAAAGTCAAACTGAACGCCATCAAGGAGAAGCAGCTTCCGGAACTGGACGATGACTTCGCCATGGACGTTTCCGAATATGACACCCTCGATGAGTACAAAGAGCACATCAAAGAGGACCTCGCCAAGACCAAGGAAGACGCTGCCAACGCAGAGGTCGATTCCCAGATCTTCGAGAAACTCGCCGGCCTCCTGAAAGCGGAGATCCCGGAAGTCATGTTCGAGCATGAAGTCGACAACGCGGTCCAGGACTTCGGTTATCAGATCCAGTCCCAGGGCCTCGACCTTCAGACCTATCTTGCCTACACCGGCATGACCGAAGAAGCCCTTCGCGACAGCTTCCGTGAGCGCGCCGAGAACCAGGTCAAGGTCCGCCTTGCCCTCGAGAAGATCGCCGAGCTCGAGAAGTTCGACGTCACCGACGAAGATGTCGACGCACAGTACAGCAAACTTGCCGAGCAGTATGACATGGATGTCGAAACCATCAAGAGCATCCTGCCGGCTGAGGATATCAAGAAAGACGTCTCCACGACCAAGGCTCTTGACATCGTCAAGGAGACGGCCACCATCACCGAAGTCGACGCGAACGAATTCATCGCCGAGTCCGTAGCGGAGAAGGTCGAAGAGGCAGAGGAGAAGGCTGAGGAGAAGAAACCGGCCAAGAAGACCACTGCGAAGAAGACCACCACCGCCAAGAAGACGACCGCGAAGAAGGCCGACGACGGTGAGAAGAAACCGGCTGCCAAAAAGACGACTGCCAAGAAGACGACTGCGAAGAAGACCACCAAGAAGGCAGACGACAAGGCAGAATAAAAACGCATCATAACAGATGACTGTACTCTTTTCATAAAACAAAATGAAAGAATTGGACAGGCGGCGGGGGAAACCTCGTCGCTTTCCGCAACCAGGGAGGTTTTGAAATGCCCTTAGTACCTTATGTCATTGAACAGACCAGCCGCGGAGAGCGTCAGTACGACATCTTCTCGAGACTCCTCGACGACCGTATCATCGTCCTCTCCGACGAGGTCAACGACGCGACTGCCAGCCTGGTCGTCGCACAGCTCCTGTTCCTGGAAGGTCAGGACGCGGAAAAAGATATCCATCTTTACATCAACAGCCCCGGCGGTTCCGTCACAGCCGGTATGGCGATCTACGACACCATGCAGTACATCAAGTGCGATGTCTCGACCATCTGCATGGGCCTCGGTGCCAGCATGGGCGCATTCCTGCTCGCGGCCGGCGCCAAGGGCAAGCGCTATGCTCTGCCGAACGCGGAGATCATGATCCACCAGCCCTCCGGCGGTGCCAGAGGACAGGCGACCGAGATCCAGATCGTCGCGGAGAACATCCTGCGCACGAGAGAACGTCTCAACCGCATCCTTGCCGAAAACACCGGCAAGCCGATCGAAATCATCGCCCAGGACACCGAGCGCGACAACTTCATGACGGCACAGGAGGCCCTCGAATACGGCCTCATCGACAAAGTCCTCGACAAGAGAGACTAAACGGAGGGAACCTACATTGGCCAGAAACGACCAGATGAGACTTCGCTGCAGCTTCTGCGGGAAAACGCAGGACCAGGTAGACAAGCTCATTTCCGGTATGAACGATACGTTCATCTGCGACGAGTGCGTAGAGCTCTGTGCGGAACTCGTCAACGATGACCTGGAACTGCGTGCCGCCCAGAAGCGGCAGCGGGCCCAGAAAAACGCCAAACCCCTGCCGAAACCGCAGGAGATCAAGGCGACCCTGGACGAATATGTCATCGGCCAGGACCGTGCGAAGATCACCCTGTCGGTCGCGGTCTACAACCACTACAAGCGCATCTTCTGCGGCGACCAGACGGACGTCGAACTCCAGAAGAGCAACGTCCTGCTCCTCGGTCCCACCGGTGTCGGTAAAACGATGCTGGCCCAGACCCTGGCCCGTACGCTGGACGTGCCCTTTGCAGTGGCCGACGCCACGACCCTGACGGAAGCGGGCTATGTCGGTGAAGATGTCGAGAACATCCTTCTCCGGCTCATCCAGGCGGCCGAATTCGACGTCGAACGCGCCGAGACCGGCATCATCTACATCGACGAGATCGACAAGATCGCCCGGAAGTCCGAAAACCCGTCCATCACCCGCGATGTCTCCGGCGAAGGTGTCCAGCAGGCTCTTCTGAAGATCCTCGAGGGCACGGTTTCCAACGTTCCTCCCCAGGGCGGACGGAAACATCCCCAGCAGGAGTTCATCCAGGTCGATACCTCGAACATCCTCTTCATCTGCGGCGGTGCCTTCGACGGCATCGAGAAGATCGTGGAGAAACGCTCCGGCAACGGCGGCCTCGGCTTCGGTGCCGAGATCAAATCGACGAAGGAACTCGAACTGACGGAAGCCATGCAGAACGTCATTCCCCAGGACCTCGTCAAATATGGTCTCATCCCCGAACTGGTCGGCCGGATCCCGGTCCTCACCACCCTCGACGATCTCGACGAAGACGCCCTCGTCCGCATCCTGAAGGAGCCGAAAAACTCCCTCGTCAAGCAGTACCAGGAACTGTTCCGCATGGACAATGTGGAACTCGAACTGGACGATGCCGCTCTGCGTGCGATCGCCAAGGAGACCCTGGAAAAGAAGACCGGCGCCCGCGGTCTGCGCGGCGTCATGGAACGTGTCCTGCAGCCTCTCATGTATGAGAGCCCCTCCGACTACCGGATCGAAAAGATCACGATCACCGAGGACTATGTCCTTGGAAACTCGGAGCCGCTCCTCGTCCGCAATGAGGCGAGAGAACAGCCGGCACCGCTCCTGGTCGCTCCGGCCTCTGCAGCTCCGCAGAGACGCAACAGACGTGGAAACGTCAGTTAAGACTGCCCGCGGGACTGCTCCTTCTCTGGAACAGTTCCGCTTTTTTGACTTATCAACAATTACGAACAGGTGGTGAACCCCTGAATGGATAATACCGATCGCAACGTCTACGCTATCCCCGTTGTCGCACTGCGCGGACTCGTCGTGTTCCCGGAAATGGTCCTCCATTTCGACATCGCACGGCAGAAGTCCATCAATGCCATCCATGCGGCGATGGAATATGGCCAGGAGATCTTCCTGCTGACTCAGAAATCCCCCGAGACGGAGAACCCCGCCTTCGGACAGCTTTATAAAACCGGTGTCATCGCCCACATCCGCCAGGTCATCGCGGTGCCGGATTCCGACAACCTCCGCGTCATCGTCGAGGGCAAGGAACGGGCGAAACTGGAGAACGGCTATGACGGCTCGTTCCTCTATGCCGACGTCCGGAAGATCCCGCAGAAGGGCTATGCGAAGAAGGATGAGGAATATGCCCTCGCCCTCATGCGCAAGGTCCGCGATTATTTCAACGAATATGCCGACTACTCCCCGAAGGTGGCGCCGGACGTCATGCTCCGGGTCGTCGATGACGACTCTCCCGGAGGCATCGCCGACTACATCGCCTCCGTGGTGAAACTCGACTATGTCGAGAAGCAGAAGATCCTCGAGACCCTGCACCCGCTGCGCCGTCTCGAACTCGTCTGTGAGATCCTCGCCCGCGAGATCGACATGCTGAAACTCGAGTCCGAGATCTCCCGGAAGGTCGAGCAGAACGTCGACGACAACCAGCGCGAGTACTACCTCCGCGAACAGATGCGTGTCCTCTCCGAAGAGCTGGACGGCGCAGACAGTGTCGACGAGATCGAAGAGTACCGGAAGAAGATCAACGGCATCCAGAACATCGAAGAAAAGTACCGGGAGAAGCTCCTCAAGGAGCTGAGCCGTCTGCAGAAGATGGGCGGCAACCCCAGCTCCGAAGCCACCGTCGTGCGCAACTACCTCGACGTGGTCCTGGACCTTCCCTGGGATGAGACTTCCAAAGACAACCTCGACATCGAGAAGGCCCGCAAGGTCCTCGACCGGGACCACTATGGTCTCGACGACGTCAAGGACCGTGTCATCGAACTGCTGGCCGTGCGCAAACTGGCGCCGGACATCACGGGTCAGATCATCTGCCTGGCAGGCCCTCCCGGAGTCGGCAAGACGTCCATCGCCCAGTCCCTCGCGAAAGCCCTCGGACGGAAGTATGAACGCATCTCTCTCGGCGGCGTCCGCGATGAAGCGGAGATCCGCGGCCACCGGAAGACCTACATCGGCGCCATGCCCGGCCGTGTGATGGCCGCCATGACCGATGCCGGCACCAACAACCCGCTCATCCTGTTCGATGAGATCGACAAGATGGGTGCCGACGTGCGCGGCGACCCCGCGTCCGCCATGCTGGAAGTCCTCGACGCCGAGCAGAACAAGGCCTTCGTCGACCACTTCGTCGAAGTGCCCTTCGACCTCTCCAAGGTCCTGTTCCTGACGACCGCCAACAACAAGGCGAACATCCCGGCACCGCTCCTCGACCGTATGGAGGTCATCGACCTCTACAGCTATACCGCGGAAGAGAAGTTCCACATCGCGAAAAAACACCTCATCCCGAAGGCCCTGAAGCGCCACGGGATCGAGAAGTCCCAGCTGAAGATCACCGATGCCGCACTGCGCCACATCATCTCGGACTACACGAGAGAGGCCGGTGTCCGCATCCTCGAGCGGAAGATCCACGAGATCTGCCGCAAGACCGCACTGAAGATCGTCACCGACCCCGAGTATAAGATCTCGGTCAAGGTGGGCGACCTGACCGATCTGCTGGGTGTCCCGCACTTCAAGGATTCGACCGAACTCGCCGACGAAGTCGGTGTCACCAACGGTCTTGCCTGGACCTCGGTCGGCGGCGAGATGCTGAAGGTCGAAGCGGCGGTCATGGACGGCAAAGGCCGTCTCGAACTGACCGGTTCCCTCGGCGACGTCATGAAAGAGTCCGCCAGAGCGGCCGTCAGCTACATCCGCACCAACGCGGACAAGCTGAAGATCGACCCCGAGTTCTATGAGAGCAAGGACATCCACATCCACGTGCCGGAAGGCGCGGTCCCGAAGGACGGCCCCTCGGCCGGTGTCACCATCGCGACGAGCCTCCTGTCCGCACTCACGGACGCGAAGGTCGACGGCCATGTGGCCATGACCGGCGAGATCTCCCTGACGGGACGGGTCATGCCCATCGGCGGCCTCAAGGAGAAGACCATGGCGGCTTACAAGGCCGGCATCAAGACGGTCATCATCCCGAAGGACAACGTCCCGGACCTCCAGGACGTCGATGATGTCGTGAAGAAGAACATCGAATTCATTCCGGTCTCCAGCCTCGGACAGGTCTGGAACCGCGCGATCATGAAAGACGGCAACGTATTATGAGATTTGACCAGGTGACCTACGAGGCCTCCTACGGCACCTTCAAGCAGCTTCCGAAGAGCACTCTTCCGGAAGTCTGCTTCTCGGGCCGCTCCAATGTCGGGAAGTCCTCACTGATCAACAAAATACTGAACCGCAAGCAGCTGGCACGGGTCAGCTCGCAGCCGGGGAAGACCATCACCATCAACTTTTATAAAGGAGACGGGATCAAACTGGTCGACCTGCCGGGCTACGGCTACGCCAAGGCGTCCAACGCCGAGAAAGACCGCTGGGGACAGATGATCAACGGATATTTCACGTCCGACCGGAACATCCCCCTCGTCGTCCAGCTCATCGATATGCGGCACAAACCCTCCAGGGACGACCTGCAGATGCTGCAGTTCCTCATGGAGACCAACACGACGTTCATCGTCGCCCTGACGAAGAGCGACAAACTCAACAAGACCCAGTACCGGGAAGCCCTCGCAGACCGCTCCTCGGAGATCGCCCAGTACGGCGCCATCGCCATCATCCCGTTTTCCGCGAAGACCGGGGAAGGAGCGGACACCATCCGCCAGTTCATCGCCGACTCGGTCAAGTATGTATCGTGATTTAGCGCTTTACAACGTGAAAAATAAATGTTAGAATGACATTTACAGAACAACGTTCACAGGAGGACGGAACCATGACGGAAAAACTGAAAGATGCCAACATGGATTTCTTATTTGATTCGATCCTGAAACTGGAGACCCGGGAAGAGTGTTACAAGTTCTTTGAGGACCTCTGTACCGTCAACGAGCTCAAGTCCATCTCTCAGCGGGTCGTCGTCGCGAAAATGCTGACCGAAAAGAGAGTTTACAGCGATATCGTCGCTGCCACCGGCGCATCCACGGCCACCATTTCCCGCGTCAACCGCTCTTTAAGCTACGGCGAAGGCGGTTATGACATCGTATTCGAACGCTTACAGAAAGGTGAATAACACTTTTTACGTATGAGTAATCTTGTCCGTTGCATCGACCCTTCCGGACAGCTGACCTGCATGGCGGCCGACACGACCGCCATGGTACGGGAAGCCCGCAGGATCCATCAGACATCCAATGTATGTACGGCGGCCCTCGGCCGTCTTCTCACGGCAGCCTCTTTCATGGGTATCACCCTGAAGGGGGCCGATCATTCTGTCACGCTGCGGATGGCGGGGGACGGCCCTGCCGGTTCCGTCATCGCGGTCTCCGACGCGAAGGGGAACACCCGCGGCTATGTCATGAACCCCGACGTCCGTGTCCCGAACAAGTCGGAACGCAAACTGGATGTCGGCGGTGCGGTCGGCCATAACGGCACCCTGTCCGTCATCAAGGACCTCGGACTCAAGGACCCCTATGTGGGCCAGGTCCCGCTGGTCTCCGGAGAAGTGGCGGAAGATGTCACGGGCTACTACGCGATCAGTGAACAGACCCCGACGGTCCTGTCCCTCGGCGTGCTCTGCACTCCGGACACCGAAGAGGTCATCGTCGCCGGCGGCTTCATCATCCAGCTGCTGCCGACGGCCACCGAAGAGACCATCACGAAGGTGGAGGAGGGGCTGAAAGGCCTGCCCGCCGTCACCACCATGCTGACCGACGGACTGAGCCCCCTCGAGATCCTGAAAAAAGCGCTTCCGAACTTCGAACTCGAGGTCCTCGAAGAGGCTGACACCGGGTACGAATGCAACTGTTCGAGAGCCAGGGTGGAGAAAGCACTCATCTCTCTCGGCCCCGAAGAACTCCTCGACATGGCGAAGGACGAGACCACCGAAGTGGGCTGTCAGTTCTGTGATAAAAAGTACCATTTCACTTCGGAAGAACTGCGGAAACTTTCCAAAAAAAGTTGTTGACATTAGGTGCCAAATGCTTTATAGTATAAAGCGTCGTCGGAACAGGGAACGCACCACAGCGGAGTTTCGAAGGCCCAATTTTTTGGGAGTATAGCTCAGCTGGGAGAGCACTTGCCTTACAAGCAAGGGGTCACAGGTTCGAGCCCTGTTACTCCCACCATCAACAATATGGCCCGGTAGTTCAGCTGGTTAGAACGCTAGCCTGTCACGCTAGAGGTCGACGGTTCGAGTCCGTTCCGGGTCGCCATTATTGTGCCTTTGTAGCTCAGTTGGTAGAGCAGAGGACTGAAAATCCTCGTGTCGATGGTTCGATTCCGTCCGAAGGCACCATTTTATGCGGATTTAGCTCATCTGGTAGAGCGCCACCTTGCCAAGGTGGAGGTAGCGGGTTCGAGCCCCGTAATCCGCTCCATTTTTTTATATGGCACCATAGCCAAGTGGTAAGGCAGAGGTCTGCAAAACCTTTATGCCCCGGTTCAAATCCGGGTGGTGCCTCCACTAAAAGGGAGTCCAGCACAGAAGGTGCTGGACTTTTTCGTTTTCCCCCGCTATATTGAAAATAGATGTTTGTGGAAACGAACGACGAGGAGGTATGGATATGGCACTGACCGATGCGCAGCTCGAGCGTTACTCGAGGCATCTCATCGTGAAGGAGATCGGAGTGAAGGGGCAGAAGGCCCTGCTTTCGTCGAAGGTCCTGGTCATCGGCGCCGGCGGCCTCGGCAGCCCGGTCCTGACCTACCTGGCGGCGGCCGGGGTGGGGACCCTCGGCATCTGCGACGGAGACGTCGTCTCTCTGTCGAACCTGCAGCGGCAGATCCTCTACACGACGGACGAGGTCGGACAGCCGAAGGTGGAGTGCGCGAAGCGCCGTCTTTCGGCGATGAACCCCGATGTCACCTTCGAACTCTATGACTATTATCTGACACCCGACAACATCATGGACATCATCGCCCCCTATGATATGGTCGTCGACTGTGTCGACACCTTCCCGGTGAAGTACATGATCAACGACGCCTGTGTCCTCGCGAAGAAACCCTTTGTCCACGGCGGCATCCTCGGCTTTTCCGGACAGGTCCTGACCGTCCTGCCGGGCACCGCCTGCTTCCGCTGTTTCTTCCGCGACCCGCCTCCGAAGGAGGTCTCGCCGAGCTGTGCCGAAGCCGGCGTCGTCGGCGTGACACCGGGCTTCATCGGCTCTCTGCAGGCCATGGAAGTCATCAAGTACCTGACCGGTGCCGGACGGCTCCTGACCAACACGCTGCTGGTGGTCCACGCGGACGACATGGAGTTTGCGAGGCTCGAGCTCCCGGACAAGGACGAGAACTGCCCGGTCTGCGGGAAGCATCCGACCATCGAAAAAGCCGAACTGGCGGAGCAGAGGTCCTGCGAAATCCGAAAGTGACTCAAAGGTAAGAATACTATGTATAGAAAAGCAATCCTGTATCGATACAGAATTGCTTTTTTTACATATGTGTGCCTATAATCAAAGTGAGTAAGCACGTTCTTTTGTCTGCTTCCGACTGTGGTGGTTCGAGGGCGACAGAAAAGAGCGATCGGTTTTGATTTGTAAAAAGAGAGCAAGGGAGATGAAACAATGACTGAATATGGCGCTTACATGGGGAAGGTCATGATGATCGACCTGCGTACCCACGCCGTCTCGGAGTACCCGTGGACCGATGAAGACCGCCACCGCACCATCGGCGGCAAGGTCATGGCAGGCGATATCCTGCTCCGCCACATCCGTCCCGGAATGACTGCCTATGATGAAGATAACTGGATCGTCATCACGACAGGCCCCCTGACCGGTACCGGTGCCCCCAGTACGTCACGTTTCAATATCTCGACCATTTCTCCGCTGACCGGACTCATCACGTCCTCCAACAGCGGCGGCGACTTTGGTCTGATGCTGAAACGCTGCGGCTATGACGGCTGCATCATCACCGGTAAATCCGAGACACCGGTCCACATCGAGATCTCGGAAGACGAAGTCCTCTTCCACGACGCCTCCGAACTCTGGGGGCTGGAAGTCACGCCCACGCAGGAAGCCCTTCCGAAGGGCCACGGCGCGAACCTCGTCATCGGCCCCGCCGGTGAGAACAAGGTCCTCTATGCCGCAGTCATGTCCGGCGAGCGTGCCCACGGACGCGGCGGTGTCGGCGCGGTCTTCGGCGACAAGAAGATCAAAGCGATCACGGCCAAAGGATTCAAACATCCGACCATCGTCGACGAAGAAGGGTTCCGGAAACTGACCCGTAAATGGAGCAAAACGCTTCGGAATCACGCACTGACCGGCCGCCAGGTACCTCAGCTTGGAACGGCTGGCCTTGTCACGCCCATGCAGGCCCGGAACATCCTCGCCACCAAGAACTTCAACCGCGGTCAGTTCGACGGCTTCGACAAAGTCTCCGGTGAGACGCTGGCAGAGACCAGACTGCTCCGGAACTCCGGCTGCACGACCTGCGTCATCCAGTGCACCCGCCGCTGCGAAGTCGACGGCAAAGACGTCAAAGGCCCCGAACTCGAGATCCTCGGCCTCATGGGTCCGAACCTCCTGAACGACGACCTCGACGCCATCATCCGCTGGAACTACCTCATCGACGAGATGGGCATGGACACCATTTCCACCGCCGGCACCATTGCCTTTGCCATGGAACTCAATGAGAAAGGCATGTGGGACAGCGGTCTCGAATTCGGCAAGATCGACAACATCGATCAGATGATCCACGATATCGCGCATCGCGAAGGCAAAGGCGACATCCTTGCCGAGGGCTCCAAGCGCATGGCCGACATGTTCGGCGGCGAAGAGTTCGCCATCAACGTCAAGGGTATGGAACTGTCCGCTTACGAACCCCGTGCCACCTTCGGCCAGGGCCTCGGCTATGCGGTCTCCAATCGCGGCGGCTGCCATCTGAACGCCGGTTATCTCGTCTTCGCGGAAGGCCTCGGCCTCGACGTCAACGGCCTGAGACCCCTCGGTAAAGGTCAGCTCGCCATCATGTTCCAGAACCTGATGGAAGCCATTTCCGCGGCGGGCTCCTGCCTGTTCACCTCTTACGCGGTCTTCCCGTCCTTCGTATTCGACCGCCCGAACCACCCGATCACCAAGGTCGTCAACTGGATCATGCCGTATCTGGCACCGGTCCTGTTCGTCCTCAACTACATCTATCCGCTGCTGCAGATGCAGCTGTTCCTCATCCCGCACTCCTCCGCGATCCACAAGGCATCCGGCATGAAGTGCACGCTCGGTGACTTCCTCGTCGCCGGCGACCGGGGCTGGAACACCGAACGTGCCGCCAACATCATCCTTGGCCAGAAGCCCGGCGCTGACACCCTGCCGAAACGTCTGACGACGGAGCCCCAGGAACCCGGTACCGGACTCAAGGTCCCGCTGAAACCGATGCTCCGCGCATTCTATGCGAACCGCGGCTGGATCAACGGCGTGCCCACCCGTCTGAAACTGAAGACCCTCGGCATCAAGGTGCCGAAGGGGACTGAGAAACTGTTCCCGGGAGGTATCTTCTAATGGCAAAAGTGAATGTGAAAGTCTTCGGCGTCTACCGTGTAGACTCCGGGGTCAAGGAATACGTTGCTGAGGCCACGACGGTCAACGATGTGTTCACCAGCCTCAACTATCTCAGTAAAGTCCCGGACTCCAATATCCACTTCAATAACGCCTCCATCTTTGTGAACAACAAACGTTGTTCCAGCGGTAAGATGCGCCTCAAAGACGGCGATGAAGTCTGGGTCATGTCTCCCGCCGGCGGCGGTTAAGGGAAGGAGGAATCGTCAATGGCACATGTCATTCGAAAAGAATATTGTTTCGGCTGCGGCGCCTGTGCGTTCGCCTGCCCGTTCGACGTCCCGGTCTATGACCTGGAGACCAATACTTACAGCATCCCGAAGGAAAAATGTGTGGACTGCGGCCAGTGCCGGGACATCTGCCCCGGAGCCGCCATCATCCCCGGTACCGACGCGAAAAAGATCCTCTCCATCCACATCGATGAAGAGGCCTGCATCGGTTGCTCCCTCTGCTCGAGAAACTGCCCGGCAGGGGCTATCACCGGCGAGGTCAAACACCCGTTCACCATCCATGAGGACAAGTGCATCAAGTGCGGTTTCTGCCTGACCAAGTGCAGAAAAGATGCCATCCGTGCCACGTTCAGCACGGTCTTCGCACCGCCCGTCATCTGATGGAACGAACTGCTGCCCTCCGGCGTTTGCCGGAGGGCTTTTTTGTGTGTTGACAAATACCCCAAGGGGGTATATCATAGAACCAGTCTCAGATACCCCGGTGGGGTATCCTGCAAGGAAGGAGCTCATCGCCATGGCGGAAGAAAAAGTCTGTCCCCACTGCCTCCACGATCACAAGGACCGCAGTGACGAAGAGAAGAAGAAACTCATGAACCGGCTGGCCCGCATCGAAGGGCAGGTCCGGGGCCTCAAGGGCATGGTCGAGAACGATGCCTACTGCCCGGAGATCCTGACCCAGGCGACCGCCGTGAACGCGGCCATCAACGCGTTCAGCCGCGAACTCCTCGAAGCCCACATCCGCGGATGTGTGACCGAGGACATCAAAGACGGGAACGACGAGACGGTGGAAGAGCTCGTCAAACTCCTGCAGAAAATGATGAAATAACTGCCGGTACTCCGGCTGGAAAGAGAGTCACGATGGAACAGTATAAAGTGACCGGAATGAGCTGCGCCGCCTGTGTGGCGCGGGTGGAAAAGGCCGTACAGAGCGTGCCGGGCGTCGACTCGGTGGCCGTCTCTCTGCTGACCAATTCGATGTCGGTGGAGGGCGATGCGAGCCCCTCTGCCATCGCGAAAGCGGTGTCGGCGGCGGGGTACGGTGCACAGCCCCTCGGCGGCAGCTCGGAAGAAAAACAGAACAACAGCGCCATCGCCAACGCGGAAGAGATGCTGAAGGACACGGAGACCCCGAAACTGATCCGCCGTCTCGTGTGGTCCGTGGCCCTGACCCTCGTCCTCATGTACTTCTCGATGGGGCACATGATGTGGGGCTGGCCCGTACCGCACCTGCTCGCGAACTGCGTGAACCTGGGGCTCGTCGAGATGCTCCTCGCGATCATCGTCATGATCATCAACCGCAAGTTCTTCCTCAACGGCTTTTCGAGCCTCTGGCACCGGGCGCCCAACATGGACGCGCTGGTGGCCCTCGGGTCCTCGGCGTCCTTCCTCTACAGCCTCTATGCGCTGATGAAGGCGGCCTCCACGATGGCGGACTTCGGCGCGGACGCCTCCATGAAGTACATGGACAGCTACTACTTTGAATCCGCCGCCATGATCCTCGCCCTCATCACCGTCGGCAAGACCCTGGAAGCGAAGTCCAAAGGGCGGACGACGGACGCGCTGAAGAGCCTCATGAAACTGTCGCCGAAGACGGCCACGCTCCTGAAAGACGGGGAAGAGGTCGACGTCGGCATCGAAGATGTGGGCGTGGGCGATGTGTTCGTCGTGCGCCCCGGCGAGAACGTGCCGGTGGACGGGGTCGTCCTGTCCGGCACCAGCGCCGTCAACGAGTCGGCCCTGACGGGGGAGAGCATCCCCGTCGACAAGGCGGAGGGAGACGTCGTCTCGGCCGCCACCGTCAACCAGTCGGGCTACCTGCAGTGCCGTGCCACGAGAGTCGGCAATGACACGACCCTGTCCCAGATCATCAAGATGGTCTCGGATGCGGCCGCCACGAAGGCGCCCGTCGCGAAGGTCGCGGACCAGATCGCCGGCATTTTCGTCCCGATGGTCATGGTCATCGCCCTCGCCGTGTTCTTTGCCTGGATGGTCGCCGGCACCGGGGTCGAACACTCCCTGACCCGCGCCATCGCGGTCCTCGTCATCAGCTGTCCCTGCGCCCTCGGTCTCGCGACCCCGGTCGCCATCATGGTGGGCAACGGCAAAGGCGCGAAGAACGGCATCCTGTTCAAGACCGCGGAGAGTCTCGAGGCGGCCGGGAAAGTCCGCGCCATCGCCCTCGACAAGACCGGGACCATCACGAAGGGCGAACCCACCGTTACCGACGTGGTGCCGGGCCCCGGCGTCGACATCGGGGAACTGCTCGAAGCGGCGTACTCTCTCGAACAGAAGAGTGAACACCCGCTGTCGAGAGCAGTCGTGGCCTATGGCCAGGAAGAACAGGTCCCGGCCGAAGAGGTCTCGGACTTCGAAGTCCTGCCCGGCAACGGCCTCACCGGCCGCATGGGAGACGACGTCCTGAACGGCGGCAACGAGGGCTTCATCGCCGGTGTCTGCGACATCCCCGCGAAGATCCTCGCCGTGGCGAAGCACCTCGCGGGAGAGGGCAAAACACCGCTGTATTTCGCGAAAAACGACCGCCTGCTCGGCCTCATCGCCGTGGCCGACGTCATGAAGGAAGACAGTCCGGAAGCCATCGCCCAGCTGCAGAAGATGGGCATTGCGGTCTGCATGCTGACCGGTGACAACGAAGTGACCGCGGAGGCCATCGGCAAAGAGGCCGGGGTCGACCGGGTCGTGGCCGGCGTCCTGCCGGACGGCAAGGCCGATGTCATAAAGGAACTGCAGAAGGAGTACGGGAAAGTCGCCATGGTCGGCGACGGCATCAACGACGCGCCCGCCCTGACGACCGCCGACACCGGCATCGCCATCGGCGCCGGCACTGACGTCGCCATCGACGCCGCGGACGTCGTCCTCATGAACAGCACGCTGCGGGACGTCCCCGCCGCGGTCCGCCTGTCCCGCCAGACCCTCCTCAACATCAAGGAGAACCTGTTCTGGGCCTTCATCTACAACATCGTGTGCATCCCGCTCGCCGCGGGCTGGTACAACGCGGTGTTCGGAGTGGGCTGGGAACTGAGCCCCATGGTGGCGGCCGCCGCCATGAGCCTCTCCAGCTTCTGTGTGTGTATGAACGCGCTGCGGCTCAACCTGTTCGATGTCCACAGCACGAAACATGATAAAGCAAAAGTAAATCGCCTCAGAAAGGAAGCAAATACCATGGAAAAAACCATCAAAGTCGAAGGCATGATGTGCCAGCACTGCGAAGCCAGTGTCAAGAAGGAACTCGAGAAGATCCGCAAAGTGGAAAGCGCCACCGCCGACCATGAGGCCGGCACCGTCGTCCTCCAGCTGAGCGGAGACGTCAAAGAGGAGAAACTCAAAAAGGCCGTCGAAGAGGCCGGTTTCACCTACGTCGGCTGATCGCCCCTCGACGAAACCAAAAAACAGAAGAAGAAACGTCCGGAACTTTCACTTTGAGAGGTCCGGGCGTCTTCTTTTGTGTTATACTGGTAAAGATAATAATTTATAAAAGAACGGGAGGGAAGACCATGAGACGAAACCGCATCCTGCTGGCCGTCATTCTGCTGGCGCTGGTGCTGCTCGAACTGTACGTCAACAACGTGTTCACCCTCATCCTGCTCCTGACCGGCATCTTCCTGCCGGCGGCTTCCGTCCTGTTCAGCGTTTTCTCCCGGAACGGGCTCTCGGCGGAACTCATGGTGCCGGCGGGCCTGCGGAGAGGGGACACCGCGGAGATCAAGACGGTCTTCCACAACAGTTCTCTGTTCCCGGTGGCGGCGGCTTCCGGCGAACTCACCATCCACAATACCCTGACCGACACCGAACTCACGAAGAGCATCCGCTGCCCCGTCAGCGGCAGAGGGTCCGATGAAGTCCAGGTCTTCGTCGAAGAGGCGGAGACGGGGCAGATGTACATCACCCTCGACAACCTCTCCACGAGAGACCTCTTCGGCCTCGTGAAGTTCCCCTCGGACCACCGGCTCCGCCGCGTCGTCCTGGTCGAGCCCGACCACATCCTGACCGAAGTCAATGTCAGTGAAGTCCGGGAGACCGAAGGCGAGTCCGACAAGTTCTCCATCCTGGAGCCCGGTCGCGATGTATCGGAGACCTTCGATGTCCGTCCGTACGTGCCCGGCGACGACGTCCGCGCCGTCCACTGGAAACTGTCGGCGAAGACCGATGACCTCGTCATCCGCCGCTTCGTCAAACCCATCAACTACTCGGTCGTCCTGCTGGTCGAACTGGAGAACGCGACGCCTTCGGCCCTCGAGGCCTGCGTCTGCTATGCCGCGAACTTCTCGCGGGGCCTCCTCGACACCGGTATCATGCATACCTTCGCCTGGTTCGACGGCGGCACCGATGAATACTGCACGTTCAACGTTTCGTCCTACGAGGACCTCGACGCGGCCGTCTTCCGGCTCGTCTGCTCGGCGCCTCACGGGGAGGAGGACTCCTCCGCGAAACGGTTCCTCATGGGCGGGGAACAGATCGGCCGCGACACCACGCTGCTCTTCGTCACCACCCACGCCGGCACCCCGGAGGCCGATGAACTGGCGGTCCGCTGCCGCACCCGCATCGCCGCTGTCGGCAAGCGCGGCCTCGAGAACGCCGACCCCGCCCTGCAGATGGACAAACTGCCGGGCCGCATCGGAAAAGTCGGCACCATGACCCTGAACATCTGACACCCATCCTCCACACGAAAGGAAGCACCCTATGCGACTCGAAAGCTCCGGCCGGCAGAGACCGGCGAGCCTGAACGCTGTCGTGGCCGAAGCGGCCGCGGCGGTGCTGGTCCATATTGCCTTCTGGCTCCTGCTCCTTTCGATGCTGACCATCAAACTCGAACTCTACGCCGTCCTCGCGCTGGCCCTGTTCCCGGTCCTTCTGTACTTCGTTTCGAAGCTCCACAGCGTCGGGCGACTGACGCCGGTCTATGCCGTGTTCCTGCCGCTCCTCGTGGGGCTCATCGGCGCGCGGTACTTCGCGGACGGCTTCCGGGAACTGTTCAACTACCTTGCGAAAGCGGTCAACGGCGTCCACGAGATGGCCCTGTTCCCGACGGAGGCGGGGTACCCGACGACCGATACGCCCGCGACACCGGGCCAGCTCGTCATCCTGCTCCTCGGCTTCCTGATGGCCGGCCTCTTCGCCTACGCCATCTGCCGGAAAGTCCGCTGGCTCGCCATCCTGACGGCGGTCCTGCCGGCCTTCCTCGGGTTCGTCTCCGGACTGAAGCCCACCATGCCCGCGTTCATCTTCTACGCGGTGGCCGCCACCTTCTACCTCATCCTGCTCCAGACCCGCAGCAAGGGCACGGCCCGCCGCCTGACCTGGCTCAACGGAGAGCTCTCCGGCGCGCTGCTCGTCTTCCTCGTACTGCTCGCACTGCTGCTGTCCGGGTTCGAACGCTCGGAGAACATCGAGGAGCTTCGTCAGCAGATCGCCCAGAGAGTGACCGCCTTCCGCTACGCACCGGAAGAGTCGGTCGACGGCATGCCCGGCGGAGACCTGAACCGTGCGGGGCCCCTGGAGTACAGCGAAAAGACGGTCCTCACCGTCGAGACTCCCGATGCCTTCTCCATGTACCTGCGCGGGTTCTCGGGCGATGTACTGAAAGACGGCCGATGGGTCCCCCTCGACAGTGACGCCTACTTCGACGACTACTCGCTGACGAGTCCCTGGATCCGCAGCAATTACTTCTCGCCGGCCATCTCCTTAGGCCAGCTCCTCGACCTCAAGTGGCAGGTGCAGACGACCCAGTTCGAAAACGGGGAGCGGGACGCGATGAACCTGCCCCGGTACCCCATCAAAGTCCGCAACGAACTCGCCTGGAGCGACCGCATGTACGCCCCCTACGAGGTCAGTGAAGAGTCGAAGGGCCTGCACCATGCGGAACTTTCACAAAACGGCCTGATGACCGAAGGTCTCAAAGGTAAACGGTCCTATGAACTGACCGTATATCGCCCCCTTACGAAAGACTACGGCAACGTCAGCGCGAAAGCCCTCGTCGGGGAAGACGCGCCGTACAACTCGCTTTATGAAGATGCGTTCGTGCCCGTCGAGAAGGTCTACCGGGCCTTCGCTCAGAAGAACGAGAAGGACATCCCGGACGAGTACAAAGACTTCATCGCGGACCTCGGCGCCGCCGTCGTCGGGAAGACCACGAACGTTCCGGACGCGACCTACCGCATCCGTTCCTATTTCGCGAAGAACTATACTTACTCGCTTGACGTGGACGCACCGGACCCCGGGCAGGACCCCCTGTTCCGGTTCCTCGAGACCCGCACCGGATACTGCACTCACTTCGCGACCCTCGCGACGCTCCTGTACCGGGAAGCGGGCATCCCCGCCCGGTATGCGGAGGGCTACTACCTCTCCGAAGAACTGGCGGGCTCGGTCGAGAAAGAGACCGACGTCACGCTGGCGGTCCCGGACTCCGCGGCCCATGCCTGGGTCGAAGTGTACCTCGACGGAGTCGGCTGGGTCCCGGTGGAAGTCACCCCGGGCTTCTTTGAGACACAGAACAGCAATTCCGGCTCCTCGTCCCAGAGCACGACCATCCAGCCCGAAGAGACCCCGCAGCCCGAGGACAACGAGAACAACGACTCCGAGGACGGCGGCGGACAGGACGAAGAACAGCCCGAGGAACAGGACGAGCAGAAGAAGCGCCACAACTTCGGATGGCTCATCCTTCTGGTCCCGCTGTTCCTGCTCTTCCTGCTCATCCCGATGGCCTATGACCGGTCCGTCCGCAAGAAGATCGAGCGGGCCGATTCCCCGGAAGCCACCGCGGCAGCATTCCGCTACCTCATGCGGGTCTTCCGCCGGCAGGGCCTGAAACCGGACGAGTTCCGACCCCGGTCCGTGGCCCGGCTGCTCGGAGAGGAGAAGGAGGCCTACCTCGCCGCCATCGACCTCTTCAACAAGGAGACGTTCTCCGCCGAAGGCCTGACCCCGGTCGAACGGGAGACGGTCTGCGACACGGTCCTGCGACTGACCACTGACATCAAACTGCTCCGCGCGGCACGCAATCAGCTGCGCGACGAAACGAAGAATACAACGGAGGTTCCCCATGGAAAACAAAAGCATCCAGATCCTGAACGAGATCAAGAAAGTCATCGTCGGTAAAGACGAGGTCATCACGAAGACGCTGATGGCCATCCTCGCCGGCGGACACGTGCTTCTCGAGGACGTTCCCGGTGTCGGAAAGACGACGCTGGCGCTGGCCTTCTCCCGGGCGATGAACCTCTCGGAGAAGCGTGTCCAGTTCACTCCGGACACCATGGCCAGTGACATCATCGGCTTCTCGGTCTATAACAAGGCGACCGGCAAGTTCGACTTCCAGCCCGGCCCGGTCTTCTCCAACATCCTGCTGGCGGACGAGATCAACCGTACCTCGGCCAAGACCCAGGCGGCGCTGCTGGAGGTCATGGAAGAGATGCACGCCACCGTCGATGGCGTCACCTATCAGCTGCCGGACCCCTTCGTCTGCATGGCGACCCAGAACCCCCTCGGCAGCGCCGGCACACACCCGCTGCCGGACTCCCAGCTCGACCGGTTCATGGTCCGTCTGTCGATGGGCTATCCGACCATCGAGAACACGATCGAGATCGTCCAGCTGCGCCAGGGTGACGACCCCCTTGACCACGTCCGTCCGGTCGCCACGGCGGAGGACATCCGCTCCATGCGTTCCGCTGTCACGGCCGTGTACATCGATGAGGCCCTCATCCGCTATGCCGCGGAACTCTGCGACCGCACCCGTCACCTCGAAGAGGTGGAACAGGGCGTCAGCCCCCGTGCCGTCCTGGCCCTCGTCCAGATGGCCAAGGCGTCCGCTTACATGAGAGGCCGCAACTACGTCGTTCCCGAGGACATCCAGAGCCTTTACACCGACGTCTGTGCCCACCGTCTCATCCTGACGCCCCGGGCCAAGATCCGCAAACGGTCCCCCGAACAGATCCTGCTCGAGGTCCTGAAAACCGTCAAGGCGCCGGCCCCGACGACCCGTCGGAAATAACTTTACGGAGTTCTCCTTTTAAGTTATAATAATAAATGCAATTTCAAGACAGGAAGGCAATGTTATGACACCGAAATTCAACCGCATCCTTTTGAAACTCAGTGGCGAGGTCCTTGCCGGTGAGCAGGGCCACGGCTTCGACTTTGACGTCATCGAGACCATCTGCGACTCCATCGCGAAGGTCGTCGACATGGGCGTCTCCGTCGGCATCGTCATCGGAGGAGGAAACTTCTGGAGAGGCCGTTCGAGCGGATCCATGGACCGCTGCAGAGCCGATTCCATCGGCATGCTGGGCACGGTCATGAACTCCATCGCGGTGGCGGACACGCTCATCGCCAAAGGGGTCGAGGCAAAGGTCTACTCGGCCGTCGCCATGGAACCCATCGCGGAGATCTTCACCGCAGACAAGGCGAGAGCCGACCTCGACAAGGGTGTCGTCACCATCTTCGGCGGCGGTACCGGCAACCCGTTCTTCTCGACGGACTCCGCAGCGGCACTTCGTGCAGCGCAGATCGAGGCCGAAGTCATCTTCAAGGCCACCAACGTCGACGGTGTCTACGACAAAGACCCGAACAAGTTCGACGACGCGGTGAAGTTCGATGAACTCACCCAGTCCGAGCTCCTGAGCCGCGGGCTCCAGGTCATGGACGCCTCCGCCGCGTCTCTGTGCCGGGACAACGGCATCAACATCCTGGTCTTCGACCTGACAGACCCCGAGAACATCGTTCGTGCCGTCAGCGGCGAGAACGTCGGGACCCTCTGTCTCTCTGAATAAAGAAATAAATTCGTCTCAAATACAGGAGGAATCAATTATGGCAGAACAGAAAACCGCTGAGAGCAGAATGCAGAAAGCAGTCGACCGTCTGGTCACCGATTATTCCGAGATCCGTGCCGGCCGTGCCAACCCGAACGTCCTCGACAAAGTCATGGTGGACTACTACGGCACCCCGACCCCGATCAACCAGGTCGGTTCCGTCTCTGTTGCAGAGGCCCGCATCCTGGTCATCCAGCCCTGGGACAAGGGGCTCCTGAACCCGATCATGAAGGCCATCCAGTCTTCCGACATCGGTATCAACCCGCAGAATGACGGCAACGTCATCCGCCTGACCTTCCCGCAGCTCACCGAGGAGCGCAGAAAGGAACTGGCCAAGGGCATCTCCAAGCGCGGAGAGGAAGCCAAGGTCGCCGTCCGCAACATCCGCCGCGATGAGATGGATGCTCTGAAGAAGGCGAAGAAGGCGAACGAGCTCACCGAAGACGACCTTCGCGATGAAGAAGAGAAACTCCAGAAGCTCACCGACAAGATCTGCAAGCAGATCGATGAGATCTCCGACAACAAGACGAAGGAGATCATGAGCGTCTGACGCTGACAATCCAATATGAGGGGTAATGGCGCACGGGGGACCTTCTCTCGTTCTGCGCCGTTACTTGCGTTTTAGGGGAGTGTGTTTATGTCAAATCTTCCTCCAAAGGAATTCATGCCGAAGCATATCGGCATCATCATGGACGGCAACGGCCGGTGGGCCAGAGAGCGGGGACTGCCCCGTACCGAAGGCCATGTCCAGGGCGCGAAAGTCTTCAAACAGATCATGGACTACGGCCACGACATCGGCCTCGAGGCCATGACCTTCTACGCGTTTTCCACCGAGAACTGGAAACGCCCCAAAGATGAGATCAAAGCCCTCATGCAGATCTTCCACGAGTACCTCACCGAAGCGGATGAGACCAAGTACGAGCGGGAGAAGCGGGGTTTCTACCTGAGAGTCATCGGCGATGTATCGGGCCTTCCTCTGAGCCTGCAGCTGCTCGCGAAGAGCGCCTGCCTCGCCATGAACAACAAAGACGCCATGGTCGTCAACATGGCGCTCAACTACGGCGGCAGACAGGAGATCGTACACTCCGTGCAGCAGATCGCCGAAAAGGTCAAAAAGGGCGAACTCGACCCGAAGGACATCACCGAGGACGACATCTCCGCCGGCATGTATACGGCGGGCCTCCCGGACCCGGACCTCATCATCCGTCCCTCCGGCGAACTCCGGCTGTCCAACTTCCTGACCTGGCAGTCCGCCTATTCCGAATTCTGGTTCGACGACATCGCCTGGCCGGACTTCACTCCGGATGACCTCGACCGGGCCATCATGGACTATGCGAAGAGAGACCGTCGCTTCGGCGGCCTGTCCGAGCAGGATCATTAACAAAAGCGAGGAATCCAACTATGAAAACACGAGTCATATCCGGTACCGTCATCGGCATCCTGCTCGTCGCAGCGTACTGCCTGATGTTCACACCGGTCATCGACCTTCTCTTTGCCGCTCTGGCGGCCGCCGCCTGCTATGAGATCATCAACGTCGCGGGCGTCAAGAATATGGCGCTCCGGGTCATCGCCATCGTCTTCGCGGGCCTCATCCCGCTGGGACTGGTCTACATCCCGAGCGTGCAGATCCTCGAAGTCATCGTCGTCTGCTATGTCATCCTGCTGGTCGTCCTGACGGTGGCCAACTTCTCGAAGACCACCATCACGTTCCCGGAACTGGCCGTCACGGTCTACGCCTCCATGATCGTCCCGGCGGCGTTCGCCACCATCGGCCTCATCTCGGACATGTATCTCAAGTATCCGGCCTTCATCAGCAAGGCGGACTGCCGTCTCCTTCTCTGGATCACGGTGGCCACCGCTCTTCTCACCGACGTCTTTGCCTACTTCGTCGGCGTCAAGTTCGGCAAGCACAAGATGACTCCGAACCTGAGCCCCAAGAAGTCCGTGGAAGGCGCCGTCGGCGGTGTCGTCTGCGTCCTCGTCTTCATGCTGATCTGCCTGCTCCTGTTTGAGAAGGTCATCGTGAAACAGTCCTTCTTCATGCCGGTCTGGTTCTACTGCATCACCGTGGTGTTCATCTCCATCACCTCCATGTTCGGCGATCTGATGGCGTCTCTCATCAAGCGCTACTACGGTGTCAAGGACTACTCGAACCTCATCCCCGGACACGGTGGCATCATGGACCGCTTCGACAGCGTCATCCTCGCATCTCCCACCATGTTCGTCCTCATCACGATCTACGGAATGGTGGTGGGCGCCGTATGACGAAAGACCTCACCATCCTCGGTTCCACCGGTTCCATCGGCACCCAGAGCCTGGACGTCGCCCGCAAACACGGCATCCGTGTCCGCGCCCTGACCGCCAGCACCAGTGTCGAGACCATGGAAGAGCAGGTCCGGGAATTCCACCCCGACAAGGTCGCTCTTCTCGATGAATCGGCCGCTGCCGACCTGCGGGTCCGCATCGCCGACACCGACACGAAAGTCCTCTCCGGCATCGGCGGCATCTGCGAATGCGCCACCGACCCGGCTTCCGATACGGTCCTCAACTCCATCGTCGGCATCGCCGGGCTCCTGCCCACCATGGATGCCATCGAAGCGGGGAAGACCATCGCCCTTGCCAACAAGGAGACCCTCGTCACCGGCGGTCAGCTCGTGACGGCAGCGGCGAAAGAGCACGGCGTGAAGATCCTGCCCGTCGACAGCGAACACTCCGCCATCTTCCAGTGCCTCGAGGGCGCACCGCCCGAGCGGCGGCTCAAGCGCATCCTTCTCACGGCCTCCGGCGGCCCCTTCTTCGGCCGGTCGAGAGAGAACCTGAAGGACGTCACCGTCGAGCAGGCGCTGAACCATCCGAACTGGTCCATGGGAGCAAAGATCACCATCGACTCTGCTACCATGATGAACAAGGGACTCGAAGTCATCGAAGCCTGCTGGCTCTTCGGGGTCCCGGAAGACAAGATCAAAGTCGTCGTCCACCGCGAGAGCATCATCCATTCCGCGGTCCAGTACGATGACAACGCGGTCATCGCGCAGCTGGGGCTCGCCGACATGCGCATCCCCATCCAGTATGCCCTCACGTATCCCGACCGGCTCCCGTCCCCGACGAAGGAACTGGACCTCGCGGAACTGGGCACCCTGACCTTCGCGGACCCCGACATGGAGACCTTCGACTGTCTCGCCATCTGCCGGGAAGCCATCCGCCGGGGCGGCCTGTACCCGACCGCTGCCAACTCCGCCAACGAACAGGCGAACTACCTGTTCCGCCAGGGCAAGATCAAATTCCTCGAGATCGGGGAACTGGTGGGCGAGGCCATGGAGGCCTGTGAAAACAAAGAAGATTTCGTGCTGTCGGACGTCCTGGCAGCAGACCGCATGGCAAGAGACTATGTCATGCAGCATGTAGGAGCGTGAACGATATTTCCACTTTAGCTCTCGTCTGGGGAAAGGCGTGGCCCATCCTGGCCGCCATCCTGTTCTTCGGACTGCTGATCGCCACCCATGAAGGAGGCCACTTCCTGACCGCGAAGCTGTTCAAAGTCCGCGTCAACGAGTTCTCCCTCGGCATGGGTCCGGTCCTCTGGAAAAAACAGAAAGCGGAGACCCAGTACTCGGTCCGTGCCTTTCCTGTCGGCGGCTATGTCGCCATGGAAGGGGAGGACGGAGACAGCGAGGTCGAGGGCGCCTTTGGCAGCAAACCGCCCTGGCAGCGGGCCATCATCATCCTGGCCGGCGCCACGGTCAACCTGCTGACGGGCCTCATCATCATGGCCGTCATGCTCGGCACGTCGGACCTCATCGGTACGCCTCAGGTCTCCGAGTTCCGGGACAATGCCGCAAGCAGGACCCAGGGGCTCCGGGAGGGCGACCGCATCCTCTCCGTCAACAACCACGTCATCCGCACGGAGTACGACCTCAGTTTCTATATGTCGAAGGACAAGGACGGGGTCATGGACTTCGTCGTGGAGCGGGAAGGGAAGAAGATCCCCCTGAAGCACGTGGCCTTCGAGACGGCGGAAGTGGAGGGCACCCAGGTCGTCAAGTACGACTTCGCCATCGTCGGCGTGAAGCCCGGCTTCCAAAACGTCGTCAAGTATTCGGTGCTCGACTCTCTCTCCATCGTCCGTATCGTCTGGGTCTCTCTGTGGGATCTCGTCACCGGCAACTTCTCCATGAGTGACATGGCGGGTCCGGTCGGCACGGTCCAGGCCGTGGCAGACACCACGTCGGACGCGGCGAAGAGCGGCAACATGTCCCGACTCTTACTCATCCTTGCGCTGATCGCCATCAACGTCGGCGCCTTCAACCTCATCCCCTTCCCGGCACTGGACGGAGGCCGCTTCGTCTTCATCATGCTGGAGGGCATCTTCCGCCGGCCCATCTCGAAAGAGTTCCAGGCGGCGGTCAACACGGTCGGCATGGCCATGCTGTTCGGCCTGATGATCGTGGTCACGTTCAGTGACGTGTTCAAACTATTCCAGTAGTAAGGAGGCCGTTCCATGGAACGCAGAAAAACGAGACAGGTCTTCGTGGGCGATGTACCCCTCGGGGGAGACGCACCCGTCGTCATCCAGTCCATGCTCAATGCGCCCCAGGGCGACATCGAAGCGAACATCCTCCAGGCCAGAGAACTGTCGGCGGCGGGCTGCCAGCTCATCCGCCTTTCGGTCACGAGCATGGAAGACATCGAGACCGTCAAAGCATTGAAAGAGAACATCCGGGTGCCCATCATCGCGGACATCCAGATGAACTATAAACTCGCCCTCGCCTCCATCGAGGCGGGCATCGACAAGATCCGCATCAACCCCCGCTACATCGGAGGAGAGGACAAGATCCGTCTGGTGGCCGACGCCTGCAAAGCGCACGGGGTCCCCATCCGGGTCGGCGTCAACTCCGGCTCCGTCGAACTCGACCTCCTCGAGAAATACGGCGGCGTCACACCCGAAGCCATGGCGGAGAGCGCCATGCGGGGCGTCAAATACCTCGAAGATGTCGACTTCCACGACATCGTCATCTCCATCAAGTCCTCCGACATCCGGACGATGATCGCCGCGTACCGCATCGTGGCCGCCCAGTGCGACTATCCCTTGCACCTCGGCGTCACCGAGGCCGGCACGGAGCGGATGGGCCGCGTCAAGTCCTCCATCGGCATCGGCGCTCTGCTGGCCGACGGCATCGGCGACACCATGCGTGTTTCCCTGACCGACGACCCGGTCAAGGAGATCGACGCCGCGAACGACATCCTGCGGGCCCTCGACCTGCTGCCCGACGCGCCTCAGCTCGTCGCCTGTCCCACCTGCGGACGCACGCAGATCGACCTCATCGGCATCGCGAAGGAAGTCGAGGAACGGCTGAAGGACGTCCACAAGTCCATCCACGTCGCGGTCATGGGCTGCCCGGTCAACGGACCCGGAGAAGCCAAGAATGCCGACATCGGCATCGCCGGCGGCAACGGCGTCGGCCTCATCTTCGCGAAGGGTGAGGTCATCAAGAAAGTGCCCGAGGCAGAACTCATCGACGCACTCATGGAAGAAATCGAGAAACTGTAATTAGAGAGGATACCCCATTTTGCCACAGGAAAAACGCGTTGCCGAAGTGTTCATGCTGCCGGATGACGGCCGCTTCCCGGACACGCTGTTCGAGAGCATCATCACGGACCTGTCCGTGAGCCGGACCGACCGGTCCATGCTCCTGCGCCTCCGGTCCGAAGAGCCGCTGCCGGACATCACGGTCCATGCCTTCGAAGACGTTTTACAAGCCACGCTCCAACTGAATGACGTAAAAGCCGTGTTTGAGTTCCCGAAGGACGAGTCGGAGAACGAGGATGCACAGGAAGAGGCGAAGACCGTCGACCTGTCCCTCATGCCCGAACTCCTGAAGGAACTGAAGCGCCGCTGCCCTGCGTCCAACGGGTTCCTGAACGACTGCACCTGGGAACTCGACGGGAACAAACTCACCCTGAACCTGACCCACGGCGGGGCAGACCTTTTAAAGGGCATCTGCGCCGACGTCACCCTCGAGACCATCCTGTCCGAGGCCTATGAGAACCGGTTCAAAGTCGAGTTCGCCGGCGTCGTGAACATGGATGCCGACGATACCGCCTATGCGGACATGCAGAAACAGGCGGAAGCCGAGGCCCGGCAGGAAGCCCGCGCCAAAGCGGAAGAGAAGTTCGAGGAACAGCCCCACAAAGTCGTGGACGGCATCCCGCTCTACCTCGAGACCGCGAAGATGATCTACGGCAAAGAGATCCGCTACATGCCGAAGCCCATCAAAGAGCTGAAGGTCGACGACGGACAGGTCGTCATCTGGGGCGAAGTCTTCGATGTCGATGTCATCGACACGAGAGACGGCCGCAGCAAGATCTTCAACTTCGCGATGACCGACTACACCGACTCCTGGCCCTGCAAGATCTTCGCGCGGGGAGAGGCCGGCAACGCCCTCGCCGAGAACCTCAAAAACGGCATGACCGTCATGGCGAGAGGCAACATCATCTTCGACACCTACAAACATGACTACCTGCTCGACGTCAAGGCCATGGCCTCTGTCCGCAAGATCGAACGGATGGACAATGCGCCTCGCAAACGTGTCGAGCTCCACCTCCACAGCAACATGTCCATGATGGACGCCATGACCGACGCCGGCGAACTGGTGAGCCGCGCCGCCAAGTGGGGCATGCCCGCCATCGCCATCACAGACCACGGCGTCCTGCAGGGATACCCCGCCGCCTTTGCCGCGTCCCAGAAGACCGGCATCAAGGTCATTTACGGCGTCGAATCCTATGTCTATGACGACCTGCGCCCCGGTGTCCCCACCGAGTGGCCGGACATCGTGCAGGCCATCCGCGACAAGAAACAGCGGACCTACCACCAGATCATCCTCGTCAAAAACAACGTGGGCCTCAAGAACCTCTACGGCCTTGTGTCCCGCTCCCATACCGAGCACTTCTACCGCAAGCCGACCATCCTGAAGTCGGACCTTGCCGCACACCGGGAAGGGCTCATCCTCGGCACCGCCTGTCAGGCCGGTGAACTCTACATGGCACTCCTCAACGAAGAGCCGGAAGAGCGCATTCAGGAGATCGTCGATTTCTATGACTACATGGAGATCCAGCCCAACACCAACAACGCGTTCCTGCTGCGGCCCTACTATCGGAAGGACAAGGCCACGAAGGAAATGAAGATGATGCCGCCGCGGTTCCAGTCCGAGGAAGACCTCTGGAACATCAACCGCCGCATCCTCGCCCTGGGCGACGCCGCCGGCAAGCCGACGGTCGCCACCTGTGACGTCCACTTCATCGACCCGGAGTGTGCCCAGTTCCGCGCCATCATCATGGCGGGCCAGGGCTTCCAGGACGCCGATAACCAGCCCGGCCTGTTCCTCCGCACGACGGAGGAGATGCTCGCCGAGTTCGAATACCTCGGTGACCGCGCCGAAGAGGTCGTCATCGACAACCCGAACAAGATCGCCGACATGGTCGAGCGCATCCGTCCGGTCCCGGCCGGCAGCTTCCCGCCCAGCATCGACGGGGCAGAGGAAGAACTGCAGCAGCTCTGCTGGGACAAGGCGAAGGAACTCTACGGCGATCCCGTTCCCGAATATGTCGCGAAACGTCTCGACAAGGAGCTCACCTCCATCATCTCGAACGGTTTCGCGGTCCTTTACATGATCGCCCAGAAACTGGTCAAGGACTCGGAAGACCACGGCTACCACGTCGGTTCCCGAGGGTCCGTCGGTTCCTCCTTCGTCGCCCACGCGTCGGGCATTTCGGAGGTCAACCCGCTGGCGCCCCACTACCGCTGCACGAACCCCGCCTGCAAGCATACGGAGTTCTTCCTGCACGGTGAAGTGGGTTCCGGTTACGACCTTCCCCCGAAGAACTGCCCCGAGTGCGGGACGCCCATGTGGCGGGACGGCCACGACATCCCCTTCGAGACATTCCTCGGATTCAAAGGCGATAAATCGCCCGATATCGACCTCAACTTCTCCGGCGAATACCAGACGAAGGCGCATCTGTACACCATCCAGCTGTTCGGTGAGGACCACGTCTTCAAGGCCGGTACCGTCGCCACCGTCGCGGACAAGACCGCGTTCGGATACGTCAAGAAGTACCTCGAGGAGCGGGGCATCAACGCGAAGGACGCGGAAGTCTCCCGACTGGCCCGCGGCGTCGCCGGCGTCAAACGGACGACCGGTCAGCACCCCGGCGGCATGGTCGTCGTCCCGAACGCCTACGATGTCACCGACTTCACGGCGGTCCAGTACCCCTCGGACGACCCGGGCAAGGGCATGATGACCACGCACTTCGACTTCCACTTCCTGCACGACACCATCCTGAAGCTCGACAACCTCGGACACGATGTCCCGACCATGTACAAGTACCTTGAAGACATGACCGGCATCCCCGTCATGGACGTCGACATCTGCGACCCGAAGATCTACGAGCTCTTCCTGAGCCCCGAACCCCTCGGCGTCACGGAGGAGGACATCAACTTCCCGATCGGCACCCTGTCCATCCCGGAGATGGGCACCGACTTCGTCAAGGGCATGCTGGTCGAATGTAAACCGAAAAACTTCTCGGACCTTCTGCAGATCTCCGGTCTGTCCCACGGTACCGACGTCTGGCTCGGCAATGCGCAGGAGCTCATCCATCAGGGCATCTGCACCATTTCCGAAGTCATCGGGACCCGTGACAACATCATGGTCGGCCTCATGCACTACGGCCTTGAACCGGACATGGCCTTCAAGATCATGGAGATCGTCCGTAAGGGCAAAGCGACGAAACTCCTCACGGAAGAGCACGTCGCCGCCATGCGGGAGCACGACGTCCCCCAGTGGTACATCGACTCCTGCTACAAGATCAAGTACATGTTCCCGAAAGCCCACGCGGCGGCCTATGTCAGCGCTGCCCTGCGGCTCGCCTGGTACAAGATCTACCACCCCGTCGAATACTACGCCACCTACCTCACGGTCCGGGGCGAAGACCTCGACGCCGTCGCCATCCTCTCCGGCAAGGGCTATGTCAAAGGCCGCATGAAGGAGATCGAGATCAAGGGACGGGACGCCTCCGCCACGGAGAAGAGCGAATACACCGGCCTTCAGGTCGTGCTGGAAATGCTCGCCCGGGGCATCGAGTTCCTGCCGATCGACCTTTACAAATCGAAGGCGACTGTTTATTCTATTGAAGATGGCAAGATCCGCCTCGCGTTCTCTTCCATCAAAGGACTTGGCGTTTCGGCCGCACAGGCTCTGGAAGCGGCCAAGGACGACGGACAGGGCGACTACCTGTCCCAGGAGGACCTCGGCATCCGCGCCGGTGTCTCCTCCGCGGTCCTCACCGCACTCCGTGACCTCGGCGCCCTCGACGGGCTGCCGGAGTCCAGCCAGATCTCACTGTTCGGCATGTAAATAGGAGGGACAACCATGAACAAAGCACTCAAGATCATTTTACTGGTCCTGCTGTTCCTGGCAGTGGCCGTCGGTGCTGTCTTCGGATACCGCTTTTTGAGCGATCGTCAGACGGCTGCGGCGCCCATCGCCACCGAAGGGCAGGCATACCTCACCACGTCTCCGAACGCCGCCGAAGGCGTCACCAGTGTCGCCGAGGCAGAAGAGGACAATCTCGCCAGCGACGGCAACATCGAACCGACGACCTCCTGGCCCTTCGCTGACCGGAAGTCCGACTCGAAGTTCGAAGCCAAGGAGTCCGTGGGCTATACCACGACCAAAGCGGCGAAGCAGAGCAAGACGAAGGCGGACAGCAAGACCGCCGACAGCAAGGATGAGAAGACGACGAAGACCTCGGAAAAAGAGACCACGAAGAAGTCTTCCTCCGCGGCCGCCGGCGACATGAAGGCCTTCCTGCAGAAACTCCAGTCCGGCGCGTCCAAGACGAACAACGGTCACCCGGTGAAGGTCGACTCCAACGGTATCAACATCGAGTACAAGAAGTTCGCGGTCGCCGACCTCAACGGGGACGGCAAGGACGAGCTCTTCCTCTATGCCGAGAGCACCAAGGGCGAGGACTTCTACGGAAACTCCTACATCGTCTACGACAGCAGCCTCAAGAACGTCCGGACCACCATGGTCATCGACGAGTTCAAGGACGTCAAATTCTACAAGAGCGGTGTCTATGAGATCGTGGAGAACAAGTTCGGGTTCACGTCCGACGCCATCGCCGCCCAGTACGGCGTCAAGAACGAGAACTCCATCCTCGGTTACGACACCACCACGACCCCGTACCTCAAGTACATGACGAACGGGCCGTACATCGACGCACCCAGCGAGATCAGCGCCGCCGACTACAAAGCCGCGGTGAAGAAGCTCAGAGCCGGCGGCGAAGTGAACGTCAAAGTCTATGACTTCACGAAAGCCAACGTCGAAAAACTGTAACAGCAAATACTCTTTCAGGCAGGTGATCCGTCATGGATTTTTACAACTTTTATAAAGGACAGTGCTTCGATGCTTACGAGTTCTTCGGAGCCCATGTGACGGATCAGAACACCTGGTTCCGGACCTATGCGCCCGCGGCCAACCGCGTGGCGGTCATCGGTGAGTTCAACGACTGGACCGAAACGCCCATGCAGCGCGCCTACGACGGCAGCACCTGGGAATGCTGCATTCCCGCCGCGCAGCCGGGGCAGATGTACAAGTACCGCATCTACGACCAGAACGGCAGAGCCATCGACCACTGCGACCCCTACGGGTTCGGCATGGAACTGCGCCCGAAAAGCGCGTCCATCATCCGGGAGCTTCGCGCGTTCGAGTTCGACGACTGGGACTGGATGCTCTCCCGCACCGACCGCCGCAACGAGCCCCTCAACATCTATGAGGTCCACGCCGGGTCCTGGCACAAGAACCCGGACGACCCGGAAAACGGCTGGTACAACTATGTGGAGCTGGGCGATCTGCTGATCCCCTATGTCAAGGAACACGGTTACAATTACATCGAGTTCCTGCCGCTGGCGGAGCACCCCTCGGACAATTCCTGGGGCTACCAGAACACCGGCTTCTTCGCGCCGACCTCCCGGTACGGCACGATGGACCAGCTGAAACAGCTCATCGAGAACTGCCACAAGAACGAGATCGGCGTCATCCTCGACTTCGTGCCGGTCCACTTCGCGGTGGACGACTACGCCCTCGAACGGTATGACGGGACCGCGCTCTACGAGTACCCGCACCCCGACATGGGCTACAGCGAGTGGGGAAGCCACAACTTCAACCACTGCAAGGGAGAGGTCCAGAGCTTCCTGCAGTCCAATGCGAACTACTGGCTGAAAGAATTCCACTTCGACGGCCTGCGCATCGATGCGCTGTCGAACCTCATCTACTGGCAGGGCAACAAGGACCGTGGCACCAACGAGAATGCCGTCCACTTCATCCGCAACATGAACGGCGGCCTCAAAAAGCTGCACCCGACCGCCATCCTGGCAGCCGAAGACTCCACCCAGTACCCCGGTGTCACGAAGCCCGTCTATGACGGCGGCCTCGGCTTTGACTACAAGTGGGACATGGGCTGGATGAACGACAGCCTCGACTATATGAAAAAGACCGCGGACCAGCGGACGGAGAACTACCACAAGCTGACGTTCTCCATGATGTACTTCTACGACGAGAACTTCATTCTGCCGCTCTCCCACGACGAAGTGGTCCACGGAAAGGCCACCATCCTCCAGAAGATGTCGGGCCTCTATGAAGGGAAGTTCCCGCAGGCCCGTGCTTTCTACATGTACATGTACGCGCACCCCGGCAAGAAGCTCAACTTCATGGGCAACGAGTTCGCGCAGATCCGGGAATGGGACGAAGACGAAGAGCAGGACTGGTTCATGCTGAAGTATCCGCTCCACGATTCCTTCCAGGTCTTCATGAAGGACCTCTCGCACCTGTACCTCGACAACCCGGCGTTCTGGGCCCTCGACTACAACACGATGGGCTTTGACTGGGTCGACTGCCACCAGGAGGAAAAGCGCATCTACGCGTTCATCCGCCACGGCGGGGAAGAGGATGTCCTCTGCATCTTCAACTTCTCCGAAAAACCCCAGGAGTACAAACTGCGGCTCGACTACAACATGGAACTCGAACTGCTGCTGGCCTCCGACCGGGACATCTACAGCGGGACGGAGCACTACGAGGACAAGACCGTGCTCAAAAAGAAACGCGGCTTCTTCGAGCTCCCGATGACTCCGTACTCGGCGAAGTTCTTTAAAATGAAATAAAAACGATTCCTATAGAGAAAGCTCCGGCCGGCGGCCGGGGCTTTTCTTTGTAAAAACTTTCACAAAAGCAACAAGAAGTGGATGACATTTCCCGCAGTAGCGTGATAGTATGAAAGTGTACTAATCAGGCAGTACGAAATCAGACTAAAATGGAGGGGAATCATTATGAAACGTAAACTTCTGGCCATTCTGAGTGTACTCATGATGGCTGCGATGCTTCTGACGCTGGCCGGCTGTAACAAAAAAGAAGAAGCGGCCACGACGCCTGCGGAAGAAACGACCGTCAAGACCGTCGACTCACCGTACGAGCTCGACATGAAGAACTTCGAGAGCTTCATCAAGTCTCTTCCGGACGGCGGCTACTACGGCTTCGCCGCCATGGACAAAGACCATGACGCTCTGCTCGTCACCGACACCGTGTACAAAGAAGGCGACAAGACCTATGCGCTGGCGGCCACCGTTTACGGCTATGACAAGAACGGCAAAGTCGTCGAGTACGGCGACGTCATCAGCTCCAAGGGCTATCCGCTTGCCACGAAAGATGATCACCTCTATTTCGGTGATAACGAATCGATGACGAAAGTCACCATCGAAGAATACCGTAATGCGATGACCATCATCGATCGCCAGAAGAAAGGCGAAGACGCGGCGAAACTGGAAGCGCTCCTCGGCGAGTACAACGCTGCGACCCCGGTCGAGTTCAAGGCGGTCGAAGGCTCCGAGATCCCGGGCCCGATGGCTTATGCCGGCACCTGGGCAGAGAAGACCTCCGAACGGGTCGTCATCGCCATCGAACCCACTCTGGAAAAGGGCTGGTTCGACATCACCATCACCTGGAAAGAAGCCCTTCCGCAGAAGGACCTTTACACCATGCGTGCTCACTATCAGAAAGACGGTACCCTGTTCTATGACAACTGCCGTTACCTGGTCCGTACGTTCGACGACAACGCGAAGTACACGGACGAAGTGAAGTATACGAACGGCTCCGGTATCCTGAAACTCAACAAGAAGGACAATACGCTCTCCTGGACCGACTACAAGGAGTCTCCCGGCAGCAATACCCAGTTCTTCATCAAGGCTGACAACGTCAAGATCGAGACCGTGACGGCCAAGTCCACGACGAAGACCACCACGAAGACGACGAAGAAGGCCGAGACCACCAAGTCGACGAAGAAGGCCGAGACCACGAAGTCCACGAAGAAAGCCCAGACCACCACGCAGGACGACGGGCAGAACCCGGTCATGAACTACATCGGCCGCTACGGCTCCGGCCGCGCGACCATCGACGTCGAGTGCCAGGGCAAGAGAGACGCGCACTTCCACGTCTACTGGTCCAGCAGCGCTGCCGAGCACAGCGAGTGGACCATGAGCGGTACCTTCGATGAGGATACCCAGACGGTCAAGTACACGAACTGCGTCAAGAGGACGATCGTCTATGACGAGAACGGCAACATCGAGATGGATGCCATCGAGTACACCGGCGGAAAGGGCGTCATCAGCTTCCGCAACAACTCCCTGACCTGGAACGACAGCCAGGAGCACATCGCGGACGGCATGACCTTTACTTATTAAATAACCTATATTTCCGGGCTCCGAAAGGGGCCCGGAAACTTTTTTTGAAAAAATCAAAAAAAGTTGGAAATAGGGGTTGACGTATACTAGGGCATGTGGTACAGTATAGGCGTACTAAGGAACACAGTACACACAAAAAGCTTTGGATATTCTACACCACGGAGGAAAGAACTATGAAAACCAAACTCACTGCATTCATCGGAATCGTACTCATGCTCGCTATGACCCTTGCACTCGTCGGCTGCAACAAGAAGACGGCCGAGACCACGACGGTCACCGCTGCTGCCCCGACGGTCGTTTCGCAGCAGGTCGAACAGGTGACGGGAGCTCAGCCCGCCACGCAGGCACAGCAGAACACCCAGAAGGCGACTCAGAAAGCTGCTCAGAAGACCACCAAGAAAGTCGCCCAGAAGACCACCAAGAAAGCCACTCAGAAGGCAACTCAGAAGACTACTCAGAAGGCAACCCAGAAAGCCACTCAGAAGGCAACGGAAGCTACCGGCAGCCCGGTCCAGCGTTTCTCCGGCCGCTATGGCAACGGTCGCTGCACCATCGATGTCATCGCTGTTTCCAACAACACGGTCCGCTTCAACGTTTACTGGTCCACCAGTGCCTGGGAGCACAGCGAATGGACGATGAGCGGCAACTTTGACGAAGACAGCAACGGCTTCTATGTCTACTACAACGACTGCACCAAAAAAGATCACGCGTTCAACGATGAAGGCACCGAAGAGACGGTCGAGACCGTCTACACCGGCGGACATGGTGTGTTCCGTTTCAACGGCAACAAGATGACCTGGACCGACGATATCGAGCACATCGCCGACGGTATGACCTTCACCAAGTAAACTTGTTTCTTAATACCCCGGAAATGGTTGACGCGGATCCTTTTGCATGATATCATCTATGCGTATTAACAAGCATAGAACGCCACACCAATCAGGAGTTGATTCGAATGTTCACCATCGATAACATGTCCCGCGTCCCCGTCTACGAGCAGATCGTAGAACAGACCGAGCGGCTGCTGCTCTCCGGACAGCTGAAACCCGGCGATGCCATGCCCTCCGTCCGCGGACTCGCGACAGAACTGGGGGTCAACCCCAACACCATCCAGAAAGCTTACGCCGAACTCGAACATCGCGGCATGACCACTTCGGTCCCCGGTCGCGGAAGCTTCCTGCGGGAAGACGCCACGGAACAGCTGGTCGCGTACCTCAACGAGAACGCGCTGCCGGAGTTCAAGAACATGCTGAAAGGTATGCTCATCGCCGGCGCCTCCAAGGAAGAGGCCATGGCTTTCGTCGACAAGATCCTCGACGAACTGGCCGAAGAGCTCGACGACTGATCAAGCCGACCCTCGATTTTCACAATATAACCCGACTCCGGTCTCCTGTGAGTATCCAAAGCACAGGGGACCGGAGTTCTCTTTCTGCGTAAAATGTGTTAAAATAAATTGTTTTAGAACGCACTCGTGCGTCAACACGGAGAAGAGAGGGGACCCCCGGTTTGAAGAAACTAGAAAACAAATGGCTGCTTGCCTGCCTCAGCTTCCTGGTGCCGGCTGCACTGCTGCTCATCCTCTTTGCGCTGAACGGCGTCACGCCCTTCGGCGGGAAGAGCCTTGCCGAGCAGGACGCCAACATCCAGTACATCGAATTCTTCAACTACTATCGAAACCTGTTCCACGGGAAGGACACGCTGCTGTACAGCTTCACGAACTTCCTCGGTGGCAGCGGGGTGGCTCTGGCCGCCTATTACCTGGCATCGCCCTTCAACTTCCTGATCCTCGCGGTGCCGGCCTCCATGAACCACGCGCTCTTCAGCCTGATGGTCCTTTTGAAACTGTCCCTCTGCGGCTTCACGATGACCCTCTTCCTCCGGGAACGCTTCCCGAAGCTGAGCCCGCTCTTCACGCTGCTCCTCTCCGTCTCCTTCGCACTGTCTCAGTACAATATCGCCCAGACCATGAACATCATCTGGCTGGACGGTGTCTATATGCTGCCGCTGGTCCTGCTCGGGGTGCATCGCCTCGTGCGGAACGGAAAGAGTTTTCTCTTCTTCTTCGCCACCGGCGCCGCC
>ERZ504995.2-NODE-2-length-31574-cov-3.746502_pt1 | contig 31574 bp, 30 predicted proteins | sample MGYA00514197_ERZ504995 | MGnify/ENA primary metagenome ERZ504995 (study PRJEB26094, sample SAMEA4028455) | Ovis aries | biome: host associated; feature: stool; material: fecal | place: Italy | collected 2012 | study: EMG produced TPA metagenomics assembly of the Sheep...
TCGTTGAGTTTGATGAACTCACCGGTGGCAACGGCTTCGTCTTTCAGTGCCTGGATCTGCTCCTCGGACCCGTCGATCCATACGACTTTGTCCGGCTGGAGGAGGTCGATTCTTGTCTGCAGCCAGTCAAGAATGCTCTTGTTAGTAGTGAGATTTTCCATGAAACAAGCTCCTTTACAAATACTTTGACTTCGGTCCCCTGTGAGGTCCCCCTTCGGAATGAAAGCAGGAACACCTTGATTTTGGCGATTCATTTGCTATCATTATTAGTGGGTTTTCGATTGGTTCCCGATACGGGAACAATTATACTTGAATTTGGAACAAAAGTCGAGAAATCCGACGCAGTTTTGCAAAAAAATTCCAATTCTGTAGGGTTGAACAATTTTTTTGAGGAAACACGTTAATTCTTTAACACGTTGAAGAGGATCCATCCATGAAAGTCTCACTCATCATCCCCTGTTACAATGAAGAGGGCAATGTCCGGCCGCTGTACGACACGGTCGTCCGCACCTTCGAAGGCGCGGTCCCCGACTACGAGTTCGTCTTCGTCAACGACGGCAGCAAAGACCGGACCCCGGACGTCCTGAACGACCTCGTCGCCGCCGCGGACAAGCCGGTGAAGGCCGTCCATTTTTCCCGCAACTACGGGAAAGAGTCCGCCATCCTCGCGGGGCTGAACGAGGCGTCGGGCGACTGCTTCACCATCATGGACGGGGACCTGCAGCAGGGGCCGGACGTCGTCGTCGACATGGTCCGCTACCTCGAAGAGCACCCCGACTGCGACTGCGTCACGGCCTTCCAGGAGGACCGCCACGAAAGCCCGGTCATGGTCTTCTTCAAAGACAACTTTTACCGGATCATCAACCGCATCTCCGACGTCGGGTTCGTCAGCGGCGCCTCGGACTTCCGGACCTTCCGCCGCAATGTGCGGGACGCGGTCCTGAGCATGCCCGAGACCTCCCGTTTCTCGAAGGGCATCTTCCCCTGGGTCGGGTTCGAGACCCACTACATGCCCTACACCGCGGCCGAGCGGCTCAGCGGCACTTCCAAGTGGAACTTCATCAAGCTCTGGAGGTACGCCATCTCCGGCATCATCTCCTTCACGACGACGCCCCTCCGCCTGCCGCTGGTCTTCAGCGGAGTCACCGGCGCCGCGGCCGTCAGCTCCCTGGTCTTCGACAAAAAGAAGAAGGACCGCGCCCTCCCCGCCATCCTCGGCACCGGCAGTGTCCTGCTCCTCGCCGTCGGCATCCTCGGAGAGTACATCGCGAGAGTGTTCCAGGAGACGAAGCATCGGCCGGTCTACATCATCAAAGAGGTCCTCGACAACCACAAATAAACGCGATCAAAAAAACGCCTTCGTGAGTACGAAGGCGTTTCTTTTTGGTCTGTTTTATTGTTGCGCGTCCGCAAAAACAGCACGCACTTTTTCGGCCCGGAGCGCGTCCCGCTCCTGCCGGCTGAGGTCCTCCCCCGCTTCCGTGTTGAGCGTGGCAGGCTGCATGGTGAAGATGAGTTCGTTGACGGTGCTCATCGGCAGGTCGAACTCGCCGGCGGCGATGCCGACCTTGACGACGGACAGCGCCTCCATGAATTCCTGGAAACTCATGACCCGGGCGCTTCGGAGCGTGCCGTAAGAGCGCCAGAGCATGTCCTGGAACTGCAGGTTCTCCATGAGTTCCTTCCGGGCTTCCCGCTCCTGCTCGATGATGGACTTCGCGAGGGCGTCGAGGTTCCCGAGGGCCGCCTCTTCGGAGATGCCGAGGGTGACCTGGTTGGTCAGGAGGTACAGACTGCCGATCGGCGAATCGCCCTCTCCGTAGGCTCCGGTCAGGACAAGGCCGAGACGGGAGACCGTGTTGGACAGGTGGCGGATGCGGCCGAGGATGCGCATGGCGGGCAGCTGCAGCACGACCGAGCCCCGCATGGCGGTCCCGATGTTGGTCGGGCACTGGGTGAGGTAGCCGAGTTTCGCGTCGAAGGAGAACCCGAGCGCTTCGTCGAGCATGGTGTCGAGCCGGTCGGCCAGTTCATAGGAACGGGTCAGTTCGAGGCCCGGCAGCAGCGCCTGGATCTTCACGTGGTCCTCTTCGCAGATCATGAGACTGAGGCTCTCATCGGGGGTCGTCAGGAACGAACGGCCCTCCTGCACGCTGACGAATTCCGGACTCACGAGGTCCCGCTCCGCAAGGGAGATGGCGGCATACCGCGACAGCGCATTCATATGGGTCATGACGAACTTCTCCGGCAGTTCTTCGAAGATGACGGCGGAGACTTCGTCGGCGATCTGATCTTTTTCTTCGGTCGAGAGGCGATTCGTGAACACATGGTCCCGCAGGTTCCGCGCGAGGGACACTTTCGAGCTGACCGCCACATCGTTCTCTTTTCCGGAGAGCATGTACCATTTGGTCATTTCGTCTCACCCCGCAGTTCCCGGATCCGGTCCCGGAGGACCGCCGCCTTCTCATATTCTTCCGCCTCGACCGCGGCGTTGCGCTCCTCTTCGAGACGGCGCAGTTCGGCGCGGCGTTCCATCCGGTCGTCCCGGGTGGCGCTCGTCTTCCCGACATGGGTCGCTCTGCCGTGGATGCGGGAGAGCGAGGGCTTCAGGCGGTCGTAGAAAACGTCATAACATTCCGCACAGCCCATGGCACCGGAACGGACGATCTCATCGAAGGTGGCGCCGCAGCCGGGGCAGCGTTCCTCTTCGGTCTCGGGCAGCAGGGCCGTGTCCGGGAAGAACCGGCTCAGGAGTGTCCCGATGTTGGACCCGAACCCGGAGAACATGCCGGAATACCCCAGATGCTGCGCGCAGCCGGAGCACAGATGCAGTTCCGAGGACTCACCGTCCACGATCCGTTTGATGTGTGTCGTGGCCTCGTTTCGGCCACAGTTCTGGCAAAGCATGGAATGCTTCCTTTCCCGAGTCAGAAGACTCTTTTGTTTTAACTTTCTTATTATCCGCCAAGCTACGCGATTCGTCAACCTCCCACCCCTTTCCGTTTCCTGTACGGGAGGTGCAAAAACCGCGTCATTATGACAAAAAATAGACAAGAGAATCGGACATATAACGCCCGCTATGCCGTTGAAAAATAAGTAATATAGGTTATAATATATAAGGTCACGCTTGAGGAAAGCTGTGACTTTCCACAAGCATGCGCAAATTATGATGTTTGTAAATCAGCGCGGGCCGACACCCGCGTCAAAAGCGAAGGAGTTGAATGAATGGCAAGCTTAAACATTGCAGGCGTGCTCAAGCCCGCCGCAAAAGGCCATGGCGGCGCTCATGTGGCTCACCACAAGAACACCTCAGCCATGCCTGTCGAGCGTATGCCGGTCCCGGCTTCTGTCACCATCCCCCTGTCACAGCATATCGGTGCTCCGAACGAAGCACAGGTAAAAGTGGGCGATGAAGTCAAAGTCGGTCAGGTCATCGGCAGCACCGATGCATTTGTCAGTGCACCGGTCCATGCCACCATCTCGGGCACGGTCAAAGCCATCAAACCGGTCCGAATCGTCAACGGCAACATGGTCAACGCCGTTGTCATCGAGTCCGACGGAGAAATGGCGCTCTCCGAGGATGTGAAGCCCCCGGTCATCGAGTCGAAGCAGGACTTCCTGAACGCAGTTCGTGCGTCCGGTCTTGTCGGTCTCGGCGGCGCAGGCTTCCCGACCCATGTCAAACTTGCGTTCAAAGAGGACGCAGGCGTCGACACCCTCATCATCAATGCTGCGGAATGTGAGCCCTACATCACGGTCGACCACCGTGAGATGCTCGAACACCCGCAGGACATCCTGTCCGGCATCAAGGAAGTCGTCAAATGGCTCGGCTTCAAGAATGCCTACATCGGGATCGAAGACAACAAGGCAGACGCATTCAAAATGCTGCTGAAGACCATGGAAGAGAACGAAGAGTTCAAAGACGTGGCACAGCTCATCTGCCTCCCGTCCACCTACCCGCAGGGCGCAGAAAAAGTCCTCATCTATTCTGCGACCGGCAGACAGGTGCCCCCCGGAAAACTGCCGTCCGACGTCGGCTGTGTCGTCATGAACGTCCAGTCCGTCTCGTTCCTCGGCCGTTACCTCAAGACCGGCAAACCGCTGGTCAGCCGTTCCCTCACCGTGGACGGTTCTGCCGTTGCCGAGCCGAAGAACCTTCGTGCTCCCCTCGGTACCATGTATTCCGACATCCTGGAATACTGCGGCGGCTTCAAAGAAGAGCCTTACAAGATCATGGCCGGCGGCCCGATGATGGGTATCGCCACCATCGACGCTGAGGTCCCGCTGCTCAAGAACAACAACGCGATCACCTGCCTTGCCAAAGGCTCTGTGAAGGTCAAACCCACCCGTGCCTGCATCCGCTGCGGCCGGTGTGTCGAAGCATGTCCCATGTGCCTCGAGCCCACGCTCATCGAGAAGAAGGCTCACCTCAAGGATGTCGACGGCCTGAACAAAGCGAGCGTCATGACCTGCATGGAATGCGGAAGCTGTGCCTTCGCATGTCCGTCCGGCCGTCCGCTCGTCCAGTACATGCGCCTTGGTAAGGCGATCATCAGAGAGGCAGGTGCGAAAAAATGATCGATACCAAAAAACTGACGGTCAGCGCTTCGCCTCATCAGAAGTCTGCTGACACCACGACCGGCATCATGCGCGATGTCATCATCGCCCTTGTCCCCGCCGGTGTCGCTGCAGTCATCGTCTTCGGCCTTCGTGCCCTGGCGGTCATCCTCGTCTCCGTCATCTCCTGCGTTCTGGCTGAGTTCCTCTCCCGGAAAGCAATGAAGAAGGAAGACACCATCACAGACCTGTCGGCTGTCGTCACCGGTCTGCTCCTGGCCTACAACCTCCCCTCCAACATCCCCTTCTGGATCGTTGTGCTGGGTGCGGTCATCGCCATCGTCGTCATCAAGCAGATGTTCGGCGGCATCGGCCAGAACTTCATCAACCCGGCTCTGGGCGCCAGAGTCATCCTCATGTCCGCGTTCCCCGGCAGAATGTCCGCCGGTGCCTTCGCAGGACTGAACAAGTCCGGCTGGGACGTCGACGCTCTTACCGGCGCCACTCCCATGGGCATGGTCGGCCTTGACGGTGTCAAGGAAGGCGCTCCCACTCTGTCCGAACTGTTCTTCGGTAACGTCAGCGGATGTCTTGGCGAAGTTTCCGCCATCGCACTCCTGATCGGCGGCATCTATCTGATGGTCCGCAAGGTCATCTCCCCCATCATCCCCTGCACGTACATCGCCACCGTCGCCATCTTCTGCACGTTCGCTCAGGGCTTCGACATGTATGCCGTTGCTTACGAACTGCTCGCCGGCGGTCTGTTCCTCGGTGCCATCTTCATGGCGACCGACTACACGACGTCTCCCATCACGAACAAAGGTAAGATCATCGCCGGCATCTTCTGCGGCGTCGTCACCTGCGTCATTCGTCTCTGGGGTTCCCTTCCGGAAGGCGTCTCCTTCTCCATCATCCTCATGAACGTGTTTGTACCGTACTTTGAGGATTGGACGGCTCCGACTCCGTTCGGCTTCGTCAAAGAGAAGAAACAGAAAAAGGCAAAGGAGGAGACCAAAGCATGAATAAGAAATTCAGTCCCAAAGAGGTCTTAGTCCCCACCCTTACCCTGTTCCTCATCGCCCTCGTCGCGACCCTGCTCCTCGCCCTGGTCAACAGCGTGACCGCCGACCGCATCGCCGCCGGCAAGGCAGCTGCGGAAGCAGAAGCGCGTCAGTCGGTCTTCCCCGACGCCAAGAACTTCGTCGACAAGACCAACTACTTCGAAGCCACGGACGCTGACGGCAACGTCATCGGCTATGTCTTCAACACGGCCAGCAAAGGTTACGGCGGAGATGTCCCGCTCACCGTCGGTATCGACGCCAGCGGCTCCATCACCGGCATCGTCCCCGGCGACCTCTCCAACGAGACCCCGGGCCTTGGCCAGAACGCCAGCAAGGACAGTTTCCGCGAGCAGTTCGTCGGCAAGACCGGCAAGGTCTCCGTCGTCAAGAACGCGCCCGGCGAAAACGAGATCCAGGCGCTCACCAGTGCCACCATCACGTCCACTGCCGTTGTCAACGCTGTCAACGATGCAGTCGACCAGTTCAATGAAATCACAGGAGGTGGCAAGTAATGGCTGAAGCTGCAAAGAGAAGCGCTCTCGGTGAGCTCACCAAGGGCTTCGTCAAAGAGAACCCCGTTCTTCGCCTGGTCCTCGGCACCTGCCCGACCCTCGCGATTTCCACTTCCGTCGAGAACGCCATCGGTATGGGCATTGCCGCTACCCTCGTTCTCATCATGTCCAACGCTGTCATTTCCGCGCTGCGGAAAGTCATCCCCTCGAAAGTCCGCGTTCCCTGCTTCATCGTAGTCATCGCCGCTTTCGTTTCCATGATCCAGCTGCTCGTCAAAGCCTTCGCGCCGGCCCTCGACGCCGCCCTGGGCATCTACCTGCCGCTGATCGTCGTTAACTGTATCATCCTCGGCCGTGCGGAAGCCTTCGCCAGCAAGAACGGCATCGGGCTCTCCATCCTGGACGGTGTCGGCATGGGCATCGGCTTCACGGTCGCCCTCACCCTGATGGCTATCATCCGTGAGTTCTTCGGTTCCGGCAACCTGACCCTCAAGGTCCTCGGCTTCGGTACCACCCTCACCGACATCTTCGGTCTCGGTGACAGTAACGTCCTGTCCGCCATCCATCTTGAACCGATCATCGTCTTCATCCTGGCCCCCGGTGGTTTCTTCGTCTTCGGTCTCCTTGTCGCTCTGGTCAACAAACTGACGACCAAGAAGGGCGGCGACCCTGCCGAACTGAACTGCTGTGAAGTCCGCGAAGACACCGACGGGAACCTGATCCTCGTCTCCGACGGCAAGACCATCGTCATGCCCAAGGTCGACACCACTCCCCAGGTCAAGAAAGTTGAAAAGGCCGGAAAGGAGGCTGCTGAAGCATGAAGTTAGTTGCTATTATGCTGACGACGATCTTCACGCAGAACTTCGTCCTCTCGAAATTCCTCGGTATCTGCCCCTTCCTTGGTGTTTCCAAGAAGAAAGATACCGCCATCGGCATGAGCGCGGCGGTCATTTTCGTCATGCTCCTCGCCACCCTCGTTTGTTATCCGCTGAACGTCCTCCTCGAGAAGAACGGCTTCGAGTACCTGCAGACCCTGGTCTTCATCCTCGTCATCGCCGCTCTCGTTCAGTTCGTTGAGATCGCCATGAAGAAGTACATGAAGCCGCTGTATAACTCCCTCGGCATCTTCCTTCCTCTGATCACCACGAACTGCGCCGTTCTGGGTATCGTTACCCTGAACGTCCAGGAAGGCTACAATTTCATCGAATCCATGTTCAATGCACTGGGCGCCGGCCTCGGTTTCATGCTCGCCATGATCATGTTCTCCGGCATCCGTGAGAGAATGGAAGGTAACGACGTGCCGAAATTCTGGCAGGGCCTTCCCATCACCCTCGTTGCCGCCGCGCTCGTCACCTGCACGTTCCTCGGCTTCACCGGTGTCATTGAGAACATGTTCGGCGCTTAAGAAAGGAATGGTGAAACAATGAATCCGATCGTATTAGCGGTACTCATCGTCGCCATCCTTGGCCTGGTCGCCGGTCTTCTGCTCGCTATCGCCTCCATCGTCATGGCCGTTCCGGTCGACGAGAAAGCGGTCGCCATCGAAGAAGTCCTGGCCGGTGCCAACTGCGGCGCCTGCGGTTATTCCGGCTGTGCCGGTTACGCGGCAGCCCTCGCTGCCGGCGAATGTGAAGACACGTCCCTCTGCTCCCCCGGCGGTTCCGCCTGCGCGAAAGCCGTTGCCGAGATCATGGGCGTTGCGGCGGGAGACACCACTCCCATGACGGCAGTGGTCCTGTGCCACGGCACAGAAGCCAATGCCGGCAACATCATGGATTACCACGGAGACATGAGCTGTAAAACGGCAGCTCAGCTGTTCGGCGGCGGCAAAGCCTGCTCCTACGGCTGTCTCGGTCTTGGCGACTGCGAAGCGGCCTGTCCCTTCGACGCCATCCATGTCGGCGAAAACGGCCTTGCGGAAGTCGATTCCGAGAAGTGCCGCGCCTGCAAGATCTGCATCAATGTCTGCCCGAAGGGTGTCATCGAACTGGCTCCCCTCTACAAGCATGAAGCAGTGGTCTACTGCCAGAACCACAACAAGGGCGGCGAGACCAGAAAACAGTGCAAAGTCGGCTGTATCGGCTGCATGAAGTGCCAGAAGACCTGCCAGCACGACGCCATCCATGTCACGAACTTCAAAGCGTCCGTCGACTATGAGAAGTGCGTTGGCTGCGGCGACTGCGCCTCTGCCTGCCCTGTCGGCTGCATCGACATGAGCACCTTCGGCAAACTGGTCATCGTCGACCCGGTCGTTGCAGGGGTGAAACCTGTCGAAAAAGAAGCGTAACCTCAACTCCAAGTTCGCTTTATAAATGGTATAAAGACCCGGCTGGTCTCAGCCGGGTCTTTTTCTCTGCTCTGCCCTTCGAAATGAGGCCGTAAATCGCCGATAAGCATATTTTTAACAATCTTTTCCCGGTCCACGCAAGTTTTTTGCAAAAACTTTGATAATTTTCTGACAATTCGTTGACTTTCACAATACAGATGCTCTATAATTGTGCATGCTGTCTATCCGACAGCACCTCTTTTATCAATAACCTTAATAGGAGGCACATAGATATGGCCAGAGTATTCAACTTCTCCGCGGGCCCTTCCATGCTCCCGGAATCCGTCCTCAACAAAGCTGCCGATGAGCTCCTCGACTACGAGGGCACCGGCGAATCCGTCATGGAGATGTCCCACCGCAGCAAAGAGTATCAGGCGATCATCGACCAGGCGGAAGCGGACCTTCGCACCCTCATGAACATCCCGGACAACTACAAAGTCCTGTTCCTGCAGGGCGGTGCGTCCACTCAGTTCGCCGCCATCCCCCTGAACTTCATGAACGGCAGCGGCAAAGCGGACTACATCGTCTCCGGCGTCTGGTCCAAGAAGGCGGCCGCAGAGGCGTCCCGCTACGGCGATGTCAAGATCGTCGCGTCCAGCGCGGACCAGAATTTCTCCTGTGTCCCTGAAGTCGACCCCTCCGAGTTCCGTTCCGATGCGGACTACTTCTACATCTGCATGAACGAGACCGTCCACGGCAACATCATCCGTGACCTCCCCGAGACCGGCGATGTACCGCTCATCGCTGACATCTCTTCCTGCTTCCTGTCCGAGCCCCTCGACGTCTCGAAGTTCGGCATGCTCTACGGCGGCGCTCAGAAGAACATCGCCCCCGCAGGTCTCACCATCTGCATCATCCGCGAAGACCTGCTCGGCAACGCGAGAGACATCACGCCGACCATGCTCAACTATGAGACCATGGCAGGTTCCGGCTCCATGTACAACACGCCTCCCTGCTGGTGCATCTACATGGCAGGCCTCGTCTTCCAGTGGCTCCTCAAGATGGGCGGCCTCGAGGAGATGAAGAGACGCAACGAAGCCAAAGCGGCCATCCTTTACAACTATCTCGATGAAAGCAAGATGTTCAAGGGCACCGTCGTCAAGAAAGACCGCTCCCTCATGAACGTTCCCTTCGTCACCGATTCGGACGAACTCAATGCCGAGTTCATCAAAGGCTGCACGGAGCACGGCCTCATCAACATCAAGGGCCACCGTTCCGTCGGCGGCATGCGCGCTTCCATCTACAACGCCATGCCCATCGAAGGCGTCGAAGCCCTCGTCGCTTACATGAAAGAGTTCGAAGAAGCTCACACCGCTGAATAAAGGAGAATCCACCCCGTCATGTACAACATTCTGACCCTCAACAACATCTCGGAGGCCGGGCTCGGACAGCTCGACCCCGCCAAATACACCGTCGGTGCCGACATTGCCGAGCCGGATGCCATCCTGGTCCGCAGTGCCAAGATGCACGACATGCAGTTCGCACCGAACACCCTCGCCATCGCGAGAGCCGGCGCCGGCACCAACAACGTGCCCGTCGAACGCTGTGCCGAAGAGGGCATCGTCGTCTTCAACACCCCCGGTGCCAACGCCAACGCCGTCAAGGAACTCGTGCTCTGCGCCCTGTTCCTGACCTCCCGCAAGATCATCCCCGGCATCGAATTCGCCAACTCCCTGAAGGGCAAGGGCGATGAGTGCGGCAAGCTCGTCGAAAAGGGCAAGTCCGCGTTCGCCGGTCCGGAGATCAAGGGCAAAAAGCTTGGCGTCATCGGCCTCGGTGCCATCGGCGTCAAGGTCGCCAACTCCGCCCGCAACCTCGGCATGGAAGTCCTCGGCTATGACCCGTACCTTTCGGTCGACGCCGCCTGGAACCTGTCGAGCCATATCCGCCACGCCTCTTCCCTCGATGATATCTTCACCGAGTGCGACTACATCACGGTCCACGTCCCGCTGACAGACGACACGAAGGACACCATCAACAAGGAAGCCTTCGACAAGATGAAGGACGGCGTCCGCATCCTGAACTTCTCCCGTGACGGCCTCGTCAACACCGCCGACATGCTGGCGGCGCTCGCGAGCGGCAAAGTGGCTGCCTATGCCACCGACTTCGCGGTCGACGAGCTCCTCGGTGTCCCCGGTGTCATCACTCTGCCGCACCTCGGTGCTTCCACGCCGGAGTCGGAGGACAACTGTGCGAGAATGGCGGCCTATGAACTCGTCGAGTACCTCGAGAACGGCAACATCAAGAACTCCGTCAACATGCCGAACGCCGAGATGGCGAGAGTCTGCAAGAACCGCCTCTGTGTGATCCACAAGAACGTCCCGAACGTCCTGAGAGGCATCACGAGCCAGTTCGTGGACTCCAACATCAACGACTTCATGAACCGTTCCAAAGGCGATATCGCCTATACCATCCTGGAAGTGGACGGCGACATCTCCGACGACATGATCCGTGACATCGAAGCCATCGAAGGTGTCATTCGCGTTCGTGCCATCCGCGGCTGAACCGCTTTATAAAACGGAAAAGACCTCAGGCAAATGCCTGAGGTCTTCTTTTTTATGACGGACTGTTTACAGTTCTTCGACGAGATACACGCCGTCGATCGCCCGGATGCGTTCGAGCACCTCGTTCGCGGGGACCGCTTTCTGGAACCGCAGCGTGAAGATGGCGCTGGAGTTCATGACTTCCTTCTCCCGGGTCCGGGTGATCTCCAGGCTGCGGACCTTGATGTTCTGCTCCTTCAGCCCTTCAAAGACGGACTCGAGCACGGAACGGCTGCGGAACTCGAGATAGACATTGATGTCCGGGTGCCGCCTCATGAAGGAGTACTCGAGCTTGGCAAAGACGATCTCCGAGAGGAGGACCAGCACGGTGGCAATGAGTCCGCCCTCATAGAACCCGGCACCGAAGGCAAGGCCGATGATGGCACAGGTCCAGAGACCGGCCGCGGTGGTCAGGCCTTTGATCTGGTTCCGGCGGGTGACGATGATGGTGCCGGCACCGATGAAACCGATGCCTGCGATGACCTGGGCTCCGAGCCGGGCCATATCGGTGAAGAGACCCTGGTCCAGGAACAGGTACTGACCGGTCAGGGTGGTCACGGCAGCGCCGACGCAGATGAGGATGTGGGTCCGGAACCCGGCGGGCCGGCGTTTGAACTCACGTTCGAGGCCGATGAGCGCGCCGCAGAGGAAGGTCAGGAACAGACGGAGGCCTACGGAGAGGACCGTGATGTCCCGAAGGTTGTCGAATATCGCAAACATAGTATCTCTCCCCTCCTTACAGTTCTTTGACCGTGTAGACCTCATCGAGGTCCGACAGCAGTGTGATGAGCTCGTGATGCGGCGCCCGGTGGGGCATCCGCAGGTACAAAACCGCGTTCGGTTTCTGGACGATCTGATCTTTTCCGTGGTGGATGTCCATGTCGAAGATGTTGATGTCCTGGTCCTTGATGGTCTTCAGGACGGCTCCCATGTCGGCGATGGACCGCAGTTCCACATAGATGTTGATGTTGCGGGACCGCTCGATGATGACCTCCTCCAGCGGCCGCAGGAGCCACATGGTGATGACGATGAGGAGGAACGCAAAGAGGGCGGCCTCATAGAACCCGGAGCCGACCACGAGTCCGAGACAGGCGGAGGCCCAGAGGCCGGACGCGGTGGTGAGGCCCTTGACCTTCTGCTGGTTCGTGGCGATGACCGTACCGGCGCCGAGGAAACCGATGCCGTTGATGACCTGCGCGCCGAACCGGGAGACGTCGGTCTTGAGGCCGACCGCCTCCGCCATGGGCGCCCACTCGGTCGTCAGCATGACATATTCATACTGGCTCAGGACCATGGTCAGTGCGGCACCGACGCAGACAAGGGCATAGGTACGCGGTCCGGCGGGGCGGTGTCGCAGGGCCCGGTCCAGACCGATGAGTCCGCCGAGAAGGATGGCCAGAAGGAGCCTCACCAAGACGGACGCTGTATTGAAATCTCGTAAATAATCCAGTTGACTCAGCATAAAAGACGTCTCCTTTATTCCAATATTGTATCACTCCTGTCCCGTTTCGCAAGTGTTTGGCAAGCTTTTCCACTCACATGTTCGTACAAAAGGGGTTGCCAGGAAAAAGAAGTGTGTAATATAATGGTGTTTGACCTGATAACGTGCTGTCTTAGTACAGCACAAAACCAGCAAATCATCAAAAAAAGGAGAAAAGAATTATGAAAACCAAACTGTCTCGTGTATTCGTCGTTCTCATGGCAGTCGTCATGGTCCTCATGATGACCGGCTGCTCGGAAGCCACTTCCAACTTCCTGAAAAACGGCTGGGACTATGAAGTCGACGGCGTCAAGTATGAGCCCGGCTTCAACGACACCTATGAGTCCGTCGCCCCTGCCGCCAACGGCTCCGCCGCTGACCGCTCCGCATACGGTTCCTACGCAGGCCCCGCTGCTGCCGGTTCCACCGCGACTGCCGGTGCTGCCACTGCAGGCGCCGCCACCGCAGGTTCCGCCAAGGCAGGCGCTGCCAAGGCCGGTTCCACCGCCGGTGCTGCTGCGGTAAACAAGACCTCCTACACCGCTGCCGAAGCCCTCGAGCTTTACAAGAGCGCAGCCAACAAGGTCAAGACCACCGCGAAGTCCGCGACCCGTACCTCCGAGACCATCCGCACCATCAGCGGTTCCATCCCCTCCCTCTACTCGAGCTTCGGCTTCAAAGAGGGCACCAAGACCGAAAAGGTCGTTGCCAATGGTTCTTCCGAACTGAAGGACAAGTTCCCCGTCGAGAAGAAGTCCTACACCTGCAACCTCAGCGCGTCTGACATCAAGTCCGCCACGGTCCAGAGCAACGGCTCTTCCAAGGTCGTCACCATCGTCGTCAAGGACGACAACCCCGGCACCTACAGCAACTCCTCCAAGTGTGTCTCCACCATCAGCATCCCGATCGGCACCTGGACCTGCAAGGGCGTCACCCTTCGCGGCACCATCGACGCGAACGGCAGACTGACGAGCCTCTACTACAAGATGCCGACCTATGTCACGCAGGGTTCCGACGCGTTCGCGTTCTCCCTCGAGCAGAACTGGACCGTCGCTTACTAAGCCTCCGGCCGGCGACATCCTCTGACACATAAAAATACCGGACAGCTCCATGAGCTGTCCGGTTTCTTTTTTGTCTGGTACGATCAGTTGTTCACGTGGTCCCAGGGGCTCGGTGCCTGTGTCGGGGGCTGCGTGACCGGGTCGGTCGACGGGACGGCGGTCGGCGGGGTCTGGGTGACCGGAGCCGTGGACTGTGTGGTCGAAGCCGTCGTGCTGCGGGTCGTCGAACGCGTGGTCGACCGGGTCGTCGAGCGGGTCGTGCTGCGGGTCGTCGTACGAGTGGACGTCCGGCGGCTGGTGCTGCTGTAGCTCGTCGAGGCCGTGGACTCGCTGAGCTCACCGTTCTCGTCATACTGAGCGGAGATGTCCTCTTCCGTCGTGGTCGTCGTCGCAGACGCGTTGTTGGAGACGCTGCGTTCGAAGGCCGTGGTCTTCACCTGTGCCGTCGTGGCTTCGGCAGCCTTGTCGGAACGGCCGGTGAAATGGGAGATGAGGACGCCGCCAAGGACCAGCAGCAGGGCTGCCAGGATGGCGATGATGGCGATGGTCATGCGACGGCGGTTCTTGCGGCTGAACACCGGTGTATCGCCTTCGTCGGGCAGGAACACGCTGTCGTCGATGTTGTTTTCATAGGACCGGGGCTCGTCTCTGTAGCGGGCCTTGTTCCGGGGTTTCCGGTAATTCTCGTACCGGGGCATATCGTCGTCATAGGTCTGTGCCTCACGCGGAGCGCGGACCTCTTCGACAGGCTCTGCCACTTCCGGAGCTTCCGCAGCGGGCGCCTCGTAGGAAACAGATTCCTCTTCCGTGACGGGAGCGGCTTCCGCGGCTGCTTCGCCGCCGGAGAAGTAGGAGCCGGGGCCGTAGGACTCTTCGAACATGGGCTCGTAGCTGTCGTAGTACTCCTCGTCGTTGTCGGCGGGCGCTTCGGAACGGCTGTAGACGACGGGTTCCGGTTCCGCGGGCTTCGGGACAGAAGCCGGGTCGGTGGTGTAGGTCACATCGTCAAGAGCGCCGGGAGCGGAGTAGCCGAAGTCGACTTCGTAGTCGTCCTCCGACCCTGCCGTATCAGGCGTCGGTGCCACGACGATGGTGTCTTCCGCTTCGGGTTCCGGAGCCGGGGTATAAGCAGGTGTCGGCGTCGGTGCATAGGTCTCATAGACCGGTTCTTCGACGACCGGTTCCTCCGGCAGTTTCACGTTGCTGCCGCCGAGGTCGATCTCGAACATCTGGATGCGGTCGTTGTCGGAAGAACCGACTTTGACGGGGCCGCTGCGGACCGGAGCTTCCGGGACCGCTTCCGCCGTATCGATGGGCTCGGAATTGATGTCGGTGAAGACGAAACTGGGTTTCTCTTCCACCGGAGCCTCTTCCGGGAGGTATTCCTCTTCGGGGATGAAGTCTTCTTCCGGCTCTCTCTTGAACCGGTCGAGGATGTCTTTCATTGCCATATTGCTACGCGCTCCTTTCGTTGAGCGATATTGTTTTGCTGTGTGTTCGTGTTTGTGTCGTGTTTGGTATGGGGCGATTTACTCGCTCGGCGTCGGGTCCGGAGTCGGGGTCGGCGTCTCGGAATGGGACTGGCTCTGGGACTGACTCTGGGACTGACTTTGCGACTGACTCTGGGACTGGCTCTGCGACTGACTTTGAGACTGGCTCTGAGACTGTGTCTGCGAAGCCGTCGGCCGTGCCGTCCGGGTCGTGATCCGCTTCGTCGTGTTCGGAACGACGTAATAGGTGGTGCGGACGATGGATGCCTTCGTCGTGGTGTCGCCCGCTTCGTCCGTGACAGAGGAGGTCTCTGCCGAGACTTCCGTCGGAGTCAGAAGATCGTTCTCCGTGGAGACGATGCTGGTCGAAACGGTAGTGGAGACATCGTTCTTGTCGTGGTTTTTGCTGACGAGGGAGAACACCAGCACGCCGATGAGGATGCCCAGCGCGAGGAACAGGAAGATCCACGCCCATTTCACCCGGCCGGATGACAGGGGCTCGTCTTCCTCGTAGTATTCATCTTCGTCATAATCGTAATCGTAGTCGTCGGGTTCCTCTTCCAGAGAACGGATGAGGTCGGGATCGACATCGTATTTGTCTTTACGCCGTGCCATAAGTCCTCCTTGCTACTTGTGGTACTTTCCGCCGGTGCTGATCTGGAACGCGCGGTAGAGCTGCTCGAGGAGCATGATGCGTGCCAGCTGATGAGGAAAGGTCATCTCCGACATGGAAAGTGACGCGTCTGCAAACTGTTTCACTTCTTCGGACAGACCGAAGGAGCTTCCGATGATAAAGGTGACATGACTGGTCCCGCTCACGGCCAGCCGGTCCAGCTCGCGGCTGAAGTCGACCGATGTCCGCTGTTTTCCCTCGATGCACATGGCATAGACGAAGGACTGGCCCGGGACCGCAGCGAGGATGCGCTTCCCTTCCTTTTCCAGTGCCGCGGCGATCTCCGCGTCGGAGGGCTCGGAAGGCAGTCGTTCCACGCTAACCTCTATTATATTCAATTTACAAAAGGCGGTCAATCGCTTCCTGTATTCGTCCTGCGCCGCCTGGAGGTATTTTTCCTTGAGTTTACCGGGGACGATGAGGGTCACAGTCAGCATCCGGACACCTCCGTCAGAAGGATCCGGTTGCGGGGCGCCACGTCGAGGAGACAGTCATCACCGACCTTCGCGCCGCCGGTCAGCAGCATGGACGCCGTCGTCTGGTAAGCGAGGTCCGGCATGTTGTTCTCCGCGCTCAGGTGGCCGAGGATGAGCTGCTGCGTCCCGGAACGGACAAGGTCCAGCGCGGTGTCTGCCGCGTCATCGTTGTTGAGGTGGCCGACGTCCGAACTGATGCGCTGCTTCAGCACATAGGGGTACGGTCCGTTGAAGAGCATGCCGAGGTCGTGGTTCGACTCGAGCAGCACGGTCTGGCTGCCGAGGATGGCGCGCTTCACTTCCTCCGTCATGACGCCGAGGTCGGTGGCCACCGAGACCCTGCGCCCGCTGGGCAGCGTGATGGAATAACCCATACCCTCCGCACAGTCGTGGGAGGTGTGGAAACACTGCACGTGGAAGTCGCCGATGTCGGCGGTGTTCGTCATCTGGAAGACCGGGAAGTCCCCCTTCAGATGGCCCTTCTCATCGAGGGCCTCCAGCGTGCCGAGAGACGCGTAGACCGGGATGTGGTGCCGGTTCGCGAAGACCCGCAGGCCGCAGATGTGGTCGGAGTGTTCATGGGTCACGAAAATGGCATGGATCTGCTCGGGCGATACACCCATCTCCTGCAGTGCCAGTGTCGTCTGTTTCGCGTTCTTCCCCACATCCACGAGGATGCCGCCGCTGCGGTCCCCGATGTACGTGGAGTTCCCGCTGCTGCCGGAATAGAGAGTCCCAAAGACTTCGCCGCTCATCGGACTCCTCCTTTTTCTGAGAATAAAAGAAAGGGGTGCGTTCGGAACGCACCCCCTGTTGTCTGTTCAGCCCGCGTTCTGGATCTTGTCAGGATGGTCCAGAATGGGTTCGCGGGAAATGTCTGCGCCCAGAGCCGTGAACTTTTCAACGACGTTCTCGTAGCCGCGGTCGATGAAGATGATGTTTTCGATCTCCGTGTGGCCTTTGGCGGCGAGACCGGCGATGATCATGGCGGCGCCGGCGCGAAGGTCATAGGCTTTGACCGGGCATCCGTTCAGGTGGTCGACACCCTGGATGATGGCCACTTTGCCGTTGACTTCGATGTGAGCGCCCATGCGGGTCAGCTGATCGACGTATTTGAACCGGCTGTCCCAGACGCCTTCCGAGACGATGCTGGTGCCGCTGGCAAGGCACAGGGCCGCTGCCATCTGGGGCTGCATGTCGGTCGGGAAGCCCGGATGGGGCATGGTCTTGATATTGACTTTGGTCAGCGGTTTGTCCGCGATGACCCGGACGGCATCGTCATGTTCCTCCACCGTGACACCGGCTTCGACCAGTTTCGCGATGATGGACTCGAGATGCTTCGGGACGACGTTGCGGACCAGTACATCGCCACCGCAGGCAGCAACGGCTGCCATATAGGTACCGGCTTCGATCTGGTCCGGGATGACCGAGTAGTCGCAGCCGTGCATGTGCTCGACGCCTCGGATCTTGATGACGTCGGTACCGGCGCCGCGAACATCGGCACCCATGGAGTTCAGGAAGTTGGCCAGGTCGACGATGTGGGGCTCTTTCGCGGCATTTTCAATGACCGTGAGGCCTCTCGCCTTGACGGCGGCCAGCATGACGTTCATGGTGGCACCGACCGAGACGACGTCCATGTAGATGGAGTTGCCGGTCAGGTGGTCGGCTCTTGCGTGGACGAACGCATTCTCCTCCATGGAGACGGTCGCGCCCAGCATTTCGAACCCTTTGAGGTGCTGGTCGATGGGACGGACACCGCCGAAGTCGCAGCCGCCGGGCATGGCGACACGGGCTTTGGAGCAGCGGCCGAGCAGGGCACCCAGCAGGTAGTAGGACGCCCGCAGGTGACGGGTCAGCTCATAGGGTACGGTATAGGAACTGATGATCGACGTATCGATCTCATATGTGTGCGAATTGATGGCGCGGATGCGGGCACCCATCGCCTCCAGCATCTCCAGCATGCAGGTGACATCGGAAATGTTGGGGATATTCTCAATACGGCAGGGACCCTCCGCCAGCAGGGTGGCCGGCAGGATGGCGACGACAGAGTTCTTGGCTCCGCTGATGTCGACGACGCCCTCCAGTCGTTTCCCTCCGTTGATGCAAAACTTATCCAAAATTTCACTCTCCTGATTTCGTTCTCACGATTTCTCGAAAGTATAAATTAGTATATATAGTGCTCAAATCTGAGATATTATACCACCAGTTCCAACAATTGAAAAGTCTTCGCCCGTCCTTTTTGGAGTAGACGAACAAAAATCGGCAAATTATCTGATTTCGCTTCCCCCTGCGGCGATGAATTCGTACAAAAAGATATCCCATAAAAAAGACCCTGTCCCGAAATTCGGAACAGGGTCTTCGAATAACCTTTGTTAAGCCGTTTTCTTAGCCGGGAAGGCCTTTGGAAGCAAGCCAGGTGGTGATGTCGTTGTAGACCTCTTCCTTGCAGTCATCGCGGAAGAGCTCATGACGATAGCCCTTGTACCATTTGGTGGTGTGGTCCTTGATGCCGGCCTTGTCCATCCAGCGGTCAGCAAATTTGACACCGATGCCGCAGAAGCCGACGATGTCCTGAGTACCGGCGACGACGAGGACGGGAAGGTCCTTCGGCATCTTCTTGGCCCAGAGGGTACCGGCGGAACGGGCTGCGAGAGCACCGAGCATGGCCAGCAGGCCGGGGGTGTAGTAAACGGTGATCATCGGATCTTTCAGGTAGTCAGCACGGTTCTCTTTGCTGCGGGAAAGCCAGCCGGTGGAGAACATGTTGTTCGTGACTTTGATCTCGATGTCTTTGACCGGAGCCGCGGTGAAGAGCGGGACCAGCGGGTAGATGAGGCAGCGGAAGGGGTTTCCGAAGAAGTCGCCGGAACCGCAGTAAACGGTGGCAGCAAGTTCTTTGCCATAGGTGGCGCCGTAGATCTTGGCGACGAAGGAACCCATGGAGTGGCCGACGAGGATTTCGGGAAGGCCGGGATGCTCGGAGACAGCGATGTCTCTCATCTTGTGCATATCTTTGATGACGATCTTGTCAGCGCCTTTCGGGCACTTACCGATGTTGCGAAGGTTCTGCTCCTCGCCCATGGCAGTTTTGCCGTGGCCGACATGGTCTTCGCCGTAGACAGCGTAACCGGCTTTGGCGAGGTGTTCGCCGATGCCGTGGAAACGGTCGATATGCTCGCAGACACCGTGAGCAATGAGGGCGACGCCCTTGGTCTCGACGGAATCATCGGTCCAGGTCAGATAACGGACGCGATCTTTGCGGTCGGTGGATTCGAAGAATCTCTCTTCACATTTGATGGACATGTTTCTTCCTCCTGTTTCTACTCACTCTTTCAGCTCTGGTGAGTTTCAAAATCACCTAAAATTTTAGCATAGACGATGCGCGATTTCTACATAAAAAATCAAATTGTCCTGAATAATTTAACAACTTTCCACATTTGTCTACTCACCGCTTCAGCAAATCGGACACATCTTCCGGAAGTGGCGCATCGACGGAAATCTGCTCGCCGGTCACCGGATGGGTCAGTTCCGCATGGGCACAGTGGAGGGCGTGCCGGGCGATCTCTTCCGAAGGGGTCCCGTAGAGGGTGTCTACCAGGAGCGGCGCGCCGATGGACGCGAAGTGGACGCGGATCTGATGGGTCCTCCCCGTCTCGAGACGGACCCGGCACAGCGTGCGGTCCGGCAGGGTCTCGAGCGCCTCCCAGTGGGTGACCGCGCGGTCTCCCCGCTCGTCGACGACCCGCATCGTGAGGATGGGGTCCGGCCGGTAGATGGGCGCGTCGATGGTCCCGGTGCCGGTCAGCGCCGCCGAGGGGACGGCGAGATACTCCTTCTTCACGCCCCGCTGCAGCCGGTCGGCGGCATAGGCGTTGAGGGCGCAGACGACGACGCCGGACGTGCCCTTGTCGAGCCGGCCGACGGCCCGGAACACGACCGGATCTCTCCCCTGTTCCGTCAGGTGGTATGTGATCCAGTTGGCGAGGGTGTCGCCCTGGTGGTTATGCGACGGGTGGACCGCCATGGTCCCCGGCTTGTTCACGATGAGCAGGTCTTCATCCTCGTAAAGGACCTCCGGGAGCGCCCCCTCGAGGAACGCCGGGTCCGGCATGGGAGGGATCTGCTCTGCCGGGTCGTCCGGCAGGTTCACGGTCAGTACATCGCCCGCGGAAAGACGGTCGATGGTCCGCACCGGCTCCCCGTTCAGAAGGATGCCGTCCTCATACGTTTTGAGGTTCCGGATGACACGAGAAGAAAGCCCTGCACAGCCTCTCAGGTAATGCAGGACTTTGCGGTCTTGGTATTCGGATGGGACGGTGAAAACAAGGGTGCGCATCCCGTTCCTCCTGTCGGGGTCCTCAGTGCTTCTTCAGAAGCCGGACCGCTGTCATCTTGGCCTTTTTCGCCTTCGGCATGAGCTCTTTGTAGAGCCAGTAGCGGAACGCATTGCCGACGAGGATGTACTCGCCGATGTACTCCGTGTAGTGCGCGCCGAAGCTCAGTTTGAACTTGCTGATGCCCACGAAGTCTTCGTTCGGAGACAGGGGGCCGAGGGCGCCGTCCGGTTCCATCGTCTCGGGGGAGTCACAGAGGACATAGCCGAGGTCGTGGTAATCGCAGCCGAGATCGATGCTCCGGAGCAGACGGAGGTAGTTCATGTAGTGGCTCGAACGGGGGTTGTTCCGGACGATGTTCCGGGTCCCGCCGAAGACACAGTTGGCAAAGCCGCCGTAACGGATGGTGAGGCCGCCGGCCACCGGGATGCGGGCATCCGCGGGGTAGTCCTTCGTCTCTTCCATGCGTTCGTTGTAACTTTTCGTGTTCTTGTCGATGACATCGATGTCGTTTTTGAGACCTTTGATCTTCTTCTGGGGAGCGGTCTCGAGCGCGGCCACTTTCTGCTCCCGCTCCGCGAGCCGGGCGTTCTGCAGCTGCGTGTCCTTCGCCTTGTCGTAGTAGACGATCATGATGTCGGTGTAATCCTTCAGCGTCCCGAAGAGGAGCATCAGGTAGTCGTTGTCCCGGTGGACGAAGTCGTTGCGCTCGGAGGTGTCATCCATGACGGAGACGAAGGCGTCGAGCAGCGCCGGGTCCTTCTGGACGTCCTCGAAGGAGTAGGTCTCGCACTCGAGGCCCCGGGACTCGCCGACACGGACGGAGTACCGGACACCCTTCTCGCACTTCTTCAGAAGCTGTTTGCCGGGGATGAGTTCCCCGTTCTCGTCCCGCAGCGGGATGAGGGTCTGTACCGGGTGCTTGTAGGTGTAGGACGGCAGGTCCGTGTTGAGTTCGTAGCCGATGGAGGTCAGGAGTTTGTGGGCGGCGTGGCCCGCTTCCTGCGATTCTCCGTCGATGCGCAGCGGGACCGGCGGGTCGATGATGGTGCAGAAGGCCTTGTGGGCCTTCATCTCTGCGGCGATGAACGTCGCGAACTCCTTCTGGAGCGCTTCGTTCGTGATATCGGAGACGGTGCCGTAGGGCACGTACCAGAGCTTGCCTGCCACCGGGAGGTCGCGCTCCAGGACGAGACAGGTGAGGACCCGCTCGCCGGCTTCGTCGAACCCGGCATAGAAATGGGGTGTCCAGGCCGTCTTGACCTTCGGCCAGAGGGAGCACTGCTGGTACTGTCCGTGGTGTTCTTCCACGAACCTGTCAAAAGATTCAAAATCGGTTTCCGTACGGAATGTATACATGCTTTCTCCTTACAGTTCGATGCCGCGTTTCCGGAGGGCATCTTCTATGCATTTTTCTTCGTTGAAGGGCTCTTTCTTGCCCCGGACTTTCATGAATCGCTCATGTCCTTTTCCACAGCAGAGGAGGAAGTCGCCGGGTTCCAGCATGGCGACCGCGTAGGCCACCGCCTCTTCCCGGTCCGGGATGACGACGTACTTTCCGGCGCCGCCGGCCTTCTCGACATACGAGGCGATCTCGTCGGCGATCTTCTTCGGATCCTCGAACCCGGGGTCGTCTTCCGTGACGACCGTGAAGTCGGCGAGGCGGCCGCTGGTCGTGCCCAGTTCCTCCCGGCGCAGCTGCGCGCGGTCTCCGACGGAGCCGAACAGGGTGATGATCCGTTTCGGGCCGTAGGCTCTGACGGTCCGGATGATGCCCTCGAGGCTGATGTCGTTGTGGGCGTAGTCGATGATGATGCCGAAGTCCTTCGAGAGGTACTTGATCTGGCAACGGCCGGGGACGCGGACGGTCCGAAGCCCCTCCTTTGTCTTCGCGAGGTCGAGACCCATGAGGTCGCAGACCGCGAGGACCGCGAGGGCGTTGTGGACCGAGAAGTCGCCGGGCAGGCTGATCTCGAAGGTGTCTTCCTTTACGCCGTTTCGCAGGAAGTCGAAGCGGATGCCCATGAAGTCGTCGGAACGGGTCGGGACCATGTTCTCGGCCCGGAACTCGTTCTGCTCCGAGAGGCCGTAGAAGATCTTCCGGCCGGGGACCGCTTCGAGCATGTCCGCCGCGGCGGGGTCGTCCCCGCAGGCAGCCGCCTGGCTGCAGAGGGAGAAGAACGCTTTTTTGAAGCTGTAGTACTCCTCATAGGTCTTGTGCTCATGTCCCCCGATGTGGTCGGGCGATATATTGGTGAACACGCCGCAGAAGAATTCGAGGAAGTCGGTCCGGTGCCATTTGACACCGAGGCTCGAGACTTCGATGGCAACGGCCTTCACGCCGTCATCCGCCATCTGTCGCAGCAGTTTCTGGGTCTCGTAGGACTCCGGGGTCGTGTTGACGGTCGCCACCTGTTTCCCGTTCCAGGACGCGCCTGCCGTACCGATGAGTCCGGTGGGGACCCCGGCCCGCTCCAGGACGGACTGCAGGATGTAGGTGATGGACGTCTTGCCCTTGGTGCCGGTGATGCCGATGACCTTGAGGTCTCCCGACGGGTGGCCGAAGAAGGTGTCGGACAGTTTCGCCAGCGCCACCCGGGTGTTCTCCACGACGATGATGACGGGTGCGTCCGGTACATCGCCAAGGTCCGCGGTGTCTTCATGGCCCGCTTCCAGGACGAACGCACGGCAGCCGGCGTCATAGGCGCCCCGCGCGTATTTGTGTCCGTCCGTCTCGGCACCGACCATGCAGACGAAGAGGGTGCCCTCCACCGCCTTGCGGGAGTCGTAGACGACATCGGAGATGTCGGTCCGGAAGGCTGAGTCCGGTCCCGTGACCGCGGTGGTCGCGAGGCCGTCGAGCAGTTGTTCGAGTATCATAGGTCCTCCTATGGATGTGAAAACGATGAAACGTCGTTCGAAAAGTTGTCTGACAGAAATTATAGGTTCTTGCAAATAGAAAAGCAAGCCTTTATAATACTTCTAACTATTGTTTGAATTTAAAAACCTGGAGGCAATCCGAATGGCCAAAGAACTTGCGACCAAGTACGATCCGGCAGAGTTCGAAGACAAGATCTACGACTTCTGGCAGGAGAACAAGTACTTCCACGCAGAACCGGACGAGAAGAAGACCCCTTACACGATCGTCATCCCGCCCCCCAACATCACCGGTCAGCTCCACATGGGGCATGCACTGGACAATACACTGCAGGACATCCTCATCCGCTATCACCGGATGAAAGGGTTCGATACCCTCTGGGTCCCCGGCACCGACCACGCGTCCATCGCCACCGAGGCGAAGATCGTCGAGGCCATGAAAAAAGAAGGCATCTCGAAGGAAGACATCGGCCGCGAGGCGTTCCTCGAGCGCGCCTGGGACTGGCGCCGTCAGTACGGCGGACGCATCGTCGAGCAGCTCAAGAAGCTCGGCTCGTCCTGCGACTGGGACCGCGAGCGGTTCACCATGGACGAAGGCTGCTCCAAAGCCGTCGTCGAAGTCTTCAACCGTCTCTATGAGAAAGACCTCATCTACCGTGGAGAGCGCCTCATCAACTGGTGCCCCCACTGCATGACTTCCATCTCCGATGCCGAAGTCGAATATGAAGAGAAAGACGGTGCGTTCTGGCACCTGCGCTATCCCTTCGCCGACGGCTCCGGCTACCTGGAGCTCGCCACCACCCGTCCCGAGACCATGTTCGGCGATACCGCCGTCGCGGTCAACCCGGAGGACCCCCGCTACAAGGACAAGATCGGCCAGATGCTCATCCTGCCCCTCGTCGGCAAGGAGATCCCCCTCGTGGGCGATGAACACGCAGACCCCGAGTTCGGGACCGGTGTCGTCAAGATCACCCCGGCCCACGACCCCAACGACTATGAAGTCGGTCTGCGCCACAACTTACCGATCATCAACGTCATGACCGATGACGGCCGCATGAACGAGAACGTTCCGGAGAAGTACGTCGGCATGACCACCGAAGAGTGCCGGAAAGCCTGTGTGGCCGACCTCGAGGAACAGGGTTACCTTGTCCGCGTCGAGCCCATGAAGCACAACGTCGGCACCTGCTACCGCTGCGGCACCGTCGTCGAGCCCCGCATCTCGAAGCAGTGGTTCGTCAAGATGAAACCGCTGGCAGACCCGGCCATCGACATCGTCCGCTCCGGCAAGATCCAGTTCGTCCCGTCCCGCTACGACAAGACCTACTTCCACTGGATGGAGAACATCAAGGACTGGTGCATCTCCCGTCAGCTCTGGTGGGGCCACCGCATCCCGGCCTGGTACTGTGACGACTGCGGCGAGATCACCGTCTCCCGCGGCACGCCCTGCAAGTGCGAGCACTGCGGCAGCGAACACATCCACCAGGACGAGGACACCCTCGACACCTGGTTCTCCTCCGCCCTCTGGCCCTTCTCCACGCTGGGCTGGCCGGAAGAGACCCCGGAACTGAAACACTATTTCCCGACCAACACCCTGGTCACGGGTTATGACATCATCTTCTTCTGGGTCGCCCGCATGATCTTCTCCTCCGTGGAGCAGATGGGCACCTATCCCTTCGACACGGTCTTCATCCACGGCATCGTCCGCGATGAACAGGGCCGGAAGATGTCGAAGTCCCTCGGCAACGGCATCGACCCGCTGGTCGTCATCGACAAGTACGGCGCAGATGCCCTCCGCTTCACCCTCGTCACCGGCAACAGCCCCGGAAACGACATGCGCTATTCCGAGAAGAAGGTCGAGGCCTCCCGTAACTTCGGCAACAAGATCTGGAATGCCGCCCGTTACATCCTCATGAACCTCGACGGTTCCGAGGGTCCGGCACACCTGCCCGCCGCCGAAGACCTCGCCATCGAAGACAAGTGGATCCTCTCGAAGTTCAACACCCTCTGCAAAGAGGTCAGCGAGAACATCGACAGCTATGAACTGGGCGTGGCCCTCGCCAAGCTCTACGACTTCATCTGGGACCTGTTCTGCGACTGGTACATCGAGATCTCCAAGATCCGTCTCCAGGAAGGCGGCAAAGGCGCAGAGACCGCGAAGTCCGTCCTCATCTACTGCATGGACGGCATGCTGAAACTGCTCCACCCCTTCATGCCCTTCCTCACGGAAGAGATCTGGCAGTCCCTGCCTCATGACGGCGACACCATCATGCTGGCCTCCTATCCGGAGTACACCGACGCCCTCGACTTCACGGCCGAAGAGACCGAGTTCGAGCGCATCATGACGGCTGTCCGCGCCATCCGCGCCCGCCGTTCCGAGATGAACGTCCCGCCGTCGAAGAAGTCGGCAGTCCACTTCGACACGACCTTCGAAGACACCTTCCAGGCCGGCGTCGTCTACATCCAGAGACTGGCCTCCGCCACGGAAGTGACGGTCGGCGGAGACTTCGACACCGAAGGCGCCGTCAACATCGTCACGGCCGACGCACAGATCTACCTGCCCATGAACGAGCTCGTCGATCTCGAAGCGGAGAAAGCCCGCCTCACGAAAGAGCTGGAAAAAGCGCAGAAAGACCTCGGGTTCTTCGAGAAGAAGCTGAACAACCCGGGCTTCGTGAACAACGCTCCGGCAGCCGTCGTGGAAAAAGACCGCGCCTCTGCCGAGAAGATCAGAGACAAGATCAAACTGCTGGAAGAAAGCCTGCAGAATCTGGCTTAACGACAAGACCGGGAAGGACGGCCTTCCCGGTCTTACTCTCTTTTCTGGAGATGATTTCAAATGCTTTTTGAGAAAAAGAAGTCCGCCCTCATCGTCGGCTGCGGCCGGCTCGGCGGGCACATCGCCGAATACCTGGCGGAACAGGGCGTCCGTGTCACCATCATGGACGAGAACCCGGAGGCCTTCCGCCGCCTCTCCGAGTCCTTCGGAGGACTGCTGCTGCAGGGCAACGGCATGAACGAGGACCAGCTGGTCCGGGCCGACATCGAACATGCCGACCTGTTCATCGCCGCCACCGGCAACGACAGCCGCAACAACCTCCTGGCACAGATCGCCTGCCGCATCTACCATGTGCCCCATGTGTTCGTGCGGTTCGACGACGCCAACATCGGAAAACTCGTGGAAGACCTGCCCATCCGGGCCATCTTCCCCTTCACCCTGTCCCTCTCGGAGTTCGAGAAGGACTACGACTTTCTGTTCAGAGAGGAGGACTGAGCATGCATATCGTCATCGCCGGCGGCTATGAGCAGACCGACTTCCTCATCGAGAACCTGAAAGAGAACGGTCACAAGCTCACCGTCATCAACGAAAACCGCGGCTACTGCGAAAAGCTGTCCGCCCGCCACGGCCTGCCGGTCTACCACGGCGACCCCACCCGGTACTATGTGCTGGAGGATGCCGAGATCGACGGCGCCGACGTGCTCGTCTCTCTGTCCGAACACGACGAGAACAACCTCACGGTCTGTCAGTTCGCGAAGAAGTGTTTCCACATCGCCCACACCGTCTGCACGGTCCAGAACCCGAAGAACGTCGGGCTCTTCCAGGAACTGGGCGTCGACCACGTCCTGAGTTCCACCCACATGGTCGCGAAGTTCCTCACCGAGGCCGCCACCATCCAGGACCTTGTCGAGACGCTTCCCCTCGAGGACAACCGGGTCAATCTGTTCTCGGTCGTTCTGAAAGGCGAAGAGGCCTGCCTCGGACACACCCTCATGGACATCACACTGCCGGGCAACACCATCATCGGCTGCATCATCCGTCAGAACGGCGCCATGGTGGTCCCCTCCGGTACCGATATGCTGGAGTCCGGCGACAAACTGTATATCCTGACCGCTCCCGGACAGCAGGACGCTGTCCTGAAAGCGCTGAAGGGGTGAGCGTATGTCACAGACCGCTTCTCCCAAAATGGACCGGATCGCGCTCATCCGTTCCCTCGGGTTCCTCTGCCTCATGCTGACGGTCATCCTGATGGCGCCTCTCGTGCTGCTGGCGTTCTGGCCGGAGGAAGCCTCTGAGGCGAAAGCGTTCCTGGTCCCCTCGGCACTGTCTCTGGCCCTGGGCGGCATCCTGCTTCTCCTCTCCCGGGGACAGCACGCCCTTGTGCTTCGGAAGCACGCGAGTTCCATGATCCTGCTGATCCTCTGGACGGCGGCGGTAGCCATCTGCTCGATCCCCTTCCTGATGGTCGGCTACTCGGTGCCCCAGGCCTTCTTTGAGTCCATGAGCGGACTCACCACCACCGGTCTCTCCGTCACGGACGTCGAGGCCGTGAGCCACATGGTCCTTCTGTACCGGTCGCTCCTCCACCTCATCGGCGGTGTCGGACTGGTCCTGGTCCTGACGGCCATCCTCGCGAACTACTACGGCATGCAGCTCTTCACGGCCGAAGGCCACACGGACCGGCTCTCCACGAGCCCCTTCCGTTCCGCCCGCACCATCCTGAGCCTCTACGGCGGGTTCATCCTCGCGGGCATCCTCCTCTACGTCATGTTCGGCATGCCGCTGTTCGACGCCGTGAACTATTCGATCTCCGCGGTCGCCACCGGTGGCTTCTCGATCCATGCCGACAGCATCGGCCACTACCAGAGTGTCCCCATCGACCTCATCACGATGCTGCTCATGCTCCTCGGCGCCACGAACTTCATGGCGAGTTCCATGCTGTTCCACGGCAGGATCCGGGACTTTTTCACCCACATCGAGGTCCGCTGTGTCGCCGTTCTTCTGGCCATCGCGGGACCCGTCGGAGCCGTCCAGCTCGTCGTGGACCACGTGTCCCCTTCTGTCCTGATGGCGATCGACCAGTCCTTCTTCCAGATGATCTCCATCCTGACGACCACGGGACTCACGAATGTCGATGACTACCTGCACGTCTGCGGCTTTGCCATCGTGCCGGCCATCGTCCTCATGTTCGTCGGCGGCAACACCGATTCCACCGCGGGCGGCCTCAAAGCCTTCCGCTTTGCTCTCGGAGCGAAAAGCCTCTACTGGGACTTCCGGGACGCCCTGCGTTCCGAGCGCACCGTGAGCCCGCGAAAGATCCGCCGCTTCGGCGTCGAGCAGACCGTCTCCCGCCCGGAGACGAACCGGAACTACGCCTATCTCATCGCGTACTTCACGATCGCCTGCCTCGGCACGTTCCTTCTGATGCTCTGCGGCTACAGTGTCCAGGACTCCTTCATCGAGTTCGTCTCGGCCCTCGGCACCGTCGGCCTGTCGGTCGGCGTGACCGCTGCCACCGCTTCGGCACCCACGCTCTGGATCCTGACGATCGCCATGCTCATCGCCCGACTGGAGATCTTCGTCTTCCTGTTCGGACTCGCGCGCATCGCCGCCAACATCCGGGACATCCTCCGCAGCCGAAACATCCGCCGGAAGGAGAAGGACCATGGCTGAGCTGAACATCGTGCTCGTCGAGCCGGAGATCCCGCAGAACACCGGGAACATCGCCCGCACCTGCGCCTGCACCGGAGCCCGGCTCCACATTATCAAACCCATGGGGTTCACGGTCACGGACCGGCACCTCAAACGCAGCGGCCTCGACTACTGGCAGTACCTCGACCTCACCTACTACGAGAGCCTCGACGACTTCTTCGAAAAGCACCCCGACGCGGCCTGTTTTTACTTTACGACGAAGGCGGTACATCGCCACAGCGACCCCGTCTACCCGGACAAGGCCTACCTCTTTTTCGGCAAGGAGACGGCCGGTCTTCCCGAGGAACTGCTCCTCGCCCACCCGAGCGAATGCGTGCGCATCCCGATGATGGATGAGTGCCGCAGTCTGAACCTTTCGAACTCTGTCGCCATCGGCGTTTACGAGGTCCTCCGGCAGTGGGATTACCCGGAACTGCAGTGTTCCGGAGAGCTCCACCGGTACCGCTGGACCGACGCCAACGACCTTTGATGCGGAAAAGCAGAATTGTTCGAAAAAAACTGCTGTTAATCTTTTGACTATGGGCAAAAATCCTATATAATAGTAATGGTCTTTATTTACCACCAATAATTCATGAAGGGATGAGATATATCATGAAACTCAACAAGAAAACCGTTGACGATATCAACGTAAAAGGCAAAAAAGTCCTCGTACGCTGTGACTTCAACGTCCCCCTGAAGGAAGGCAAGATCACCGACGAGAACCGTCTGGTCGCCGCCCTCCCCACCATCCAGAAACTCGTTGCTGACGGCGGCAAGGTCATCCTTTGCTCCCACCTCGGCAAACCGAAGGGCGAACCGAAGCCCGAACTGTCCCTCGCTCCCGTCGCAGTCCGCCTCGCAGAGCTCCTGGGCCAGCCTGTCACCTTCGCCGCAGACGACAATGTGGTCGGCGAGAATGCCAAAGCAGCCGTTGCTGCCATGAAGGACGGAGACATCGTCCTCCTTCAGAACACCCGTTACAGAGCGGAAGAGACCAAGAACGAAGCTGCCTTCTCCAAAGAACTCGGCTCCCTCGCGGACGTCTTCGTCAACGACGCGTTCGGCACGGCCCACCGCGCCCACTGCTCCACCGTCGGCGTTGTCGACTATGTGGACGAAGCAGTTTCCGGTTATCTCATCGCCAAAGAAATCAAATATCTCGGTGAAGCTGTGGAAGATCCGAAGAGACCCTTCGTCACCATCCTCGGCGGCGCCAAAGTCGCGGACAAGCTCAACGTCATCGAGAACCTCCTGTCCAAGGCCGATACCCTCATCATCGGCGGCGGCATGGCATACACCTTCGTCAAAGCCCAGGGCGGCGAGATCGGTACCTCTCTTGTCGACGACACCAAGCTCGACTACTGCCGTGAAATGCTCCTGAAGGCTGCGGAGAACGACGTCAAGATCGTCCTTCCCGTCGACACAGTCGTCGCGAAGTCCTTCCCCGATCCCATCGACGCTCCCATCGACACCGAAGTCGTTTCGACCGACTCCATCCCGGCCGACATGATGGGCCTCGACATCGGTCCGAAGACCGCTGAGATCTTCGCGAAAGAAGTCTCCGAAGCAGCCACGGTCGTCTGGAACGGCCCCATGGGCGTCTTCGAGAACCCGATCACTGCCAAGGGCACCCTGGCGGTCGCGCAGGCACTTGCCGATTCCGATGCCGTTTCCGTCATCGGCGGCGGCGACTCCGCAGCAGCGGTCAACCAGCTGGGTCTCGGCGACAAGATGACCCACATCTCCACCGGCGGCGGCGCTTCCCTCGAGTTCCTCGAAGGCAAAGAGCTTCCCGGTATTGCCGCAATGGCCGACAAAGACTGACCTTCAGTCTTTTGTATAAACCAATCTGTATCAAGTGAAAAAGAGGTAGATTCCAATGAACAAAGCACTTCGCAAAGCCGTCATCGCCGGCAACTGGAAAATGAACAAGACTCCGTCCGAGGCAAAGGCGCTCATCACTGAGCTCAAGCCCCTCGTTGCGAACGCAGACTGCGACGTCGTCATCTGCGTCCCCTATGTCGACCTTCAGGTCGCTCTCGAAGAGACTGCCGGCTCCAACATCAAAGTCGGCGCTGAGAACTGCCACTGGGCGACCAGCGGTGCCTTCACCGGCGAAGTTGCTGCTCCCATGCTGAAAGAGATGGGCGTCGAGTACGTCGTCATCGGCCACTCCGAGAGAAGACAGTACTTCGGTGAGACCGACGACACCGTCCGTGACCGCACCCGTGCCGCTCTCGACAACGGCCTCAAAGTCATCCTCTGCGTCGGTGAGACCCTCGAGCAGAGAGAGAAGAACATCACCTTCGAGACCATCGCCATCCAGACCAAGATCGCTCTGACCGGCGTCTCCGAGGCGGAACTCGAGAACGTCATCATCGCTTATGAGCCTGTCTGGGCCATCGGCACCGGCAAGACCGCGACCGACGAGCAGGCCAACGAAGTCAACCACTTCATCCGCACCCTCATTGCTGACCTCTACAGCAAGGAAGCTGCTGACAAGTTCGTCGTTCAGTACGGCGGCTCCATGAACGCAGGCAACGCGGAAGGCCTCGTTGCTCAGGAAGACATCGACGGCGGCCTCATCGGCGGCGCTTCCCTGAAGCCGGCCGACTTCGCCAAGATCGTCGAAGCTGCCAGCAAATAATCGGCTTTTCTGACACAAAAAAGAACTCCGGACCATCTGGTCCGGAGTTTTTTTATGGATGAAAATTTCG
>ERZ504995.3-NODE-3-length-27916-cov-7.257995_pt1 | contig 27916 bp, 26 predicted proteins | sample MGYA00514197_ERZ504995 | MGnify/ENA primary metagenome ERZ504995 (study PRJEB26094, sample SAMEA4028455) | Ovis aries | biome: host associated; feature: stool; material: fecal | place: Italy | collected 2012 | study: EMG produced TPA metagenomics assembly of the Sheep...
AGCCGGCCGCGGAGCGGACGCCCGTTTCCTGGTTGGAGCTCCAGCGGAAACCAGGGCAGTAGGCGTTGTGCCCACTGGCGGGCAGGTGGAGCCCTCCGCACAGCTCAAAGCTGTCCCCATTGGGTGCAACGCTGCACTGAACCCGCTTACATTCGAACGTGTGTTCGAGTAAGGTGGGTTCGCAGGAAAGCCACTGATCTTTGAAAGGCGTACAACTGATGGACGCGACTACCGGCACGGCCGTCTTGAATACCGCCGTGGATGTCAGGTTTACCGCCGCCGGCGTGCCGCTGGCGGTCAGATATGAGGGCCGGGTTTGGTCAGTTGCTGCTGAGCCTTTTCACTGGTTCACCAGGAACAACTGGTGGGAGTCAGGCCAGCGGGCGCCTCGGGGCGGCGGGGATGACCTGGTGAGTGTCGAGTACTGGCGGGTACAGGTTCGACTCACCTCCACGGCCGCATTGAGGACATTCACGCTGCGCCGGGAACCTAGGGTGTCGCAGTGGATCCTTGAATCGGTCAGCGACGAGGGCATGGCTGCAGCGTGATGTTGATCAGTGGCGGGGGCCGCCCGTTCTTCGTCAGCCCCACGACGCTTTGACGATATTGTTCCCCACCGCTCCCCCGCCGCCAGATAAGTGCGTGCTATCGAAGTGCTAGCTTTTTGCTATCAATTCGATAGCAGAAAGGAAGCATAGAAATATCAGTCCTGTTCCCGGTTCTTTTCGGCCTTTCGCCGTTCCAGCTCGGGCCAGATGATGGTTTCAAGCAGCTTCTGTCGGCTGCGCCCGTCATCGCGCGCAGCTTCCGTGAGAAGTTGCTTCTGATAGTCGTTGAGCCTAAACAGGAACCCTTGCGGGCCGACGGGAGCCTTGGGATCGAGAACCGCCTCGTCGCTTTCGGGCATATAGCCTCCCTGCCCGAACTCAGCAGCCTTCGCCGCCATTGCGTCGTTATCCGTCCTCGGTCCTGCGGGCGGCGCTTGAGTTCTCTTCTTTATAGCCACGACTGAATCTCCTTCACCAGCACCTGCACTTCGGCCTTGGCCGAGGTGTTTGCCGTCTCAATAACTCCGCGGCCTGCAGGGATGCTGTCCCTGTACGCCTTCCTGATTTTCAGTGCTCCGTCAATCCGGGGGATCTGCGGGAAGTCCAACATAAAGTCCTTGGCTTCATCCTCCTCGGTGGCTGACGAATAGGTTGGAACCTGGGTAAGGAGTGCCACTGCCTTGAGCTTGGGATTCATATCCTGGGCCGTCTGAACGAGCTCTGCCATGCCAGGAATGGTGTCCAGGTCTAGCTGCGAGGGCCGGACGGGGATGATCATCAAGTCCGCCACGGTCATTGCTGTGCGCATTTCCTGGCTGTCATGACCAGGAGCATCCACAATCACGTAGTCATACCGGCCACGAAGGTCCATGAGGGTTTCTCTTACGTTGCCGGTTTTCTGTACGGCATGAATGCGGGGGAGTGAGTCGTCTTGGGTCCGGTCCTGCGCCCAAGTGGACGCTGACTGGACGCTCTTATCGCAGTCAACGATGAGGACATCATGCCCCAGACGGGAGAGCTCGGCGGCAACGTTGATGGTCGTTGTCGTCTTGCCTGTCCCGCCTTTCTGACTTGCTACAAGGATTACTGGCATGTCTTCCTCATTCCCGGCGATCACGATGCCGTGGTAGTGAATCTCTGATATCGAAACAATAGCTTGACGATATCACACTGATATCACTTTGCTAGTAGTAGCAAAGTGATATCAGTGTGATAGCAGTGTGCGATCATTGGGTTCGCAGGTAAGCTATCCGTTTTCCATTCGGCCTGTGTACAGTCGCCAATGGGGTGGGCCGCTTCATGCCGTAGGAAGGAACCTCAGATGAGGGGTGGAAAATCCAATCCGAGAGAGTCGCAGGGGAAAGTGGCCACCGGTTCACCCTGGTCTCGGGACTGACCGTGGGCAGACGCTATCCTGCCGCAACGGGACCGGAAGCGGATAAGGCACTAGAGATAGTCCGAGCTGAGGCCCGGCAAGTGTGCGATTCGGTGGGTATGCCGTCACCAGTGATCAACATTGTCGCCAGTCTCAGAAGTTCAGACGATGACACGACGGCCGATATGAAACCTGACCGGCGCGGTAATCGGTACGAAATGAACATGCCTCTAAAGGTTGTGCAGGTGTGTCCGCCGGCTGGCCTGCGCTGGCTTGTGGCGCATGAAGTCGGCCATCAGGCAACGCGGAACAACTTCCAGGAACGGCTCAAGGGCGCTGTCATGGCTTTGGCCCTTATATCTGGAGTGTCGTGGCTTGGGACGACCGTGGTGGCTGCCTGGGCGGACCTTTCAGGCGCCTCCAGCCACTGGGCGCCGGTGAGCACGGCAGCGATGATGTCTTTCCTGCTGTCGTTGTTGTGGATCAGTGCCTTGCGCCGTGCAGATGAGCGGCGCGCCGATGAATTCGCAGCCGCGTTTATGGGCCACGTTCAAGGAGCTGAGGAATATTTTGCTTTCACCAACGCCGCCCGCGCTACCCCCACCAGGACGGAGCGGCTTGGCCGGGCAGTCATGTGGCCGCTCCGGTTGCATCCATCCCACCGCGAACGTTTACAGCTGATGAGAGCAAAGGTAGGCCCATAAGTAGCTCGATTGCCGAGCACAGCTTAGGCCGCTGCCAAAATATGGGCCCAGGGCTCTCCTGTTGCGTCTGGAGGGAGCCAGTACTCTTCAATCTCGGGATCGTAAATCTCGTTGCTGTGAAGTTCTGGAGTGTTGAAGCGGTCAAGGTAGGCGTGCCAGCGGGCGCGTTCGCGGCGGTTCCGGCTGATTTGGGCCTGATAGTCGTCCAGAACACCCAAGCGCGAGGCGAGGTCCGTGAGGTTGGTGGTGGAGGTGACTTTCCAGTGCCGGCCCTCACGATGGATCATGGCCAGATTTTTCATGGCCGTCAAGGCATTATCTGTTGCTGATCGACTGATGCCGGTGGTCCGGATAACGTCAGCGGTCGTGGGGGAGTGGCGGGACCGTTCAATGGCCTCGTATACAAGGCCCGCTGCGTCTCCCAGCGCGCGGAAGACCGGCCTCACTGCATGGATCTTCCCTTTGCGCCAGGACAGTTCCCGGGCCAGCTGCTCGTAGTGGGCGGGCATCTGAATCAAGTAAACGTCTGCCGTTTTATGGCGGGCGTCCGCGACTTTGGTCAGGATCCCGTCAGAGGCTTTCACCAGGATAGGCAACAGACGGGCAACGGTGACGTGATGCTTGCCAAGGGCAACAGCCAGGGTGCGGCATCCAACGTCAAGCAGATTGGTTTCCTTGGCCCGCATGTACCCCAGCAGTCCACGGATGAGCAGGCGAAGACTTAGACCTTCGCGGCCGCGTTGTTTAAGGCGATGATCAAGAACGGTGTAGAGGATGTTTTCCAGATCGTTCACGAGCTGGTGGGTTGCAGCACTACTGAGGTCGGTGCCCCCCCCTGTGGTTTCTGTGGGGCTTGTGTTGTTAATACAGGCATGGTTTCCCAGCCGTTGCTGACGGCTCGTTTTCTTCTGGTTGGCGGGGGAGGCAAAGGACTGGGCTTTGACCCACTCGCGGCCGAGCAGTCGTTCCTGCTTGGCAGGTGTGCCGTAGAGCGTGGCAAGACCGGGGAACTGGCCGGTCAGTTCGTTTTGCACCTGGGAGAGGGTCCAGCCGCAGGCGCTGAAGTGGTTCAGGACGGCCATTCGGGCCTCTGAGGCGCTGGCGTAGCGGGCGGTGTCGTAGACGCCTGTACGTGCTGTTCTGCGCAGCTCTGATTCACTGCCCGCTGCAAGGTGCGGCCGCTGGGAAATGGGGCGGGCCGCTGCGGCTGTTTTCCCCTGCCGTGCTTTGAGGAGGCGGCCACGATGTAGCTCCGGAGCCAGCGCGGTCTTTAGCCGGTCCAGTGATTCAGGAGCATTGCGGCGGCGCAAGGTGTCGTAGGCCCCGCTCAGGGGAGTGATGAGGATCTGGTGGCCACCGGACTTATGTGCGCTTCCTGGCACACGGATGCAGCCGTCCGTGAGGTTCTGGTGCGGGCTCGGATCCAGACTCGGGGCCAGACGTCCCAGCGCTTCAATGATTTCGCGAGCTTCTGCGCCGCTCATACGCTCCTGCAGCGGGACGTAAAGGTGTCGTCCTCCGCTGGGGGAAAAGTCTTCAACAAAACTGATACTATGCCTGGCGAAAAGTGCGCCGAGCCGGTGCGCGTCGCCGTCCACGACGCTCTGCAGAGCTTTGGACGTGTCCAGGTCAATGCACAGCGTAGACACGGTGCCGTCGGCACCGTGGATCATCACTGCAGCTGGTCGTTGGGGGAGCGCGGCGGTGATCTTGAGAGGATTCTCCGGCCGCGGATACTGAAAGCGCGAACCGATCCAGCGGCCCACCCGATATGACGGAGCGCCGGCGATCATCGGCGCGAGAACCCATGATTCCTGTGAGGAAACAGCCACGCCGGACGCCGCAACGTCTACCAGTAGATCAGACCTCATGTGTAAACTGGACACATAACAAACTGCCCCTCCAAGGGTTGTTTGGTTGAGCGATTCACCCCGGGAGCTGGCCGGCACATGGGGTGGAACGCTTTACGAATTGCATCTGAGGGTCCGCTTAGGCGGACCCTCTCTTTTTAACTGGCCTTCTCGATGGGCAGGCCTTCCTGGTTTCGCAGAGTTTTCACGTCCACAGAGTCAACATAGTCAGCGACTAGTGGAGACAAGAGAGCGACACCGTCGGTGCCTAGGATTTCCATGATCTCCCTAAGCTTCTTGGCGCGGGGAAGATCAAGCTTCACGATAAAGCTGTGCCGTGGACCCTTAGAGGGCCGACCACCATTCGAGAGCTTTTTCAGTTCCATAGGAACCAACTCTAGTTTTTGTTTTTCGAAATGCCGGTTTTTGCTGGGCGTGTCGGCATTTAATCTCGTCATCGCTACAGCTCGTCCCTGAGAGCAGACTGGTGTTGTATGGCAGGTTCGCCGTACATCCGTAAAACCCGCCAGAAGACGGTAAGCCCGGTGATGACACACAATGCGGACAGTAGGCTGATCCCCTGGGCTGCGTCATAGATGCCCGGGTACGGGATGCCGACGAATACGAGGCAGGCTCGGACTATGACCAGTCCGAATCCGATGATCAGGAATGCCGTCGCGGTACGAAGGTGTTTGGTGTTGGCAGCCTTGAATTGCCTCACCAGCGGTGGCAGGAGACAGCTGCAGACATAGGCGATGTATCCCACGGCAACACCTGTGTAGGTGATGACAAGGGGTTCAGTCTGATAGAGCTCAAGACCTGGTGAGGATTCTGGTGTGCGGGTGAACGCAAAAAGGACCATTTCAAGGACGAAGGCAAGGATAAAGACCAGCCGACCTTGGAACCCTCCGATGCGAAGAAGTGCTTTTTTGCTGCGCAGGCCTCGGGCGAGCTGGTTTCCGAGGATGTTCACGGCCAGGAACAGGGCCAGCTTGGCAAAGAGGTCAGTGAAGTTGGTTCGTTCGAATGTACCGTCGATGCTCTTGTAGACAATCGGAATCATCAGCGCTAGAGCGATCGAGAGCGCAGCCCCGCAGGTAGCTATGGCTTGGTTCCGGCGAGTAGCTATGCCGGGCAGCCTCGTGACGGTGAGGCATACGGCCACGATGAGGATGGCGAAAAAGAGATAGTCCATTATCCCAGTGTCTCCCAGAGGGCGTGGGCGCTGTTCTGCGCATCAATTTTCTTCTTGACGCGGCGCCGGAGACTTTTAAGCCGCTGGTCAGTGAGGTCTATCAGGTCGAGGTCGCTGAGGGCGTTGAGCGCATTCTCTCTGCCTTGGGCCGGCCAACCGGCTTCTTGCGGCGTCAGGAGGCCTGTGACAACCAACCCGCCGATGAGTGACACCTGGGCTAGGGATGATGCCAGAAGTGCGAGTTCTGGTGGCAATCGATTCTCCGAGAGCAGCGTGGAGAGATTCGTGGTGGCCATGCCGCTGTGGTGAGACATTTCCGTCCGGATGCTTCCGGGGTCAATGGCATCTATCCATGCACGAACGCCGTCTGCGTGAGGAATGGGGCTTAGCTCGTAGTGGGCACCGATGATTGCTGCCATATCGGCCCGGTTTCGACGGAGCAGCTCCGCGAACAAATCGGTGTGTGTGACCTGGCTGAGCAACTCCGCCATGGTCGGCGGTGGCTGGTCACTTTGCAGGGAGTAATACGGATCAAATTCGGCCAGGGAACGCAGTGGACTAAGACCGAATGACCGGGACAGTCCTACTATCACGTCCTCGCTCACACGGTTGCGCATCCGCTGGGTCTTGATGGTGGATCTGCGCATGTTGAGGACTCGACCGATTTCGGTGGAGCTGGTGGGTAAGTTCGCGCGGTCTAGCCATGCGTCGAATTCCCGCGCTGACACGGTCACAGCTCCTCCTTGGCCAAAGTGTCGGTGTTGAGTGATTTGATGGACTAGACAGTATGTTTATATAAACATGAAACCGAAATATAGATTTGAACCGCTCCTGGAGCGCCCACGATGTGGACGTTCCGGAACGCTTGGAGCTGCCTTAAGGGGGAGTATTGCTAGTCGCCGGATACATAGCGCAGATACTTCTCAGCCAGCTCTCTGACTCGATGTATTTGGGCGGTGTACCGCAAAGTCTTGCCGGCACGGTTTCCAGGGGGACTAGCCGTCACGATTCCGGCTCGCTGCAAAGCAACGAGGTGGCGGTTCAAACTAGGTCGGGAAATACCCGTGGCACCGACCAGTTCTCCGGCTGTGCTTGGACCCAAGCGGGAAAGTTCTCGGAGAATATCCGCCTGCGCCCTGCTTCCGATCACGCCCACGGCAGTCTCAACCTCCGGCGGGAGGTCGGGATTGATGAGGGTGGGCACGTATCAATCATGCCTGACACAACCAATTTGACGAGAGTCATGGCATTACCTTATTACTAAGTGATAAGGTAAGGAAAGGAGGCCACACCAGAGGCTTCGACAAAACGAACGGTGAAGGGGGCAGTGATGAGCGACGATAAAGGCAGCTCAGCCCCTTGGCTTGCACTGTTTTTCGCGTTGCCCTTGGTTGTGGTTGGTCCCATCGTGGCTATCGGCGCGATGGGACTGGTTACGGATATGGAGACAGCTGGCCAGGTCTGTTCGTCGGGTGGAAATTCCGGAACCGGGCAGAGCCCCGCCATCCCGAACGGGTGGGGCGAGTTGGTTGAAGCTGCGGCTGAAACTGCCGGCCTACCCGCCAGCATCGCCGCCGCTCAGCTGCAACAGGAATCTGGGTGGGATCCCAAGGCGACGAGCAGCGCCGGCGCCCAAGGCCTCGCGCAGTTCATGCCTGGCACTTGGGCGATGTACGGCAACGGCGGTGATCCGTTTGACCCTGAAGACGCCATTCCGGCATATGGCCGCTACATGGCCGCGCTACGAGCAGAAGTGCAGGTACTTGCTGGCGATGATGCTGATCTGCACGTCCGTCTCACACTGGCTGCATACAACGCCGGACCCGGAGCGGTACTGAGCAACGGCGGGATCCCGCCCTTCGCTGAGACGCAGCGCTACATTGACGCCATCCTCTCCAAGGGACAGACAGAGTTTTCCCCGGATTGCGAAGCGCCTCCCGGCGGCGAATGGAACGGCGATCTAGGTGATGGCGATTGGACGAATCCGCTGCCCGGCGGCGTACTCACCTCCGGCTATGGGCACCGCAACGTCCCTGGCTTGCCGGAGTGGGCGCAGGAACACGTAGGCGTTGACTTCGCCACGCCAGGTACCGGCGGTCAGGTCATCGCCCCGACGGACTTGCGGGTAACTGGTTTCAACAACCCTGATGGTTGCGTCATTGCAAAGGAAGACGGGGATGACCCCGACTTCGGCTTCGCCTTCTGCCACATGAACTCATACTCCGTGGGTCTCGGGGACAAGCTCCAGCGCGGCGATGTCATCGGTATCGAAGGAAACAGGGCGCAGCTCGGAGCAATTGGGACTCACCTTCACTTCGAGATTTACAAGCCGGAGGCTCCGGACCTGGTCTACCCCTACGAAGGGTGGAATCTCGACCCCGAGCCGATCCTAAAAGAGAAAGGAGCGTGGCCGGAATGATCCCGCAACGCCCTACCCGCTTAATGACTGCTGCGGCTCTAACCCTGGCTTCGGTAATGCTGGCCGCCTGTGGCTCCGACCCAACCGATGAGGCCACCGTCGCTCCTATACCCGGCCCTAGTACCAGCTCCGCGCAGAGTTCCGAAGAGCTGGAACTAGGCGACGGTTCCTTTCCTTCCGTCACAGAGGCAGACCGTTCCAGCGCAGATTCCACAGCGGAAACAGCAGCCAGAATCATGCACTCCTGGGACACAACGGTGGACCGAACCGAGACCGCAGCCGCAATTAGAGCGATCCCCCTGATGTCCGCGGAATGGGCCAAAAATCAGGTGGAACCCGAACGCAATGCAAGTCAGGGCGACTGGCTCAAACCGTCACAGCACCAGGCCTACAGCCTTGCTCGTGCTATTCCGGCTACCGGTGACGTGAAGCGCGATATCGACGGGGACAAAGCGGTCCGGGCCTATGACGTGACCTGGCGGTGGGTGCCGCGCGATAGAGAAACCATTACAGACACCGGCAGGAGACAGATCACGCTGTATCTGGAAAAGCATGACGGCGAATGGCAGGTTGTCGGCCATCAGACACGCGACATGCCCGCAACAGGGAATGGAGCGGGTTAATGGCTAGCACCGTCCACGCCTGGCCGATCATCACCGTCACCATCGGTGAGAATGAAATCGTCGCTGACGCCAACGGCGATGCTGTCACCTACCCGCTTACCGGTGATCTGCCAGCCTCTGAAGTCGCTGCAGAAGCGGCTACTGAGGTATGCCGCAAACTCGGTTTAAAAGCGTGCCGCGTCCAAGGCCATACCCGTGAGGGACAGGTCTACGAGATGGTGGTTGACGCGGAGCTTGGAACCCTCGAAGACCGGCAGCCGGCAGAGCCGCAGAAACAATTGCCTGACGATTCCCGGCGGCGGTTTCCACGAGGACAAAAAGCAGGTAGGCGAAGTCCTGCTGCTCGAAAAGCCATGGTGTGGGGCAGCGCGGGATTCTTGGTTCTAGCAGCGGGCCTCTCTACCGTGTACTCCACCCAGGACCGGGACACTCAGCCGGTGGCAACCGTATATACGCCGCCTCCGGCGCAGCTGCCCGTTCCTGCTCCTGCCGGCTGGAATACCTATGCCACCTGGTCAACTCCCATGGAAGGAACCACCACTCGGGCCATTCTTGATCCGGCCGGGAATCCTGTCAGCGTGGATGGGGCCAAACTCATCGCCCATGATCCTGAATCCGGTACAGAGAAGTGGAGCCGTCAGGCGCCCTTCACCGTCCGGCAGGTCGCAGCATTCACGATTGCAGGAGAGCAGCGAATCGCCGCTGCCGCCGGGCATGACCTTGTTCTCTTCGGGGACGGTGCCGAACCAATCCGGGTAGAGGTGCCGCAAAACGGGACTCTAGTTTTGGACGGCGGCACGGTTCCCAGAATTGACCTGCCCAATCGGCGCAGCCTCCTGGTCGCGGCCGACGGCAGTCTCTCGTCCCGCGTCGTTCCCGCAGCGGCGAAGCCCATCGAAGCACTGGGCAGTGACCTTGTTGCTGCGGACACCCAGACAGGCAAAGTTTGGCGAATCGGCTCGGATTCGGCGGCGCTTCCTGAACCGGCGGCAGTACCCAAGCCCGCTGAAAATGCCGAACTGATCACAGTTGTCGGGTCCGTGAATGGGAAGGTCGTCGCGGCCTGGAAGCAGGACAAAAACGTCGTCATCGCGTTCTACACGTTGGGTCAGTCCACTTCGGCAACCTCGCTGACACTGCACTCTTCAGTGACGTTGGGAGGTTCTGATGTTCCGGTATCCGGCCTACAGGTGGACCGAGCGAATTCACTGTTCCTGGCCGGGCCGGTCTTTATTGATGTGGCCAATGAACAGGCCTACCGGCTGCCGTCCAGTGGCCGGCTTTCTGCCGGGTACGCGTGGGTCAGCGCGGAGGGTAAGCAGCAACGAATCAACCCGCGCGGCGAAGTGGAGGACAGCACAGCGGCCAAACAGCCTGCGGTGCCCGACGTCATCACAGCAAACGGCCTGGCCATCACTCGTGTGGAGGGCTCGGGTGCTGGGACGCTCTACGCCCTTTCTCGGACCAGCCCCATTCCCTCTTCCAGCCCGACCGCAACCACCTCTCTGAAGGAGTCCCGCAAATGAAGATGACAGCAAAGATCGAATCGACGGGAACACTGCGCCTAGACATCGAAGGCGAGGCCAGCACTGAAAATCATCAGTCAGTAGCTGCAGCTCGACGCTCCGTGATGAACACAGCACAGACGCTCGCAACGCAGACCGAGACCTCAACGAGTCTGGACATTGAAGATCCCTCCGGCTCGCGATCGCTGACGGTCCAGACCGACGGACAAATAGTTGAGCACGACGACCCCGCCGCCGAGGTAGCACCGGCGAAGCAGCCGGTGGCCATTGCGCGGGCGGTTCCGGACAAGGACGTGTCGTCGGCAGTAGTCACCCGCGACCAGCCTTCCCGCAGCGTGGAACCGCAGGATGACCCGGCACGGAAAGCTTTGGAGGCAGAAGTGGAATCAGCATTCAATCCGGAAACGCAAACAGACATCTCAGGGGTGCCCATGGATCCGGCAACTCCTGCACCGCTGACCAAGGCAGCTCCAAGCTTTGTGGATGCTCCTGCCACTCCGACACGCAAGGAGTCAATGCCCTCGTTTGTGACGAATCCAGAGGCCCCCACTCCAGCCACTCAGGGCTTCCGGGGAGTACTGAACCAGCTTGGATTCAATCTGGCTCCTTCTGCCGAGGAACAGTCCGAACGGGAAGACGAAAAGCAGGTTGCTCGGCACTGGCCGGGCCCCCGGACCATAGCGGTGCTCAACCCGAAGGGCGGAGCCGGGAAAACTCCGACTGTCATTTGCCTCTCTGCCGTTTTCGCGCGGCTGGGCGGCTCCGGAGTTTTGGCCTGGGACAACAACAACTCCCTGGGCTCACTCGGCTGGCGCACCTTCGACGCCGGGCATGAGTCAACAGTGGTAGACCTGCTTGAACAGACAGACCAGTTCATGACAGCGGGTGCACGGGCCGGGGATCTGTCCTTTTACGTTCATCATCAGCCCGCCGATCAGTACGACGTGCTGCGCTCCGATGATCGTTCCGGAGACCAGGAACGCCACCTTGTCACAGGAGAAGAAGTAGACCGGCTGTATGCCGTGGCTGCCAAGTACTACCGCCTCATTCTGATGGACTCGGGAAACACCGAACGCGGGGACAACTGGCAGGCGATGATCACGCACGCGGATCAGGTGGTGATTCCAGTCAAGTCCGTCAATGACGCTGCGGAGGGAGCCGCCAGAGTCCTCAGCGCGCTGAGGGCAGGCAACGACCACGCCCGCTCCCTGGCCGACCGCGCCGTGGTCATCGTCCTAGGTTGCGAGCCGTCGCATGAGAAATCCAAGCTCAATGAGCTGGCCGAATCCTTCCGTCCCTACGTGCGTGCCGTGGCCACCATCCCTTACGACAGGGCACTCGTGGAGGGCCGCATACGGTTCTCTGCAATGGCTCCCCGGACCCGTAAAGCTTGGCTGCGGGCGGGTGCACTGATCGCAGGTGAGCTGTGATCGTAGGCGAAACCAATAATCCGTTTATCACTGTTCCCGATGTGGAGCCTGAAGAAGACCCCATCGACGATGACCCCATTCTGGGGGTCCGTGATTCCGTGCGAGGTCCCAAAAACCTCCAGCAGACACTGGCTGCCGAACCCGTGGTCGAGGAACCCATCCCCGAGCCGGTCGCTATTAGCGCAGCAACACTGTGGCTGGTGGGGGCCTCCGGTGGTGTTGGCACATCCACCCTGGCCGGCCTGTGCTCGGAAAGGGTCGTGGACGAGGCTGAGCGCAAACCCGTTTGGGGCGGTAGGGCTTTGCTTGTCTGCTCCACCAGCGCAAGTTCCTTGGAATCCGCGCAGCAGCTGGCACACCAGTCGGCGGCGGGAACGCTGTCCTACGAGCTCGTTGGGCTGGTGATCGTCCATGACCGGCCCAAAAACCGGCTCACGAAACCCACCCTGGCTTTCGCCCGCGGCGTGGCCCGCATGTTCCCCATGGCCATGACCGTTCCTTACGAACCATCGTGGCGCGAAGTAGGCGTCACCCCTCAGCTTTCGAACACGCGGCTCAAAAGCGTGATCCGAAAAATCGAAAAAACCGCCCAAACCGGGCACTAGGAAAGGATTCAACAATGTTTTCAGACACCATTGCGGCTGCTTCTCTTACGGCACTCAACACCGTTTCACAGACAGGTCAGGGGTCGATTGAGGCCATGGACTTTGCCCCGGCCCAGCCTCCGGGAATGGAGAACCTGACGACGATCATCAGCTGGATTCTCTGGGGCGGCGGAATGATTCTGTTCGTCTTCTTCATTTTCGGCATCGTGCAGGCTGGCCGTGCACGTAGGGGCGGCAACGAAATCGAAGCGCCCATCTGGCCCCTGGTGGCCGCTTGCATCCTCGGCGCGTCAGGGATCATCTGGTCGACGCTCACCGGAGCTTAGTCCGTTCGACCGTCAACTGGAAAGGAAGAACGCATGAAAAACCGACAGGAAGACAGTACCTCCGATAAGCCAAGGCCTGCATGGCTAGCCCCGGCCGTGATGATTATCGTCTTGGTGTTTGTCGGCCTGGCAGGGTGGGGAATTGAGCGCTTCCTTTCTGCTGAGGACCAGGCTCCGGCTGCGGCGCCGATCGAGGTGCCCGAAAGGGCGCCATCCACAGCTGGTACGTCCCCCGCCGCTCCGGCACCATCAGGTTCAGCGACGCCGTTAGAGACATTCGCATGGGATTGCCAAGCGGACCTGAATGACGCCCCTGCTCCGGTCATCGACACCGCACCGGTGGTCGAGGACTGGGCTATGAGCAGCTACAGCGTTATCCCGCTGTCGGACGCCGGAGGCTGCCAAAAACAGCCTTCGGGACTGCGGGTCGGTTTCTCGCACACAGAAACGGGCGCTCTCATGGCGGCCGCCACCTATTCCGTTGCCCTCGATCCCTCATTAAGCGAGGCAGCAGCGCAGGATTTGGAGGTCGCCGTAGTGGAAGGACCGGACCGGCAAATGCTGGCCGAGCGGGCCAAGCGCATCAGGGAAGGCCTTGAACCCAGCACTGGCGGATCCGCGCTGCTGGGTTCAACCCTGGTCGGATATACCCAGAACCACTACTCCGATGAAGAAGCTTCCTATCAGCTCGTTTACTCCATCGAGGATTCCAGCGGAATGATTCAGAAGGTTTCCGGTCAGGTGGACCTGATCTGGGACGGCGGAGATTGGAAACTGGACCCTGCTTCGGGCACTCAACTGATTTCTGGGGCTAAGTACCAGGGCGCGCCCTACGTGAAGTGGGGTCCCGTGAAATGAACTGGATGGAGGACTTACTCACTAGCGCAGCGGGCAGCGCCATCGAAAAGATGTTGCTGTTTCTGGCATCCTGGCTTGTCCAGGTGCTGACACAGATGATCAATTTTGTCGGAACTTGGTGGCTGAAGATCGGTGCCCCCTCCATGGGGGAAGGTTCTGCTACCGACCGGATCCAGGATTCCACCGTGGTGTTCGTCGGGGTGGCCGGTGTCATTGGCACCGTCTTCGCTCTGATAAAAATCGCACGGGATCATGACCGGGCGTCGGCTGAGAATCTGATCATGGGCATGCTCCGCACCGTCCTCACGAGCGCCATCGCCGTGTCGATGGTGAGCATGCTGCTGGCTGTGACTGATGAAGTCGCTCCGTGGCTGGTTCAAACCATTTCCGGTTCAGCACCAGAAGACGGGCTGGGCACGGCCATGGGCTTGGACGGTCTGGTTGGGGCAGGCATGACCCTGACTTTTGCCGGACTGATTCTTTTCATCGCTCCCCTGGCCCTGCTTGGGGCGATCATCAACGCAGCCCTGGTCATCTTCTCCTATGGGATGGCGGGAGCACTCTGCGGCCTCCTTCCGATCTTTGCAGCCAGCTCCGTCACCGAGCGGGGCCGGAAATCCTTCGATAAAGCAGTGGGCTGGCTCATCGCGGTTGTTCTGTTCAAGCCAGCTGCAGCCGTGCTCTATGGGTTCGGACTGGCACTGATCAATGGAATTACCGGCACAGCTGACTCGGAAGAAATGAACCGGATCATTAGCTTGCTGACCGGTCTGGTCATCATCCTCAGTGCCTGTATCGCAATGCCGGCCCTAGCCAGGGTTCTTGTTCCCGCTGTCAGTGCCGGTCCGGCGGGAATGGGAGCCTCGGGGCTGGCCATGCTCGGCGGTGCTGTTGCCGTCGGCGCCCTCACGGGAGGCATCGGAGCGGGAGCTGGCGCTGCAGCTGGAGCCGCTGCCGGCGGCGGTGGAGCGGCATCGGGCGGTGCCGCGGCCGCAGGCACAACCGCAGCCTCAACCGGCACCACGGCCGCAGGCACAAGCACCGCGTCAAGCGCCGCCACGACTGGCATAGCCGGTGTGGAAGGTGGAGCAGCTGGAACGGGTGGAACTGGTGGAGCTGCCCCGCCCACCGGCGGTCGGGTCGATGGACCGCCCCCGCCCTCCAGCGGAGGAACCGGCGGCGGAACCACCTCCTCATCGGAGAGCGTCCCCGGCGGAGGAACCGGAAGTCCGGTAAATACGTCTGGCAGCTCCGATGGCTCAGGAACCGGAGGAAAAGAATCACTGGCACCGGCAACAGCGACGGCCGGTTCCGGCGGGGCCACCAGCGGCGCAGCGACCGGGGACTCGGCGGCCAACCCGACAAATCCCCAAGGCCAGCACAACTCAGACCAAGCACCAACCGGGGACGCTACCGCAGGATCCTCCGGCCCCGCAGGCGCAGGACCGGAACCGGCAAATTCCGGCGGTGCCCCGGCGGCGGCACAGGGACCAAACAACGGTTCACCGGCAGCTGAGTCTCCAACTGCTGAAGGCTTCAAAAACAGTTCCCCGGACGGAACAGGCTACAAATCGATGATGAACCGGCAGCGGCTGGAATATGGCTTGCGGGAAACCGCCAAAGACGCAGAAAACTCAGTAGAAAGTGGTGGTGACGTATGAGCACCGAGCAGCAAACAGTCAGGCAATACGGAAACATTGCGGAGGAAAAGACTGCCGGCCTTCTGGGCTATTCCATGGCCTCCACTGTCATTTTTGGCATCGGCGCTGTGGGAGTCTTCATCTCCATCCAGCTCTCCCAAATCTGGGTCGGCGTTGGCATTGCGGTAGTTGCAGTCATCGCCGCTTTGGCCCTTGGCTCCAAAGACCTGGCGGGACGGTCCAAGCCTGAGCGGTGGGTAGCCAAAAGGATGTTCGCTAAGGCGGAAAAAAACAGCCAGACCACATACAAGGCCGGCCCTGCATCACAGATCCCGGATGGATCGTTTCGGGCGCCTGGGCTCTTGGCAGCAACGAAGCCGGTCAATTTTCGGGACCTATACAACAACGAAGGCGTAATGCTTTGGCACCCGAAGCTGAAAACCGGGACGGTGTTTTTCATCGCGAACTCCTCGGGACTGGGTCTGCTGGACCAGGACCGGGTGGACCGGCTGGTGGCCTCTTGGGCCGCGTTCCAACGTGATGCCGGATCGAACGCGGAAGTTCTGCAGGTTTCCGTGACCACGCAGTCAACGACCGATCCCGGGGAACGACTCCCGGATGCTGTCGCTGTTGCCCGGCAGCAGGCCGGGGACCGTGAAGTTCCGCCGTTCGCCCGCGAAATCATTGACAGCGTCGTGGAGGACCTTAACCGCAACGTGCCAAAGCTCGAACAATGGGTCTCCATGACGTTCAGCGCCAAGGCCAATGACCGGTCAGGGATTCCTGAGCGGACAGTTGAGGACCTGATCGCCGATGTGAAGTCATTGCTGCCCGGGTTCATGGAGGAACTTGAGAACTCCGGTGCGGGTTCGGTATCTCTCATGCGCGCATCAGATCTGACAGACCAGACGTACATTGCCTTTAATCCGTTGGCAGCAGCAGCCGTGGAACGGGCGCGGCTTACTAGTGAGGGAACAGGTTTGGGCTGGCACGAGGTCGGACCCTCGTCACACAAAACCATCGGATTCCCTCCGCGCTACGAGCATTCCGGAGTTGTCAGCAAGTCGTGGCAGATGTTCCGCCCGCCGGCTGGAACCTTCCGCGAAAGCGCGTTGGTTCACCTTCTGGGGCCCGACTCAGCAATGCTGCAGAAACGCGTCACGGTGTTCTACAGGCCGCAGGCACCCGAACTGTCCGCAGAGCAGGTGCAGCAGGCTCTAACCAATGCTCAGTTCGCAACGAACCAAAAAGGACGCAAGCCCACAAGCGCTCAGATAATCGCCTTGGAAAAGGCCAGGAAAGCCGAACGCGAACAGGCAGAAGGCGCAGCTCTGGTGCGCTTTGCCATTGGCATCACCGCAACAGTCGAATCACCAGAGCACTTGCCCAGAGTCGGAGCCATTATCAAGAGGAACGCCTCTCAGGGCATCCAGCTGCGGCTCCGAGAGTGTGACTACAACGACGATGCCGCATTTGCCTTCAACCTGGGCCTAGGCCTGGTTCCAGCCGATGTAGCGACCATTCCGGCGGATATACGGAAGGCCTTGTAATGAGCGTTTTCGATACCCTGACCGATGCCGTCTTGAACAAGGTGTTCGGAAAATCCGCTCTGGCCTCGGCAGGCTCTGATTTCCCGCAGATGAGTTCAAAGGGCATCAACGTCCCTAACGGAGGCATGGTTTCCTGGGTGGAATCTCCACCGGAGTTCACCGCCACGTCGAACCATACAGCCGGGCTGTGGCCGTTTAGCGTGGGCACGTCCTCACCGTTGGTCGGGGCGGTGCTGGGCCGAAACATGCTCAACGGATCCGTAGTGTGCGGGGATCCCATTTCACTGTTCCTGCGTGGCATTGTCGTCTCACCGTCCGGATTCATTCTCGGGCTGAATGGCCGGGGTAAGTCCTCGGTGGCCGTTCGCATGGCGTTGTCGCTGATTGATCAGGGCTTCCTCATTCTGACCGCTGGCGATGTGAAGCCCGACTTTGCGGGACTCACGGTTGCCGTTGGTGGCCAAGTCATCAAGGTCGCTCCCGGCGTCGGAGCAATCAACCCGCTCGATGCCGGCCCCTTGTGGAAGGAACTGCATACGCTGCCGGAGCAACTGGCGAGGCAGATGCGCGCAGAGATTCACAGCCGCCGGCTGAGTACCCTCACAGGTTTGATTGAACTCGTCTTCAAGGAACCCTTGGATGCGAAAAAGCAGGAACAGACGGTACTTTCCATGGCCATCATGCTCGCTGCGGAAGCAGCGGAGGCAGATGGACGCCAGCCACTGATCCAAGACGTTAAAGACATGATTTCTTCCAGACCGCCCACGATCAAGGCCGCTGTTCTGGCCGAATCGGACGATGCGTACACCGAGCAGGTGAAGAATCTCCAGGCCGGTTTGAACGCGCTCAGCGAGCATGGACCCTTCGGAGATGTCTTCTGCCAGCCGACGTCGGAAGAAATGGAGATTGATAAGTGCGTGGACTTTGATATCTCAGCGATCGATGAATCCCAGCTGGACTTGCGGGCCGCAGTCCAGACGGTCTGCTGGTCCTACGGACAAGCCGGGATATCAGCCGCGAAGACCTTGGCCGAGGCCGGTCTGCGCGAAGAACGCCATCACCTGATGATCATGGATGAACTTTGGCAGTCTCTGAGGGCCAGCGAACTGCTCGTTCACCAGATTGACTCGATTACCCGACTCAACAGAACCAAGGGCCTGGGTCAGCTGCTTATCACTCACTCCATGAAGGACCTGCAGCTCTCAACCGAAGAACTGACAAAAATCGCCATGGGTTTCGTGGAGCGTTCGTCCATCAAGATTCTGGGTGGGCTGGCCCAGAACGAAATGGAACTGCTGGAAACGGTGTTCCCTTTGTCCGGACGGGAGAAGGCTCTGCTCGTCGCTTGGTCAGCTGAGGGCTCAGTCAATCCGAAGACCGGAAAGACTTCCCCGCCGCCCGGTCTGGGCCGTTTCATGCTCAAGACCGGCGCAGAACCGGGAGTGCCCTTCCAGGTGAATCTCACGGCAGGAGAGAAGAAGGTCCACGATACGAACGCTGCATGGGTGGGCGCACAAAGGATGGCGAACCGATGAAAAACGAGGAGAACCGGACACTTATCGGATTCCTGGGTCTCGCCCTGGTGATCTTCGCAGCAGTCGCCCTGGTTCACCTTGGCGCCGTATTCACTCCAGTCACTGGTTCGTTGCCTTGGAATCCCCTTTCGTTGGTCATCGAGCTGGTTTCCGGTTCCGCCAAGTTGCCGGTGGCAGCAGTGTGGCTGTTGGCAGTTGAGGCGGTCGTGGTCTTGGTGTGCCTGATGATCTGGGGGACACGTCCACCTTCCAAGACCCGTGACGCTGCACGCAGGATGAGCCCCAACGGGAGGATAAAACCTGCGATGAAGGACGCCCGGCTTATCGAAGCCGCCCGCCTGCACCCCCAAGCAGTCGATATTGGACCCGGCCTGACTATTGGATTCGCTGGAGAAACCGGGTCGAAGTCGGTTATCCAAGGGTGGCGTGAGTGTTCCGCTCACGTTTGGGGCACCGGTCGAGGCAAGACCACTAGCCAAGTGGTGCGTCATGCGTTGGAGGCACCGGGGCCGTACATCATGACAAGCAACAAAGTGGATGGTGTAGCCGAAGTCTTGGCAGCACGCGCGGAAACCGGAACAGTGTGGCTCTACGATCCACAGCGGATCTGGAGGGACAGCCCCCGTCCTGCCATGATTTTCAATCCCCTCTCGGTTGTAACCGACACCCTGGCAGCCGGCGAGGTTGCCTCCATTTTTGAAACGGCATCGGCACCTAACGCAGGCATGGGAAAAGGGGACGCCCAGTTCGATTCCCAAGGCCGAGATTTCCTGTCGTGGTGTCTACTGGCAGCGTCGCTGCGGCGCACGTCCATGACCGATGTTCTGCGCTGGGTATCAAGCGCTGACTTTATCGAGCCCGCAGAAATTCTCGAACAGGCGGGCCAATCAGGGCCAGCCGCAGCACTCAAAGGTATGAGCGCACAGCCGGAGGACACTAGAGGCTCAGTGGCCGCCAGCGCCCAGCGTATGGCCTCCGCGCTCGTCCACGACGAGCTGGTCGCCTGGTCAACACCGACCCCGGGAATTCCAGTCTTCGACCCGGCCCGGTTTGTCGAAAGCAAAGACACCCTAGTTCTTCTGAGTCAGGACGCGGCAGGTTCCGGTGCAGCGTTCGTTTCCACCCTCGTCTACGCAGTCTTTACTGCCGCCCAACGCGCAGCCCGCCGTGCGGGCGGCCGCTTGCCGGTTCCTTTGGTAGCGGACTTGGACGAGGTCGGAAACGTCGTAAAACTGAAGCAACTGCCCGAATGGTATTCATTTTTTGGATCCATGGGCATCGTCGTCAGTTCGTACTTCCAGACAAAAGGCCAGGGTGTGGCCATGCTTGACCGCACCGGCTGGGACACCCTGTGGTCCGCGGCCGCGATCAAGGTCTACGGCGGTGGTTCAGATGACACCGCGTTCCTGGATTCGTTGAGCAAAGTCATCGGCCAGTATGACGCGAAGGTGCGCAGCAGCTCCACCTCACGGAACGGCTCTTCAAGATCAGTTCAGACTCAGCGTCGGGACATTATGTCGGTCTCTCAGCTTTCAGAACTGCCGGCAAACCACGCTTGGGTGAAGTCCTCTCAGGGTGGGGGAACGATCGTGCGGACAGTTCCTTGGTTCCGCGACAAAGCGATCACAGCACGCATAGGACCTCTCGTTGAACGCATCAAGGCGGGACACAACTGATGGAAGAGATAAGCCCAGACGTTTCAGCCGCTGTTCAGGAGCCGGAGGACACCGGTTTCACCCCGGACGAACTAGTCGATTGGGTCGAAGGTCTGGTATCGCTCCTAGAGTCTGTGGACAAATCCAGCAACCAATTTTGGTGCAGCCAGTGGTGGAACCATTCAGAGGCTGTAGAACGATTTAAAGCACTCTATGAGCACTGGCTCGATGCTCAAGCGTCAGGCGGGATGTCATCCTGGTGGGTTGATCATTTTGACCGGCACGCGGCCGTCCTATTCGCGAAGCGAGGGCCCTTCGGGGAATGCGGAACCTCTCATGCGGAAAAGACCACACGTCGCCTTCTCGCTACAGAACGTCCTCCAACCGATTGGGCCTGGTGACGCAACTTTCCTCTCTCAGCCCAAGTGGAGCTGCCTGCGGATTGCGATCCGCAGGCAGCTCCACCCCGGTATTGGTCAGAGTTGACCAGAGGCAACGCAGGCCGGCGGGGGAACCGTAGGCTCCGGCGAGTCAGAGGGAAGACTGGTCCCGCTCGTTAAGCAGACGACGACGCCGAAGGCCATCACCCCCTCTTTGAGGGCCTTGGTTATCCGTTTGACGGTGCGGCTTAGGTGCTTCCAACCCGGTCCAGTCAGCTCGATCGTAGAGTTCCGTTTTGTCATTGGGCGCTTGGTACTTTCAGTTGCGTTTTGACCAAAACCTCGCCCAGATGTACCGTTAAGTGACGAACCACACGGGACTGACTGAGAGAGTTCAGATCCTGATTTCACAAGAACCCCACTTCCAGGTGGGGTTCTTGCGTTTCTGCGTTGGAGAGTGTCCAATATCTCCAATATTACTTCGCGCCAGTGACACTACTCCCAAGTTTTGGCCGTTTTCGGCGCCCCGTCGTCGCGCCTAGAGCGAACGTCCACCGCCATCGCGCTTTATCTGGTCAGCTCGGCGCGCTGCTGCTGCGGCGTCGGTCTTCGAGCTGCCAGCCTTCCTGGTCTGTTGCGCAGCTGCTGCGGCCTTCCGTCGCTGGATGGCCTCGGCCTGCTTCCGCCCCCATTTGTTTCCTGGTTCCGCCGCGCGCGCAGCGGCAGGGCTTTGCTGATTTTCTGACACGGTATTCTCCTTCTGCAGTGCACCCGGTGTTCCTCCGGGGGCTGTGGCTGATGGCTGGTCGGAAGTCTGTTGTGCGGCGCGGTGCTTGGCCACTGCCCGGGCGATGGCTGCAGCGGTCCCGCCCTCTGCTGCAGCGTCTGTTCCTTGGACGGCATTGACTACGGCGGCTTCGCGCTGTTGCGCCTGCGGCAGCTTGTCGCCGCTGGTAGCACGCTCGGTACGGAGCCGATCGATGACCTGCTCAGCCTGAGCCGGTGTAGTCGTAATCCGCTCGGCAATGCGAGCTTCATCAGCACTTTGCCGGATCTGCTCGGCCGTCTGCGGCGCTGCAGTCGTCAGCTTGGAGTGTTTATGCAGAGAGGTTGCTCTGGCGATGAGTCGTTGCGCTGCTGGATCGGTGGCGTACTGCGACGGTATGAGTGCCTGTTCTTGGTTTCCGATGTTGTACCGGCTGCGGTAGGCCTCGGTTTCGGCGGCCACCTGGTGCCACTCGGCTGCCTTCTTCTCCTGTGAGGGAACCGGTCCGAGGTTCTTTGTCCAGGCCGGTGCTTCCTCCGCGAGCTGCGCTCCGCGAACGGTGGCGCGGTGGCTGAGGTGGGTGCGGAGCCGTTCCAGTTCGGTCCGATAGGTCGGCGGAACCATCGGGTCCTGCGTGAGGGTGCTGGGAGCCAGGTCCTCGCTGACTCCGGAGCCGGGCGTGACAGGCTGGGGACGAGAGTCGGTGGGCAGGGCAACCTGCCGTAGTTTCTGTTCATAGGCGATCGCCTCGCTGACAGTAATCTCATGAGCTGAGCGGGGATCCTCACCCCGCGTTGCCCGCTCGATAGCGGCTTGGGAAGGTGCCAGACCCGTGCGCCGGTCCAGCTCCTTCCCCATGGCCTCAACGATCCATCGGTCCTTCTTGCTCTCCGTGGACGGAGCCCCGGAAAGGCTACTGTCGCTCACCCGGCGCACGGCGTTGTCCCTGGCATCTGTCAGCGCAGGGGTGGGGATCGTGGCAAACGGAAGCGTCGTCCACTGCATGTCCTGGCCTGCGGTGTTCGTGGCCACGCCGGGCACGGACGCGCGTTTGGCCAAGTTGGACAAGTGCTCGTCAGAGAGAGATCCCAGCGGCCGCCGGTCAGCGTTCTCCATCAGGCGGGAGGCACTTTCAACGCGCTGCTCCACCCGATAGGCCAGCACTGCCGCCGGATCGACGGCGTTCTCAAACCCGGGCACCTGACCCGGATCGGAAGCTCCTGGGCGTTTGATTTCTGCTGCTTGGGCCAGAATTTTAGCCGGGTCCAGCCCAGCCTCTTCGGCGGTGCGCAGGTGCGTGGCAACTGCTCCCCATGCTTCACGTGAGGTAAACGTCGCAGCCGTCCGCGGCCCCATCACCTCAGCGGCGATGGTCCGGGTTTTTGCCGTCCATGCCGCAGCCTCCACCTCGCTGTAAACGGTGGAGAGCTGATGCAGGTCACCGGATTGGATGGCCTCAGCACGCACTGTTTCGTGTGCTGAGAGGTTCCTGTCGTAGGCGCCGGCGATGGTCGTCAGGACCTCGTCACGCTCCTGACCGTCTTCCAACGCGATGTAGAGACGGTTGTCGAGCCGCCCGCGAGTGGTGGCAACGTAGGCGGCAGCGCGGTCGTTACGTTCGGTGAGGATGGCGTGGGCGGTGTCCACTGTTGCGCCCTGGGCGCGGTGGATGGTTGCTGCGTAACCGAGCTGGCCATGGTCCTGTAGGTAGCGAGCCGGGAGCGTGATCCGGCCGTTGTGTCCGGAGTGGCGAAGCGTGACCAGATCATTCTGAGGATCCGCTGTGGATCCCTGCCGCGCAGTTGGGCTGATGATCTTCTCCACGGTCCAGACATCGTTGTTCTTCACGAAGTCCTTGCCCCGGTTCAGCTGCAGTGAGCGGTCATTTTTGCGGGTCACTATGGTGTCACCGGTGTAGGCGCGCAGTCCGTCGCGCAGCACGACGGAGGGAGTGTTCTCTGTGATCTTTCCCAGCTCGCCGGTGGCTATCCGGGAGGCCTGGGCTCGGGCGTTCAGATCGGTCACGGTTGCGTTGTCCCCGGCGATGAGCAGAGAGTTTTTACCGGCTGCCTTATCGGTCATCCATGCACGCAGCGCGACATCCGTCATGGTCTCGGTGTCCCCGGCAACAATCCTTTTGTGGTCCGTGTACCACTGCCACGGAGCGTCCGCTCCGGTCGCTGGGGGTTCCCTCAGTGCCAGGGATGCTGCGGCCTCGCCGGGCGTCCTGAAGCGGTGTACCCGGTCCAGCCGGACGGCCCCTACCTGATGGTCCAGCAGCCGCAGTGCCCCGCCGGAGCCGATGGCTCCCAGCTGTCGGTCGTCTCCGATGGCTCGGACGACGGCACCGTGACGGGCGGCGACCGCGACGACGTCGGCCAGCTTCGTGGTGGCCACCATGCCGGCTTCATCCACAATGATGACGTCGCCGGACCGCAGGCTAGGGGCAGCGGAGCGTGAGTCCTCCATGCGGTGCGAGGCGAGGAAACTCTCAATCGTGGTGGCGTCTGCACCGATGTCCGCGCTCATTACGGCGGCAGCGGCGGCGGTCGGAGCGAGGCCGAATACCTTCCCGCCGCTGGCCCGGACGGCCTCTGCAGCGAGGGAAAGGCTGGTCGTCTTTCCGGCACCGGCCGGGCCGATTCCCAGTGTTAGCAGCTTTTCCCCGGTCGCGAAATCACGCGCGAGGTCTATCTGTCCCTCGCTGAGTCTCTGCCCCTTCTTGAGGTGCTTATCCAGCACCTTGTTGAAGCGCTCAGCGGAGACCGCAGGGATGATGGTTCGCTGAGCTGCGGCAAGGACTTTATGTTCGGCCTGGAGCACTTCGCGGGAGGTAAAGAGTGCGCTTTCTGCCTGCAGGAACTGGCTGCTTCCGTCCGCTCGGGTGAACTCCCTCAATTCGGTAGGAGCGGAGGTAGGTGTGACGCTCAGGCTGTGCGTAGCAGTGGCTTCGCGGGTGATCCTCTCGACCAGATCATCCGGCATTGCTTTGTTCGGGAAGACTTCTTTGAGGTGCCGACGGGTCTGCGCGAGTACATGGTTCCTTCCCCATGTGGCGCGCTTAGCTGACAGCTCGTGAACGATGAGACGTGCATGTTCGTGTACGTCAACAGCGTTCAGGTTCAACGGGCCGGCCGCCGGTCCAGCTGCCTGGCGGACCTTCTCCAGCAGGTCGCTACCGACGGGCATTCCCAGTTCGGAGCTGTATTCCTGCTTCCACTCCTGAACCAGTTCCGACAGTCGGCGGGCCTCCTTCTTCGCCGGTCTGGTCTCCAGCGTGGCTTGCTGGGCCAGGGCGATTTTCTGTTTCTCCGTGGGTGCGTATCCATGCTTGTCGGTGAACTCTGATTCGAGCCGCCGTATGGCGCCCACAATGTCCGTTCGGCGCGATGAGGCGTGGTGGATGGCGTCCAGATCGATCCCCGCTACCTCGTGGATGGGTTCGCTTCCGCCACCCTTCCTCGCCACCGTCGTGACGCCAAGCTTCTCGCAAACCTTTTCCATCACCTTGGCGTTGTAGGTCTCTGACGCGGCGACGTTCATCTTGTAGAGCGTGCGCCCGTCGATGGATGACCACTTCCCGTCGGTGCCCAGAACTTTGTTCGCGATGACGACGTGGTCGTGCAGCTGCGGGTCTCCATTGCGAGAGTCGTAGTGTCGAAACTGCGTCGCTACCAGCCCGCCTTCGACATCTACTTGGCGGACTCCATTCTTGCCGCGCCGGGTGTAGAGGGCGTTCTTTTCGAGGAAGGATATTGTCTCGGTGATTGCCTCGTGGTGCGCTGCCTCGACGGCTTTGCGTGCTTCGTCTCCGCCCAGTGCCCACAAGAGGGAGACGGATTTGGACGGAGAAAATACCAAGTCGTATCCGGCAACTGTTTGCTGACGCGGTGTGCTTTGAGCCGTCGCAAAACGGGCCAGCTCTCGGTTGTCGCGGGCGTCACGTCCATGCTTTTCGCGAAACAACTCTCCCGCCACCCGTCCGCGGATTTCGTGGGAGGTTGCCTTGTCGGGGTCGGCACCGGTTGTCCTGCGAACCCTGGCATGTTCCTCTTGCAGCCGGCGTGTGAACTCCGTGTCTGCTTCGGTGTAGCGGTGGTACTTCTGGCCTAGCTGAACGTCTTTCTCGCTGGCCCCATCAGCCATCATTCGCGCAGCGTCCGGGTGCATTCCCTCGCCAAAAAGAGCGGCCATCTGCTCTTCGGAGACCTCACCGGCGACTCCTAGCAGCTCCGTCGCGTGCCCGACCCACTGGCCGGGAGGCATGCCCTCGACGGTGTAGTAATCGCCAAGCTCCCGATCCCCGGAACGCAGCTCGTCAGCACTGGCAACTTCGGAAGTGTAGTAGGCGTAGCCGTCCCCAGCACTGAGCTTATGGACGGTCATCACGTCTTGATTATTGCGGTCTTTTGCGCGGGTGTCTAACCTCAATCATCAGGATGCATGAGGTGTGACGATCATTTGGGTTTGAAGCGGTGAAGCGAGGTCTACGAGAGAACCGCAAAAAAACCTTGGATTGTCCGTCAGGAATCTGACGCGGCTGTACACACGAGACCTGAAAAGAGTGGGGACAATTCGATGCAAAAAGCGGCACAGAACGAAGATTCAAAACAGTGCATCGAATTGGGCACACGACAGGTCGATTGTGAACAGGCGTACACTGAGCCAGCAGCAGTATCGAACCTGCCAGGCCGACGGACCGGTGAGGTTTCGGCGGGTCTGGTGACCGTTAGGTTTTACCGTGGTGTTGAATGGAAAGAGCAAATCAACTTTCACGGGAGGAAACTGTGGCACAGCGCAAGAGTTCGGTCATGTTGGAAGCTAGGGAGCGCGCGCGTAAGGCTGCCGCCGAATCCATGGCGCGGGAAGAACGCTTGCTCAAGCTGGGCGAACAGTTTTTCGTCGCTGCCGGTGACCAGGAGCAAATCTGGGAAGCAGCGGAAAGAAAAATTCAGGAGCTGCGCGCGAAGGCCGAATCTGACACGTCCCGGGCGAAAGCCGAACAAAGCGAAGTCATTAGCGCGATGAAGGCTGAAGGGCTGGCCGCCGGTGAAATAGCTCAGCGGCTGGAGCTGACTACTGCCGAGGTGCGGGCAACCCTGAACAAGAACAAGCATGGCTCCGAAGCGGCGGACTCTGAACCTTCCTCGGTTGTAGCAGTTGCAGATGCTGGCGACGCACCGTCTGCAGGCGAATCGTAACCACAGGAATTAGAACAGGGTGGGATGGCTCGGGTCGATGCCATATACCAGCTCACGAATGATGTCTTCCTGCCATCCGTGAGACTTCAGTTCATCCCGAAGGCGGCGGGACTGCCCGGCGCGTTCGGCCCGGGTGAGGTGCCGCCACTTGATAGCCGTGGCCGAAGGGAGCCGGCCTTTCCGGGCTCGGTCAAGCATGTTGTCTGACTTGGTTCCCAACAGGAGGTGCGAAGTCCGCTCGTCGGTTGCGCGGACGCATAGGGGAACATCGCAGTCATGCAGTGACTGCGTTCCCTCTATGTTGTCGAGGCCTCCATGGACCAGGGCGAGTGCAAATCGGTGAGCGCTCACGGCTTTCTGGCCTTCCGGTGTCTTGATCCAGAAGCGACCATAGCCGTCATCGCTGACGGCTCCGAGCCAGATCCAGCAGCTGTTTTCTCTGGGGCCCCGAAGCACGTAGGAGTCGAACCGTTCAGCGTCGGACAGGTGCACGGCGGTCCTCCATTCGTATCACTGCCGCGATCAGCCAAACTGAGAGCGGCCCGAGGATTAGGTAGGCCCAGCCAGGGGACGCGACAGCCAGGAAAACAGTCCAAATAAGTACGAGCCAAAAGCCGGTTGATAGTGCACCTGCTATCTTGTTTCGGGTCCGTTCAGGAATGGGAAACAGCCGCAGTGGCAGGCCGAAGACTGCGCGCATGAAACGGTAGTTGACCCACACACCTGCGGTCAGTAAGGCACGGATGATCCCGATCATGATTGGTCCATTTCGTCGCTGCTGCGCTGGAGTGCCCTGGTAAGACTCATTCGTCCGACTTGCAGGAGTCGTGAGATGTCGACAACCGTCATGCCATTGGTTCGCATTCGTTTGGCCTCCCGTAATTGTTCATCGGTTACGGTGGGTGGCCGGCCTCCCACACGTCCGCGTTCCCTTGCCGCAGTCAGCCCTGCTTGCGTGCGTTCGATGAGTCGGTTTCGTTCGTGCTCCGCCAGGGCAGCGAAGATATGGAAGACCAGCCTTCCGTCTGCTGTGGTCGTGTCGATGAAGGTCTCAGTCAGAGACTTGAAGTTGATGCCGCGCTCACCCAGCTGGACGATGATCTGCGCAAGTTCAGCGGTCGATCGGCCGACGCGGTCAAGCTTCCAGACAACGAGAACATTTCCTGGCTGCAGGTAGTCCATACAGTCGTCCCAGCCGGGACGGATCCTTGAGGAGCCGGACACTTTGTCCGTGAAGACTTTTAGAACTCCGGCCCGTTCCAGTGCATCAAGTTGCAAAGCCGCGTCTTGGCCGGTGCTGCTTACGCGGGCGTAACCGATGAGGTTCTGGGTCGTCATAGAGATATGCCCTTCGGCTTCGCCTAAGTCTAAATAGTTGAAGCCTAACGGTATGAACGAAACTCGCAAGGGTACGGCGATTCGTGCAAGGGTGTTTCGTTCACTTTTCCGTGCAGAGCGGGACTAAGATGTGGCGCGTTTTTTGTTGCACTTCGTTCTCGTCACCGCGCAGTGCACGGAAACGATCGTATTCGTGCACGTATGCAGCAGCACTGACCGTAGCGCTTGGGCCACGCTCAACGGGCCTTTTTGCGGGCGGGGTATGCACACCCTCGTTGCCGGCAGCGTCATGACGACGTTCCCGGAGAGGAAGCGGCGGCAGCACGTCGCACTGAGGGACCGGCTTACGGGCGGTAGTCCTCGTTTCGAGCAACGGGTGCCAACAGGCTCAG
>ERZ504995.4-NODE-4-length-27604-cov-3.921340_pt1 | contig 27604 bp, 22 predicted proteins | sample MGYA00514197_ERZ504995 | MGnify/ENA primary metagenome ERZ504995 (study PRJEB26094, sample SAMEA4028455) | Ovis aries | biome: host associated; feature: stool; material: fecal | place: Italy | collected 2012 | study: EMG produced TPA metagenomics assembly of the Sheep...
CGTCAGATGTGTATAAGAGACAGGCGTCATGCCGGCGACGTGGCCGTTCTTGTCTGCATAGATCTCGGCGGGGTTCGTGAGGAACTTGAAGGTGACGCCTTCTTCCTCTGCCTCTTCGATCTCGATGTCGGCTGCGGGCATTTCGTTGCGGGTACGGCGATAGACGACGTAGACGTTCTCAGCGCCCAGTCGGACCGCGGTACGGCAGCAGTCCATGGCGGTGTTACCGCCGCCGCAGACGGCGACGTTCTTGCCGAGGAGCGGCTTCTCTCCGAGGCCGAGTTTTTCGAGGAAGTAGATGCCGCCTTCGACGCCGTCAAGGTCTTCGCCCGGAACACGCATGGGAACGGAGGTCCAGGCACCGATGGCGAGAAGGACTGCATCGTATTCGTTGCGGATGTCGTCGAACTGGATGTCCTTGCCGAGCTTCACGTTGTTCTTCATGACGACGCCGGCTTTCTCGATGATCGAGATCTCCTGATCCAGGACTGCCTTCGGCAGACGGTACTCAGGGATGCCGTAGCGGAGCATACCGCCCATCTTCGGCTGCTGGTCGAAAATGGTGACGGCGTGGCCGTACATCCGGAGGAAGTAAGCGGCAGTGAGGCCGGCGGGGCCGCCGCCGATGATGGCGACTTTCTTGCCGGTGTCGGGCTCGACGGGGATGACATAGGGGTCTTCCGCCAGGACTTTGTCCGCGGCGAAGGCCTTCAGGAAGGCGATGGAGATGGGCTCTTCCACCAGCTGCCGGCGGCAGGCGTCTTCACAGGGGTGCGGGCAGACGCGGCCGATGGAGGCAGGGATGGGGAAGGCTTCGTAGATGGTCTCGACCGCCTGCTTGAACTGACCGTTTTTGATCTCCTGGACGTACTTCTGGCAGTCCGTCATGGCGGGGCAGTTCAGCTTGCAGGGACCGCGGCAGTCGCCGGTGTGGTCGGAGAGGAGCAGCTCGAGAGCCGTCTTCCGGGCACGGACGACACGGTCGGAATCCGTGTGGACCACGTAGCCCTCCATGGGCTTCGCGGAACAGGCACGGAGGAGTTTCGGGACCCCTTCGACCTCGACGAGGCAGATGCCGCAGGAACCGTAGATGGCGGTGCGCTTGTCGAAGCAGAGGGTCGGGATCTCGACGCCGGCACGCAGCGCCGAAGAGAGTATGGTATCGGAGGCTTCAGCAATGACTTCGACACCGTCAATGGTATATTTGATCGACATAGTTGTGGCCTCCTTTCTCAGTGTACTTCCACTGCGCCGAAGCGGCAGGCCGTCTTACAGTTGCCGCACTTGACACAGAGTTCGGGATCGATGGTGAACGGGCTCTTGAGCTCGCCGGTGATGGCATTCGCCGGGCACTGGCGGGAGCAGGCGGAGCAGCCGACACACTTGTCTTTGTTGATGGAGTAGGTGATGAGGTCGCGGCACTCGCCGGCGGGGCAGTGGTGCCCGTCGATGTGGGCTTCGAACTCATCGCGGAAGTACCGGATGGTCGTGAGGACCGGGTTCGGGGCCGTCTGACCGAGACCGCAGAGCGCGCCGTCTTTGATGGCGTAGCACAGCTCTTCGAGCTTCTCGATGTCGCCCTCTTCGCCCTGGCCTTTGACGATGCGGTCGAGGATCTCGAGCATCCGCTTTGTGCCGAGACGGCAGTGGATGCACTTACCGCAGCTCTCTTTGGCGGTGAAGTCCAGGAAGAACTTCGCCATGTTGACCATACAGGTGGTCTCGTCCATGACGACCATACCGCCGGAACCCATGATGGCACCGGTGGCGCCGAGTTCGGCGTAGTCGATGATGGTGTCGAGTTTCTCCGCCGGGACACATCCGCCGGAGGGACCGCCCAGCTGGACGGCTTTGAAGGGCACGTCGTTCTTGATGCCGCCGCCGATGTCGAAGATGACGTCGCGGAGCGTGGTGCCCATGGGGATCTCGACGAGGCCGCCGCGTTTGATCTTGCCGGAAAGTGCGAAGACCTTGGTGCCCTTGGACTGCTCGGTGCCCATGGCCGCGAAGGCCGCGCCGCCGTTGTTGATGATCCAGGGGACGTTCGCGTAGGTCTCGACGTTATTGATGTTCGACGGTTTCTGCCAGTAGCCGGACTGGGCCGGGAACGGCGGTTTCAGGCGGGGCATGCCGCGCTTGCCTTCGAGGGATTCGATGAGGGCGGTCTCTTCGCCGCAGACGAAGGCGCCGGCACCGGCCTTGATGCGAAGGGTGCAGGAGAAGTCGGAACCTAAGATGTTGTCTCCGAGGTAGCCGCGGGCGGTGGCGTCCTTGATGGCTTTCTCGAGACGGACGATGGCCAGCGGGTACTCGGCACGGACATAGACGATGGCCGTGGATGCGCCGATGGCATAGGCACCGATGAGCATGCCTTCGATGAGGTTGTGGGGGTCGCCTTCGATGACCGCACGGTCCATGAATGCACCGGGGTCGCCTTCGTCGGCGTTACAGATGAGGTACTTTTCATCGCCTTCGGAATTCTTCGCCGCTCTCCATTTGAAGGCGGTGGAGAAACCGGCGCCGCCGCGGCCACGGAGGCCGGAGATGTCGATCTGCTCGATGACATCGTCCTGGGTCATGCCGGTCTTCAGGATCTTCTCGATGGCCTTGTAGCCGTCTCTGGCGATGTAGTCATCGATGTTCTCGGGGTTGATGAGACCGCAGTCACGAAGCGCGACACGGGTCTGTGCCTCGAGGAAGTGTGCGTCGTCGGGCGTGATGCCGAGACGGTCGAGGGAGGAGAGGTCTCCGGCGGAGACGGCGGCATAGATGTCGTCCGCGTCCTTTTCGGTGACCTTGACATAACGGTGGAGGGTGCCCTCGTCATCGTAGAGGTCCACGATGGGCTCGAGGAAGCACATGCCGTTACAGCCGGTGATGTCGAGGACCGCACCGGTCGGGTTGTTTTCTTTCAGAAGGGTGTCGAGCCGGTCATACACTGCACCGGCGCCGGCTGCGAGTCCGCAGCTGCCTTCGCCAACGACGAGTTTCATGCTTCGGCACCTCCTTCTTCTTTCGCGATCTCCCGCAGGACCTTGCGGCACTTATCAGGAGTCAGGGTGCTGTAGGTCTTTCCGTTGATCATCATGACCGGGGAAAGGGAGCAGCATCCGAGGCATGCGACGTGTTCCATGCTGAAGAGACCGTCTTCGGTGGTCTCGCCGTCTTCGATGCCGAGTTCGTCGGTGATGGCGGCGGAGATGAGCTCCGCGCCGTTGACGTGGCAGGCCGTGCCCTGGCAGAGCATGATGAGGTGCTTGCCGACGGGCTCGAGACGGAACTGTGCATAGAAGGTGGCAACGCCGTAAATGGTCGCCGGCGCGGTGCCGGTGACTTCGGCGATATGGTAGATCGCCTCTTCGGGAAGATAGCCATAAATGGCCTGGGTCTTCTGAAGGATGGCGATCAGGCTGCCGGGAGTATCCTTGTACTCGGCAAGGACCGGTTCGATCAGCCCGAGATCGACCGTAGTTTTCTCAGCCATAGAGAAACCTCCTTTGTTCATCATAATATGCTGTGACACCTTTGTTGAGATGCTAACAGTAATATTATAACATTAGAGAGCGGCTTTTTGAATGAAGAATGGACGGTTTTTCGAATCGGTCCACCGCGACAGGACTTTGTCAAAGAAATGTCCGGCCCGAATCGAAGTTGTGGTGTTGTTGCAACGGCGGTTTTTATATATAATAGAAGAGTTGATAAGAATTTGTTTTGTAAACGTGGTGGATACTATGGGATTCAATCATTTCGACGAACACGGCAATGCCATCATGGTGGATGTCTCCGGAAAAGCGGTGACGTCCCGGACGGCGACGGCCAAAGGCAGCATCGTGGTCTCTCCGGAGACGCTGAAGGCGATCCGGGAGGGCACCGCCAAAAAGGGCGATGTACTGGGTGTCGCCAGAGTCGCCGGCATCATGGCGGTCAAGAAGACGTCGGACCTCATTCCGATGGCGCATCCGCTGCCCATCATGAAAGTCTCGGTCGACTTCGAGCTCGATGACGAACAGCACAAGGTCACGGCCTTCTGCACCGTCAAGACGGACGGGAAGACCGGCGTCGAGATGGAGGCCCTGACCGGCGTCAACGTGACGCTCCTCACCATCTACGATATGTGCAAGGCGATGGACAAGCGGATGCGGATGGAGAACATCCACCTCTGCGAGAAGACCGGCGGCAAGTCCGGGGACTTCTCCTACGGTCCGCAGCAGCCTGTCATCTCGGTCTGCGGCATCAAGAACAGCGGCAAGACCACCATGCTCGAGAAGCTGATCCCCGAGATCATTTCGCGGGGCGTCAAAGTGGCGGTCCTCAAGAACGGCGGACACTTCAAGCCGGACGTGCCCGGCACGGACACGTACCGCTTCCTCGAAGTGGGCGCCTCAGGCACCATCATCTTCGATGACCACCAGTTCTCGCTCAGCCGCAAGTCCCTGCCACCCTTTGAAGAACTCTTCACGCTGTTCCCGGACGCCGACCTTCTGCTGGTCGAAGGGCTTCGGGACACCGCGTTACCGAAACTCGAAATGGTGAAGCCCGACGACGAGCGTTCTCCCCGGCTGAGCGAAGACAAGGTGCTGGGGTACATCGCCGAAAACGCTGCCTATGACAGCACGAAACCGGTATTCGACCGGGAAGATGTCAAGGGCATCACGGACTTCATCATGGAACTGTACGAGAGCGGCGCTCTGACGGGGGCAGTCCTATGAAAGACCGGTACGGACGCGTCATCGATTACCTGAGAGTCTCCGTCACCGACCGCTGCAACTTCCGCTGTGTCTACTGCATGCCGCCCGACGGCATCCCGTCCGTCTCCCACGACGACATCCTGCGTTACGAGGAACTGCTCCGGCTCATCCGCATCTTCGCGGAGCTGGGCATCAAGCATATCCGCCTGACCGGGGGAGAACCCACCGTCCGACGGGGCCTCGTGAAGCTCGTCCGGGAGATCCACGACATGCCGGGCATCGAGACCATCTCGATGACGACGAACGGTTTTCTGCTGCCGACCCTCCTCGACGACCTCAAAGACGCGGGGCTCAGCAGTGTGAACATCAGCCTCGACACGCTGAAGGAAGAGCGCTTCGACGAGATCACCCGCACGCAGGGCAACCTGCCGCAGGTCCTGGACGCCATCCGCCTTGCGGAGGAGTCGGGCCTCAACACGAAGGTCAACTGTGTGGCCATGCGGGGCGTCAACGACGACGAACTGGCGGACATCGCCTCCCTGGCAAAGGACCGGGACATCGGTGTGCGCTTCATCGAATACATGCCCATCGGCAAACACGACTACGAACAGGCCATCTACAAAGATGAACTGCTCGACCTGCTGCGAAGCTCCCTCGGTGAGCTGACGGAAGACCCGTCACCCCGGGGAAACGGCCCCGCGGTCTACTATAAACCCGAAGGGTTCCAAGGCTCCGTCGGTGTCATTTCGGCGATGAGCCACGCGTTCTGCGACACCTGCAACCGGGTCCGGATGACCCCGGAAGGGTTCCTGAAACTTTGCCTGCAGTATGACGTGGGCGTCAACCTCAGAAGCCCCGTCCGGCAGGACCTGACCGACGACCAGATCAAACAGCTGATCCTGGCCTCGCTGGACCGGAAACCGGAGCACCACACGTTCCTCGACTACGCGGAAAAACAGGATATCGATACAAGAGATATGTCTCTGATCGGAGGTTAATGATATGAGCGACGAAAGACGCATTTTCAAAGCGGCCATCATCACGGCCAGCGACAAAGGTTCCAAAGGCGAGCGGGAAGACCTGAGCGGTCCCGCCATCAAAGAGATCATCGAGCCGGAAGGTTACGAAGTCACCGTATACAAAGTGCTCCCGGATGACCAGGAGACGCTCGAGAACGAGATGAAGCGCATCGCCGACGAAGGCCTTGCCGACATCATCTTCACGACCGGCGGCACCGGCTTCTCCATGAGAGATGTCACCCCGGAAGCCACCATCGCGGTCAGCGACCGTCTGGTCCCGGGCATCCCCGAAGCCATGCGCGCCTACTCCATGACCATCACCCCGAAGGGCATGCTCTCGAGAGCCGCGGCCGGCATCCGGAAACAGACGCTCATCGTCAACATGCCCGGCAGCCCGAAGGCCGTCAAAGAGAGCCTTGAATACATCATCGGCCCGCTGCGCCACGGGCTGGAGATCCTCCTCGGTGAGGCCTCCGAATGCGCAAGAAAGTGAACGAATAAACCATGCTGAACGTTGTAACACGAGAAGAAGCGGTCCGCATCATTCTCGAAAAGATCCCTGAGGCGGCAGACGTCGAGACCGTCGGCCTGCCGGATGCCCTCGGGAAAGTCGTCGCGGAGGACATCCTGAGCCCCGAAGACCTGCCGGCCTATGCCCGTTCCACCGTGGACGGGTTTGCCGTTCGTGCCGCTGACACCTACGGCTGCTCCGAGGCACTGCCCGCCATGGTCACCTATGCCGGGAAAGTCCTGATGGGGGAGGACGAGAAACGCGTCCTGCCGAAGGGCTCCTGTATGCAGGTCCCGACCGGCGGCCAGGTCCCCGAGGGGGCAGACGCGGTCGTCATGGTCGAGCACTCCGAAGACCTCGGCGATGAATTCCGCTACATGCTGAAACCGGTCGCCCCCGGGGAGAACGTCAACGCAAAGGGGGATGACATCGCCCTCGGCGGTGTCGCGGTCCCGAAGGGCACGCTCATCGAGCCCCGCCATACTGCTGTGCTCGCGGCCCTCGGCATTTCGGAACTGAAAGTCCGCAAACCCCTGACCGTGGGCATCCTTTCCACCGGCGATGAACTGGTGGACTACACCGAGACCCCGAAGGGGACGGAGATCCGCAACATCAACTCGGTGACCCTCGCCGCCGCGGTGGAGGCGCTGGGGTGCATCGCCAAAACCTATCCCATCGTGCCGGACGAAGAGGACGCTCTGAGAGCGGCCATCGACACCGTCCGCAAGGAATGCGACTTCCTCATCATCTCCGGCGGTTCGTCGGTCGGGGAGCGGGACAACGTCAACCGTGTCCTGGCCTCCTTTGGCGAGGTCTACTTCCACGGCGTCGCCCTGAAACCGGGCAAGCCCACCATGTTTGCCATGCTCGACGGCGATGTACCGGCCTTCGGCCTTCCGGGCCATCCGGCCGCCGCGTTCTATACATTCCATCTGTTCGCGAAACCCGCCATCCTGAAGCGCCGCGGCGCCATCGCCGTGCCCCGCTACGTGGAGGCCGAACTCTCCCAGAAAGTGCCGTCGAACCACGGCCGGGAAGAGATCCTGGGCGTCGCTTTGGAGAACGGCAAAGCCGTTCCGCTGCCGGCGAAGTCCGGCGTCGTCTCCGTCCTCTCGAAAGCGGACGGGACCATCACCATCCCCCGGGACCTCGAAGGCCTCGAACGGGGTGCGAAAGTGAAGGTGTTACTGTTTTGAAAAAGTATGAGTTTCTGACCAATATCTCGCTGGATGAAGCCCGGCAGAAAATGATCGACGCGGTCCGCGCCGCCGACATCCCGGTGGCCACGGAGATGGTCAAAGTCCGGGAAGCCAACAACTGTGTGACTGCCCGCGCCCACTATGCGGTCCGTTCCTCGCCCCACTATGTGGCGAGCGCCATGGACGGCATCGCGGTGCTGGCTTCGAAGACCGTCGGCGCCACGGAGGGCAACCCGGTCCGCCTGACCCCGGACGACTACATCGTCGTCGACACCGGCGACCCGCTGCCCGAGAACACCGACGCGGTCATCATGATCGAGAACGTCGTTGAAGCCGAGGACGGAGACGTCCTTCTGTACTCCGCCTGCGTCCCCTGGGACAATGTCCGCCAGGTCGGCGAGGACATCTGCATGGGCGATATGATCGTCCCGTCCTACACCGTCATGACCCCCGCCCTCATCGGTGCCTTCATGGCCGCCGGTGTCTACGAGGTGGAAGTCGTCAAGCGCCCGGTTTTCGGCATCATCCCCACCGGCGATGAGATCGTCGACGGCGACGCGGACCTGAAGCCCGGCGACATCCCGGAATTCAACTCCGCCATCTTCTCCGCCATGCTCTCCGACTGGGGCGCGGACGCTGTCGTCTATCCGGTCGTCAAAGATAAGATCGACCTCCTCGAAGCGGCCGTCACCAAAGCGGCCGACGAGTGCGACGCAGTCCTGACCATCGCGGGCTCCTCCGCCGGCCGGGACGACTACACGTCCACCATCCTCACGAACCTCGGGGAACTGCTGGTCCACGGCATCGCCATCAAACCCGGCAAGCCCGCCGTCCTCGGCATGATCGGCAAGAAGCCCTTCTGCGGCATGCCCGGTTACCCGGTCTCCGGCATCATCGTCATGGAGGAGATCGTCAAGTATGTCTGCGCGCTCCTGACCCACAGAGAGCCGGAGCGGGACGAGACGGTACAGGCACAGGTCTCCCGCAAACTGACCTCGTCCCTGAAGTATGAAGAATTCCTCCGCTGCCGCGTCGCGGAAGTGGACGGCAAGAACATTGCGGTGCCCATGCCGAGAGGCGCGGGCGTCGTCACCGGCTTTGCGAAGGCCGGCGGCCTCTTCGTCGTCGACCAGAACAGCGAAGGCCTCGAAGCCGGCGCCACCGTCGACGTTGCTCTGCAGCGGGACAAGGTGGAACTGGAGAACAGCCTTTCCATCACCGGCTCCCACGACCCGCTGATCGACGAGGCGGCCGACCTGCTCATCCGCCAGGACGAGCGGACCTATGTCGTGTCCTCCCACGTCGGCTCCATGGGCGCCATCATGGCGCTGCGAGCAGGGGAGACCGCACTCGGCGGCATCCACCTGTTGGACGCGGAATCCGGCGAATACAACAAAGCCTATGTCCGCCAGTACTTCCCGAACGGCGGCGTCACCCTCATCCGCTGCGTCATCCGGCAGCAGGGCCTCATGGTCAAGAAGGGGAACCCGGAGAACATCCACTCTGTGAAGGACCTCATCGGGAAACGGTACGTGAATCGCCAGAAGGGGGCCGGCACCCGCATCCTCCTCGACTACCTGCTCGAGAAGGAGGGCATGACCCCGGACGACATCTACGGCTACACCCGCGAAGAGTACACCCACACCGCAGTCGCTGCGGCGGTCGCGGACGGCGGCGCCGATGCCGGCATGGGCATCTACTCGGCGGCCAAGACCTACGACCTCGACTTCGTCCCGCTGTGGGATGAGGAGTACGACTTCCTCGTCCGGGACTCCGCCCTGGAGACCCCGGAAGTCCAGCGTTTCCTCGCGGTCCTGAAGAGCGACGAGTTCGCTGCCCGCCTCACCGAAATGGGCGGCTACACCCTCGAAGCCCCCGGCGAAGTCATCCCGGTGTTCGACTGATCCGGGTCAAATCCATAAAAAAGAAAGACTCTCGAGCAATCGAGAGTCTTTTTTCTGTCTGTGATGTGTTTAGTCCAGTTCGTGGATGAACAGGCCGGAGAGGAGCTTCGGCTCGAACCAGGTGGACTTGGGAGGCATGAGAGCGCCGGCGTCGGCGATGGCCATGAGCTGTTCGATGCTGGTGGGGTGCATCGCGAAAGCGATGTCCATGTCGGAGTTGGCTCTCCGCTCGAGTTCCTTGAGGCCGCGGATGCCGCCGACGAAGTCGATGCGGGAGTCCGTACGCGGGTCGGTGATCTCGAGGACCTGAGAGATGAGGTTGTTCTGCAGGACGGAGACGTCGAGGGAGTCGACCGGGTCGCGCTTGTCGAACGTGCCGTTGCGGGCGATGAGCCGGTACCACTTCCGGTCGAAGTACATGCCGATGTGCCAGGGACGCTCCGGATGGAACGGACCGTCCATCTCTTCCATGTAGAAGTCGATGCCGATGTCGGCGAACAGTTCGGTTTTGGTCTTGCCCTCCGGGACTTTCGCGACACGGTTGTAGTCCATGATCTCAAGGTCGGAGGACGGGAACGCGACGGCCAGGAAGTAGTTGAACTCCTCATCGCCGGTGTAGTCGGGGTTCTCTTTGCGCTTGTTTTCGCCGACACGAACGGCAGAGGCGCAGCGGTGGTGGCCGTCGGCGATGTAGAGGGACTCGACATCCTGGAACAGGGTGCTGAGTTTTCCGGTGACCTCCGGGTCGCAGACGACCCAGCAGCGGGTGTGGACCTCGTCTTCGGTCGTGAAGTCGTAGACCGGAGCCTCGGCCTCTTTCAGCCCTTTGATGATGGCGGTGATGTCCTCGTTCTCCCGATAGGTGAGGAAGATGGGACCGGTGTTGGCGTTACAGGCCGAGACGTGCTTGATGCGGTCGACCTCTTTCGCCGCCAGAGTGTTCTCGTGTTTCTTGATGACCGAGTTCAGGTAGTCATCGATGGACGCACAGCCGACGAGACCGGTCTGGGTGCGGCCGCGCCAGGTCTGCTCCATGATGTAGAAACCGGGGACGTCGTCCTGCAGGAACACACCGTCCGCCTTCATGTGGCGGAGCTTGGACGCGGCGCGCGCATAAACGGCATCGTCGTACTTGTAGGTGCTTCTCGGCAGGTCGATCTCGGCTTTGTCGACGTGCAGGAACGAATAGGGCTTGTCCTTGACATACTCACGGGCCTCTTCACCGCTGTAAACGTCATAGGGGAGCGCCGCGACTTTGTCGGCGAGCTCCGCGGTGGGGCGGACGGCCCGGAACGGACGGAAGGTGGACATGGATTCTCCTCGCAATCTTCCTGATAGATAGTATATTGATACATTAAAAATTCCGCTAGATTATACCAAAGGACCTTCAAAACGGCAATAGGGGGCAGATAAAATGACTGTTTCCCTGAATGGAACCCGGAAACGGTCAAAAGCGGTCAAAACAAGAGCGGAATCTTGGGGAATATCACAAGAAAACGGGCTTGCAATGGTTACTTTTGAACGAACTTTGTCGAAATCGGTCAAAAACGATTGTATCTTGTTCGGCAAAAGCTTATAATGTAAGCAGAAGAAAGAGGTGACACAAGATGTCAATGCTGACCCAGCAGCGCCATGAAGCCATCCTTCATCAGCTGCAGGAGAAAGGTGCCGTCTCGGTCACCGAACTGACCGAGCAGCTGAATACCTCCGAGAGCACCATCCGGAGAGACCTTCTGGCCCTCGACCGCATGGGGAAACTCCACCGGGTCCACGGCGGTGCCACACAGACGAACCGTCAGTTCCTCCTCAGCGAGGACGACATCGATGAGAAGATCTCGAAGAACATCGACGAGAAGCGGCTCATCGCCAAATACGCTGCGGAGCAGGTCCAGCCCGGAGACTTCGTGTTCCTCGACGCCGGCACCACCACGCTGCTCATGCTCGATTACCTCAAACCGGAGGACGCGACCTTCGTCACGAACGGGATCGTCCACGCGAGGGAACTTGCCAGACGCGGGTTCCGCGCCATCATCCTCGGCGGCGAGCTGAAAGCCGTCACGGAAGCGGTCGTCGGACTGGCTGCCGCACAGAACCTGAACCAGTACAACTTTTCCAAAGCGTTCATCGGAACGAACGGTGTCTCCGCCAAGTACGGGTACACGACCCCGGACACCGATGAAGCTTTCCTGAAGTCCGCCGCCATCGACCGGAGCTTCGTCTCCTACGTCCTGGCCGACTCCAGCAAGTTCGGAAAAGTCTCCACCGTCACATTCGGAACGCTCAACAGTTCCGCCATCATAACAGACCATTTACCCGACCAGCGGTACGCCGAACAGACCGTCGTCAAGGTGGTAGGGAAGTAAAGGAGGTCACGCACTATGGTATATACCGTTACTCTGAACCCGGCGCTCGACTACGTCATGCGCTGCGACTACGTCGGTTCGGAGGACATCAACCGGGCGAAGTCCGCAGAGATCCTTCTCGGCGGCAAGGGCATCAATGTGTCCGTCGTCCTGTCCCGTCTCGGCATCCCGACCAAAGCCATCGCGCTGGCGGCGGGGTTCACCGGACATGAGCTCGAACGCCTCGTCCAGGCGGAGGGCATCGAGACCGAGTTCGTCTATCTCGAACACGGCACCACCCGCATCAACGTGAAACTCTTCGCACAGGAACAGTTCGATGTGAACGCTCCCGGCCCGGAGGTTTCCGACAAGGACATCGAGGCCCTGTTCGCGGTCCTCGACAAGCTCGAGGAGGGCGATGTGCTGGTCCTCGCCGGCGCGGTCCCCGGAAGCTGTCCCGAAGACATCTACGAACGTATCCTGAAACGCCTCGACGGCCGCGGCATCAAGTTCGTCGTCGACACGACGGGCGAAGGCCTCCTGAAGGTCCTGCCTTATAAGCCGTTCCTCATCAAGCCGAACCACCACGAGATCTCCGAACTCTTCCACGACGACGTCAAGTCCACCGATGTCGAGAAGATCGAGAAGTACGCCCGGAAGCTCCAGGAAATGGGTGCCGTCAACGTGCTCGTCTCCCGTGGCAGCAAGGGTGCCACCCTGGTCGATGAGACCGGAGCGGTCAACTCGGAGGGCATCGCAAAGGGCAACGCCATCAACAACGTCGGCTGTGGCGATTCGATGGTCGCGGGCTTCGTGGCCGGCTATGAAACGAAACACGACTACCGCTATGCACTGAAACTCGGCTCTGCTGCCGGCGGCGCCTCCGCCTTCAACGACGGACTGGCACCCGGAGAGCAGATTTGGGAAGTCTATCACAACTGCTTCGAGGAATCCTGAACCAGCAGTTGAGTGGAATATATTTTATAGGAATCTGTATCGAGAAAAGAGGGTAAAACTATGAGGATCAAAGATCTGCTCAAAGTGGAAGCCATCGAGCTCGGCGTCAGCGCTGCTTCGAAAGAAGCTGCCATCGACAAGCTCGTGTCGCTCCACGACAAAGTGGGCAATCTGGCTGACGTGGCCGGCTACAAAGCGGCTATCCTGAAACGTGAGTCCGAAAGCACCACCGCCATCGGCGAAGGCCTGGCCGTCCCGCACGCCAAGACCGCAGCCGCCAAACACCCGGGCCTTGCCGCCATCACCGTTCCGGACGGCGTCGACTATGACGCTCCCGACGGACAGCCGGCAACGCTCCTCTTCATGATCGCCGCTCCGGAAGGCGCCGGCGACGCCCACCTGGAGATCCTCTCCAGACTGATGGTCATGCTCATGGACCCGGACTTCGGTGCCGCCCTTCGCGCTGCCAAGACTCCGGAAGAGTTCCTGGACATCATCAACAAGCAGGAAGCCGCGAAATATCCGGAAGAAGAGCCGGAAAAGGCTCCGAAGAAGAAGGTCGCCGCTGTCGCTGCCACCGCAGCCGCCGGTGCCGCCGCTGCTGCCGCAGCCGGCCCCCGCGTCGTCGCTGTCACCGCCTGCCCGACCGGTATTGCACATACCTACATGGCAGCGGAAGCCCTCGAGAAGAAGGGCGAAGAGATGGGCATCCCGATCAAAGTCGAGACCAACGGCTCCGGCGGTGCCAAGAACGTCCTGACCGCAGAAGAGATCGCCGGTGCTGACGGCGTCATCATCGCGGCAGACAAGAACGTCGAAATGGCCCGCTTCGATGGCAAGCACCTTGTCAAAGTCCCGGTCGCCGACGGCATCCACAAAGCAGAAGAACTCATCACCAAGGCCACCAGCGGCCAGGCTCCTGTCTACAAAGCAGAAGCCGGTGCTGCCACGGAAGAGGCTGCGTCTGACGACGAGAGCACCTGGAGAAAGGTCTACAAACACCTGATGAACGGTGTTTCCCACATGCTTCCCTTCGTCGTTGGCGGCGGTATCCTCATCGCCCTGTCCTTCCTGGCTGACACCATCTACTGCGCACAGAACGGCCTCGCTTACGGCTCCGACTTCGGTGGCATGACCGCTGTTTCCAGCTGGTTCAACGCCATCGGTAACGCAGCCTTCGGCTTCATGCTTCCCGTTCTTGCCGGCTTCATCGCCATGTCCATCGCCGACCGTCCCGGCCTCGCTGTCGGTTTCGTCGGTGGTTACCTTGCCAAGATCGGCGCGACCTGGGCTGCCCCCGGCGGTCAGGACGTCTCCGCCGGTTTCCTCGGCGCACTTCTCGCCGGTTTCGTCGCCGGCTTCATCGTCAACTGGCTGAAGAAGGCTACGTCCAAGTTCCCGGCCTCCCTTGACGGTATCCGTCCGATGCTCATCTATCCGCTGATCGGCGCCGCGCTCATGGCCGTCGTCATGTGCACGATCGACCCGATCATGATCGCGATCAACAACGGCATCTCCACCTTCCTGAACTTCCTGTACGCCAAGAACCTCATCGTTCTGCTCGGTCTCCTGCTCGGCCTCATGATGGCCACCGACATGGGCGGCCCGATCAACAAGGCGGCTTACCTCTTCGGTGTCGGCATGCTGTCCCTTGGTACCGATGCCGGTTACCTGATGATGGCCTGCGTCATGATCGGCGGCATGGTTCCCCCGATCGCCATTGCTATGGCCTGCCAGTTCTTCCCGCAGAAGTTCACGAAACAGGAACGCTCCACCGCTGCGACCAACTATGTCATGGGTCTCTCCTTCATCACCGAAGGTGCCATCCCGTTCGCAGCTTCTGACCCCGCACACGTCATTCCTGCCATGATGGTCGGCTCCGGTGTCGCCGGTGCCCTCTCCGCACTCTTCAAGTGCACCCTGATGGCTCCCCACGGCGGTATCTTCGTCTTCGCGACGGTCGGCAGATGGTACTTCTACCTCATCGCCCTCGCAGCCGGTGCTCTTGCCGGTATGGCGATGCTCGGCCTCCTGAAGAAGGACATCGTCTCCAAGGAAGAGATCGAAGCGGAAAAGGCAGCTCTCAAAGCCGAGAAGGCTGCTGCAAAAGCAAAAAAGGCGTAAATCGCCACGGAATCACTACATAAAAGGAGAAATGCAACATGGTATCTCAGACTGTTAAAGTTATCAACAAAGAAGGCTTCCACATGCGCCCCGCGAACTACTTCATCAAAGAGATGAGCGCGTTCCAGAGCACCGTCACCTTCAACTTCAACGGCAAGGATGTCAATGGTAAATCCATCATGAACATCATGGCCGCCTGCATCAAGTTCGGTGCCGAACTTGAGATCAAGTGCGAAGGCCCCGATGAAGAGGCCGCTCTTGCAAAGGCCGTCGAACTCGTCGAGTCCGGTCTGGGCGACGCAGAATAAGACCTGTATACGCCGGAAGGCCCCCGTTTCGGGGGCCTTTCTTTTTTTACACTTATAATTAAAAGTTGTACATAGAACGCGGGCAAAAAAACTGGGAACATTGTCTAAACTGTGCATTTCTTTTTTGTGAATATTGCTCTATAATGGTTGCAAAATGACGAAAGGAGTTCTCGTATGGCAGAGAGACGCATCCCGTTCGAAGAAGTCGACCTCATCTCCGGACTGTTCGGCAGTTTTGACAGCAACATCCGGATCCTGGAGGACGAATATCATGTGACGGCGGTGAATCGCGGCGGTGAGCTCAAGCTGACCGGTGACGATGAAGGCAACGTCGAGGCGGCAGCCCGTGCCGTACAGGGGATGCTGGTCCTTTTGAAGAAGGGCGAACAGCTGAACGAGCAGAACATCCACTACGTCATTTCCATGGTGAACGAAGGTGCCGACCGGAAGCTGTCAAAGCTGATGGCGGACGCCATCTGTATCACCTCCCGCGGCAAGCCCGTCAAGGCGAAGACCCTCGGTCAGGAAGCCTACGTGGAAGCCATCCGGGACAACACGGTCGTCTTTGGCATCGGTCCCGCCGGTACCGGTAAAACGTACCTGGCCGTCGCCATGGCCGTCAAGGCCTTCAAAGCCAAAGAAGTCAACCGCATCATACTGACAAGACCCGCCGTGGAAGCGGGGGAGAGCCTCGGCTTTTTGCCCGGTGACCTCCAGCAGAAGGTCGACCCCTATCTGCGCCCCCTCTACGATGCCCTTTTCGATATGCTCGGCGCCGAGAGTTTCCAGAAACAGCTCGAGCGCGGCAGCATCGAAGTGGCACCGCTCGCTTACATGCGCGGCAGAACCTTAGATGACAGCTTCATCATCCTCGATGAAGCCCAGAACACCACCTCCGAACAGATGAAGATGTTCCTCACCCGTCTCGGCTCGAACTCGAAGGCCGTCGTCACCGGCGACGTCACGCAGATCGACCTGCCGGGCGGCAAGAAGTCGGGACTCAAGGAAGTCACCCGCATCCTGAAGGGCATCGACGGCATCACCACCGTTTACTTCAATGAGAAGGACGTCGTCCGTCACCATCTCGTCCAGGAGATCGTCAAGGCATACGACCGGTATGCCGAGCGGCAGGAAAAAGATGCCGCCAAGAAGAGCCACAAGAAATAAGGAGGAATGTCCCGTGGCAAAGAAAGTCAAAGTCGTCATCACCAACGATCAGAAAGCCGTCAAGGTCCCGAAGGGACTCCGTCTGCTCATCCGTCGCTGCTGCACCGCAGTGCTCGTCATGGAAGAATTCGCGGAAGACGCGGAAGTCTCCGTCAAGATCGTCGACAACGAGCAGATCCGTGAACTCAATAAAACCTACCGCAACATCGACAAGGAGACCGACGTCCTGTCGTTCCCCCTCGGCGTTGACGGTGTTTACGATATGAACCTGTCCACCGGAGAAGCCCAGCTGGGCGACATCGTCCTGTCCCTTGAAAAAGCGATGGAACAGGCCGAGCGCTACGGCCACTCCCTCGACCGCGAAGTCGGATACCTCACCGTCCACTCCATGCTCCACCTCCTCGGGTACGACCATGAGAACGGCGGCCTCGAAATGGTCCGCATGAGAGAGAAGGAAGAGAAGGCTCTCACGGAGCTCGGCCTGCGCCGGGACGGCAACTATTATATGGAGGATGAGGCGTAAATCGCCCGCACATACATGGAGACAAAAACTGCGTTCGTCGCGATCGTCGGCTGCCCCAACGTGGGCAAGTCCTCGCTCCTGAACAAAATGCTCGGGCAGAAGGTGGCCATCGTGTCCGCCAAGCCCCAGACCACCCGCACCCGCATCATGGGCGTCCTCACGGAGGATGAGACCCAGCTCGTGTTCACCGATACCCCCGGCTACCACCGCCCGAAGAACAAACTCGGCGAGAAGATGGTGAAGGCGGTCATCGACGGCATCGACGGGGTCGACGCGGCCCTGCTGGTCGTGGAACCGGAAAAAGAGGACGAGGAAGTCCTGCGCCCGGCGGAAGCGGAACTGCTGAAGAAGATCAAACGGGAGGGCATCCCCTGCGTTCTCGTCATCAACAAGATCGACACGGTCGCCGAGAAGGAACTGCTCGCGGTCCGCATCGCGGAACTCATGCAGCTGCACGACTTCGAAGCCATCGTCCCCACGTCCGCCGTGAAGGGGGAAGGGGTCGACGAGGTCATCGCGGAACTGGGCAAGCTCGCCCAGGAGTCCCCGCACTTCTTCCCGGATGACGCGCTCACCGACCAGCCCGAACGGGTCATCGCCGCGGAGATCATCCGTGAGAAGATGCTCCGGCTCCTCGACCGGGAAGTGCCCCACGGCATCGCGGTCAGCATCGAGCAGATGCACGAGCGGGAGGACGGCAGCGGCATCGTCGACATCGACGCCACCATCTACTGTGAGAAGGAGAGCCACAAGGGCATCGTCATCGGCAAGAAGGGTGCCATGCTCAAGAAGATCTCCACCTACGCCCGCGAGGACATGGAGAAGTTCTTCGACTGCCACATCAACCTGCAGTGCTGGGTCAAGGTCAAGGAAGGCTGGAGAGACCGCGAGGGACTCATCCACAACTTCGGGCTCGACTAATCGAATACGGAAATGCCTGCGGCAGACGGTTTGTCTTCTGCAGGCTTTTTATATATAATAAAGTGTTAGTACAAGGAGGTGAGCGCTGTGAACATCGAGACCGATGGTCTGGTCATCAAGACCCAGAAGATCGGGGAGAGCGATACGCTCATCACCGTGCTCACGTCGAAGTACGGCCTCATCCGGGCCTTCGTCCGGCGCTCGACGGCCGTGAAGAGCAACATGCTCGCGACGACCCAGCTCCTTTCCTACAACGACTTCGTTTTTTACAAGGGGAAGAACTCCTACTCCGTGACGAGCGCGACCCCGAAGGCGTCGTTCTTCAAGCTGAACGAGGACATCGACGCCATGGCGATCGGCTTCTACCTCGCGGAACTGTTCGGCGAGCTGGCGCCGGAGAACCATGAGTCCGAGGACCTTTTGAAACTCCTCCTGAACTCCCTCTACCTGATGGCGGAAAAGAAACGTCCCCCGGTGCAGGTGAAGGCGGTCGCGGAACTGCGGGCGCTCTCGAACTCCGGCTACATGCCGAACCTCGTCGCCTGTGAGAACTGCGGCACCTACGAGTCCGACCCCATGTTCTTCAACCCGGCCTCCGGCCTCCTGTTCTGTTCGAACTGCGGCGGCCCGGCGGACGGCATGCAGCTGTCCCTGTCGGCGGTGACCGCCATGCGGTTCATCTGCTACAGCGAGGAGAAGAAGGTCTTCAACTTCGCGCTCACCGATGAGGCGATGAAAGAGCTTTCGCAGGCGGCGGAACAGTTTGCCCTTCAGCAGACCGGCCGAAGCTTCAAGACATTAGACTTTTATAAGAGTTTACCGAAAGGATGAAAAGCGAAAAGGACGCATGGACGTCCGGGGTCCCTCGCAGAGGGGGTTCGGCTGGCGGGCGGCCAGGCGGAGCTTTTCGCTTGAACACTGAAATGAACAAACATTACCTCGCACTTGACTACGACAAGGTCCTCGCCATCCTCGAGACCTTCGTGCAGTCTGCCGACGCCAAAGAACTGGCGGCGGAACTGCAGCCGGAGACCTCGCTGAAGGCGGCGGAACGTCTGCTGCAGGAGACGCTGGACGCGCACATGCTGCTCGCGAAGTACGGCGGCCCCTCCTTTGGCGGGCTCGTCAACGTGAACAACAAGATGTACATCGCCGCAACGGGCGGTGTCCTGTCCATGGGCGAACTGCTGTCCGTGGGCTCGACCCTGCGCGCCATCCGGGGCCTCTCGGACTGGTACTCTTCCTGTGAGGGCGTGGACACGTCGCTGTCCTCCTACTTCTACACGATGACCCCGCAGCGGTACCTCGAGGAGCGCATCTTCACGTCCATCCTGTCGGAGGACCGCATGGCGGACAACGCGTCGGCGGAACTCAAGGACATCCGGCGGAAACTGCGCCAGCAGGAGATGAAGATCCGCGACCAGCTCGACCGGATCATCCACTCGTCCCATTACTCGACCATCCTGCAGGACGCCATCGTCACCATGCGGAACGGCCGGTATGTCGTGCCCGTCAAGCGGGAGCACAAGGGAGACGTCGCGGGCATCGTCCAGGACACCTCGGACTCCGGTGCCACCGTGTTCATCGAGCCCATGTCCGTCGTCGAGGCGAACAATGAGATCCGTGTCCTGCTCGGCAAAGAGCGGGAGGAGATCGAGAAGATCCTCGCGGACCTCTCGGACCAGGCGGGGGCGATCTACAACGAGACGAAACAGAGCTATGAAAGCGGCATCTACCTCGACCTGGTCTTTGCCAAGGCGCAGATGGCCTACTCCATGAAGGCTGCCGCTCCGCTCCTGAACGATACGGGCATCATCGAACTGAGAGAAGCCCGGCATCCGCTGATCGACCCGCGGAAGGTCGTCAAGACGAACATCCGCCTCGGCGACGACTTCGACACGCTGGTCATCACCGGTCCGAACACCGGCGGTAAGACCGTATCCATCAAGACTCTCGGCCTCATGTCGCTCATGGCGGCGTCGGGCATGATGCTCCCGGTCGCGGACCGCAGTAAGATGTGCATCTTCGAGTCGGTCTACGCGGACATCGGCGATGAACAGTCCATCGAGCAGTCCCTGTCCACGTTCTCGTCCCACATGACGAACATCGTGGACATCCTGAAGAATGCCAATGAGAAGTCCCTCGTCCTCATCGACGAGCTGGGCGCCGGCACCGACCCCGTCGAGGGCGCGGCGCTGGCCATGGCGGTCCTCGAACGACTGCACCTGCAGGGCGCGAAGATCGCCGCCACCACACACTATGCGGAACTGAAAGCCTACGCGCTGGAGACGAACCGCGTGGAAAACGCCTCCTGCGAATTCGATATCAACACCCTGTCGCCGACGTACCGTCTGCTCATCGGAGCGCCGGGCCGGTCCAATGCGTTCGCCATCTCGGAGCGTCTCGGCCTGTCGTCGGATGTCGTCGACCGGGCGAAGGAACTGGTCTCGGAAGAGAACACGCGCTTCGAACGGGTCGTCGAGACCCTCGAGCAGAGCCGCGCCGCCCTCGACGAGGAGCGGGAAGAGGCGGACCGGATGACCCGGGAAGCCCGCGAGGCCAGGGACAAGGCAGAGGAAGTCAAGAACTCTGTCGAAGCCATGCGCGACGCCGAACTGGAAAAGGCGAGAGCCGAGGCCGAGAAGATCCTCGACAAGGCCCGCCGGGAAGCGGCGTTCTTCATGGACGACCTCGAGAAACTGAAGAAAGAGCGCAAGCGCGCCGCGGACCTGGCCCAGGTCTCGGCCGACGCGAAGCGGACCATCCGCAAGCATGAAGACGCGCTCTATGACATCACACGGCCCATCGCCGCCGAGGAAGAGGACGATGACTACGAACTGCCCCGTCCGCTGGTGGTGGGAGACAGTGTCCTCGTCAAGGACCTCGGGCCCGCCATGGTCTCGGCTCTGCCGGACAAGCGGGGACAGGTCGAAGTGACCGCCGGCATCCTGAAGACCCGCGTGGACATCGGGCGCATCCGCCTCGACGACCAGAAACGGGCACAGAAAGCGCAGAATGCGGAGCGGAAACAGGAGCGTCGCCGGAACACGGCCCGCGGCAGCGGAGCCTCGAGCTCCTTCGAACGGAAGGCCAACGCAAAAGTGGAGACCTCCGTCGACCTCAGAGGCATGACCCAGGAAGAGGCCATCATGACCCTCGACCGGTTCCTCGACCTGCAGATCCGCTACGGCGTCGACTCCTTCACCGTCATCCACGGCAAGGGCACCGGCGTCCTGCGCAAAGCGGTCAAACGCTACCTCGACAGCAACAAACGCGTGAAGTCCCACCGCCTCGGCGCCTACGGCGAAGGGGAGGACGGCGTCACGATCGTCAACCTGAAGTAAGGAGAAGTCCATGATCCATATCGGAGCCCACGTCTCGGTCGCCAAAGGCTGGGAGGCCATGGGCAAAACCACGCTGGACCTTGGCGGCGATACGTTCGCCTTCTTCCTGCGAAGCCCCCGGGGCGGCGCCGCGAAACCGGTCGTGCCGGAGGATGCCGCCGCGTTGCGGACCATGCTGCAGGAGCACGACTTCGGCACCATCGTCGCCCACGCGCCGTACACCATGAACCTGTGCGCCGTGAAAGAGTACGTGGTGGAACACGCCGAAGAGGTCTTTCGCGGAGACTTGCAGAACCTCGAAGACTACCTTCCGGGACAGTACATGAACTTCCACCCCGGCAGCCATGTGGGGCAGGGGGCGGAGGCCGCCATCCCGCGGATCGCCGACGCATTGAACCGTCTCATGGACCCGGGCCAGACGACCACCATCCTCCTCGAGACCATGGCGGGCAAGGGCAGTGAAGTGGGCCGGACGTTCGAAGAACTGCGGGCCATCCTGGACCTCGTGAAGCCGGACCTGCAGGACCGCATGGGCGTCTGTCTCGACACCTGCCACGTGTGGGACGGCGGGTATGACCTCTCGGACCCGGACGCAGTCCTCGACGAGTTTGACCGAGTGCTTGGGTTACATCGCCTCAAGGCCATCCACCTCAACGACTCGAAGAACCCCTGCGGCGCCCACAAGGACCGCCACGAGAAACTCGGACAGGGGTACATCGGGGAAGAGCGGCTGAAAGCGGTCGTCACTCACCCGAAACTGCAGGGCCTGCCCTTCATCCTCGAGACGCCGAACGAACTCCCGGGGTACAAAGCAGAGATCGAAACCATCAAAAGCTGGCTCGTATGAGTCGGCTTTTGCAAAGATTTCTTTATAAGTGTTGTTTTTTGTCAAACAATCGGGTTACAATAAGCGTTAGAAATTTTTGGAGAATATGAGGAGATGCAAAACAATATGAGAATAGTCAGGTCCATCGCCAAACGGCTCACCGCAGCGCTGCTGCTGGTCTGTGTCTTTGCGGCGATGTATTCTCTGTCCGCATTTGCCGCCAGCAGTGAACGAGTCGTCAAGCAGGATTCCAAAGGAAGATGGGCCTGCATGAAGAACGGCAAGGTCGAAAAGTCCTACACCGGGATCGCCCACAACAAATACGGCTGGTGGCGCATCAGGGACGGTTACGTCGATTTCGACGCCACGGGGGTCTGTTCCAACGAGTACGGCTGGTTCTATGTCAAGGACGGCAGGGTCGACTGGGAGCATGACGGCATCGAGCACAACAAGTACGGCTGGTGGCGCATCCGAGGCGGCCAGGTCGACTGGTGTGCCAACGGCGTGTTCCAGAACAAGCACGGCTGGTGGTATGTCAAGCAGGGCTGTGTCGACAAGAGCTACACGGGCCTTGCGTCCAACGGCCTCGGCAACTGGTATATCAAAAACGGCAAAGTCGATTTCGAGAAGAACGGCACCTATGAAAAGGGTGGCATCGAGTACAAGATCGTCAACGGCAAGGTCCAGAACAACGGCAAGGTCATCTACCTGACCTTCGACGACGGCCCCGCTGCTTACACCGATCAGCTGCTCGGCATCCTCGACAAGTACGGCATCAAGGCGACGTTCTTCGTCACGAACTGCTATCCGAGCTACCAGTACGACATCAAGAAAGAGTACAATGCGGGCCACGCCGTCGCGGTCCACACCTACACCCATAACTACGGGACCATCTACCGCAGCCCCGAGGCGTTCTGGAACGACCACGAGCGTATGCAGGCGGTCGTCGAACAACAGACCGGTCACCGCTCCACCATGATGCGTTTCCCGGGCGGTACCTCCAACACGGTCAGCCGCCGGTACTGCCGCGGTGTCATGAGCACGATCTCGAAACAGGCGGGGCAGAGGAACATGACGTTCTACGACTGGAACGTCGACGCGGACGACGCGGGCAAGACCCGTACCTCGGATGGCGTTTTCAACAACATCACGAGCGGCGTCCGGTACCACGACCAGTCCCTCGTTCTGTGCCACGACGTCAAACCCTATACGGTGAACGCCATGGACCGCATCATCAAATGGTGCCTGCAGAACGGCTACACCTTCCGCACCTGCCAGCCCGGCGGGTACACGTATCACCTGAGAGTGGCGAACTGACATATGGAAACAACAAAGCACCGGAGCATTTGCTCCGGTGCTTTTTCTTTGTTCTTTATTTCGTTTTGATGAGGAACTTCAGCTCGTATGCCTGATCCGAGGAGTACTTGAACTCGGGCGCGATCCCGGGGCCGCAGGCGCCGGTGCCGATGCCCATCTGGAAGGCGTTGATGGTGACGTAAGTGCCGGTGCGGACTTCGTCCTCCCGGTGCTTCATGTGCTTCAGCGCTTCGTCCGTGTAGGGCTTGATGTTCAGCTCATACGGTTTTCCGACCGCTTCGAAGGTGACGGTCGCGGTGCCGTCCGAGACCGAAGCGGATGTGCAGTCGCAGCGGTTGCCGCTCTCCTGGGGCCGGATGTTCGGCTCGGTCATGTCGGCCACCTTGCAGGAGACCGTGCGGACCGGGAACTGCTCCTTCATGTCCGCGTAGCTCTCGCCGGTGCGAGCGGTGTAAGTGACGTCATCAAAGCTCTCGTCGAGGCGGAAGGACTTCGCGAAGCGGGGCAGCGTGCCGACGCCGACCGTCTTGTGGATGCGGCTCGTAACGAGGATGCCGTCTTCCGTGCCTTCGTACAGGTCTTCCACGAGGTACTTGGCGATGCGGTTCTTCACTTCCGAAACCACCTTGTACCCGGTGGCGGTCTTCTCGCAGGACTTCAGGGTCTCCTTCTGACCGTAGTACGGCGGCATGTTGCTGTAGATGCCGAAGAGGGAGTCGTTGTCCGTGCCGGCGCGGTAGAGGAGCGTGCCCTCATCCGCGGTGGTCAGGGCCTTGCCGTTCGGGAGTTTCAGGGTGAAGCGACCGTTCTCGACAGAGGCTTCTGCCGGGAAGCTCGTGGTGGCCGGAGCGGGGATGCCCGCCTGCTTCAGGAGGATGGACCCTTCCGAGACGACGGCGCCGGTCTTGTTGTCCTTGACCACGACGTCGGCGATCTGCGCGCCGTTCACTTCGGCGCCCCTCGGGATGGTGACTCGTACTTTCTCGAGCGGACCCGCCGTGACGGGGACGTCGACGGTGGTGCCGTCGTTCCAGGTGACGGTCATCTGGTACCGGTCGCCCGCAGAGAAGGCGGTCGTGTTGAAGAGTTCGAATACATCGCCAAAGAGATGGCGGAGCCGGATGGGCCGGTAGATGAACTTGATGATCTTCGCGCCGGCGGAGGGCGTGCGGTCCGGGTAGAACATGCCGTCGACGCAGAAGTTGCTGTCGTTCACGTATTCGCCGTGGTCGCCGCCGTAGGTGTAGGTGCCGTCTTCGTGGAGGACCGCATGGTCCACCATTTCCCAGACGCATCCGCCGATGAGGTTGTCGTAGTTGTAGATCTCCTGCCAGTAAGCCTCCGTGTTGCCGGGACCGACGCCCATGGCGTGCGCGTACTCGCACATGAAGTAGGGTCGGTCGTTCATCGGGGCCTGCTTGCACTTGTGCTCACCGATGTCGTGGAGTTTGCTGACCGGCGGGTACATGTCGGAGCCGACGTCGTAGGCGATCCGCGCGCAGTGCACGGCGCTCTCGTAGTGGACCGGCAGGGTGGAGACGGACTTCAGGTAGTCGTACATGGCGTCCGTGTTGTGGTAGCCGCCGGCCTCGTTGCCGAGGGACCACATGACGATGGACGTGTTGGAGTGGACCTTGTCCCGCTCGTACAGGCGCTGGATGCGCTCCATGTACCGGGGCAGCCACTGCGGGTCGTGGGAGATGGCGTTGTAGTCGCCGGGCGCGTTCAGCTGCATGACGGACGTGCCGTGGGTCTCGAGGTCGTTCTCGTCGACGATGTAGATGCCGAGCTCGTCCGCCAGCTCGAGGAGCAGCGGGTCGGAGGGGTAGTGGGACGTGCGGACCGTGTCGATGTTGTGTTCCTTGCAGAGGAGCAGGTCGCGCTCGATCTCGTCCGGGGTCATCGTGTAGCCGTTCGTGCAGGACGTGTCGTGGTGGTTGACACCCTTGAATTTGATCTTCTTGCCGTTGACGAGGAAGAGGTCTTTCTTGATCTCGACCGTGCGGAAGCCGATGTGCTCCTTGACACAGGCGGTCTTCGTCTCATAGTAGAGGTCGTAAAGAGTCGGGTCTTCGGCGTTCCATTCGGTGACGTCGAGGCCTTCGAAGGTGACGGTGGCGACGCCGTTTTCCGTTTTGGCTTTTGCGTCTCTCTTGAGGCCGTTGCCGCTGAGGGTGAAGGTGACGTCGGTGTCGGTATAGGTCTCCGCTGTCAGGGTCAGGGAGTACTTGTCGCCGGTCTTCTTCGTGACCGCGTCGATGTCCCTGATGTCCGTCGGCTCATCGACACGGAGCAGTACATCGCGGAAGATGCCGTTGTTGCGGAACATGTCCTGGTCCTCGAGGTACGTGCCGTTGCACCAGCGGTGGACGACGGCCAGCAGTTCGTTCTCGCCTTTGACGAGTTCGCCGGAGAGGTCGAATTCCGCCGTGTTGTGCGCGCCTTCGGAGTAGCCGATGAACCTGCCGTTCAGGTAGAGGTCCAGACAGCTCGCGACACCGAGGAACGAGATGACGAAGTGTTTGCCCGGGTCCTCGACGGTGATACTGCGGCGATAGACGCCCACAAAGTTGTACTCCTCACCGGGGTCGACGGTCCGCGGGCCGATGCCCTTGTCCGCGCCCAGGATGTAGAAGAGCTTCCCGACTTTTTCGGTCGTCGGGATGTGGGGCGGGTCGAAGGGGAACTGGTACCGGATGTTCACGTAGAACGGCCTGTCATAGCCCCGGAACTGCCAGCAGGAGGGGACATCGATGGTGTCGAAGGACACGGCATCGGTGTCGAATTCCGTCGGGAGTTCCGCCGGTCTCGGGTAGAACTTGAAGTCCCAGTCGCCGTTCAGGCACTGGACCTTCTCCGACGCGTAGCGTTTCTCCTTTGGAGAGACCGCGTCGGCTTTCTCTTTGTCCGGGTAGGGGATGAAGTAGCTCCTGCCCGGGAGTTTATTGACTTCAACGGTGCTGAAGTCCCAGTAATTGGTGGTGTTCAGACGGTATTTCATTGTCTGTCCTCCGTTTCCAGAATTTCCAGAAGTGGTAAGTACGGCGCCAGTGCATCGCCCCAGTCCTTACAGAGGCGCTCCAGAGAGAACGCGGCGTTGGCCGGGCTCGTGGAGGGCACCTTGATGGAGGGGATGCCGGTGACCGGGTAGATGTACTTTTTGTAGAGGTCCGTGGACTTCGCGCCGTTCGTGAAGATGGCTTCGATGCGCGCGGTCTCCAGGATGACCGAGAGGTCGTTCGGCACGACGTCCGTGATGGAACTGTCCGAGGACCCGGTGATGGTGCAGCTGCCGATGGTGTCCCACATGGCGATGTGGTGGCGGTGCATCATGGCGGCCTTCTCTTCGACGGTCTTCGGGAGAGGTTCGCCGAGGAGGGCGGGCATCACCTTCCAGTACCGGTTCTGCGGGTGGCCGTAGAAGAACGCGGCTTCTCTGGAGGCGATGGACGGGAAACTTCCCAGCACTAAAATGCGGGAGTCCTCATCGTAGAGGGGAGGGATGTTGTGGACCTGTTTCGCGGCTTCCATTCAATGGTGCTCCTGCTCGACGACACAGGTGTTCTTGATGGTCCCGACGAGGGACTGCAGCGCGTCGACGACGTGGGGCCGGATGTCTCCGCCGATGAGGACATACATGATGTCGTCCCCGACCTCGAGTTCGCCTTCGGCAAGCCAGGTGCGAATGTAGAAGATGCCGGGCATTTTGTAGGTCTCCTCGATGGCGGCGTCCACCTTTTCCCGGTCGTAGGAGAAGGTCATGCCGGTGACCTGCGGAGCGTTCTCATCGCCGCCCCGGACCTTCGCTTTCGCGTCCTCCCGGACGACGCCGTTGTGGACGAGATACATGCCGCACTTCGCGGCGGTCTCGTCCTGTTTGGCTTCCTTCAGCCACTGGTCCATCGACGGTACCTGTTTCATAGTCGTTCCCTCCTGAACATTACTAAAAGTATTGTACACGAAAACGTTGCACAATGCTATAATACAGGTACTGTATTTGTAAGGAGAGGACCCCTTGAGCATCGAATCTGATTTTTTCCGCAGAATGGAACCCGTCTACGAGAACCTGGAGCCCTTCGGCTTTACCCGGGACGGGGACATCTATACCTATATCACCGAATTCCAGGACGGCGCCTTCCGCGCCGAAGTGACGGTGGCGGAACCGGAGGAGCACACGGACGGAGAACCGGACGTGTTCGTCACCGGAAAAGTCATCGACACGGACCTCGGGGAGGAGTACATGCCCCTGCGCAGCCCCACCGCCATCGGCGCGTTCGTGGGCCAGGTGCGGGAGGACTACGCCGCCATCCTGACGTCCATCGCGGAGAAGTGCTTCCGACCCCTGCCGTTCCTTTATGACCAGTCCAACCGGATCGCCCGCAAAGTGCGCAAAGCCTTCGGTGACGACGTCGAGTACACGTTCCCGAAGAACCCGGACATCGGGGTCTTCCGCG
>ERZ504995.5-NODE-5-length-27040-cov-4.514175_pt1 | contig 27040 bp, 17 predicted proteins | sample MGYA00514197_ERZ504995 | MGnify/ENA primary metagenome ERZ504995 (study PRJEB26094, sample SAMEA4028455) | Ovis aries | biome: host associated; feature: stool; material: fecal | place: Italy | collected 2012 | study: EMG produced TPA metagenomics assembly of the Sheep...
GCCGACGTAGGTCAGAAGGTCCTTGACGTAGACGATGCCGACGATGTCGTCGATGGTCTTGTGGTACACCGGGATACGGGAGTACCCCTCTTCGATGGCCACTTCCCGGACTTCGGCGATGGGCGCGTTGTCCGCGACAGCGGTGACATCGGTCCGGTGGGTCATGAGGTCCGAGACGAAGACGTCGTCGAACTCAAAGATGTTGTTGATCATCTCCCGCTGTTCGTCGTCGATGGCGCCGGTGTCGCCGGCGGTCTCGACCTGCGAGAGGATCTCGGCCTCGGTGACGGAGTCCTCCGCCTTCATGCGCTCGAGGCCGAAGAGCTTCATGATGAGGCTCGACACGCCGGAGCAGATGGCCACGGCCGGCCGCTGCAGCGTGTAGATCGCGAGAGCGATGCCCGCGAACCGGGTGATGACACCGTAGGGGCGCTTCTGCCCGACCTTGCGGGGGATGATGCCGGTGAGCGTCATCAGGATGCCGGCCGAGAGGAACGGGATGATGATGAGCGCGAGGACGGTGCACCAGACGGCGGGGACGCCGAGGCCGTGCAGCCAGTCCATGAGCGGCGGGGCGAAGGCCAGCGTGGCCGTCATGGCGAACAGCGTCGTCATGAGGATGCTGGTGAGCGAGATGGCGAGGAACACGTCGTCTTTGCGGGCGACGAGCTTCTGTACGTTCTTCTTCGGGTGTTCTCCCAGTTCCTCGGCACGGGAGTCCGTCAGCGCGTTGAGCGCCGAACGCACAAGGTATACGACCTCCTCAACGATGAGGATGGCGACTAAAATGATGATGGCGACCAGATAACTGATAGACCCGGGGTCATCCATAGATGTATATCTCCTTCCGGTACGCGATTTGTCCGCGTTTTTTGGTTAATTCATATTATATTAACATAGAGGGACACTGTCAATTTTTGCCCGTAAATCGCCCGGGGAAAGAGTCGAAGAAATGTTTTTATACAAATTCACTTGAAAACCGGGAAAAAGTGGCAAAAATCTTGTGAAATCGATGTCAAGAAGTTGTTTGATAATTACTAATGCCTGTATTATAATTATTACGCATATACGCCTGCTTACTTTTTTAAGCACTAAAAAGTATATAAACTCTATAGCTTGGAGGCATATTATGAGCAGAAAACTCAAAACCATGGATGGTAATACTGCCGCCGCTACCGTATCCTACGCGTTTACGGAAGTTGCTGCCATTTACCCCATCACTCCCTCTTCCACCATGGCGGAAGTCACCGACTCGATGGCTGCTGCCGGTGCGAAGAACATCTTCGGCCAGACGGTCCGCGTCGCTGAGATGCAGTCCGAAGCCGGTGCCGCCGGTGCCGTTCACGGCTCCGTCACCGCCGGTGCGCTGACCACCACCTACACGGCTTCTCAGGGCCTTCTCCTGATGATCCCGAACATGTACAAGATCGCCGGTGAGCAGACTCCCTGTGTCATGGACGTCTCCGCCCGCTGCGTCGCGAGCCACGCGCTGAACATCTTCGGCGACCACTCCGACGTCATGGCCTGCCGCCAGACCGGTTTCGCCATGCTCTGCTCTGACACCGTTCAGGAATGCATGGACCTCGGTGCTGTCGCTCACCTTTCCACCATCAAGGGCAAAGTCCCCTTCATGCACTTCTTCGACGGTTTCCGTACTTCTCACGAGATCCAGAAGATCGAAGTCTGGGACAACGACACCCTCGCCGAGATGGTCGACTGGGACGCCATCGCCGACTTCCGTCGCAAGGCTCTGAACCCGGAGCATCCCGACCAGAGAGGTTCCGCTCAGTCCCCCGAGATCTTCTTCCAGGCACGTGAAGCCTGCAACCCGGCTTATGACAACATCGTCGAAGTCACCGAGCAGTACATGCAGGCCGTCAACGAGAAGATCGGTACCGACTATCACCTCTTCAACTACTATGGTGCTGAGGACGCCGAGTACGTCATCATCGCCATGGGTTCCATCAACGGCACCATCCAGGAGTCCGTCGACTACCTGAACGCGCACGGCGCCAAAGTCGGTCTCGTCAAAGTCCATCTTTACAGACCGTTCTCCCAGAAGTATCTTGTTGCCGCTCTTCCGAAGACCGTCAAGAAGATCTCTGTCCTCGACAGAACCAAGGAGCCCGGCTCCTACGGCGAGCCCCTTTACCTCGATGTCATCGCTGCCCTGAAGGGCACTGAGTTCGACAGCGTTCCCGTCTACGGCGGCCGCTTCGGTCTCGGTGGTAAAGACACCACTCCGTCCCACATCATCCCCATCTTCGAGAACATGGAAGCCGATGAGCCGAAGGAGCACTTCACCATCGCCATCCACGACGATGTCAGCAACCTGAGCCTGCCCATCGCCCCCGTCCTCGACACCGTTCCGAAGGGAACCTATTCCTGTAAGTTCTGGGGTCTCGGCTCTGACGGTACCGTCGGTGCCAACAAGAACTCCATCAAGATCATCGGTGACCACACCGACAAGAAGGTCCAGGCTTACTTCGCATACGACTCGAAGAAATCCGGCGGTATCACCGTCTCCCACCTTCGTTTCGGCGATCAGCCCATCAACTCCGCCTACCTCATCAACTCCGCTGACTTTGTCGCCTGCCACAACGAGTCCTACATCGAGCGCTACGACATGGTCCAGGATCTGAAAGACGGCGGCACCTTCCTGCTCAACTGCCTCTGGAAGACCCAGGAAGAGCTCGACGAGCACATCCCGGCAAAAGTCAAGCAGTTCATCGCCAAGCACAACATCCAGTTCTATACCATCGACGCTTCCTCCATCGCACAGGAAGTCGGCCTTGGCAACCGTGTTTCCACCATCCTGCAGTCCGCGTTCTTCAACCTGACTCAGATCATCCCCGGTGAGGAAGCACTCCAGCTCATGAAAGACGCTGCCACCAAGTCCTTCTCCAGAAAGGGCGAAGACATCGTCCGCATGAACCACGAAGCCATCGACAAGGGCTTCACCGCCATGACCAAAGTCGACGTCCCGGCTGCATGGGCCGACGCCACCGACTCCCCGAAGACCCCGCTCTTCGAAGTCAAAGATCCGGAACTCAAGAAGTTCATGGACAACGTCCTCGTCCCGACCAACGATCAGCACGGCGACGACATCCCCGTCTCTGTCTTCTCCGACTATGTCGAAGGCAAACAGCCCCTCGGTTCCTCCGCTCTGGAGAAACGCGGCGTTTCCCTCTTCGTTCCGGAGTGGCAGCCCGACAAATGTATCCAGTGTAACCAGTGCTCCTATGTCTGCCCGCACGCCGTCATCCGTCCGGTCGCTCTGACCGAGGAAGAGGCTGAGGCCGCTCCGGCTTCCATGAAGCTCGTCGACCTTCGCGGCATGCCCGGCTACAAGTTCGGCATCACCGTCTCCGCCTATGACTGCTCCGGCTGCGGTTCCTGCGTGAACATCTGCCCGGCAGGTGCCAAGGACCCGGCCAGAAAGGCCATCGTCATGAAGCCCTTCGAAGGCCAGAAGACCGAGCACTTCGCATTCGAGTATGCGGTCAACCTTCCCGAGAAGGCAGAAGTCATCGAGAAGTTCAAAGAGACCACCGTCAAGGGCTCTCAGTTCAAGAAACCCTACCTTGAGTTCTCCGGCGCCTGCGCCGGCTGCGGTGAGACTCCGTACGCAAAACTCGTCACTCAGCTTTACGGCAACAAGATGTACATCGCCAACGCCACCGGCTGCTCCTCCATCTGGGGCAACTCCGCTCCCTCCACTCCGTACTGCAAAGACGCGGAAGGCAAGGGTCCGGCATGGTCCAACTCCCTGTTCGAGGACAACGCCGAGTTCGGTTACGGTATGATGCTTGCCAACAAGCAGATCCGTGAGCGTCTCCTTGTCGATGTCGACAAGATCGCTGCTGTGGCTCCGGAAGACGTCAAAGCCAAGGCTCAGGCCTGGATGGAGACCTACAACGATGCCACCACCAACGCAGCTCCCGCTGCAGAGCTCGCTGCCATCCTCTCCGGTGTCAAGCTTGACGACGCGGAAGCTCAGAAGGCAGTCGAAGACGTCCTCGGTGACAAGGACTACCTCGCCAAGAAGTCCCAGTGGATCTTCGGCGGCGACGGCTGGGCCTATGACATCGGTTTCGGCGGTCTCGACCACGTCCTCGCTTCCAACGAAGACGTCAACATCATGGTCTTCGATACCGAAGTTTACTCCAACACCGGCGGACAGGCCTCCAAGTCCACCCGTACCGGCGCCATCGCGAAGTTCGCTGCTTCCGGTAAGACCGTGAAGAAGAAAGACCTCGCCGGCATCGCCATGAGCTATGGTTATGTCTATGTCGCTCAGGTCGCCATGGGTGCTGACTACAACCAGACCCTGAAGGCCATCCACGAAGCAGAAGCTTACAAGGGCCCGTCCATCATCATCGCCTATGCTCCGTGTATCAACCACGGCATCAAGGGCGGTCTGACCATCGCGATGACCGAAGAGAAGAAGGCCGTCACCTCCGGTTACTGGCACCTCTTCCGCTACAACCCGGCTCTCATCGCCGAAGGCAAGAACCCGTTCACCCTTGACAGCAAAGACCCGACCGAAGAGTACAAAGACTTCATCATGAACGAAGTCCGGTATTCCTCCCTCAAACGGTCCTTCCCGGAGAAGGCAGACGAACTGTTCGATCAGAGCGCTGCCGAAGCGAAGGAACGCCTCGAGCATCTCAAACGTCTCGTAGCGTTGTACGCTCCGGAAGAATAAGTACTTGTAAAAACAATTTTACTGTACTAAAATAGGAATAGAAGAGGCGCTGAGTCCTGCTCAGCGCCTCATTCTTTACCATCACATTAGCAATTTCGCTAAAAAAATCCGCGCTTTGCGCGCGGGAGTTGTATCAAGTATGTAAAAATTGTTTCATAAAAGGAGGAACTTTGCTATGGCCAAATATGTAATGGCTCTGGACCAGGGCACTACGAGCTCCAGAGCGATCATCTTTGACAAGTATGGCAAGATCGTCACCAAATCCCAGAGAGAGTTCGAGCAGATCTATCCGCATGCAGGCTGGGTAGAGCATCGTCCGGAAGACATCCTCATGACCGAACTCCAGTGCGTCGCCACCATCCTCGGCGAAGGCGAGATCGATCCCGCCGACATCGCCGCCATCGGTGTCACCAACCAGCGTGAGACGACCATCCTCTGGGACAAAACGACCGGCCGTCCCGTCCACAATGCCATCGTCTGGCAGTGCCGCCGTACCGCGGACTATGCCGAGAAACTGAAAGACGAAGGGTACCTCGAGACCATCAAACAGAAGACCGGCCTCATCGTCGACGCCTACTTCTCCGCCACCAAGATCCGCTGGCTCCTCGACAACGTCCCGGAAGCACAGGAACTTGCTGACGAAGGCAAACTCCTCTTCGGAACCATCGACACCTGGCTCATCTGGAACCTGACCGGCGGCGCCACCCATCCCGAGAGCGCTGTCCATGTCACAGACTACTCCAACGCCACCCGCACCATGCTCTTCAACATCAACACCCTGTCCTGGGACGAAGAGCTCTGCGAGCTCATGGGCATCCCGATGAGCATCCTTCCGAAAGTCGTCCCCTCCAGCCAGGTCTACGGCCTCGTCGCACCCGGCATCGCCGGCCTTGAAGGCCTCGAAGGCACTCCGGTCTCCGGCGCCATCGGCGACCAGCCCGCTGCCCTCTTCGGCCAGTGCGCATTCCAGGACGGCATCGTCAAGTCCACCTACGGCACCGGCTGCTTCCTGCTCATGAACACCGGCAAACAGAGAGTCGAATCCAAGAGCAACCTCATCTCCGGTATCGCCTGGGCGCTGTCCGACGACGACATCACCTACTGCCTCGAAGGCTCTGCCTTCAACTGCGGTGCCACCATCCAGTGGCTGCGCGATGAGCTGCAGATGATCGACAAGGCTCCCCGCTGCGACGAACTCGCCGAGTCCGTCCCGGATGCCAACGGCATCTACCTCGTCCCCGCGTTCACCGGCCTCGGTGCTCCGTACTGGGATATGTATGCCCGTGGCTGCATCGTCGGCCTCACCCGTGGCGTCAATCGCGCACACTTCTGCCGTGCCGTCATCGAAGCCATCTGCTACCAGTGTGCTGACCTCGTCAACGCCATGAGAGAAGACTCCGGCATGGAGATCAAGTCCATCCGTGTCGACGGCGGTGCTTCCGTCTCCAACATCATGATGCAGATCCAGGCCGACGTCCTCGACTGTGAAGTCAACCGTCCGAAGATCGTCGAGACCACCGCCCTCGGCTGCGCATACTGCGCCGGTCTTGCCGTCGGGTTCTGGAAAGACCTCGATGAGATCGCCGAGAACCGCGAAGTCTCCAAGATCTACTATCCGGAAATGGATGCCGCGACCCGCGAAGAGCTCTATCGTGGCTGGAAGAAAGCCGTCGAAAGAGCCAAAGACTGGATCGACCATTAAGTCCAACTTTACCTATGAGAGCCTCCCCTTCGGGAGGCTCTTTTTTTGAACAGACCGTTATCGGACATTTTGGAGGCTGTTGGACAATACAACCAATCATTTTTAGATTTTCGCCCAGAAATATGTTTACACTCAACAGGTCAACTGCTATAATCTAAAACGTTATAATAGGAACCGGAGGAAAATGTGTATGAACTCTGAACGATATTCCCGCCAGGGCATGGTCCCGGAATTCAGTGGAGAAGGCCAGCAGCTTCTGGAAGACGCCAGCGTCCTTGTCATCGGTGCGAGCTCCATCGGCAGCACCCTCATGTACAATCTCGCGTCTGCCGGCGTCGGCACCATCGGTGTCGCCGACCACAACATCGTCGGCACGTCCAATCTGAATGCCTTCATCCATTTCGAAGAGGACCTGGGGACGTTGAAGGTCATTTCCGCCACCCGGAAACTGAAGGCCTACAACAGCCTCATCAACATCATTCCCCATGCCACGGCCATCAATAAGGACAACGTCTACGAGATCGTCAGCCAGTACGACATCATCGTGCTCGCCGTCAACAACCCGCAGACCCAGATGCTGGTCAACGAAGCCTGTGTCGAACTCGACAAGCCCTTCGTCCTCGGCAAGACCAACGGGTTCATCGGCACCGCAGGGTTCATCCTGCCCCAGGAAACTCCGTGCCTCGCCTGCTTCTACGGAGAAGAGATGCCGCCGGAAGACAACTACGGCAGCGTCAGCGGCGTTTCCTCCATCATCGCGTCTCTCATGTCCACCTCGGTCCTGCAGTACCTGCTGGGCGCCCCGGTCGCCATGAAGGGCAAGCTGTTCATCTACAATTGTGAAAACGCCACCATCGACAAGATCGACCTGACCCACCGCCATGACTGCTCGGTCTGCGGCGCGAAGGAAGATGCCGATGATGACTTCGACGATTTAGACTTCGACGAAGAGGAGGCAGAATAACATGAAAGCCAACGAGACGTTCGAGCGCTACGACGGCAAAGTCCGCGAGTGCTGTAACTATGCCGTACGTTCTTCCAAGAGCTTCATGGAGAACGCGGACACCAACAAACGCCAGGCCGGCGGCAAAGCGGAGCTCGTCCTTCGCGATCAGCTGACGAAAGACCTGAAGGAATTCTGCGATGAAGTCGACGAGGTCAGCTTCTACGCAAAACAGAAGGCGTACATCACGTCGAACCTCCTGACCTTCATCTTTATGGTCGCCACCGCTGTGTTCGCCATCCTGTTCTCTCTCGTGAACCCCTACTTCATCCTGGCCGCGCTGGTCACCGCGCTGCTGTCCCTGCTCGCCGCCCTCGGCGTGTTCGGCGGCACCTCCAAGAGCGTGGAAGACATCAACGTCTTCGCCCGCCGGAAGTCCACCGGAGAGCCTGCGGCCCGCATCATCTTCGAAGCGAACCTCGATGCTCCCTTCAAAAGAAACATCTCCCGCGGCACCGCCGCGTTCCTGAAGTTCCTGACCCTGCTGGGCGTCGCTCTGTACATCGCCTTCTGCGTGGTCATGCTGCTCGTCGACAACGGCACGCTGAACTTCGGGTTCCAGGACGAACTGGAATACCTCGCTTACGGGCTTCCCATCTTCGTCATCTTCCCGCTCATCCTGAGCCGGACCGTTTCCACCGGTTCCTCGTTCCCCGGCGTCGCGGACAACCTGCTGGGCGCTTACGCCGCCTGCGGTGCCATGCGGTACATGTCGGAACAGGACCTTCGCCTCGAGAGCACCGAGCTCTGCGTCCTTCTCACTTCCTCCAAGGAAGCGAAGAACGCCGGCGCCAAAGCCTTCGTCCGCGACTTCAAAGCGGACCTCGACGCCCTCGACACCACCATCCTGTGCTTCGATTCCATCTACGACCCCGACTCCCTGAACGTCGTCTCGAAGGGCCGTAAGGTTTCCAAACTGATCGATGAAGCCGCCGCCAATGCCGGCGTCCTCCTCACCGACCACGAGCCGAAGTACCACAAGGGCAACCTCAAGGTCTACGACAAGGCCGGCCTCTCCGCCGCCCAGATCTCCTCGCTGCCGGACAACGCGCCCGCGTTCTACCGCAACGAGCACGACGACGCAGACCTCCTGACCCCGGACGCGGTCCACGCCGTCGAAGGCGCCATCAAGGTGGCCCTCGAAGCGGCGTATGCGCTCGACGCTCAGGACGCCTGATCATCCATCAAACAAAAAAGACTCATGCTGAACAGCATGAGTCTTTTTTTGACTATTATTATCGCAGTATGACGAGAGCGAATTTTTTCTTCGGAGGAAAAATCCGGCGTCTCCAAGTGAGACTGCAACGCGCGCCAGCGCAGCGAAGCGAACCAAAGGGCTGTGGGCTTCGGGGGTTTTTCTGGAGAAGAAACAAATTCGCCGAGTCAATCCTGCGAGAGGATCACCAAAAGCAGGCCGTCCGCATGAGTCACTTCCGCGTACGGTGAGCCGGCGGCCACTTCGTTCGAGACCCCAAGGGTGGTGTCCGGGGTCAGCGTATGGTGGTCGAGCGGGTACTTCGCGCCGGTGATGGTCAGCCCTTCGACGGGGCCGCCGTAGGCGATGAGCCCGAAGTAGTGGAAGCGGTTCTCGGGGCCGCCCTCCGGGAGGGAGGTGCCCTGCGCCGGGACGCGGAACGTGCCGGGAGCCTTCAGAAAGACCCGGTTCTGTCCGTCCTCGAAGCACAGGTCCCGGACCCGCGGGTCGTCGACGTACTTCGCCAGCATGCCGAGGTTGCCCATCGAGTGGTCGAACCGGCCGCCGAGTCCGCCGAGGACGTGGATGCGGCCGAAGCCCTTTGAGACCGCGAGGTCGATGGCCGCCTCACTGTCCGTCATGTCCTTGACACAGGGCAGGACGACGAGTTCGGAGGCCGCCGCCCGCTCCGCTTCGGTGGGTGGGGTCCCGGAGTCGTAGTCGCCGATGAGGTAGACCGGTACATCGCCCAACAGAGAGAGGGCTTCTGCCACCTGCAAACCGTGGTCCGCGCAGATGACGGCGTCATAGGCCGACGGGTCGACGGAAAGGCGTTCCGCGCTGTCGACGCGGGACGTCACGATGAGGCAGCTGCGGTCACCGGCGTTCTGTTCTGACTTCATGGGGGGGACACTTCCTTTACAAAAAGCCGCCGATCGGCTGACCGGCGGCTTTGATACGTTTGTTTCAGAGCGTCTGAGGTCCGGCTCAGATGCCTTTTTTCTTCTTGGGTTTGGCGACCGCTTTCTTCTGGATGAACGGGACCAGGATGGCTTTCGCGGTATCCGGGACACCGAGGATGAAGAGCTTCGCCATGTCGACGACGGTGCCGCCGTTCAGGAGGGTGACGAGGCCGTCGCCCATGTTGTCGGAGAAGATGCCCTTCGAGGACTTGACCATACGGTTGACCGGGATGGTCCGGAGGGAGTCCACGACCAGCTTCTTGTAGTTCTCCGGAATGAACGGGATGGCGCTGACCATGTCGAGAGCGCTGTTGATGCGGCGGCCGGGCTTGGAAGCCGTGGCGTCCGCGATGGCGTCGGCCTGGGTCAGGCGGAGGTCGCTGGAATCGGGCAGGTAGTCGGTGAGGTCGTAGCCGAGGACATTGTAGAACTCGGTGTCAGAGACTTCCGCGATGTTCGCCTTGAAGTAATGCGGTGCGAACTCGGCGTAATCGCCCTCTTTGGAGAGGTCATCCGCAGACTCGATGTCGATGTCCGCGCTGAGACGGATGTCTCTCGAGGAGGCGCCGATCATGACCTTGTAGGTGCCGGCTTCGGTGACCCACTTGTCGAGGTCTGCGCTGTAGTACTCGAACGCGCACTTGTCGAGGCACAGCTCAACGTTCTTTGTCTCACCGGGTTCGAGGGAGACTCTCGCGAACTCTTTGAGTTCTTTTCTGGCGCGATATACTTTCGAAGCGAAGCATGCACCGACATAGACCTGAGCGATCTCGTCCGCCTTCATGCTGCCGACGTTCTTGATGTTGAAGCAGACCGCGACTTTGCCGTCGTCTGCCTTGACGACCTTGAGGTCAGAGTACTCGAACTTCGAGTAGGACAGGCCGTAGCCGAAGGGATAAGCGACTTCCTTCCCCGCGGTGTCGTAGTAACGATAGCCGACGAAGATGGACTCGCGATATTTCAGGTTGCAGTTGTGGTCGACCTTGAAGTCGGAGAGGCAGGGGACGTCTCTCAGTGCCTTCGGATAGGTCTCTGCAAGCTTGCCGCTCGGGGAAACTTCACCGAGGACCAGTGCCGGGAGAGCGGAGCCGAAGCCTTCACCGAGCAGGTAGGTCTGCAGGATGGCACCGACTTTGTCGGCCCAGGGCAGGACCACGGCGCTGCCGGTGGACAGGATGACCGCAACGTTCTTGTTGACGGCTGCGACGGTGTCGACCAGAGCGTTCATGGCCTTCGGAAGGTCCATGGTGGTGTGGTCGAAGCCTTCCTGGACATCCATGTCGGAGCAGGAGACGAAGAGCAGGACTTTGTCGGCCGATGCCGCCACGGTCTTCGCTTCCGCCAGGAGACCCTGGTTCACTTCGTCGAGCATCTTGAGGTCGTAGCCATCGGCATAGGAGAGGTCCATACCGAGGTTCTCGAATGCGGTGTACGGGCTGTCGATGCGGTATGCGTTGATGTGTGCGGAGCCGCCGCCCTGAACGAGAGGCTTCTTGGCACGGGCGCCGATGATGGCGACTTTATCGGTCTTTTTGAAGGGAAGGAGGTCGCCCTCGTTCTTCAGAAGGACCGGGCACTTCTTGGCAAGCTCGACGGCATAGGCGTGGTCAGCTTCCTTGTCCCATGTGGCAGCGGCGCCGAGGGAACCGGAAGAGGACTTGTCCAAGAGGTGCAGGACGCGGCGGGCGCTCGTTTCGATCTCTTCTTCCGAGACTTCGCCGTCGCGATAGGCCTTCGCAACTTTGCTGATAGTGTAGTAGCCGGTACCGGGCATTTCGAGGTCGAGGCCGGCTTTCAGGGCTCTCACGCGGTCGGCGGTGGCCATCCAGTCACTGACGGTCAGGCCTTCGAAGCCCCATTCGCCACGGAGGATGTCCTCCATGAGGTACTTGTTTTCGGTGCAGTACTTACCGTTGATCTTGTTGTAGGCCATCATGATGGTCCAGGGCTGTGCATGACGGACAGCGATCTCAAAGCCGCGGAGATAGATTTCCCGGAGTGCTCTCTCGTCGACGATGGAGTCCGCTTTGAAACGGAAGTCTTCCGTGCTGTTGCAGGCGAAGTGCTTGAGGGACGTACCGACGCCCTTCGACTGGACACCATTGATGTAGTTCGCAGCCAGCGTACCGGCCAGGAACGGGTCTTCCGAATAGTACTCGAAGTTTCTGCCGCAGAGCGGAGAACGCTTGATGCAGATGCCGGGGCCCAGCAGGACCGACACGCGCTCTGCACGGCACTCGTTACCGAGGACCTCACCGAATGCTCTGGTGCCTTCCTTGTCCCATGCGCTGGCAATGGCTGCCGCGGACGGGAAACAGATGGCTTTGATGGTCCCGAGACCGTTCATCTTTCTGAGGCCGGTGGGGCCGTCAGAGACCATGACGGACGGGACAGCTAACCGGTCGACCGAGGCAGTGTGCCAGAAGTCCTTACCGGTAAGAAAGCTGATCTGCTCGCGCAGCGTCATCTTTTTTACGCTCAGTTCAAATTCCATTTCGATTCCTCCTATTACTTCTCCGGGGAATTTTACATATACACATAAATTATACACAAGCGACCCAGCCTTTTCAACAAAATGCGCGCAAAGTTCTATGCGGTTTCGGCGCTTTTCTTTAAGGCGGTGCTGTGCTAGAATAATACTGATTTTGTACCAAGTATCGCGATATATCGAGAGGAGCCCACTACCCCATGTGGAAAAAAGTATTGTCCTGCATCCTGGCAGTCCTCATGTCTGTTCTGCTGTTTGCCGCCTGTGCCCCGGAGGAGGAGAACCTGGTCCTTCCCGTGGACAGCATCCCCACCAGCTGCGACCCCGCCATTTCCGACACGGTCGCCATGTCGACGGTCGCCGCCAACTGTTTCGAAGGCCTCGTCCGCATCGATGAGAAGGGGAATGTCCAGCCCGGCGCGGCCGACCACTGGAGCGTCTCCGATGACGGGCTCACCTACACCTTCATCCTGCGGGACGGCCTCAACTGGCATGTCCCGGACGCCGACAGCACGGAAGCTTCTTCCAAAAATCCGCTCGGACAGGACTTCATCCAGAACTTCCCCACCGCCATGACCGCCGACGACTTCGTCTTCGGCCTCCAGCGGGCCGTCGCGAAGAACACGGCAGCGCCCGGCGCCTCCCGCCTCTTCGGCATCAAAAATGCGCCCGCCGTTTATGCCGGCGAACTCAAAGCCTCGCAGCTCGGCGTCTCCGCCGTGGACGAGAAGACCGTCCGCATCAAGCTGTCCGCGCCGGACGGCAACTTCCTGACGGCACTCGGCTCCCCCTGTGCCATGCCCTGCAGCCGCACGTTCTTCGAGAAGACCGCCGGCCGCTATGGGCTCACCGCTTCCATGCTCCTCTGCAACGGCCCCTACTACCTCTCCGCCATGGACCCGACCGGCAAATCGCTCACGCTGGTCCGAAACGAGAACTATGAAGGCCTGACGCCCGGCAGCATCGACCAGTGCACGCTGGTCCCCGGCAAAGAAGTCGTGGAAGACGGTTCCTCCGACTATGACATCCTCGCCGACTTCAACTCCGACGAAGGGGTCCTCGACGGTGCTGTCCTCAGCGCAGCGGCCGCCACGGACCTGCCGAAGGGCTTTGAGGTCACCGAATATTCGAACACCGTGAACACCCTCTTGTTCAACATGGACTCGGATTTCTCCGGCAACGAGGACCTGCGCCTCGCGCTCGCCCGCGCCACCGACATCTCCAAGCTGTCCAAAACCGGTAACGCCCTTGCACAGGGCATCGTCCCGGACTGCTGCAACGCCGTCTCCGGCACGCTCTACCGAGAGACCGCCGGTCCTGCCAAAGGTCCCGGGTTCGACCTGAAGAAAGCGAAGAAGTCCTACGCAGCCGCCATGGAGAAGTTCGAAGCGGAAGCGACCGAAGACGAGCCCGCACCCACCTCTTTCGCCATCACGTTCCTGTGCCTGAAAGAGGACAAACAGGCGGCCCAGTCCATCGTCCAGAACTGGCAGAAAGTCTTCGGCACCGCCCTCTCGACCACCATCGACACGAGGGACACCGAAGAAGAACTCCGTCAGGCGCTCGTCGCCGGGAATTTCGACGTCGCCTTCGCTCCCCTGCGCTGTTCGGAGCTGAATGCCATCGGCCTGCTCCGCCAGTTCTCCGGGGACACCGAGGCGAACCTTATGAACCTCGCCTCCGATGAGTACGACCACCTCATCACCCTCGCGGCCTCCGCCCGGGATGCCGAGACCGTCACCGGTTACTGCTTCGCCGCCGAGGAGTACCTCACGAAGAACGGCATCCTCCTGCCCATCAGCCAGGAGACCACCTGCCTCGCCGTCAAAGAGAAGACCGCCGCCGGCCTTCAGGTCTACCCCACCGGCAACACCTATCTCCTCTACCTCATCTGAGGCGATCCACCGACACAACACAACAGACCCGCAACCAAACGGTTGCGGGTCTTATTTTTGTGCCATTCCTGCGGTTTACTCCGGCTGTTCGAGGAACAGGGTCCGGATGGCCACCGCGGCAGGGCCCAGGTAGTTGAGTTTGTCGTAGGTCTCCGCGAGGCGGATGTACGGCGCGTCGTAAGAGGGGTCAAAGGACGTGCAGGCCTCCCGGAAAGCTTCCCGGACAAAGGCGCCTTCGAACATGGAGCCGAACAGTGCCACGTGTTCCGGTGCCAGGATGGTCGCGACGTTTCCGAAGGTGCGGGCCAGCATCTTGACGGCATGGGCCACCGCCTCGGCGACCGGCGGGTCGAGTTCCTCCGCGGAGGAAACACCTCTCAGCAGACCGGTCAGGGCGTCTTCGATGAGACGGTCTTTGTCCCCTTCGAACTGTTCAAAGAGTTTCGGCGTCTGTTCTTTTGAAAAGAGGCCGCGGACCTCCTCCGCAAGCGCTTCGGTCGAGACCCGGGTCTCGAGGCAGCCGGTGCGGCCGCAGCGGCAGGGCAGTCCGTTCGGTTCGATGTTGCAGTGACCGATCTCGCCGGCGCGGTGCTGCAGTCCGTCATGGATCTTCTTGTCGATGACGATGGCGGAACCGACGCCGGGGCCCCAGCGCAGCAGGAACAGGTCATCACAGGTGCGGCCGAGACCGTAGAGCAGTTCGCCCTCCGCAAAGGCGCGGATGTTGTTCTCGAGGACGACCGGACAGTGGAGCGCGTCGGAGAGGAGCTGTGCCACCGGGACCGGCTCGTCCCAGACGCCGTACGCCGCCTTGCTGACACCGGTCATGCGGTTCGCGATGCCCGGCAGGCAGACACCGGCTCCGAGGAGCTCTCCGGGTCCTTTCCCGGCGTCGAAGAGCAGGTTGCGTGCTTCCTGCGCGACGGTCGACAGGAACACTTCCGGAGCCACGTCCGTCTCCGTTTTCAGCGTCATGGCCGTCAGAGGCGTACCGTCCAGCGTGCAGAGCGACACGACCGTCTTGCGTTTTTCGATGTTGATGGCCAGTACACACTTCCAGTCATAGACGATGGAGACGAGGATCTTCCGCCGTCCGGCACGCTTCTCCTCCTGGACCTCCCCCACTTCCCGGAGGTAGCCCGTCTCGATCATTTCGTTCGTGAGCAGCGTGACGGAAGCCGGGGTGAGACCGACTTCCGCGGCGATGTCCTTGCGGGACATGGGGCCGTTTTTATTGAGGAGCCTCAGGATGGAGGCTTTGTTTCTCTGTTTGACATTTTCGAGGTTGATACCGGTTTTCTTCACAGGGCAGCCACCCCTTTCTGGTTTTCATTATAGCAGAAAACGGCATTCGTTAAAATCTTTAAAAAATATCGCGGCCGCACAGGACCGCGATATTTTTGAGAAATAGGAGAAATAGAAACTTGGAAATAATCAAATGTTGAGGATCAGTACTCGCACACTTCGACACCGAGCATGCGGGCAAGGGTCTCGAGTTCTTCCTTCACATCGTCATAGACCACGACGAAGTGGGGTTCCCAGCAGTCGCGGACGCTCCGGTCGACGAGGTCGAAGGCGTTCGTGTCGGTCTGGACGACCGTGCTGGTACCAATGAACTGTTTCGGCTTCTCCAGCGCGGAGCCGGTGGCGACGAAGAACCGGAAGGTGCCGTCCGCCTTGCGGCCGACGCGGAACACGGTGACATGGTCTGCCGGCGCGCAGCCGAAGTCCATGGCGGGGCCGATCTTGCGGTTCGGATGGACACCGATGGTGGCGCCCGTCTTCGGGTCCGCAAGGGAGCAGGCGGCCGTGCCGCAATGCCAGAAGGTGACGGTGTTCTCGCTCTCGTCCAGAGAGACCGGATCGCCGAAGAAGACCGGTTTGCCGGACAGCTGCATGCCCATGTACATGGAGAGGGCACCGTAGGTGTCCGCTTCACAGCTGGCGGCCACACCGAGGTCGTTCAGGATGCCGAGGACGGCGCAGACCGGGGTGCCGAAGTCCGTGAAGAAGTCGGGCCAGCACCGGGAGGACAGCGCGCCGATGTGGTGCTCTTTGACGTAGTCCTGGTATGCCTTCGAGACGCGGGCGAAGTCGAGTTTGTTTTTCGACGGAGTCTGGTCAAGGCCGACGGTGGCGTGGTCGAGGTCGGCGAGGTACTGCGCGCACTCCTCATCGGTGAAGGACTTCGCCTGGTTGATGAGTTCGCGGGCCTCGATGGACTCGACGGTGGCGCCGAAGGTCTTCTGCATCTCCGCGTCCATCGCCCGGCCAAAGCCGAAGCCCTGGGGCGTATGTCCGACCTGGGAGATGGTGAGGTCTTTCATGTCGTGTTTCAGTTTCGCGGCACGGACCGTGGCACCCAGTTTGCGGATGACACGCGCTTCGTCCGGAGCCCCGAACAGGTACTCGAACTGACCGTCGCGGAGTGTCATGAAGGCATTCGCGGCGGAGTAGGCACCGGTCAGGGAGTTGAGGCGGAGACGACCGCCGTCGATGACCGGTTCCCGCAGGGTCCAGAGGAGGACCGGGCAGGAGATGCGGCGCGCGACGTCAGAGGCGTAGGCCGCGTTCGCGAACGTGATGTTCTGCAGGATGACGAGGTCCGGCTCCACGGTGTCAAGGAACGCGTCGAGCTTGTCGATGCTGAGAAGCATCTCCTCCGGGAACACGCAGTCCTCCGTCACGGAGCGGATGGCCTCGATCGATTTTTCGAACTGGATCTGCGCGCTTTCCAGGTGGAAGGTCGGCACGCCGATGGGCACATAGGCCACTTGGAACTGTTTCATAGGTTTCACTCTTTTCATAGGGAACCGGCGATTTATTTAAAGAGAAGGATGACGCCGGAGATAAACAGGAGGACATAGGTCAGTTTCACGAACGTGGCCTGGTTCATCCTGTGGTAGAGTTTCGAGCCGAGCAGCATGCCTGCGAAGAAGAAGGGCAGGACGATGAGCTGTTCTTTCAGAAGGGGCATGGTCCAGAGACCGGTCCGCAGGTCATCGACGAGGATGATCGAGTTGAGGACGATCCACACGGTCGAGATGGTCGCGCGGAACGTCGTCTTCTCCCGGAGGACCCGGGACAGGTACGCGATGAGCAGCGGGCCGCCGGAGACGAAAATACCGTGGACGACACCGGAGCTCAGGAGCAGCGCATAGTTCTCCGCGGTACGGAGCGCCCCGGACTTCGGTTCGGTCTCTTCTTTCGGGTGGTAGATGGTCCACAAGCCGTGGATCGCGAGCCCGATGACGAAGAGCCCCAGAAGGATATAGAGAACGGACATGTCGCCGTGGAGGAGGGCTTTGATGCCGAACCCGCCGAGGATGCCGACGGTCATGACCGCGACGACTTTGCCGAATTCTTTCCAGTTGACGTGCCGGGCCTGCGTCACGAACACAAAGAGGCCCGCGAGGATGCCCAGCACGTTGAGGATGGGTTTTGCGGTGTCATACCCGACGAGCAGGATGCTCGGGGGCATGGCGAGGATGGTGCCGGCAAAGCCGGTGATCCCCTGGATGATGTTGGTGGCAAAGACCACCAGCCAGAAGAGGATGTGTCGGATCATTTCAGCTGACCGACTTCCCGGAAGAGGTCTTCCATGTCACAGCCCTTGCGATAGAAGACGGGCGTGTGGCCGAGGGGCGCGTCCACCGTGACGGTGCCGCCCTCGAACTCTTCGCCGGTCCACAGATGGACCCAGTGGTCCTTCGGCAGGTAGACTTCTCTCGTCGTCTGTTCGCCGAGGTAGACCGGAGCCACGAGCAGGTCTCTGCCGTAAAGGTATTCGGTCTGGACCTCATACGCCTTCGGGTCGTCCTCGTAGTGGAGGAACAGGGCCCGCTGGACCGGTGTGCCGGTCTCGGCGTTCTCTTTGACGAGCTGCTTTGTATAGGGAGCCAGCATGGTGTAGATGGTGGTGAGCCGCGCCATGCGCTGCAGGGTGTCGTCATCATCGTAGAACTGGAAGCAGTCGTCCGGGCGGTTGCCTTCATGGGTCCGCATGAACGGAGTGAAGGCGGCCATTTCGGCCCAGCGCAGGAAGACTTCCTTCGTTCTGACGTTGCCGAACAGAGACGTGTAGCCGCCGATGTCGGAGTGGTTGAGGCCGCAGCCGGTCATGCCGGAGCTGAGGGCCGCCACGATGACAGTGGCAAGACCGTCGTGGATGCTGAAGTCCACGGACTGGTCGCCCGCCCAGAGCAGCGTGCAGTATTTCTGGGAACCGGCAGCGCCTGCTCTCATGAAGTAGACGACCTCGCCGAGTTTCCCCGCTTCCTTCACGGCTTCGTAATTGCATTTTGCCCAGAGGGCCGGCCAGTGGTTGTGCTCGATCATGGCGGGTTTCCCGCTGTGGAGCACGATGTCGTCCGTCGGGAGATACTCGCCGAAGTCCGCCATCCAGCCGTCGATGCCGATACCGATGCTGTACTCTTTGATGACGCCCTTGAACCACTCGAACGCTTCGGGGTCCGTGAGGTCGATGACGCCGCAGTCGAATTCACCGAAGTCCACGAGGTAGTATTCCCCGTCGGACTTCCGGGCAAAGTAGCCCTTTTCCGCCGCTTCGTCGAAGAGCTCGGAGCCCTTGACGAGGTACGGGTTGACGTAGCCGAGGAACCGGACGCCCTTTTCGTTGATCTCTTTGATCTTCTCGGGCAGGTCCGGGTACATCTCCCGGTTGTACTTCCAGTTCCACTGGAGGCGTTTGCCGAAGGAGGTGACGCGTTTGCCGACCCAGTCCTGGCACCAGAGTCCGGAGACTTTGACGCCGGCATCGAGGCACTTGTCGAGGATGCCGAAGGACCGCTCGTTGCCGCCCTGTGCGCCGATGACAAGGCCGTTATAGACCCAGTCCGGCAGCTCCGGCTGACGGCCGAAGTAGTCGGTGAGCGTTTTCAAAAGGGCGATGTACGTGTCCGCCGTTTCAAAACGGATCTCTTCCGGGACTTCCCAGACCTGGAGTTCGTGGAAGTCGTCGTGGCGGAAGTCGAAGTCCGCATAGGCGGTGGACTTCACGTTGCACCAGTACTTCTTCGTCGAGACGAAGGTAGGCTGGGGATAGTTCGTATTGTAGTAGTCGCCGCCCGCTTTGTTCTCCACGTCGGAGCGCCAGGTGACGTAGGTGGTCTTGTCTCTGCCGACGCCCGGCTCGGACGTCCACAGCGGGAAGTGACGGCCGCGCAGGTCGAAGTAGGACATCTGCTCGCCGCAGCCGTAGATGTGTTCCTCTTTGTCCGCGGCGACGCGGATCCAGAAGCGGTTGATCTTCTCGTTCTTCGAGACGAATTTCACCGTGGCAACGGTGTCGGAGAGGGTCAGGACCGCTTCCAGTAAATCGCCGAAGAACAGGTGGTAACCACCGTTCTCCTCGACCGCATCGGTCAGGGTCAGCGGGACGCGTTCCACGACGTAGTCTTCGATCTTGAAGTTGCCGCGATACATGTCGACGCTCTCCTCACCCATGCCGACGTAGAGGCAGGGCGCTGCCGCAGAGTGGTCCAGAAGGACCACCCCGTTTTGTGAAAGGCAGAAGCTGTTTTCGTTACATTCGAATTTCATGAGAAACTCCTTTTGCGCAGCAGCGCGTTTACGCCTCGGGCACGACCGAAACAGTGACCCGGACGGGTTCTTTGGCGTCGATGACGATCTCCTTGACGGTCTGTGCAGCGGATTCGATGAGTTCCGGTGCGGCAGTCTCTTCGACCGCTTCGTGGACCGCATGGGCTTCGACCTTTTTGACGGTCTTTTCGCCTTTTTCGCTGTCGGTGCTGTCAGAGTCGTCGGAATCGTTCTTTCTCATCTTGCAGATGTAGGCAAGGCCTGCGAACTCGATGAGGAGAGCGATGGTGAAGATGGCCATTCTGCCCCAGGCATGGTTCGCGGTGGCAAGACCTGCCGGGGAGAAGATGTAGTACTCATAGATGAGGAACGAAACAAGACCGACGGCAAAGGGAACACGGTTGTTCCAGGGTCTCATATCGTAATTGTCCGTTCTGGTCGTCTTGTCGGAGAAGGTCTTCTCGTTCGGTTTGATCTTCGCGCAGATCGCGATGATGACCAGCATGACCAGGAAGGAGATGGCATAGATGTGCATGTAGTTGATGTGGGTGATGGGCTCGAAGACCGGGACATACTTGAACCAGAATTTGAAGCCCGAGTAGAAGAAGACATGCCATACGGTGGCACAGATGGCGCCGAGAGAGGAGCCCTTCTTCCAGAAGATACCGACCAGGACCATGGTGATGATCGGGATGTTGTAGAATCCGGTGAAGCTCCGGCCGAAGTCGTAGAGACCCTGGCTCAGAACGTCGAGGAACGGAGTGAAGACGATGGCGAATGCGGCGAACAGCCAGCCGATCTTCTTCGCGACGGAGACCGTCTTTTCTTCCGACATGTCGGGGCGGAAGATGGGGCGGAACAGGTCCATCATGAAGATGGTGGAAGCCGCGTTCAGGAACGAGTCATAGGTGGAGATGATGGAGCCGAAGAGGGCGGCGCAGAAGATGCCGACGACCGGCCACGGAAGAGACGCGTTGACGAGTGCGCCGTATGCGAAGTCGTTGCTCTCAAGGCCGGGGACAAGGCGGGACGCGATGACGCCGGGGACGACGAGCAGGAACGGGACGAGCATTTTGAGAAGACCACTGAAGAGAACGCCCTTCTGGCCTTCTTTCAGGTTCTTCGCACCCAGAGCTCTCTGGATGAGGACCTGGTTGGTGCCCCAGTAGAACAGGTTCGCGAGGAGCATGCCGGTGAAGATACAGGCGAAGGGGACCGGGTCGGTCTTTCCGCCGATGGCATTGAGTTTTTCCGGAGAATTGTTGATGACGTCCATGAGACCGGTGCCAAAACCGCCGCCAAGGTTCTGGCCGACCTTCGTGAAGCCGAACACGACGACCATGACGGAACCGAGGATGAGCAGGATGCCGTTGATGGTATCGGAGATGGCGACGGACTTCAGACCGCCGACGACCGCGTAAAGAGCGCCGATGATGCCGATGGCGACGATCATGATGGTCAGGGACATTCTCGTGGAGATGCCGAAGATGGCACTGAGGTTAAAGATCTGGTTGAAGGCGATGGCGCCCGCATACAGACAGACCGGGATACCGACGAGCAGGTAGCCGACGAGGAACAGGAGCGAGACCATGCGACGCACGGTGACGCCGTACCGTTCTTCCATGAACTCCGGCAGGGTCGTATAGCCCTTCTTCAAATACAGCGGCAGGAAGACGAACGCCATTACGATGGTCGCGATGACCGCGGTGGCTTCCCACGCCATACCGGACATGTTGGCTCCGTAAGACTGTCCGGAAAGTCCTACGAGGTTTTCTGCGGATAAGTTGGTCAGCAGCATGGAGCCCGCGATGAACGCGCCGCCAAGGCCGCTGCCTGCCAGGAAATATCCCTTCGTGGTCTTGTCATTGTCCTTGCCGGTCATCTTCGCAGCAATGACACCGACAAGGGCCGTGACCAGGATAAACGTGGTCAGGGTGAACCCGATGTGTGTCATGTGAGTATCCTCCCAATTTTCTTTCTTTATGTTACGTCACATTTGACTTATGTCAATATTTGATCTCCCGGTTGGGGCCGAGGAAGCCGGGGTGCGCGCCCTGGCGGATCAGCGGTTCCCGTTCGGGGTGGGCCAGGACCCACTTGTTCTTCTGCAGGAGCAGGACGTTTTCGGGGTCTGCCCCTTCCCTGCTCTCCATGGGCTCCGTGTTGGTGCCCTTCGGCAGGATGACGACGCCCTTGAAGCCTTCGTCGGTGACACGGCAGGGCGACAGGTGCAGGGTGGTCTGGTACATCTCGATGGCCGTGCCCTGAGGGACGAAGAAGACCGTGGCTTTGCTGCCGTCGATCGTGTTGTTCTCGATGTCCCACACATGGCCGAGCACCAGACAGAAGTCGGTGGCTGCGATGTTGATCTCGGAACCTTTATGATATTCAAAACCGTTATAGGTCGTGTTTCGTCCGTTGCAGTAGCCGACCTGGACCGGCATGCCGCCGTAGAGGTACTGTTCCACATCGCCCACGACCGGGAAGTTTTCCATCTCGGGCACAGAGGCGATGTACGTATTCCCCTCTGCAGGGATGTCGGTCTCGTCGAGCATGTACCGGATGAGGTCGGAGAAGTCGTACCCCTCCAGCACTCTTCCGAAGGTCTTGAAATGCTCCGACGTGACAGGACGGATGTCGAGGTCGTTGAGTTCGCTGAGTTTCAGCGCTGTCTCATGCATGGTGATGCCTCCTCAGCTGCGGACCGCTTTCATGGTGGCGCAGAAGTCTTCTCCGCCGATGCCCATGTCGAGCGCCTTGTCATAGACGCGGGCGGCATTCTCTTCGCCGGGCATTGCGAAGCCCTTTTCCTCTGCCATGGAGAGGCAGATGTGGACGTCCTTGTGCATGTTCTGGATGGAGAACGCGGTCGTCCAGTTTTCGGCCTTCAGCGCTTCCTTCTTGGAGTCGAGGTAGAAGTTCTGAGCGCCGCCGTAGGAGACAGCCGTAACGAAGTCGTCGATGCCGATGCCGTACTTGTCCGCCAGGGTCAGGGTCTCGTTGACACCGTTCTGGATCTGGGAGACGAGGGCGTTGTGGCAGATCTTCATGACGAGACCGTTGCCGTTGCCGCCCATGCGGATGATGTTGCAGCCCATGTAGGCGAGGATGGGGGCGATCTGCGGGAAGAGCTCCTCATCACAGCCGACCAGAATGCCGAGTTCACCGGCAATGGCGGCGGGCTTGGACTTGACGACCGGAGCGTCCGCAAACTGAGCGCCGGTGGCCTTGATCTCTTCCGCGATCTGCATGGAGACCGACGGGTCGATCGTGCTCATGTCGATGCAGATCTTGCCGGGGCCCATGGCCGGGAGCGCTTCGCCGTAAACGGCTTTGGAGTGCTCCGATTTCGGGACCATGGAGATGAGGACGTCGACGTTCTCGGCGACTTCCAGGGTGGAGTTGCAGGGAATGGCGCCGAGGGCTGCCAGCTTGTCTACTTTTTCTTTGACAAAGTCGAAGACATAGACCTTGTCGTCATGTTTCTTTACAATGTTTTCACACATGGACTCGCCCATGATGCCGAGTCCGATAAAACCGATTTTCATAGTTTGGATCTCCTCTGCTCGTTTGTGTCGTGATCAGTTGCCGGCGGTCTCGTCCCAGGCAGCCTGGAAAACGCCGAGACCCTGGTTGGTGTAGGGGTGGTGGATCGCGTCTTTGTAGACAGCGAGGCCGGCGGTCACGATGTCCGCACCGGCGACGGCGCAGTCAACGATCTGCTTCGGAGTACGGACGGCAGCGCAGATGATCTGGGTCTTGCCGTAGAAGCCGTAGTTTTTATAGATATCAACGATGTTCTGGATGTAAGCCTTGCAGTCTTCGCCGTTGGCCTCTTTCCAGCCGAGGAACGGAGACACGAAGAGGGAACCGTTTTTGCCGGCCCACAGAGCCTGTGCGGGGCTGAAGACGAGGGTCAGGTTGGTGCGGATGCCTTCCTTCTCAAGGGTGCGGGCAGCAGCCACGCCTGCCTCGGTGCAGGGGATCTTGATGACAAAGTTGTCGCTCAGCGCGGAGATCTCACGGGCTTTGGCGCAGATCTCTTCGGCATCGTCCAGATGCGGGTTGACTTCGACGGAGATCGGGAACTTGTCCTTCCCCTCGAGGCCTTCTTCCTTGACCCAGGCAGCCATCTCTTCGATGACGGTCATGAACGGTTTGCCGGAAAGTTTGATGTGTTTCGGGTTCGTGGTGACGCCGTCGATGCCGAAGGTGTGGTATGCCTCTTTGATCTCATCCATTTTGGCGCTGTCTAAAAAGTACTTCATGATGTGTGCTCCTCCATTTGGTTAATGCTTTTAATCAATTTGCCGTAAAAAGGTGGCTTCCCCGCAGGGGGTCGCCTTCATTACGCCACGATTATAGGACCGGAGTTGATGGAAGTCAATGCATTTTCGACGTTTTTTCCAGTTTTCGTTGTTTTGGTTAAATCTTTTTATCAATTGTTGTGCAACCTGCTGAGAACAACCTGCCGAACAACTGATGCCAAACAGAAAGAAGAGGAGAAAACTCTCCTCTTCCCCGTTATTCTGACGCTTCCAGCGTCTCGTTGATCTTCTGTGTGAGGCGCAGGTACTCTGCCAGTTCCTCGTCCGTGAGGGCGGCGTACCGGGCCTCGATGTCCTTCCGGACTTTCTCGTGGTGTGCCTGTTCGGCGGCTTCGCCGGCCGGGGTCAGGTCCACGAGGATGGCGCGACCGTCAGACGGGTCTTTCTTCCGTACGATGAGGCCGTTCTCCTCCATCTTCGTGAGCATCTCCCCGAGGGACTGGGGACGGACATGGACCTTTTCGGCAAAGTCCTTCTGGTTGATGGAGGGGTTCTGTTTCAGGATGTGGAGCAGATGCTCCTGCCGGGCGGGCGGACGGTGACCATCCCCGTGGGGACCGTGGTGCGGGTCCTTCCCGCCGTGGTGTTTCCGGCGTACGAGCCCGTGCTGACGGTGCTGTTCTTCCCAGACCGCTTTCACAAGTTCTTCTCTTGTCATGGTGGTTCATCCTTTCAAGAATGTGGTGATCAATAATAGGATTCAAAGTCTCCCAGTTCCTGCCAGTGGCCCTGGCTGCGGCGCCAGGCGAGGGCGGAGACTTCCGCCTCGGTGCGCTGCTCACGGAGCGCGCGGCGGCGCTGGCTCTGCGCCTCGTCTCCCGCTTTGAACTGGGTGTCATAGAAGGTTTTATAGTCTTCACTGGACGCGATGAGCTCCGCGTGTTTGCCGGAGGCCACGATGTGGCCGTCCTTCAGAACGAGGATACAGTCGGAGTCCAGGATGGTGGACAGTCGGTGGGCGACGACCAGTGAGGTCTTCTCTTTGAGCAGCGGTGCCAGTGCTTCCTGGATGTGGCTCTCAGAGACCGAGTCGAGGGACGCGGTCGCCTCGTCGAGGAGGATGACTTCGGGGTCTTTCAGGATGACCCGCGCCAGGGACAGCCGCTGTTTCTCGCCGCCGGAGAGGCGGACGCCGCGGTTGCCGACGAAGGTGTCGAGGCCGTCCTTCAGTTCTTCGATGAAATTCGAGATGCCGGCTCTGCGACAGGCGTCCAGAAGTTCCTCATCAGAGGCCTCGGGTTTCGCGTAGAGCAGGTTTGCCCGGATGGTGTCGTTGAACAGGAACGTGTCCTGCGTGACGAAGCCGATGTGCTTCCGCAGTTCCTGGAGCGGCCAGTCCCGGACGTCTTTTCCGTCGATGCAGACCGCACCGCTGAGGACGTCGTAGAGCCGCGGGACCAGGGAGATCATCGTGGACTTGCCCGCGCCGGAGGAGCCGACCAGCGCATAGGTCTCGCCGGGCTTCACGTGGAAACTGACGCCCTGCAGGATCTCGGGGCCGTCTTCCTTGTATGCGAAGTGTACGTCGTTGTACTCGATCTCGCCGCGGATGACCTTGGGCGCCTCGGCACCTTCCCGGTCCACGATGCTCGGGACCATGTCCATGGTCTGGAAGATGCGTTCGAACAGGGCGAGGGACCGGGTGAGGTCGACGCTGACGTTCATGAGTTCGTTGACGGGGCGGTAGATGCGTCCGAGGATGGCGATGGCGGCGGTGATCTCACCGACCGTCACCTGGGGACCGCCCTGCATGCGGAGCATCAGGACGCCGCCGACGAGGTAGAGGAGCAGCGGGCCGAAGTTCGTGAAGATGTTCATGAACATGAAGAACGACCGGCCGGCCAGCATCTCCTTGATGTTCAGGGAATAGAGGTCCGAGCTGATGCTCTTGAACCGTTCGGCTTCCCTCTTCTGTCTTCCGAAGAGCCACACCAGAAGGATACCGCTCTCGGACAGGGTCTCGCCGAGGAGCGAGTTGGCTTCATCGTACTTTTCCTGACTGTCCCGGGCGATGAGCCAGCGGCGCTTGCCGGTGACCCGTGTCGGGAGGATGAAGAGCGGAACGACTGCCATGCCGGCCAGGGCCAGCACCCAGTTGCACTGGAACAGCGCCACGATGGAAACGACCACGGTCGCGAGGTTCTTGATGGAGTTGGTCATCGTCGAGGAGACGACGCTCTGGACGCCGTTGACGTCGCCGGTCATGCGGGTGATGATCTCGCCCTGCTTGCTCTCGACGAAGTACTGATACGGCTGTTTCTGGAAGTGCTCGTACATCTGGGTCTTCATGTCGTAGATGATGCCCTGGGCGATCGACGTGTTGAGCCATACTTCCAAAAGGCCGAACAGGTTTGACACCAGCGTCACGAGGAAGGACGCGATGATGAGTTCGACCAGGATACGGAAGTTGCCGGCGATGAGACCGTCGTCGACCATCCGCCCGGTGAGCAGGGACGGGACGACGCCCAGTGCGGCGGAGATGAGGACCACCACGATCACGAGTGCGAATTTCCATTTATAAGGGGCGAGGTAGCTCAGGATGCGCGCCGCCATTGCTTTGGTCAGCTTCGGCGCGGCAGCCTTCTCCTCTGCCGTCATTCCCCGGTAGGGTCCTCCGGGAGGTGGATGTGCCATAGGGCCACTCCTTTCAAAACTCTCTTGCTGCGCTTCCTGCGCAGAATAAACAGGTACCTTTCTATCTACCGTTCTATCCTAATACAAAAAACTTAAAAATACAATAAAAGAGACCATTCGTCTGAGCTTGAAGCAAGCTTGGAGAATGGTCTCTTGAGAGTTCTTTACTTGCTGCGCTTTTCCGGCGGGCTTCCCGTTCCGGCACTTTCCCGCTTACTCATACCGCAGTGCGTCGATCGGACTCATGCGGGCAGCGCGGCGGGCGGGGTACAGGCCGAAGACGAGGCCGGTCAGCATAGAGAAGCCGACGGACACGAGAATAGCGAGCATGGAGGGTTGCACCGTCACATGGGCGAGTTCCTCCATGTCCGGCACGCGGGCCTGTATGATGCTCGAGCCGACCTGCGCGCCCGCAAAGCCAAGGATCAGGCCCAAAGCCACACCGAGCAGGCCGCCGATGAGACAGATGAATACCGTCTCCGACAAAAACTGCCGCTCAATGTCTTTGTTCTGGGCGCCGAGGGCTTTGCGGATGCCGATCTCCTTTGTGCGCTCCACGACCG
>ERZ504995.6-NODE-6-length-27015-cov-4.481862_pt1 | contig 27015 bp, 29 predicted proteins | sample MGYA00514197_ERZ504995 | MGnify/ENA primary metagenome ERZ504995 (study PRJEB26094, sample SAMEA4028455) | Ovis aries | biome: host associated; feature: stool; material: fecal | place: Italy | collected 2012 | study: EMG produced TPA metagenomics assembly of the Sheep...
GTCCCTGGACCGCGGACTACCTGGCTGTCCGCGTGCTCGGGGACCGCGACGCCTATCCGGCGGATGACCTGGTGCTCAAGCGTGCGCTGGGCGTCGGTACCGGACGGGAGGCCGCACTGCTTTCCCAGCCGTGGCGTCCCTGGCGGTCCTATGCCCTGTTCCACCTCTGGACCGCCGCTGCGTACGCTCCCATCGGGAAGGCCGCCGTCGGCAAAGCCGCGGGTTAGGCGCCCAGCAGGGAGAACATCAGCGAGACGCCTGCCGGGCCTCCCTGCACCACGGCCAGCCGGCCGAGCCTGCGGTCGCTAAGCACCAGAACGACGGCGGCCAGCAGCATGCACGCCGTGCTGAAGCTCATAAGCGTCAGGCCTGCCACCGCGTTGCCGGCGATCAGCAGCACCACGCCGAGGCAGGCACCCACGGCGAGGAACAGGTTGTGGAAACCCAGGTTGTAGGCCAGCTGTGCCGTCGCCGCTGCGGAACTTGTACCCCGAAGCTGAAAGATCGCAACGGTCCCCGGGTCCGTCCATCTCAGGGATTCGAGCATAAAAAGGTAGAAGGCCACAGCAGCGGCGACCACGGCAAGGATGGCTGCGATTATCAGCACGGGGGGCTCCCTTGGCATTGCCCGGGCAGAGCCGTCCGGCACTGCCGCGCCGGGGACGGTAACCTCCGCCGGTGCGGTCAATCCTGACAGCCCACGGTCCCGCCCTCAAGGCCGCGTGTCTGTTTCGGTTGGCGGGCGCGGCCAAAAGCGAGCTAGCCTTGAATGAGCGGCCGTTGTACCGGCCCTCACCCCACCGGCGTTGGACGCCGCTGCCGCTTTCCCGGAAGGAAACCCATTGCGCCCAATCCGCCCCGCCCGTTCCCTGGCCATGGTGGTGCTGGCATCCCTTGCCCTCACCGCCTGCGGATCCGACTATCCTCTTGGCGACGCCCAGCGCGAGGCCGCCGAAAACAGCAACTCGACCCTCAGCGGTGTGCTGTCCGGGGCCGGATCAAGTGCCCAGGGTCCCGCCATGGACGCGTGGATCGCCGGGTTCGGGACGCTGCATCCGAAGGTGCAGCTGCAGTACTCTCCGGACGGATCGGGTGCCGGGCGCAGCGCGCTGCTGGCCGGCGCCGTGGATTTCGCCGGGTCGGATGCGTACCTGCAGGAAGAGGAAATGGCTGCTGCCCGGGAAGTCTGCGGACCGGAGGGCGCACTGGACATCCCGGCCTACATTTCACCGATTGCCGTGGCGTTTAATCTGCCAGGCTTCGAATCACTGAATCTGGACGCTGCGACCATCGCGGCCATTTTCCGCGGCAGCATTGAAACCTGGGATGATCCGGCCATTGCTGCCCTGAATCCCGGGGTCGCGTTGCCATCCACCCGCGTCACCCCCGTGAGCCGCGCCGATGACTCGGGCACCACGGAAAACTTCACTGAGTACCTGCACGAGGTGGCACCGGACGCATGGCCCGATGCGCCGTCGGGAACCTGGCCGGGAGGCCTCGAAGGTGAGAACGCACAGGGTAACTCCGGTGTAGTCAGCACCGTCACGCGGACCGAAGGCGCCGTGACCTACGCCGATGATTCAGTGATCGACGAATCCATGGGCACCGCCAACCTGCTGGTCGGGGAGGAATTCGTCCCGATCAGCGCCGAAGCGGCGAGCACCGCCGTCGAACAGTCCACCCGGGTACCGGGGCGCAGCGAGCACGATATTGCGCTGCACCTGGACCGGAAGACCACCGAACCCGGTGCCTACCCGCTGGTCCTGGTCTCCTACCAGATCTACTGCAGCTCCTACGACGACGCCGCCCTGGTGGAACGCGTCAAGGCCTTCGGGGAGTACGTGGTCAGCGAGGCCGGACAGGCCGCCTCCGCCGATGCCGCGAAGAGCGCACCGATCCCGCCGGCACTTGCCGAAGATACCCTCGCCGCGGTGAAATCCATTACCGTGCGCGACTAGGCGTACTGCAATCGGGGCGGTCTGCAGTTAGCTGTATCTTCCGTCGCCGCTCTTTGGGCGCACTCTTGCGCCGCCTGCACACCGGTGTCACCGTGGATTTACGCGACGCTGAAGGGGGCTGCTGTGGAACCTATCCGAATCGAACGATGGTGGCCGTACCTGGACGGTTCGGCCAAGGATTGGCTGAGGCACAACCTGCGCCAGGACGGCCTGCCGCCCAGGGTGCAGGACCGGATTGCGGAGGCCGGCGGGCCAGTCATGGATCCCATTTTGAACGAACCCGACTGGGCCTTCATCGAGTTGGACTCCCAGACTGTCGAGTGATCGAACCTCCGTGAACGCGACTAGTTAACGAAATGCGTTTCCACGGACTCCGAGGTAATCGAGCCCACCACACGCTCCGCGAGGTCCCGCAGCTTCACGTTCCGGTTGCTGGAGGCCCGCCGCAGGATCTCGAAGGCCGCGTCCTGGCTGCACTTGTTTTGCGCCATGACAATGCCCACGGCAAGGTCGATGGTGGTTCGAGCCTCCATGGCCGCCCGCAGGTGCTCTGCCGTGTTCTTGTGCCGGGCAATCTCCACGGCCAGCTGCAGTGCTGAGCTGGCCTCACCGGCAAAGGCTTCCGCCGCCGCGATCCGCTCTTCGGTGAAGTACTCCGCTTCAGGGGCATAGAGATTTAGCCCCGCCCCGCCGTCGTTTCCAAGAACCAGGGGTACGCCGAGGATGGAATGGAAACCGCGGTCGCGAATGACATCCGCGTATTCCGGCCAGCGGGGGTCGGTACGCACATCCTGGATCAGCACCGTCTTTCCCGTTCGTGCCGCACGCAGGCACGGGCCGTCGCCGTAACCGTACTGGACCTCATCCAGCACCCGGGCGGCGTCACTGCTGCTGGCGACCGTGGCGCCCTGCTTATTGCGGAGCAGGGTCACGCCCACCAGGATGTCTGCGTCCGTACTGAAAAGCTCGGCGGCACGGGCCGCAAACGCCTCCAGGAAGTACTCCATCGATTCGGTCTCGAGGATTAACGCCTGCAGTTCGGCTGCGACCGAATGCTGCTGCGGGGCAAGTTTCATGATGCGAGTCTATCGCCGACGCCGCAGTTCCCGCTGGTTCGACGGCGCCGGCCGGACGGACTTAAAGCGAGTCTGTGAGCTCCGCTTCCTTCTCCCGGCTCCACGTCCTGGCGTAGACCCCGATCAGGGCTTCCTGCCGGAGCGTGAACCCGAGCCGGTTGAGCAATCCGTGCGCCTGGTAGACGGTGAGGTGCTGTGCGCTGCGGCTCGCCCCTGCCTTGTCCGCCCGGTACAAATAGGTGTCTATGGCCCGCAGCCAGCGCCGTCGCCAGTTTGCTACCGCCGACTCGGAGGCGGTGGCCATCATCAGGCGGTGGACCGGCATCAGCTGGGCCTGTGCCTGTGCGCCGGTGGCTTTCTGCACGCCGGCCGCCCGGGGATCCGAGGCGGTGCAGCTGTGCAGGTGGCTGTCCCAGTAGTATTCCCAGGACACCCGGCGCCGGTCCGGCCAGGTGGAGGCGCGCGGCCCCTTCATCATCGCGTAGGCGGAATCGAAGAGCAGCAGCGAGGCCAGCGCGGACCGGTTTTGTGCCTTGGGAAACCGGGCTGTTGCCCACAGGCACAAATCAGAGGAAAGCTCGAAGACCTCTTCCGCGAGGCTCAGGCCTTCCACGCCGCCATACCGCGCCAGGTCGGCTTCGACCCAGGGCAGCAGCGGATCGGTTCCCACAGTGCGGTCCAGGACCGGGTCGCTGAACTCATGCCCCACCGGCATGCTGCGCACCGGGTCCCCGGACTGGTCCTGCAGCGCCCCCAGCAGGGGTTTAAGCCTGTCCAGGGTTTCCGACGGGGCGAGGACCCTGAGTCGCACCTGGGCGTTCGCGGGCTGCATTCGCCGGGTATAGAACCATCGCTGGGCCCCCCATCTGCGAGCCTGTGCAACAAGCGGGGTGACCAATTCCCCGATAATGCGGTCCGCCAGCTCAAAACCGCCGGCCTCTACGGACAGGTTCCACCACACCGGATGCGGGGCGGAACGGAACGGGGTGCGAAGTGTGGTTGGCTGGCTCATAGCCATCCTTTCGTGCTGTCTGTGCGGGATAACTCGTGATTCCACTCAGGACTGCTCATGCTGGACCACCCCGTCCGGAATGCCCTTTTTCAGGGCGTCCCGGGTAGGAAGTCTTCCCCAGTCAAACGGCCGTGTCCACCGTCCCCGGAACCTGTTCGGAAAGGTTGTCGGAAGACCTCGCCATCCTGCCGAAGTGGAGTACTATCCCTTGGCATTCGGCCCGTCCCGGGAGGGTTCCCTTGGAGGGGATCCAGGCCTGCTGCGGCACTTCCGCAATGGTCCGGGCAGTGCCATAATCGGCGCCGATTGCGCCGCTGATCGGCGCACCCGCCGGACCTGCAACATTTGCAAAGTTACTAAGTCTGCTTATGGTTAAGGGACTTGGGGTGAGGGCCTCGCCGGGCAGTGTCGTCCGGGGGCCCCGCCCGGACCCGGAATCCGCGGAGACGAGGAGGCAGGCCTGTGCGAGCGATGGTGTACCGAGGACCCTACAAGGTGCGGGTTGAGGAAAAGGACCGCCCGCCCATAGAGCATCCCAACGATGCCATCATCCGGGTCACCCTGGCTGCGATCTGCGGCTCCGACCTGCACCTGTACCACGGGCTGATGCCGGACACCCGGATCGGGCACACCTTCGGCCACGAATTCATTGGAGTGGTGGAAGAGGTAGGCCCCTCGGTACAGAACCTGAAGGTCGGGGACCGGGTGATGGTTCCCGCCAACATTTACTGCGGTTCCTGTTACTTCTGCGCCCGCGGAATGTACTCGAACTGCCACAACGTGAACCCGAACGCCACCGCCGTCGGGAGCCTGTACGGGTATTCGCACACCACCGGCGGGTACGACGGCGGCCAGGCCGAGTATGTGCGCGTGCCGTTTGCCGACGTCGGGCCCTCCGTGATCCCCGACTGGATGGACGAGGAAGACGCACTGATGTGCACCGACGCCCTGGCGACGGGATACTTTGGCGCGCAGCTCGGAGACATTGTCGAGGGCGATACCGTGGTGGTCTTTGGAGCAGGCCCCGTGGGCCTCTACGCTGCCAAGTCGGCCTGGCTGATGGGCGCCGGGCGGGGCATCGTGATAGACCACCTGGATTACCGGCTCGAAAAGGCGCGCACCTTCGCACATGCGGAAACCTACAACTTCACCGAGCATCAGGACATCGTGGTGCACATGAAGCAGATCACCGACCATCTCGGTGCCGACGTAGCCATCGACGCGGTGGGGGCGGAAGCTGACGGTAATTTCCTGCAGCACGTCACCGGGGCCAAGCTCAAGCTGCAGGGCGGATCCCCGGTGGCCCTGAACTGGGCTATCGACTCGGTACGCAAGGCGGGGACTGTCTCGGTGATGGGCGCCTATGGGCCCATGTTCAGTGCCGTGAAGTTCGGCGACGCAATGAATAAGGGCCTGACCCTGAATATGAACCAGGCTCCGATGAAGCGGCAGTGGCCCCGGCTTTTTGAACATATCCGTGCCGGGTACCTGAAGCCCAGTGAAATCATCACGCACCGGATCCCCCTGGAACACATCGCTGAGGGCTATCACATGTTCTCGGCGAAGCTGGATAACTGCATCAAGCCCGTCATTGTCCCCGGATCCTAAAGAAAGGACACGGTCATGGCCTACACACCGCAGAAGCCCGCCCTGACGCCGAGCAGTGAGGAGCTGCGTGCACGGATCCCGGGATGGGGCGCGGACCTGGACCCGAAGGACCGGCCCGCAGTGCCCAAACTGCAGTTCGATCCGACGCTCAGCGGCGCCCACTGGGAGTTTCCGGAACGCCAGGAGGAAAAGTATCCGCGGGAACGGTCCATGGAGCACAAGTTCCTCACTCCCGTTTTCGGCACCTCCTGTCCGCCGAAGGGATTATCGGGCGTGATGCGACGCTATGCCTACAGCCGTTACAGTGAGGCCCGGGCTGCGCACTGGCTGATCCTGCTGGCGGCGGACCGGGTGGATGCGGTGGAAAGCCACCTGGCATCCTTCGTGAGCCTGCGTCCGGACAATCCGGTCACCGAGACAGGGGTGCTCAGCGAATTTTCCCGGCACGGGTACGCGTCCCGCGCCGGCAGGAAACGGGCGGACACCAATCATCAGTGGATTGATCCCCTCCTGGTGGGCGGCCCGTGGCTGCTTGCCGGTGCGGGCCTGGCCACGGCCATTGGCGCAGCGGCCCGGCGGCTGCGGAAGTAAAAACCGTGAGTGCGTTGCAGGCCGCCGCAGGCGGTGGGAATACTGGTGGAGTCGGATGCGAAAGCAAGGCAGGTAAGGCGGTGGCCGGGCATGGACGGCAGGGGAGTGGAGCAGTATCGGCGCCGGATGGAACGGGCAGCCCGGCTCAGGGCGGCCGCGGCCGGCGGGGAAATCGACGCTGAAGATGCCAGGGCCGTGGCGGCGGAGGAAGAGCTGCAGCACAAGCGCCGCCAGTTCGACGACGCCGCGCGGGCGGATTACCTTGTCCGTGATGCGATGGCCCGCGGCGAGTTCGACAACCTGAAGTATGCCGGCAAACCCATCCCCGGACTGGGTGACGCCCATGATCCGGACTGGTGGATCAAGGGCCTGCTCCAGCGGGAAAACGTCACCGGCCTGGGTCCCAGGGCCATCCTGTTGCGTACCGAGGACGCGGAACTGGATGCCAGATTGGACACCCGGTGGAGCGAGAGGCAGGTGCGGGAAATCCTCGAGGACTTCAATGCCCGGGTGATCGACGCCCGGCGCCAGCTTGAGGGCGGCCCTCCGGTCATCACCCCCACCCGGGACGTGGAACTGGAGCTGCAGCGCTGGCGGGAACGGAAAGCGGCGGCGCAAAGCACAGCCGCCGCCGCCCCGGAAGAGGAGCGGCGGCGGCCATGGTGGAGACGGAAGCGCTAGGCCCTAGACGGTAGTGGCGTCCTGGACTTCGCCCACCAGCTCCTCGATGATGTCCTCGAGGAACAGCACGCCGGTGGTATTGCCTTCGGCATCGAAGACCCGCGCCACGTGGGCGCCGGTGCGGCGCATGGTGGCCAGTGCATCCTCCAGTTCGCTTTCGCGGTAGGCCGAGGCCAGGCGGCGGATGCGCTTGGCCGGCACGGATGCGGTGAACTCATCCGGGGAAGTCAGGTCCATGACATCCTTCAGGTGCAGGTAACCGTCGGGATCCCCGGCCTCGTTGGTCAGGATGTACCGCGAGTAGCCATGGATATCCACCGCCTGCTGCAGGTCCGCCGGCGAGGCGGTTTCCGGCAACAGCACCATCCGGGCAATGGGAACCTCGACGTCGGCCACTCTCTTCTCGGTGAATTCGAAAGCGGCCGTCAGTGTTCCGCTGCGGTCGGTCAGTACGCCCTCACGGGTGGACTGCTCAACAATGGTGGCCACTTCGTCCAGGGTGTACGCGCTGGTCGCCTCATCCTTGGGTTCCACCTTGAACAGGCGCAGTACGCCGTTCGCTATCCCGTTCAGGGACCAGATCACCGGACGGACAATACGGGAAACCAGCACCAGGGGCGGCGCGAGCAGCAGGGCGGCGCGGGTGGGCACCGAGAAGGAAATATTCTTCGGCACCATTTCGCCCACCACCACGTGCAGGAAGGTCACCAGCAGCAGCGCCACGATAAAGGCAATAACACCAATGGCGTCCGGAGACAGCGGCGTCAGTGCCAGTGGTATCTCGAGCAGGTGGTGGATGGCCGGCTCCGAGACATTCAGGATGACCAGCGAGCAGACAGTAATACCCAGCTGGGCCGTGGCCAGCATCAGCGTGGCGTGTTCCATGGCCCACAGTGTGGTTTTCGCAGCCTTGCTCCCGGCTTCCGCCTTCGGCTCAATCTGTGACCGCCGGGCCGAGATGACCGCGAATTCAGCGCCGACAAAAAACGCGTTGACCGCCAGCAGCACTACGAGCCAGATGATTCCGGGCAGGTATTCACTCATGGGTCAGTTCCTTGGTCAGAGAGTCAACAATGCGGTCATGGGCGCTCTTCGGAGCTTCCGAGGTGCCGGAAGGTGTGAACCGGAGGCGTTCAATGTGGTTGCGGACCACACGCTCCACCCGGAGCGTGCCGCCGTTGATCTCCACCTCGTCGCCCAGTTCCGGAATGCGGTCCAGCTCGTCGGTGACAAAACCGGCAATGGTGTCATATTCCTCGCCGTCCGGAACGGTTACGCCCGTGCGGTCCAGGAGTTCGTCGGGACGCAGCGCGGCATCGAAGGTGATGGCACGGCCCGTGCGGACCACACCCACCCGGGCACGGTCATGCTCGTCCTCCAGCTCGCCCACAATCTCTTCCACGAGGTCTTCGAGGGTGACGATGCCCGCTGTGCCGCCGTGCTCGTCGGAGACAATGGCCACCTGCAGGCCCTGGGCGCGCAGCAGTCCCAGCAGGGTATCCACGCCCATGGACTCGGGCACGTGCAGCGGTTCAACCATCAGCTCGGCAGCGGTTACTGAGCCGCGGGAGGCCAAAGGCACTGCAAAGGCCTGCTTGACGTGCAGGACACCCAGGATGTCATCGGAATCCCGGCCGATCACAGGGAACCGGGAATAGCCGGTGGAGGTGGCCAGGGCCACCACCTGTTCGGAAGTATCCGCCTCATGGACGGTCTTCATCCGCACACGGGGCGTCATAACGTCTGCGGCCGAATGGTCAGCGAACCGCAGGGTGCGGTTCAGGAGGACCGCGTGGTCCAGATCCAGCAGGCCTTCCAGTGCGGAGCGGCGTACGAGGGAACTGAGTTCCTCTGCGCTGCGGGCACCGGAAAGCTCTTCCTTGGGCTCAATGCCGAAGGACCGGATGATCGCGTTGGCCGTGTTGTTGAACAGCAGAATGACGGGTTTGAACACGGTGGTGAACACCGACTGGAAGGGAACCACCAGTTTGGCGGTGGCCAGGGGGAGGGCCAGGGCAAAGTTCTTCGGAACCAGTTCACCGATGATCATGGAGAAGATGGTTGCCAGGAAGATGCCGATCACCGCGCCGACGCCCGGCACTACTGCCTCGGGAACGCCCAGGGCGGTAAGCGGGGAACTCAGCATTGAGCTGATCGCGGGTTCAAAGGTGTAGCCGGTCAGCAGCGTGGTTAGCGTAATGCCGAGCTGGGCACTGGAAAGATGCGTGGACGTGATCTTCAGTGCGTTGATCGTGGGGTTCAGCCGCTTCTCACCACGGTCACGCCGGGCTTCAAGCTCCGTGCGGTCCAGGTTGACGAGTGAAAACTCGGAGGCGACGAACAGTCCGGTGCCGACGGTGAGGAGCAAGCCTACGCCGACCATGAGCCATTCATACATGGGGCTGCCCCTCTCTCGTGATAGCCGGTGCAGCCGGAGTAAACACGGACTGCACGTCGGTCAGGACGGGGAGGGGCAAGGGTTTATGTGAGGGAGGGTCATCCATAGTCCAAGAGATAATACATGACCTGCCTGAAGCCGCTTCCAAGGATTCTCCCAGCCGAAGGCAGAGGCCCCCTTGCCCGGACGGATTAGCGTCTGCCGTGCCCATAGGTGGGTTCACGGTTAGTGGACCCGGCGACCCGGTGCTGCCGCACCAGGCAGAACGGATCATACATTTCAATGCCCAGCCGGCCCGTTCCGGGCACAGGCTGGTAAAAGCAGGTGCAGGGGAAGTTCACGGGCGCCTTTCCGGGCCCAGGCATCAAGGCCCTCGAAGTTCTCTTTGATCCGTTGGACGGTGCCTGCCCCGGGGGCGGGAACCGTCCTATATACCGTGATACAACGCAGGGCTGCCCGGTTTCAAAACGGTGCACCGGGGCCGAAACGGGCCTGCCGGGACCCCCGGATTCCCTGCGCCGCTGCGGTCCGGCAGGGAACCCGGCGGCGGGGTCAGCTGCTGGCCAGCTCCGGTTCCCCGGCAGCCTCCATAAGGACCGAGTCCAGGAGTTCACCTGCCTCTTCCGCCGTGGCCTGGCGGGCCAGGGCAAGTTCGGAAACCAGCAGCTGCCGGGCTTTGAGGAGCATCCGTTTTTCGCCGGTGGACAGCGGATGGGTCCGTTCGCGGGACCACAGGTCGCGGACAACTTCGGCAATCAGGTGGAGCTCGCCGGTGCTCATCTTGCCCTCATTGGCTTTGAACCTGCGGGACCAGTTGTCCGGTTCGAGGCCGGCCGGGCCGCGCAGCACGGAGAACACGGCCTGAACGCCGTCGTCGTTAATGACGCTGCGCACCCCCACGTCCTCGGCGTTGTCCGCGGGGAGCTTGATGGTCAGCTCCGTGGCGTGCACGCGGAAGGTAAGGGTTTCCCGTTCAACCCCCTTGATGGTCATGGGGGAGATATCTGTGACTGTGACGGCGCCGTGGTGCGGATATACCAGGGTCTGGCCGACGGTGAAATTCAAAATGACGTCCCTCTGTTCAGGTAGGCATGCTTCGGAAGCGGGGCTCCCAAAGACCGCACTGACCTGCACCGGCCGCTCACACACGGCCGTGGCAGCTTGGACCGCGGGCAATAGAGAAGGAGTCAAGTCCCAGGCGCGGGGTGTGTGGATAGTGCCTGGCGCCGGTACTAACCGCCGCCAGCGGTTCCGCAGTCCCACGCTGTGCCGTCAGCATATCCTCCCGGGGCAAGTGCTCCCGGCTCCGCCACGGCGTGCGGTCCGTGGACGGGGCCGGAGAGTCCCTATGCTTCGGCCCGCAGGAGCGCCCGGGCCGCTGCACGGGCGCTGACAATCGGGTCCGCCGGCTGGCCGCGCAGCAGGCTGGCCAGAACGCCGTTGTAGATCAGCAGCAGGGCTGAGGCAGTGGCAGCAGGCTGCCGGCAGCCAGCCGCCCGGGCCAATTCCCCGAGCCGTTCACTGACCAGCCGGCTGTCCGTCTCCAGCAGTGCCTGCACCGGGTCGGATGCCCCCACGGCCGGGATGGGACGCTCGGATGCGGTGGCAAGGAAGCAACACCACTGGGTGGGACCGGATGCCGCGCGGAAGGTCTCAACCGCATCGAAAACCGCCAGCAGGCGGTCGGCGGGCGACGGGGCAGCGGCTATGGCGGCATCCCAGTGTCCCGTCCAGTCGCTGAGCCTGCGCGCGAGGACTTCGCGGAGGAGGTTGTCCTTGGACTTGAAGTGTTTATAGAGGGTCACCACCGAGACGCCGGCGTCGGCCGCCACGGAGTCCACCCCCGAAACGGCAATGCCGTTCTGGAAAAACAGCTTTTCCGCCGAGTCGAGCAGCCGGGTTTGGGTGTCCTGCGGGGATGCCATGCCTATAGTGTAACGTTCGTTACAGTGAAACGATCGTTAAGCAGGTGCCCATGAGCCAGACACGCCTCAGCTCCGCCGCAGGCCCGGGGATCGCTGTTGCCGGCATGCTGCTCATCGCCGCCACGTACGGGATGGCCCGGTTTGGGGTGGGTCTGTTTGCCCCCGCGCTGGCGGCCGTCCGTCCGGAGCTGGTCGGTGCCCTGGGTTGGGCCGCGGCCGCGCAGTTCACGTCCTATTCCCTGGCGGCGCTTGCCGCCGCCCGGCTCGTGGATCGGCACCCGCGTACCGGACTGCTGCTGGCCGGGGCCACGGCAACGGCCGGCTGTATCGGGGTGGCCGTGGCAACAGAACCGCTGATGTTCGTGCTGGCCGTCCTGATCGGTGGCATGGGCGGCGGCTTTGCCTCCCCGGCCCTGGTGCCGGTCATTGACGCGGTGACGGACCCGGGATCCGCGGGCACGGCACAGTCCGTTGCCAATGCCGGGACCGCGGTGGGAGTCATCGGAGCCGGCGGCATAGCCTTCGCGGCGCCCTCGGTCGGTTTCGCCTGGCTGCTCATGGCGTTGGTCTGTGCCGCGGCCGCAGCTGCTGCCTGGTACCCCGTCCGCCATCCGGCCGCACTCTCCGGCGCCCGTCGCCCAGCCGCCCGGTCTCCGGGTGCAGCTTCCTGGAAGCTTCTGGGTATTCCCAGTGCTGCTGCGGTGGTTGTCGGTGCCGGCTCCGCCCTTGCGTGGACCTTCGGTCCGCTGCTGGTCAGCCAGGGTGGAGCGGTGGCCGGGGGGCAAGTGGGGTGGCTCTGGATCGTGCTCGGGGCCGGCGGCCTGTTTGGCACGCTGACCGGGAAGCTGGTGAACCGCATTGGCCTCCGGGCGGGATGGGTCCTCTGTGCCGGGTCTCTGGCCGTGGCGACAGCCGCCGTCGGATTATCCGCCGTAACGGGCAACCCCTGGGCCGCATATGCCGGGCTGGCCGTCTTCGGCGCCGGATACATGGGTATGTCGGCCGTGCTCATCCTATGGGCACGGTCCGTCTGGCCGCACCATGCCGGGGCGGGCACTTCCATGCTCTTTATTGCCCTGGCTACCGGGCAGGCTGCCGGATCGGCGGGCTTCGGCGTGGCACTGGACCTCTGGGGTCCGGCGCTCCCGGCGGCTCTGGCTGCCGCCCTGTGTGCCGCCGGTGGCCTGGCCGGCCTGGCCCGTCGGAGTCCCTAGGCATCCTTGCGGGCGGCGTCCGGGTCATCAGGTGCCTCCCTGCGCCGCTGGGCCACCAGTTCCTTGGTGCGCAGCAGACGCAGCGCCGTCACCAGGACCAGGCCGCCGATCATGTTGAACAGCAGGGTGTATCCGAACCACCCCAGCCATTGCAGGTAACTGATCCCGGCGCCGGACTGGATGGCGCCGAACACGAGCAGGGAATCCAGGATTGAGTGGAACAGTTGCAGGCCGGCGAGGAGGAACCCGCCGATTACCGTAGCCACGATCTTGGCCGGGTCAGAGGTGGTGCCCTGCTGCATACGGCTCATGAGGGTGATGGTGCTGCCGCCCAGAATGGCCAGGGCAACAGTCTGGAGGGAAAACGGCGCGTCGGTGAAGTGCCGTGCCGATTCCGCCACCGTTGGCTCCCATTGCGGAAACGCCTGCATGACAATCCACATAAAGACCCAGCCGCCAGCAAGGTTGGCCACCAGGGTTCCGCCCCACAGTTTGCCCAACTGCTTAACGCTGCCTTCTTTGGCGGCAACTGCGGCAACGGGCATAAGGAAGTTCTCGGTGAAGAGCTCACTGTGGGCAAGGAACAGGGCGATCAACCCGACGCTGAAGGCAATGCCGGCCAGCAGGTGGTCGCCCGTTTCATGCATAACCGCCAAGTAGGCCATCACACCGAGTCCCACTTCGAGGCCGCCGAAAAAGCCGGTGATCAGAATGGTGCGAACCGTCCGGTGCAGCCGTTCCCCGCCTTCGGTGATCGTATTCTCAAATGATTCGTGAAGTTCGTCTTCAACGGGTGCATCGGACTGGCCGATTTCCCTGCGGCGTTCCTCGCTCATGGCGTCCCCTTCGGCGCTGCTTGATGGTGTGACAAGTAACCATAAGAACCATAAGCCTGCTGACCATCAGGGGTGGGCAGGCTGCCATCCTGCCGCAGGGAAACGCCCGGTTAGGGCAACTCGATCCAGTACCGCCGGGCACCTTCCCGTGAGTCCTCATACACGCCGCCGTTTTTCTCGATGATCGTCCGGGAGCCGGTGTTGTCCTCGGCGCAGGTGACGAGCACCCGCTCGATTCCCAGCCCGCGGGCAACCGGCAGGGCATCATGCAGGGCACGGACGGCGTGTCCCTGCCGGCGGGCCGAGGGCCGCACGCTGTAACCGATGTGCCCGCCCTGTTCGAACAGGAAGTCGTTCAGGGTGTGCCGGATGGCCAGGGACCCAAGGAATTCATCCTCTTCGGCCAGCCAAAGATATGTGCAGGGCACAAACTCAGGCGGTCGGGGCGTCTCCGGCAGCCGCTCCGCCACCAGCCCGTCGACAAAACCGGGGAAATCCGCGGCTATTTCCGTACGAATCCGCTCGAGCGGGTTCCCGCCGTACACGCCGGAACCGTCCATGTGCTCGCCGCCGAACTCTTCGGCGGCGGCAAGCCAGCTTTCACGGAAACGGGCATGCGGGGTGATCAGGGTGGCCATCCGGACATACTATGCCTGCGTAGGCGACGGGCCCTTTATTTGCCGGGCTGTGTGGCACGGGGTCTGCCCGTGTGTCCCGGCTTCGGGCCGAAGGGCTCCCGCTTGGAAACAGGCGTCCGTATCCTGACAAGAATGGACCCGGTTCGCACCTGCTTCTGGATTTTCCTTGCCACTGCCGCCGGAACGTGGGTTTTTTCGCTCCTGACGCGGGAGTACTCATGGACCGACCGGATCTGGTCAGTGACCCCGGTGGTTTATCTCTGGGTCTTTGCCGCCGCGTCCGGGGGTGAGCCGCGGATAGTGCTGATGGCGGTCCTTGTGTCGCTGTGGGGCGCCCGGCTGACGTTCAATTTCGCCCGGAAGGGCGGGTACCGGCCAGGCGGGGAGGATTACCGGTGGGGGATACTGCAGCAGCGGCTGCGGCCCTGGCAGTTCCAGCTCTTCAACCTCGGGTTCATTAGCGTGTACCAGAACGCCATTATCTGGCTGATCACCCTGCCGGTGCTTACTGTGTACCAACACCCGGGCCCGCTGACCCCGGGGGACTGGCTGCTGGCGGTACTGTTCCTTGCGGCCCTGGCCGGAGAGACGCTGGCGGATCAGGAGCAGTGGAACTTTCAACAGTGGAAAAAGGCCCAGCGCGCTGCCGGGCGAACCCCGGCGCCGGGGTTTGTCCACACGGGGCTGTTCCGGTTCTCGCGGCATCCGAACTTTTTCTTCGAGCAGGTCCAGTGGTGGCTCTTCTACGGGTTTGCCATCACGGCATCCGGCGCGTGGCTGCACTGGACCCTGGCCGGACCGGTGCTCCTGACGCTGTTGTTTATCGGTTCCACTGTTTTTACCGAGAGCATCTCCCGGAGCAGGTATCCGGATTACCGCCGGTATGAACAGCACACCTCCCCGATCATCCCGCTGCCGCCGCGCCGGCAACAGGAGCAGCCCCTCTGATAAATGTTCGCCGCGTCACATTTCCGTGTTTTCGGAATGCCGAGTTCTTCTACATGTGTTGAATAGGGCAGGATGTAATCACAACGAAGGGAACGTAATGGGACGCGTAAGCGGCAAAGTGGCACTGATCAGCGGAGGTGCACGGGGCATGGGTGCCTCGCATGCCCGCCTGCTGGTCGAAGAAGGTGCCATGGTCGTTATTGGCGACATTCTCGACGACGACGGCCGGCAGACCGCCGCGGAGCTGGGCGACAACGCCCGTTACGTCCACCTGGATGTGACCAAGGCAGAAGACTGGGAAGCTGCGGTGCGGACCGCCGTCACCGAATTCGGCGGCCTGGACGTACTGGTCAACAATGCCGGCATCGCGAACTTCGGGCACATCGAGGATTACAGCGTTGAGCAGTGGAATGCGATTGTAAACATCAACCTCAACGGCGTCTTCCTGGGTATCAAGTCAGCGATTCCGGCACTGAAGGAATCCAAGGGCGGCTCGATCATCAACATCTCCTCCACCGCCGGCCTGCAGGGCTTCGTGGAACTGCCGGGCTACACCGCCACCAAGTACGCGGTGCGCGGCCTGAGCAAGTCCGTGGCCCTGGATCTGGGCAAGTACGGCATCCGCGTGAACTCGGTGCACCCGGGCGTCATCAAGACGCCGATGACCGAGGGCATGGAGAACCCCATGAACCACGTCGCCCTGCACCGCATGGGTGAGGCGGAGGAAGTGTCCCGGATGGTCCTCTTCCTCGCGAGCGACGATTCCAGCTTCTCCACCGGAGCCGAGTTCGTTGTTGACGGCGGCGAAACCGCAGGCCTGGCCAACCACTAAGGCCCCTGCGCATACAAGCTTGCGGCGTCCCCCTGCGCCGCGGCATGAAAGGACTCCGCTTCGGCGGGGTCCTTTCGTGTATCTGCGAAGATTAAGTTTATGTCTGCACCGGAAGAGCCCAAGCCGCCACGGCGCCCCTCTCCGGAGGAACCCCGGACTGCCCGGACCCGGGAAGCCCTCGAAGCCGGACTATGGGAGCTCCTGCGTGAGCATGAACTGGCGGAAATCAGCGTCTCCGCGCTCTGCAAAGTGGCCGGAGTGCACCGCACCACCTTCTACGGGCATCACCGGAACATTTTCGACTTCGCAGCCTCCGTCTACGCCGGACTCGTGGACCGGCTGGGCACCGTGGACCTGGACCAGCGGGGGACGGGGCGTACCGTCGCCGAAATCGGCGAACTCTACGTTGAATCCATCCGGCAGATCCTGCAGCACACCAAGGACGAGCAGCGGGTGTACCGGGCCCTGTTCCACACCGAAGCGTTCCTCGGCGTCCTGGTCGAGGACCTGCGGATGCGCTTTGTGCTGGCCATGGATGTGTGGCAGGCGCACGGAGTGCTGCCGGACCTTGATCCGGAGGCTACCGCCGGGTACCTGGGCGGCGCTTACGCGTCCTGGTTCGAGCAGTGGGTCATCAGTGACGACGACGACGTCGAAGCCTGGCTCGGTTCGCTGCGGAACCTTCTTCCCGTTTGGTGGCCAAGGGAAGGTTTTCCGCCCGCACCCCAACCGGTCCCCGGGCGCGGATCCCGCGCGGCGGGGGCCCGAAGCACGGAAGCCCCAGAGCCCGGACAGTCTTAGAGCCGGTGCAGGGCTCCCCGCAGCGAGGCCAGATCCGGATAGCCGTTGACCGCCATGGTCAGGTCCGCCTCGGCAAGCAGGCTGCGCATCACATGGGACACCCCGGCCTGCCCGCCCACGGCCAGCCCGTACACGTAGGGCCGTCCGATCCCCACCGCGGTGGCCCCGAGGGCCAGTGCCCGCAGCGCGTCCACGCCGGAACGCACCCCTGAATCGAAAAGCACCGGCGCGCCGTCGGCCGCCTCCACCACGCCGGGCAGGCAATCGATGGCGGGAATCCCGCCGTTGGCCTGCCTGCCGCCGTGGTTGGAGCAGTAGATCCCGTCCATCCCGCCGTCCAGGGCGCGCCGGGTGTCTTCGGGGGAGCAGATGCCCTTGAGCAGGATGGGCAGGCTGGTCAGGGACCGGAACCAGGCCAGGTCCTCCCAGGTCATGGTGGGATTCCCGAACAGTGAGGCCCAGAGCATCACCACGGCCGCCGGGTCGGTGGAGCCCTGCTCGGCCAGCAGCTTCCGGAAACGGTCATCGGTCAGGTAATTGGCCAGGCATTGCCCGGAGAGCATGGGCAGGTAGGCGGCGCTGAGGTCCCGAGGGCGCCAGCCGTTCACCCAGGTATCCAGGGTGATGACTATGCCCGTGTAACCGGCCGCTTCGGCGCGGTGCACCAGGGATTCCGTCAGTTCACGGTCCGCCGGCGGGTAGAGCTGGAAAAACCCGGGCGTTCCGCCGGCCGCTGCGCGGACCTGCTCCAACGGGGCGGAGGCCAGCGTGGACGCCACCATGGGTACGCCCAGCTCGGACGACGACGCCGCGGTGGCCAGGTCGCCGTCGTCCGCCACTGCGCCCAGCACGCCCACGGGGGCGAAGAAGAGGGGCGACGGCATCCGGTGGCCAAACAGGTCGATTCCCAGATCGCGCTGTGCCGCACCGACCAGCATTCTCGGCATGATGCCCAACCGGTCAAAGGCAGCGGCATTGGCCCGCTGGGTGTGTTCGTTGCCGGCGCCGCCGGCCACGTAACCCAGGACCCGGGGGTCCATCACGGTTTGCGCCAACTCCTCCGTGGCGGCAAAGCCCATCGGCAGTTCAGGGACCACGCCTTGGGCTCCGTTCATGTAGATGCCCAGCTGGTAATCCCCGAAGTTCGCGCCCATGTTGGTCCCCGTTCCTTCCTGTTCCCGGCGCCGTCGCCGGGATACCTGTGGGCGAAATGCTACTCCCGGGTCATCTTCGCTGCGCCGCGACCCGCTGGGGCCGCGAACCCCGCCACCCTGTGTTCGAGGAGTGCCCGGACCTGTGGCCACTCCTCCGAGAGGACCGAGTACACCGCTGTGTCCCGCCAGCTGCCGTCCGCCCGGCGCCTGTCACGGCGGCGGATGCCCTCAAAAACCGCGCCGATGCCGAGGATCGCGGCCCGGGACCGTTCGTTGCGGGAATCCGCCTGGATGGTGATCCGGCCGATCCCGGAGGCGAACGCATGGCCCAGCAGCAGGAGCTTGGTCTCTGCGTTCACGGCGGTACCCCAGACCGAGGGGGCATACGCAGTCCAGCCCAGCTGGGCCGATTCGGTTCCCGGGTCCAGATCAGCCAGGCTGCTGGTGCCTACCACAGGACCGGCGTCCTCCCCGGTCAGCAGGCGGACCGCAAACGGTAGTTCGTTCCACCGGTAGTACGTCCGCGCCCACTCGGTGAACCCGAAAAGGTCCTCCCGGAGCCCCGCGGGTCCGCCACCGTAGCCGCCCGCAAATACCTCGGGGACGGCGATGGCCCGGTGCAGTTCCGGCAGCAGGTCAGCGGTGAGCGGTTCAAGCCGGACCCACCGGCCGGTCAGGACGGCGGGAAGAGGGCGCACGGCGGTCATGGCGCCAGTTTTGCACATCCGGAACCGTCCGCCCCGTGCTGGAACGCTTCGTTACGCCAGGAACTTGTCCGGGGTCAGTGGCAGGTCCCGCACCCGGATACCCGAGGCGTTGTAGGCAGCATTGGCAATGGCTGCGGCACTGCCCACAATTCCGATTTCCCCGATGCCGCGGGCGCCCAGCGGCCCCGCGTGCTCGTCCCGGTCCTCAATCCACACGGCATCCATGTCCAGCACATCCGCACTGGTGGGGACATGGTATTCGGCCAGATCATGGTTGACGAAGATCCCGAACCGCGGATCCAGGACACTCTGCTCGTGCAGGGCCATGCCCAGGCCCATGGTCATTCCGCCAAGGAACTGGGAACGGGCGGTCCGCGGGTTGATGATCCGCCCTGCGGAAAAGACCCCGAGCATCCGGGCCACCCGGATCTCCCCGGTATCGGCAGAGATATGCACCTCGGCGAAGTGTGCACCGAAGGAGTAGAGGGCGAAGTTCTGCGCTTCGGCGTCTTCGGGTGCGTCCGCTTCGGTGGTGGCGCCGGGGGAGGGGTGTTCACCGTGGTCGGCCCGGAAGGCTTTGGCTGCAGCAATGATGGTGCCACCCCAGCTGGCCGTGCCGGAGGACCCGCCGGCCACGCTGGCCGCGGGGAACCGGGTATCGCCGATGCCGAGCCGGATCCGGTTCGCCGGAACCCGTAGCGCATCGGCGGCGATCTGTGTCAGGGACGTCCACGCACCGGTGCCAATGTCCGCGGCGCCGATCTGCACTGAGTAGATCCCGTCCTGTTCATAGCTGATCCGCGCCGTATTGGCGGGCTGGCGCATAAAGGGATACACGGCGCTGGCCGTGCCCAGGCCTACCAGCCAGCCGTCCTGCTGCACCGAGCGCGGCCGGGTGACCCGCCGGTCCCAGCCGAACCGTTCGGCGCCCAGATCGAAGCACTCCATCAGGTGCCGGCTGGACCAGGGTTTGCCGGTCTCCGGATCCGCCGCCGGTTCGTTCCGGCGGCGCAGTTCGATGGGGTCCAGCCCGGCAGCGGCGGCCAGTTCATCCATGGCCACCTCGGGACCGAACATGCCCGGGCACTCACCCGGCGCCCGCATCCAGGACGGCACCGGAATATCCAGAGGAGCCAGCCGGGTGGTGGTGCTCCGGTTGGGGGAGGCATACATCATCCGGAACGGCGCGGGCGTCTGTTCGGCGAACTCCTTGATGCGGGAGGTGTGTTCCACAATGTCCAGTGACATGGAGGTCAGCCGGCCGTCGTCGGCGGCGCCCAGCCGGATGCGCTGGATGGTGGGGGTGCGGTGGCTGGTGAGGCTGTACATCTGCTGGCGGCTGACCGGGAACTTCACCGGCCGCCCGTCGGTGCACTGTGCGGCGAGGGCCGCCATCACCACGTGTACGTGCGGCATGCCCTTGGAGCCGAACCCGCCACCCACGTGCGGGGCTATCACCCGTACCTGCTCCTGCTCCAGTCCGAGCACCTGGGCCAGGGTGCCCTTGACGGCATGCACACCCTGGGTGGAGTCCCACAGGGTCAGCACGGAGCCGTCCCACTGCGCCACGGTGGCATGGGGTTCCAGCGGATTGTTGTGCTCGGCGGGGGTGGAATAGGTCTGTTCGATCTTCAGTGCGGCAGTGTCGAAGGCCGCGTCCGCGTTCCCCTGGCTGCTGTCCGTAGGGGTGCCGGCATTCAGCTCCTCCGGGGCGTAGAGGGCGGGATCGTCGGCACGGAGCTGGGCGGCAAAAGGTTCCTCCGCATAGCTCACCCGGACCGTATCCGCTGCCTGCCGGGCAATCTCCGGCGTCTCGGCCAGGATGGCTGCCACGATCTGCCCGCGGTATCCCACCGTGGTGTCCTGCAGCACGGCCAGTTCCCGGTCCGAGGCATCCGCCAGCCGCGGCGCGGTTTCCGCGGTCAGGACGGTCAGGACACCCTCGATGGCTTCAGCATCGGCGGTGTCCACGCGTTCCACGGCCCCGCGGGCAATGGTGGAGAGCACCGGATACAGGTAAACGGGGTGGTCCACCGGCTGCTCATACGCGTACGGAGCGGTTCCGGTGACCTTGAGTTCGCCGTCGAGCCGTTCGAATGCGGTGCCGATAGCCGAAGCAGGCAGCAGGTTGCTCATGAGTCCAGTTCCTCCCAGCCGGCATCCGCGGGTCCGTCCGGACCCTCGGGGTGATCTGTTCCTTCGGCGCTCGCGTCCGGCGACGGCGAGCCGGTGAGGTCACGGAGGACCGCCACCAGCGTGTTGCGGACCATGGGGATCTTGAAGCCGTTTTCCCTCAGGGCCCGGGCGGAGAGCAGCTCGGCGTCGGCGGCGGCGCGGAAGTTCTCCTCGGTGGCGGGGGCGCCGCGCAGTACCGCTTCGGCCTGCAGTGCGCGCCAGGGTTTGTGCGCCACCCCGCCCAGGGCAATGCGTACGTCCCGGATCACCGGGGGATTAGCGCCGTCGTCCTCCAGCTCCACGGCTGCCGCTACGGAAACCAGCGCAAAGGCATAGGACGCACGGTCCCGGACCTTGCGGTAGGCGGATCGGGCCGGCGCCGGGGGGAGTTCGACGGCGGTGATGAGTTCGCCGTGCTCAAGCACGGTGTCACGTTGCGGCTCGCTGCCGGGCAGCCGGTGGAAGTCACTGACCGGGATGATCCGTTCCCCAGCCGGGCCCAGCACCACTACGGAGGCGTCCAGGGCAGCGAGGGCGACGGCCATGTCCGATGGATGGGTGGCCACGCAGTCCTCGGAGGCGCCGAGGATCGCGTGGTAGCGGGTGTACCCGTCCAGGGCGGAGCAGCCGGTACCGGGTTCGCGTTTGTTGCAGGGCGTGGTGGGGGTTTGGAAGTACACGCAGCGGGTGCGCTGGAGCAGGTTTCCGCCCGTGGTGGCGAGGTTGCGCAGCTGTCCGGATGCTCCGGCGAGCAGCGCCTGGGACAGCGCAGGGTAGCGGCGGCGGATGAACGTGTTGGCGGCCAGATCGGCGTTGCGGACGTTGGTTCCGATCCGCACCCGGCCGTCATCTTCGACCTCGACGGCGTCCAGCGGTAGCCGGCTGATATCAACGAGCATGGCGGGTTTAGCCACCCCGAGCTTCATCCGGTCCACCAGGTTGGTGCCCCCGGCCAGATAAGCGGCGTCCGGATTGCCGGAAACCAGTGCAACAGCCGACGCCGCGTTCTCGGCCCGCCGGTAATCAAAGGGGATCATGGGCGTTCCTCCGGGTGCGACGGCATGGATTCCGCTGTGGGCGAGTCCTCGACTTCCGGTTCCTCCGGATCAGCCGCACCGCCGCGCCGGGCTGCTGCTGCGACGGCGGCCTGACGCACTGCGGCCACAATGTTGGCGTACGCCCCGCAGCGGCACAGGTTTCCGCTCATGCGCTCGCGGATTTCCGCATCCGTCAGGTCGATTCCGCCCTCCGCTTGCAGATCGCCGGTGGCGGCCGAAGGGTGCCCGGCGGCGGCTTCCTCAATGATTCCGGCCGCGGAACAGACCTGGCCCGGGGTGCAGTAGCCGCACTGGAAACCGTCCTGTTCCAGGAAGGCGCGCTGGACCGGGTGCAGTTCCCCGTCCGCCGTGCCGCCCGCCAGTCCCTCCGCCGTGACAATCTCCGCGCCGTCGTGCGCCACCGCCAGCGTCAGACAGGAATTCGCACGCCGGCCGTCCAGGAGTACCGTGCAGGCGCCGCACTGGCCGTGGTCGCAACCCTTCTTGGGGCTGGTCACGCCCAGCCGGTCCCGCAGGGCGTCCAGGACGGTGGTGCGGGTGTCGACGGTGAGGGTGCGCTGGGCCCCGTCCACCTGCAGGGATATTCGGGCTTCCATGAATCAGGCCACCTCTCCATTGCCGGTTGGTCCTCGCAACTTATCGGAGGAGGCATGGAGGAAACAACTAAGCAGGCTGTCATCGGGCGTTGCCGGCAGGGTGTGAGCGCACAAAAAATCCCGATCCGGTGATCCGGATCGGGATTCTTCTACGTGGTTGCGGGGGCAAGATTTGAACTTGCGACCTCTGGGTTATGAGCCCAGCGAGCTACCGAACTGCTCCACCCCGCGGCGTGATTACGACTTTACCGCAGATCTTCCCCACAGCGTAATCCCGTGGCCCCCGTCACAGTTCCATGCTCCGGTTTCGGTAGGGTGGGCGGATGAGCCTGCCTACCGTCGATACCACTGTTACCTACCCCGCAGGCGCCGTTGCCGGCACCGGAACTGTCCTTTACACGCAGACGCTTCCGGACGGACGCCTGGCGGTACTGACCGACAGCACCCCGGTGCATCCGGTGGACGCGGGATGGCCGGACCAGGGGGCGGACCGGGCCACGCTGACCACGGCGGACGGCACCGAAGTGCCCGTGGAAGACTGCGTTGTCGGCGCTACGGACGGCAGCTCGCTTTTCCTGGGCCGGGACATCCCGGTCCGAAAAGGCACAGAGGGGTGGGTCTTTACCGTGGTCCACGTCCTGCCCGCCGGGACCGTCCCGGCCGAGGGCTCCGAGGTGCGGTTCCAGGTGGATAACGGCTACCGGGCAGCCCTTTCCGCCGGGCACACTGCCTGCCACCTGGCATCCCTGGCGCTGAACAAGGCGCTGGCCGAGGCCTGGAAAAAGGACGTTCAGGCCGACGCCGCCGGCAATCCCAATTTTGATGCGCTGGCCATCGAGACGTCCACCATTTCCGAATTCGGTTCCCGGGACCTCTACCGGCTGGGTAAGTCCCTGCGCCGCAAGGGGTTCCTGCCGGATGCCCTGCTGGCCTCACCTGAGGTCGTGGAGGAGGCTGTGAACCGGACCCTGGCCGGCTGGGTGGCCTCCGGCGCCGCGGTCCGCATTGAGCGGGACTCGGAACTGCTGACCGGGATGCGCCGGTGGGTCTGCGACCTGCCCGACGGCACTGTCAGCATTCCCTGTGGCGGCACCCATTCGGATTCCCTGGCCCGGTTCTCCGGCATCCAGGTCCGGCTGAGCCTCAAAACCGCCGACGGGGCTGCTGAAATGGTGATGGAAACCTCGGGTACTCCTGCCGGGTAACCGTCAGAGTGCCTGGTTCTGCTCCTGCACAGTGGCGTTGGAGGATACCTCGAATGTCCGTTCCGGCTCCTCGACGCTGGCCGGGTCCATCCACATAAATTCCCAGACGTGACCGTCCGGGTCGGTGGCGGAACCGCTGTACATGCCGGGCATGCGTTCTTCGGCAGGAGCGTAAACAGCGCCGCCGCCCGTCTGGCAGGCAGCCAATATCCGGTCCACCTCGTCACGGCTCTCGCAGCTTATGCAGTTCAGGACTTCCTTGCCGGAGGACCCCAGATGCGGGGTGTCGCCCTGGGGCAGGAACCCCTGGTAAAAGTCCTGCTGCAGGAGCATCACCACAATGCTGTCGGAGATAACCATCGCAGCGGCGTCATCATTGCTGAACTGCGGATCCTTGGTGAAGCCAAGGCCCAGGTAGAACCTTTCGGCCGCTTTCAGGTCCGCAACCGGAAGATTCGGGAAGATCATGCGTTCCATGGCTGGTCCTTTCAAAGACGGATGGTTTTTACGTTCCCACCGCGGCGGGCCGGTGACAATGGGTAGCCGGAAGCGCTTCTCAGCGGGGCGGAAAGAACAGGTGTGCGGTCTCCGGGAGCATTGATGCCAGGGTATTTCCGGCGTTTGGGGAAGAACGCCGGGGCGCACCTGCGCTCCCCGCCGCCCCGGTAAGGTTCCAGCGGTTTTCCAGTGTTTCCCGTGCTGCCTGCCTGCGGAACATGTGCGGTCCTTTCCTCCGGGCGCCCGGATGGCAGCCCCTGCACTGAGCAAACGTGCTCAAGTGCGCTGGAGGTCAAATACGCGTCACAGTCACCGGCCGCGACGTGCGCGCTGCGACACTGAACTAGTGACTGAACCTGCCCAACCGCGCAACCTGCTCGCCATTGGTGAGGTAGCCGAACGTGCCGGCATCTCCGTGCCGGCCGTCCGCTATTACGAGGAGCGCGGACTCATCCGGTCCCAGCGCTCAAGCGCCAACCAGCGCCGCTTTCCTCGCCATGTCCTGCGCCGGCTGGCCGTTATCTCCGCCGGACAACGGATGGGCCTTTCGCTCCGGGAAGTGGGGGATGCCCTCGCCGTGCTGCCTGCGGACCGGGCGCCCACCCGGGCCGAATGGTCGGCCATGAGCGCAGACTGGTCCGCCATGGTGGCGGGAAGGATCCGCGGGTTGCAGGCACTGCAGCAGTCCCTGGACAGCTGCATCGGCTGCGGCTGCCTGTCACTGGACCGGTGCGGGATCTTCAACGCCGGGGATGAGGCCGCTGCTGAAGGCCCCGGCTCGCGGTGGGAACGCCGCGCACGGGAAATCTCCGCAGCCGGCAATGTCCCTTCGTGACGTGGCCCATATTCGTTGTGGCCGGAAAAACTGCTAACCTCGCTGCTGCGAAGGCGGGCCGGAAATGCACCGGTCATCTACCTGGCACACCTGCAACAACACTGCATCGGGAACCAAGGGAGAAGCCAATGAGCACCTCGGATATGGACAGCACCTACCTGGCCCAGGCCATTCGCCTCGCCACCGAAAACGTCGCGGCAGACGGCGGCCCGTTCGGCGCCGTCGTTGTCACTGCCGAGGGCGCCGCCTTCGAGGGCGTGAACCGGGTGACGGCCAACAACGATCCCACTGCGCACGCCGAAGTGACGGCAATCCGCAACGCCTGCGCCGCCCTGGGTACTTTCGACCTCACCGGCGCCGTCCTGTACACCAGCTGCGAACCGTGCCCCATGTGCCTGGCCTCCTCACTCTGGGCGCGGGTGGACCGGGTGGTGTTCGCCGCCGACCGGCACGACGCCGCCAGTGCGGGGTTCGACGACGCCGTGTTCTATGAGTACTTCGAAACCCCGCTGGAAGAGCGGTCCATGCAGGTCACCCAGCTTTCCGTGGACGGCACCCCGAGCATGGCGCCGTTTGATGCCTGGACCTCGGCCGCCAACCGCACCGACTATTAGGCTGCCCCACGGCACCTGTCCTACAGCGGCAGGGCGGCGCCGATGGTTTTTGAATAGCAGGTGGAGCCGGCGGCAGTGATGTACGGGCCGAAGTTGGGCACCACCTTGTAGCCGCCGTTCTCATAGAACCGGTGCCCGTCCGGTTGGGCGGAGCCTGCCTCCGCGGTCAGGACGGCGAAACCCATCTGCCGTGCCCTTGCCTCCAACGCCGCAAGGATGGCCGTGGCCACCCCTGACCCGCGGGCATAGGGGAGCACATAGACCCGTTTGATCTCCGCCGTCGAGGTATCCAGCCGGCGCAGGCCGCCGCAGCCCAGCGGCTGTCCGTTGCTGCGCTCGTAGGCGATCAGAAACACGGCGGATTCCGCAGCCTGCGGCGGATGCGGGTCGTGATGTACGGTCCCGTAGCGGGCATCCAGTTCAGCCTGCTGTGCCTCACGCAGATCCGCGCCCACGGGGTTGCTCCACGGGACTTCACGGATGATCAGGTGCGGGGTTGAGTACGGACGGAATCCGGAAACTCCGGAAACTCCGGAAACTCCGGAAAAAGGTCGCAAATCCGACATGCTGCCTCCAGTGGCCGGGGAGTGTGCCTCCACGCTACGGGCGGCGGGTTTCCGCGGTGTTTCAGCGGTGTGGCAGCGGCGCAAAAGGAATGTTCCGGACGTGCGAACCGTGCGAGAATAGTGGCGATGTCAACCCTCGATACTCCCCCCGCCAAAAAGCCGCGTACCGCCCGCACGCTTCCGTCTGCCACCGCACCGCAGGTCCGCCCTGCCACGGAGGGGTGGGAGCAGGCCAAGGAGCCGGACGGCCGCCCGCTGCTGCAGTTCAAGTCTCCGCGCGTATCCCAGCCGCCGGTCCACCTGGCCGATATGACGCTGGCCGAACGCCAGGAGAAGGTGAAGTCCCTGGGCCTGCCCGCCTTCCGCGCCAAGCAGCTCTCCGTGCATTATTTCCAGCACTACACCACGGACCCCGAGGCCATGAGCGACCTGCCCAAGGAACGCCGTGCCGAGCTTGCCGCCGAGATGTTCCCCACACTGCTCACCGAGGTCAAGCGCCTGACCACGGATAACGGCGACACCATCAAGTTCCTCTGGCGCCTCTTTGACGGCTCCCTGGTGGAGTCCGTGCTGATGCGCTACCCCGGCCGGATCACGCTGTGCGTTTCCAGTCAGTGCGGCTGCGGCATGAACTGCCCGTTCTGTGCCACCGGCCAGGCCGGCCTGACCCGGAACATGTCCGCCGCGGAAATCCTGGACCAGATTGTCCAGGCCAACCGCGTCATCAAGGAAGGCGGCCTCGGCGGCAAGCGGCGCGACGGCGGCCACGACGCCGAGCGCGTCACCAACATCGTCTTTATGGGCATGGGTGAGCCGCTGGCCAACTACAAGCGGGTGATGAATGCCGTGCACCGGATGGCCGCCGACGTCCCCGAAGGCCTCGGCATGAGTGCCCGCAACATCACCGTTTCCACGGTGGGACTGGTGCCGGCCATCAAGAAGCTGGCCGAGGAAAACATCCCGGTGACCTTCGCCCTGAGCCTGCACGCCCCGGATGACGAGCTGCGCGACGAGCTGATTCCGGTCAACAGCCGCTGGAAGGTGGACGAGGCGCTGGACGCTGCGTACAACTACTACCGGGTCACCGGA
>ERZ504995.7-NODE-7-length-26795-cov-4.866380_pt1 | contig 26795 bp, 28 predicted proteins | sample MGYA00514197_ERZ504995 | MGnify/ENA primary metagenome ERZ504995 (study PRJEB26094, sample SAMEA4028455) | Ovis aries | biome: host associated; feature: stool; material: fecal | place: Italy | collected 2012 | study: EMG produced TPA metagenomics assembly of the Sheep...
AATCGACAATGTGGACAAAGGCTTCGTAGCAGTTGAAGACCCCGTGCCGGCCGGTCAGCAGATAACCTTCCAGCCAGCCCTCGCAGAGGTGTTCGGAGAGCACCTCGGCCACCCGCCCGCTGCGGGCCAGATGCTCATCCAGTTCATCGATGCGCTGTTGCCAGGCCTTGTCAGTGACGTCGTAGACGGACTGCAGGCGGTTGGATGCCGTCTCGTCCGGACCGAAGATCCGGAAATTGGACGGGTTTTGCCGAATCACCTCGCGGAGGTAGCCGCCCAGATTAAACATCGGGCTCACCCGTTCCGATCCTGGATGATCGATCTTCACCGCATGGTCCGCGTACCCGGGCAGGCGCAGATCCTGCAGCAGCCGTCCGCCGTTGGCGTAGGGGGTGGCGCTCATCCGCAGCTCCCCGGGCGGGGCCAGCGCGGCGATCTCCGCCACCAGCCTGCCCTCGGCGTCGAACAGTTCCGCCGGCCGGTAGGAGAGCATCCATTCCTGCAGTTGGGCCAGGTGCTCAGGGTTGTCATGGATTTCGGACAGCGGCACCTGGTGCGCCCGCCAGGTGCCCTCCACCGGAAGTCCGTCCACCATTCCGGGGCCGGTCCAGCCCTTGGGTGAGCGGAACACAATCATCGGCCAGCGCGGGGCATGCACCTCGTCGGTTTCCGCGGCGGGCACGTCCGCCGGCACCGCGGTGCGCTCCCCCGTGCGGTAGGGCGCCTGGATGGCGGTGATTTCGGCAAGGCAGGTTTCCAGCACGGCGGAGAAGTCCTCGTGCGCCTGCCCAACCGCCGCCGGGTCCTCCACGGTCACCACGTAGGGCCGGTATCCGTAGCCCTCCAGCAGTTTGAGCAGCTGTTCCTCGGGCATCCGGGACAGGATGGTGGGGTTGGCAATCTTGTAGCCGTTCAGGTGCAGGATGGGCAGTACCGCGCCGTCCACGGCCGGGTCCAGGAAACTGTTGGAATGCCAGCTGGCAGCCAGGGGGCCGGTTTCCGCTTCGCCGTCGCCAATGACGGTGGCCGCAATCAGATCCGGATTGTCGAAGACGGCACCGTAGGCATGGGCGAGGGAATAGCCCAGTTCGCCGCCTTCGTGGATGGATCCCGGGGTTTCCGGGGCGGCGTGGCTGGGCACCCCGCCGGGGTAGGAGAACTGCCGGAACAGGGTGCGCAGCCCGTCCTCATCGCGGCCAACGTGGCTGTAGATCTCCGAGTAGGTGCCCTCCAGCCACGCGTTGGCCACGTTGGCCGGTCCGCCGTGCCCGGGCCCGGTGATGAACAGGACCTTCCGCTGCTGTTCGCGGATCAGCCGGTTTAGGTGGGCATAGATGAAGTTCAGTCCCGGCGTGGTGCCCCAGTGGCCCAGCAGCCGCGCCTTGACGTCGGAGGCCTCCAACGGCCGGCGCAGCAGCGGATTGTCCCGCAGGTAGATCTGGCCCGCAGACAGATAGTTGGCCGCCCGCCACCACGCGTCCACGCCGGCGAGCTCGCCGTCGTGGTGCGGCTCGGTGCCGGGGATGCGTTCGTCGGCGGGAAGGTGTCCGGTTCCTGCGGTGCTGCTCTCGGTCATGTTCGGGGTCCTTTCACGGGATCCGGCGGACGCGCGGCTAGGCCGGCTCCACCACGACGTCGGAGGGTTTTTTATCCGGGCGCAGGCCGCGCCAAACGGGGTGGCGCAGTTTTCCGCTGCCGGTGCGCTCGGAGAACGTCACTTCCCCCACCAGTGCCGGACGTACCCATTGGGCATCCGAAGCGTCGGCTCCGGGCACATCGTCCAGCGGCGGGGTTTTGCGGGACATTTTCTTCAGCCTTGGACCGATCAGTGCCAGGTCCTTTTCACTCAGTCCTGAGCCGACCCGGCCGATGTATTTCAGGTCCACGCCGTCGGGAATGGCCACCAGCAGCGAGCCCACCTTGTTCTGCCGGTTGCCCTGGCCCGGCCGCCAGCCCACCACCACCACTTCCTGGCTGAACTGGTTCTTTAGCTTCAGCCAGTTTTTCGAGCGCCGGCCCGGGCTGTAGGTACTGGTGCGCCGTTTGGCCATCACTCCTTCCAGCCCGAGTTCCTTGCTGGCGGCGACGGCTTCATCCATGCCCATGTCCAGCGCCGGGGGCACCTGCAGGTGCCCGTCCGGGGTGGCTTCCACCGCGGATTCGAGGATTTCCCGGCGCTGTTCGTAGTCCAGCTCCTCCAGGGACTTGCCGTCCAGCCACAGCAGATCGAAGACCATCAGGTGCGCCGGCGTCCGCTGCGCCGCGGCGGCTATTTCCCGCGGCTTACTCAGATGCATCCGCGGCTGCAGCAACCCGAAGTCCGGACGGCCGGCCTTGTTAAGCGTCACTATTTCCGCATCCAGTACGGCCCGCTCCCCGTTCAGGTGCCCGCTGAGATCTGCCAGTTCCGGATAGGCGGCGGTCATATCCTTGCCGTTGCGGCTGATCAGACGGGTCCCTTCCGGGGTTACGGTCACGACGGCGCGCACGCCGTCCCATTTCATCTCGAAGGCCCATTCGTCATCGTTGTTGATTTCGGCGCGGCTGCCCGCCGTCGCCAGCATCGGTTCGATCACCGGGACGGAGTTATCCGTTCCTTCCTCCGGCACGGTCGGTGCAGGACCGGTATCAGCCTCCGCCGCCGCTGCGACGGCGGCCTGAGGCGTCGCGGGCCGGGGCCTCCCCGCCTCCGGCTTTACCTTCCCGCCGCCGTCGGACTCGTCATCCCTGCCTTTTTCACCGGGCTTTGGCTGATCCTTCATGAGGTGAATGAGCCAGTTGTTGTTTGCCTTATCACCGCCCGAGCCGGTGTGGATCAGGGCAAAACGCCGGTCCGCCGCACCCTGTCCCGCCAGGCCACCGTCGGGCTGGCCGTGCAGCACGGCAATGACTTCCTTGCCGTCCCGCCATTTTTCCCGCTCGTAGGTGCCGTGATCCCAGATTTTGACGTCTCCTCCGCCATATTCCCCCTTGGGAATATGTCCTTCGAAGGTTCCGTAGTCCAGCGGATGGTCCTCGGTCTGCACCGCCAGGTTGTTTTTGCCGGTGGTGGACGGCGGTCCTTTGGGCAGCGCCCAGGAAACCAGCACGCCGTCGTGTTCCAGCCGGAAATCCCAGTGCAGGCGGCGGGCGTGGTGCTCCTGGATAACGAAGCTGTTCCCCTCCGTGGGGGTGGACGGCTCTTCCGGGACCGGCTCCGGGGTTTTGGCCGCGTCACGCATGCTCCGGTATTTCCCCAGCCGGTCCGCGGACCGGCTGCCGCCCGCTTCCTCTTCAACCGCCTCTTCCAAGGCTTTCTCCGCAAAGGTTCCGTCCGCCATCCCGGCCAGCGGGTCCGGATCATCGAGGCGTTCCAGCACCTGCTCGTAATCCAGTTGAGCCAGGCCGGGATCCTCGAGCTCCGCCCAGGTCCGGGGCGCAGCCACGGTCGGCTGGAAGCGCCCGCGCAGCGAATAGGGGCAGATGGTGGTTTTGTTGCCGTTGTTCTGGCTCCAGTCCACCAGTACCTTGCCCCTGCGCAATGACTTCTTCATGTCACTGACCACCAGGTCCGGGTTATCCGCCTCCAGCGCCCGGGCCAGCTCGTGGGCCACCGCATTGACCTCATCCGAGGTCTGGCTGCCGTCCAGCGCTGCGTACAGGTGGATTCCCTTGGACCCGCTGGTGACCGGCCGGGCATCCAGGCCCATATCAGAGAGGATGGACCGGGCCAGCCGGGCTACTTCGGCGCACTCAGCCAGCCCGACGCCCTCTCCGGGATCCAGGTCCAGCACCATCCGGTCCGCAGCGCCGATTTTGCCCCGCGGGCCGAACTGCCACTGCGGCACGTGGATCTCCAGGGCCGCTGACTGGGCCAGCCAGGTGAGGGTGGCCAGGTCATTGACCACCGGGTAATAGTTGGTCGAGGTTTTGTGCTCAATGGGGAACCGTTTCACCCACGACGGCGCGGAGTCCTCGATGTTCTTCTGAAAGAACACCTGTCCCGGCTCCTCCGGTGTACCGACGCCGTGCACCCACCGTTTGCGGGTGGCCGCACGGTTGCGTGAATGCGGAAGCATGTAATCCGCCACGGCGGCGTAATAGGAAATGACGTCGGCTTTGGTGGTTCCCGTTTCGGGGTACAGCACCTTGTCGAGATTGGTCAGGCGGAGCCGGTGTCCCTCCACGCTGACGGTTTCCTGCGTTTTTCCTCCGCCTGTCGCCATGTCCCCTAGTCTTACCGGGATACGGGGCAAACGCCAGTATTTCATCAGGGGGCTGATAATCCATGATCCCGTTTCCGGCAGTTTCGCGCAGAGCGTTCCGCTTCCCTGACCAATGGCGACACCCCGTGTGTATGTTGGGAAAATGACAGAACGCCAGCATGTCCTGGTCACCGGCGCCACCGGCTACATCGGCGGACGCCTTGTTCCCCTGCTGCTCGAAGACGGGCATGATGTGCGCGTCCTCGCCCGCTCTCCGGAAAAGCTCTCCGACGTGCCCTGGGCCTCGGACGTGGAGGTGGTCAAGGGCGATCTTTCCGAGAAGGAATCCGCAGTGGAGGCCTTCTCCGGGATCGACACCCTCTATTTCCTGGTGCATTCCATGGCCTCCGGCAAGGGGTTCAGCGACCAGGAATCCGCCATCGCGCATATTGTGGCCGACGCCGCGGCCCAGGCCGGTGTGAAAAGGATTGTCTATCTCGGCGGACTGCATCCGGAAGAGGGCGAGCTGTCCCCGCATATGAAGTCCCGCACCGAGGTGGGGCGGATCCTGCTCGAAGGCGAGGTGCCCGCGGTGGTTTACCAGGCCGGCGTCGTCATCGGTTCCGGATCCGCTTCCTTTGAGATGATCCGGCACCTGACGGAAACACTGCCGGTGATGCCGGCACCGAGCTGGGTGCGCCGCCGCATCGAGCCGATTGCCGTCCGCGATGTGCTGCACTATCTGGTCCGTGCCGTGGATATCCCCGCCGAGGTCAACCGCACCTTCGACCTCGGTTCCCGGGAAGTGCTTACCTACGCCGAGCTGATGAACGGATATGCCGAGGAGGCCGGGCTGCCCCGGCGGCGGATCTATGCGCTGCCGCTCCCGGCGCCGCGGCTGGCCGGGCACTGGGTGGCCCTGGTGACGCCGATTCCACGCTCCATGTCCCTGCCGCTGGTGGAATCCCTGCAGCACGACGCCGTTGCCAAGGAACACGACATTGACCGGTATGTGCCGCTTCCGGAAGGCGGCCTCACGGATTATCACGACGCCGTCCGGCGAGCCCTGGGCAAGGAAAAGCGAGGCGAGGTGGAAACCACCTGGGCAAATGCCTCGGCGTCCTCGGACCTGGCATCGGACCCGTTGCCCAGCGACCCCGATTGGGCCGGTCAGACCGTGTATGTGGATTCCCGGCAGCGCCGCTCCGCCGTGGACCCGGCCGCCGTCTGGAAGGTTATTGAAGGCGTGGGCGGCCGCAACGGCTGGTACTCCCTGCCCATGGCCTGGGCCATCCGCGGGGTACTGGACAAAACAGTGGGCGGTGCCGGGCTGACCCGCGGCCGGCGCAATCCCACCACGCTGTTCACCGGCGATGTGGTCGACTGGTGGCGGGTGGAACTGCTGGAGCGCGGAACACTGCTGCGGCTGCGGGCCGAGATGCGGGTGCCGGGCAAAGCCTGGCTGGAAATGCGCGTGGAGCCGGACGGCCAGGGCGGCAGCCTGTACCGGCAGCGGGCCATTTACTTCCCCAAGGGACTGGCCGGACGCCTGTACTGGTGGCTGATTGCCCCGTTCCACGGCCTCATCTTTCCGTCCATGGCGAGGAACATTACCCGCCAGGCAGCCCGTATGACGGAGCCCGCGTAAACAAAGGCCTGCGGCCCGGGCCGCAGTTCGGTAACGCCGCACACCGCTGCCCGGGGATCGAATATCATCGGGTAGGACAGAGGGCGCCGGTACAGCTGGTACAGCCTGGATGACGCCGCCGGTTTTCGAAGAGGGATTTCGAAGGTGCTGACGGCTTGTACTTTGAGGGGACCGTCGCAGTGCAGGACAACGCAGGCCAGGACAAAAAGAGCCGTAAGTGGATCATCGCCGCCGTTGTTGCGGGTGTACTCGTGGTGGGCGGCGGCATAGGTGCGGCGTTCGCCACCGGGATGGTCGGGCCCTCAGCCGGCGATCAGCCCGCCACGGCCACGGCCTCGGCCACTCCGTCCGTTTCCGCGGCCCCGGTATCCATCACCACCACGCCCGCAGACGGAGCCGTGGAAGTGAACCCGGCGTCCATGCCCACCGTGACGGCAACCAACGCCACCATCAAGAAGGTCAGTCTGAAGCCCGAGACCGGCGGAGAAACCGTGGACGGTGTCCTCTCCGCTGATGCGGCCACCTGGACCGCCGATGAACCGCTGGTGTTCAACGCCAAATACGCCATGGACGTGGTGCTGATCGACCAGGCCGGCAAGGAAAGCACCCGGTCACAGACCTTCGAAACGGTGAAACCTGCCAATGAAGCCAACGCGTTTATGTACCCGCAGAACGCCTCAGTAGTAGGCGTTGGCCAGCCGATCGAAATCAATTTCAGCGAGCCGGTCACCAACAAGGACGCGGTGGAGCAGGCTATCAAGATCACCAGCACCTCCGGACAGACCGGAGCCTTCCACTGGATCACCGACAACAAGGTGCGGTACCGTCCGGAGGCCTTCTGGGCACCGAATAGTGCCATCACGGTGGATATGCAGCTTTTCGGGGTGGACTTTGGCAACGGAATGATCGGCAACTTCAACGAGACCCGGACGTTCAATACCCACAACACCCGTCTGGCCGTGGTTGATAATGCCACCAAGACCATGCAGGTTTTCATTGACGGGCAGCTGGTGCGGACGTTCCCCGTGACGCTCGGCGAACCCACCTGGCCTTCCCCTTCCGGATACCAGGTAGTGGTGAGCCAGCATGAGAAGCTGCCTTTCCGGGCCGAAAGCATCGGGTTGAAGCCCGGTGATCCGGATTACTACGAGCCCTTCGATGCTTCCTGGGCCAGCCGGCTGACCAACAGCGGCGTGTTTGTCCATCAGGCCCTCGACGGTGCAGTGGGCGCCCTGGGCCGGATCAATGTGTCCCATGGTTGCGTTGGTATGTCTGCTGAGGGCGCCAAGTACTTCTATGACACCTTCGAGCCGGGCGACGTGGTGCAGGTGCTGAACACCGAAGCCGGACCGGTTTCCGTGGATGACGGCTTCGGTGACTGGAACGTCCCGTGGGACCAGTACGCCGGACAGCCTTAGGACTGCACCCGCAGTCCCAGCTGGGCAGCCAATAAGGGGGCAAGGAGCAGCAACTGTTCCTCGTCGATGGTGAAGCCCTTGAGCGCGGGAAGGCCGGTAATGCTGCGGAATTCAGTTCCGCGCAGGTCAGCGTCCACCGCCGAGCCGCCTGCGCCCAGCAGCAGGGAATCGATCCGGCAGTCGCGGAAGGCGACCCGGTTCAGCCGTGCCCCGTCCAGGTCCAGTTCACCGATGATGGTGTTGGTGAAAAGCACGTTGTTAAGCGTGCATCCGCGCAGATTCAGGAAGTCGATTTTGCCGCCGTCCACCCGGACGGAGTTCCAGGTCCCGCCATACAGCTCGGCAGATCCAAGCCGGGGATTGGTGATTTCCACATCACGGAAGGTGGTCCGGGAGGCATGGAATACCGGAGCGTAAAGGTTTTCCAGCCGGGATTCCAGGAAACGGGCAGCCGCGAGGTCCGCACCATCCAGTGAAACCCCGGTGAGGCTGCATTCGGAAAAAACCGCACCGCGCAGTTCCAGGCCGGCAAATGATTCATCGGCATATGCCACGGCCTCCTGATGGCCGCCCACAGGAACACCGGTGCCGCTGGCCAGTTCAGGCAGGCGTACCGGATCCAGCACCGGCGCTTTGGTTCCGGCTCCTGGGGATCTGCGCGCCATGCCTAGGCCGTGCGCCGGCCGAAGAGGAAATAGGCAATGGGACCGGCAAAGTTGATGCCGCAGGCCAGCATCCACAGTGTGCGGCTGCCGCGGATCAGGGTGGCGGGCCGCCGCCGGATATCCCGGAGGGCAGCGCCGGCAAGCAGGAACTGCAGGCCTGTCAGGACTCCGAGTCCCCTCTTTTGTCCCGTGCTCAGGTCCTTGAACTTCTTTTTGGCCATTGCTGCGTCCTCTTTCGGGTCCTTCGCCGGACGGCTTCCTGCCACCGGTTCTCCCCCGATTATCCCCTGTTTTCACAGCCGGAGGGCGGCGCGGGTCCGGGCTGGAGAACCTTAGCCCAGTGCCGAGTGCTCGCCCAGCCGGTGGAAGGTGCGGTTGTGGTAAACCAGCGGGTCCTGTCCCGTGCTGCCCGGGAGAATCGACAGGACGGATGCGGCAATCAGAATGGATCCGCCCACGGGCACCCGGCCGTCGATCCGGCAGAGCAGCGCCACGGGCGCGTCTTCGAGCAGGGGTTCTCCGCCGGGAAGCGTCCGGATCCTCGCGGAACCGAACCGGTCAGCGCCCTGCCGGGCGAAGATCCCGGCCAGCTCGGCATTGTCCGCACCCAGCAGGTGCACTACTACGGTTCCGGCGCCGGCGATGGCACCTGCCGTTCCGTGCATGGAGGCCAGGGAGAAGGAAAGAATGGGCGGTTCAGCCGATACCGAGGAGACCGAGGACGCCGTCAGGCCCACCGGTCCACTGCTGCCGTTGGCCGTGATGATTGCCACCCCCGCAGGATGTGCCCGGAAGGCGTCCTTGAATGCTTCCGTTACATCCCGCTCGCACAGAGCAGTATTGTGCGCCATTAATGAGTCCTTCCGCAGACCAGCCCGTTGAGGGTATGTTCCAACGGTAAAACCTCAACCATTGTTGAGGTCAAATCCGCGATTAGACGTCAAAGGCACGTGCACCGGTGCCGGAATCCGCCGAGGCGTCATCGGGATTCACAAACCGGCATTCGGCCAGTGACAGGCAGCCGCACCCGATACAGCCGCCCAGACGGTCACGCAGCGCCTGCAGGTGCCGGATACGGGAATCCAGTTCCTGCCGCCATGCTGCGGAGAGGCGCTGCCAGTCGGCCTGGTCCGGCACTCCGTCCGGCGGCAGTTCGTCAAAGGCGCGGCTGATGACGGCCAGCGGGATGCCTGCCTGTTGCGCTGCGCGGATCACAGCGACCCGCCGCAGCACGGAGCGGTCAAACCGGCGCTGGTTTCCCTGGGTCCGGCGGCTGGAAAGCAGGCCCTGACGCTCATAGAAATGCAGCGCGGAGACGCTGACACCGCTGCGCTGCGCTACCTGCCCCACTGACAGCTCCGAGCGCCCGGCCGTCAGCTCATCAGTCGCCGCCTCGCCGTGGTCGCCGTGATCCCTCTGCTCAGGCGACGTTCCCTGAGGCTCCGGGCCGCCGGACGGTGTCCCTGCTGCTCTGGTATCCACACCTGCCCCTTCCCTCGCTGCACCCCATTATCCCGCGGGCGCATTCCGCGGGCGCCCCGGCCCCCGGACGCCCGGGCGTAAACCGCCGTCGTCGTAGGTACTGGCGGTCAGCGTGCGGGCGTGTGAAAGTGTCCGTAGTGATTTTCCCCGGCCGCGCCGGAGCGCAGAGGAGGCCCCGATGGAAGGTGTACCGCTCGGCCCGCAGGAGAAACCCGGAACACTGCTCTTCCTGCCGGGTACCGGCCGGCCCAACCCGGCGCTCTCAGACCAGGTCCGGGAACAGGTGAACACAGTTCCCGGGCTCTCCGGCTGGTCGGTCCAAACCATTGAGTGGGCCGCTGCCGCGGCCGAGAACGTGAGCGGTGTTCCCGCCCTGCCGGAACGGTACTCGGCGGAGGACCCGCCTGCCCTTTCGGACGCATCTTTGGCCCTGGCCCTGTTCGGGGCCGATGTCAGCACCGCGGACCCGGTTCGCCAGGCCTCCGTGGCCGGGGCCGTCCCGTCCGTGCCGGAGGCCGCGCGGCTGGGCGAGACGCTGCAGGATCTGGTCCTGGGTGTGGTGACAGACGCCGCCGTCCGGCATCGGATCCGCCTGACCGACGCAGCCGGAGACTTCTTCAGCAAGGTCGCCTATTACCTGCGGCAGGGAGAGGGCGCCCGCACCGTCCTGGCGGATGCCCTGGGCAGTACCGACCAGGATGCCCCGGTGGTCCTGTTCGCGCACAGTCTGGGGTCCGTGGCGGCCGTTGACCTGCTGAGTTCGCCGGACTTCACCGGCAGCCGGGTGGACCTGCTGGTCACGCTCGGTTCACCTGCCCCATGGTTCTACCAGCTTGATGCCCTCGCATACCTTGGGCCGGGACGCGGGGGCAACGCTCCCGCAGCACCCTGGCTGAACTTCTGGGACGAGCGTGACCTGTTCGCTTTCTGCGCCGAACGTGTTTTCGCCGGGCGGATGGGCAGGATCACCGACAGCGAGGTGCAGTCGGGTAAGCCGTTTCCCGAGTCGCACCAGGCATATTTTTCCGACCCGAGGGTTTACCGGCTCCTCTGGGAACACCTGCAGGAGACGGAATCAGGGAAACCGGGCTCTGGCAACGGCACCGGAGTTTAGTGTTCACTGGTCTACATGAGAGCGATCTGGAAAGGCGCTATTGCCTTTGGGCTGGTTAACGTACCGGTCAAGGTTTATTCCGCCACCGAGGACCACGACGTCAGCCTTCACCAGGTGCACGGCAAGGACGGCGGGCGCATCCGCTATCAGCGCCGGTGCGAGATCTGCGGCGAAGTCGTTGAGTACAAGGACATAGCCAAGGCGTACGACGACGGCGAGCAGACGGTGGTCCTCACGGATGAGGACCTGGCTTCCCTGCCGGTTGAACGAAGCCGGGAGATCGACGTCGTGGAATTCGTTCCCAGCGACCAGGTGGACCCGATCCTGTTCGACCGTACGTATTATCTGGAACCTGATTCGAAATCCACCAAGTCCTATGTGCTGCTGCGCCGGACCCTGGAGGACACCGACCGCACCGCCATTGTGCAGTTCTCGCTGCGGCAGAAGAGCCGGCTGGGCGCCCTGCGCGTGCGCGGGGACGTCCTGACCCTGCAGACCCTGCTCTGGGAGGACGAAGTGCGGGAAGCGTCCTTCCCGTCGCTGGATGAAAAAGTACGGATTTCCGCCAAGGAACTGGAGATGTCCTCGGCACTCGTGGATTCCTTCAGCTCGGACTTTGATCCCTCTGAGTTCACTGACGACTATCAGGAACAGCTCAAGACGCTCATCGACGCCAAGCTCGAACAGGGCGAATCCCTGGATACCGAAGAGACATTCGGCGCGGAATCCGAAGACGAGGGCGGGAAGGTCCTGGACCTGATGGAAGCACTGCGGCGCAGTGTGGAGAAAAACCGGGACAAAAAGAGCGGTGCGGACTCAAAGTCGGCCGGTTCCAAGGGCGGGAGCACCAAAAAGGCTCCGGCCAAGTCCAAAACAGCCAGTTCCAAGAGCACCGCCAAAACCAGGAAAGGCGCCTGAGTCCTATGGCATCACGCAACTTCTTCACGGATCAGTTCGGCAGGCAGACGGTTATCGAGGTGCCCAATGCACCCATCATCGGCTGGGGTGTCTTCGGCCTCGCCTCCATGATGGCGTTGACGCCGCGGCGTGCGGACCAGCTGAAGACGCTCAGCAAGGCCTGCCTGCTGCTGTGGGCCCTGGGCGAAACCTTCCGCGGTGAAAGCGGATTCCGGCGCAGCATCGGCGCAGCAACACTGCTGAGCCAAATCACGGCCAGGCCGGAGAACGGAGAGAAGTCAGCTCAGGGGAAGGCGGCGGGGGCCTAGCCCGGCCGGCTACTGGCGGTAGCCTTCGACTTCGCTGATCGGCCGGGGCTGTGCCTCATCAGGATTCTGCCCGGCATCCAGCTTGGCCCGGCGCTGCCTCAGCAGATCCCAGCACTGGTCCAGCTGTTCCTCAACCCGGCGCAGCTCTTCCGCATGTTTTTCCGGTGCAGCTGCCGGGTCCGTATCCCGCAGGGATTGCTCCTGCGTAACGAGTTCCTGGATCCGGTGCTGAATGTCCTGTGCGTCCATGCCCCCAACGTTAACCGTGCCGGGCCGGGGTTACCAGCACCCGGCCCGGCGGAAGGTCATCCCTGCGAGCTGCAGCTGCGCAGAAAGTCCTTGAGTTCGGCCGAGTCCTGCACCGGCTGGCGGTATTCATCCGAGAGCATTCTGAGAATGGTCTCCTCGTACTCGCTGTCGGTGGAGGCCAGCGCCTCGCGCGCAAACCGGACGCGGAAGTTGTTCGCGAACGCGTCTGCGGCTGTCTGGGCAACACAGTTGTGCGTCGCAACGCCGGCCAGGATCAGGGTTTCAACGTTCCAGTTCCTCAGCCGCAGCAGTACATCGGTACCGATGAATGCGCTGTCCCTGGTCTTCACCAGCCGGGGCAGGTCATTCCACTCCAGGCCGGGAACGAAGTCCGCCTGCTTACTGCCGCTGAAGATGAATCCCTGATCGTCGTCGAGCATGCTGAGCGTCCAGGTGGACTTGTCCCGTTCATGTTCGGTGCACACCATCAGCACCGGAACTCCGGCGGCTTTGGCCTCGCGGATCAGCTCGTTGGTCTTCTCCACCAGGCGTTCCTGATGCTGTTGCAGAGCGGGGCTTTCGAAATAGGCGTTCTGCATGTCAATGACCATCAGTGCGGCTGACACAACCGGGTTCCTTCCTTCACGGACTGTCCGGGCTGGACAGAGTTAGGGAACCCAGTGTGCCAGCAGTGAGGCACCGGCGGTCAAATACAAGGTGCAGCCGGCTCTAGTTCGGGATGGAGCCCTCCCCGGGGTTTCCGCTGCTGCGCGAGGGTCCCCCGCCAGCCGAGGGACGCCGTTCGGTGTCCCGTCCAAGAATGAGCCCGAGCAGGATCATTACGACGGCCAGAACCACGTGGAGCCAGTTATCGGCCGTGTTGAACGGGACGAAGTTCGCACTTGAATCCAGCGGAATCAGCAGGCCGTAAATGAAGAGGACGGCGTACAGGATGCCCGCACCCACCAGGTAAAGGCGGGCGGAGGAATTGGTCCTGGCCATGGCCAGGCCGGCAAAGCCCAGCAGCATGTGGACCACGTTGTGCAGCACTGAGACCTGGAAGACGCCCAGCAGAACCGCTTCGGATTCATAGCCGGAGAAATATAGTGCGTTGTAATTCGCTGTGATCCCGGGGATGAACCCCAGGACGCCAATGAGCAGGAAAACAATTCCGAAAACCATTGCGGCTATCTGGGCGCTGGTCCGACGGGCGGAAAGGCCGCCTGAAGAACTGTAACTGGGGTAGGCCATGATGACTCCTCTGCTCCGCGGAACCGGAGGCCGGGCCGGGAGGATTAGGTGATCAGGGACTTTAAACTCTTGCACAATTGGGGCAAGGTGGGAAGCATACTGACTTTCCAAGGACCCTGAGGGGGAACGAATGAGTTTTAGCCCGATACCGGCCGCAGGTGCCGGTTCCGGTTCCGGCCGGAGCAGGTTCATCAGCGACAGGATCTTTGTCCGTTCCGGCGCCCGTATCGCCGCATCCATCCGGCGGGAAGGCTGACGTGTTATCTCTTTGGCTCAGCAGTGCACCCCATATCCCCAGCGACTCCTTCGAACCCGGCGCATCCTATGACTCAGTGGTCGTGGGTGCCGGCCTGACCGGACTCACCACCGCTGCGCTGCTGGCCCGCAGCGGACAACGGGTGGCCGTGCTGGAAGCACGGTCCGTGGGGGCCGTCACCACGGGCAATACCACCGCCAAGCTTTCACTGCTGCAGGGGACGCAGCTTTCCAGCATTACCTCCCACCACAATGCCGGGATTGCGCGGCAGTACGTCGAGGCCAACCGGCAGGGCCAAAGCTGGCTGCTTCGCTTCTGCGACGAAAACGGGATCAGCTACGAGGTCCGCGACGCCTACAGCTATGCCACCACCGCCCAGGGACTCAGGAGCCTGCGCAAGGAGCAGGAGGCGGCCACCGCTGCCGGGCTGGACGTCGAATTCAGCACGGAAACAGAACTGCCGTTCCCCGTCACGGGCGCCCTGAGACTGCGTGATCAGGCACAGCTCCACCCCCTGACGGTGCTGGCCGGACTGGCGAAGGACTTCCGGGACCACGGCGGCATCCTGGCCGAAGGAGTGCGCGTGACCGGAGCCCGCCACGAGGACGGCTTGGGCATCAAGGTCCTGACCGGTGACGGGGAGGTATCCGCACGAAACCTGGTACTGGCCACCGGCATCCCCATCCTGGACCGCGGCGGGTACTTTTCGGTACTGAAGCCTGAAAGGTCCTATGCTGCGGCCCTGCCCGTGACCGGTGACGTGCCGCAGGGCATGTACCTGTCCGTGGATTCACCGACCCGGTCCCTGCGCACCGCCGAGGCGGAGGGCATTTCATACCTGCTGGCCGGCGGCAACGGGCACACCGTGGGACGGAAAAAACACACGCAGGAACTGGTGGATGACCTGGTCGGCTGGACCGTGGACAACTTTGAGGTGGGCACTGCCGCCAGTTTTGCCTGGTCCGCCCAGGATTATGCACCGGCCGGCAGCCTTCCCTATGTGGGGCAGCTGCCCCTGATGGGAACCAACATCTACGCTGCCACCGGCTACAACAAGTGGGGCATGACCAACGGTGTCGCCGCCGCCCTGGCGCTGAGCGCCGAAATCCTCGGCGGCGAGAACCCCTGGGCCCGCGAACTGTACAAGCCTCGGGTGGCTCCCCTCGATGCTGCCTCGACGCTGCGGGATAACGCGGAGGTGGGCCTGGAGATGCTCACCGGCTGGGCGTCAGGCCTGGCCCGGAGCACTGAGGAAGCCCCGCCGGAAGGGCAGGGCGTGGTATCCAGGGAAAACGGCAAACCGGTGGGCACGTGCACGGTCAACGGCACCACCAGCCGGGTATCTGCCATCTGCCCGCACCTGAAGGGTGTCCTGAACTGGAACGATGCCGAGCAGTCCTGGGACTGTCCGCTCCACGGCTCGCGCTTCTCCGCCACCGGCTCGCTGCTGGAAGGGCCGGCCGTCAAGGACCTTGACCGGGCCTAGGCTGCGCCCGGTCCGCAGTCGGCGCTGCGCCGGTTAAAACGGAACTGCGGATGCCCGAAGGCATCCGCAGTTCCGTTTGCGCAGGTACTTTTGCGGCAGTCCGCGCTACAGGCGGTCCAGGCTACAAACCGGCCCGCGGTCCGCCGGATTCCGGATCATCCATTGCCGGGTCCGCTGCCGGGGCTGCTGCCAGCCCTGCGGTGTTTGTGGACGTGGGTGTGCTGCCGCCCGCGCCGGTGGCGGCGTTGCCCGGCGCGTCGACATCCCCGCGCCAGGAACCGGTCTCGGAGCCGCGGCTTTCCATAAACTCCTTGAACCGCTTCAGGTCCGCCTTCACCTGGCGGTCATCAGCACCTACAACGGAACCGATTTTCTCCACGAAGGTCTCCGGGGCCCAGTCCAGCTGCACCGTCACCCGAGTGTCCGTTTCGGACAGCCGGTGGAAGGTCACGACGCCGGCGTGGGTGGTGCCATCGGTGCTCTTCCAGGCCACCCGCTCATCCGGATGCTGCTCAGTGATTTCGGTGTCGAACTCCCGCTCGACTCCACCGACCTTCGTCACCCAGTGGTTGGTGGTATCCGTGAGCTGGGCAATCGAGACGACGCCGCTCATAAAATGCGGAAATGATTCGAACTGCGTCCACTGGTTATAGGCCGTTGTCACCGGAACTGCTACATCAATTGACTCTTCTACGGTGGTCATACTGTCCCTCCGATAGTGCGAATCCTGCATCTGGACGGGCCGTTTACCACCGGCCCTGATGTCCTCACCGTACACAGGAGGACAACCCGGATCAACCGGAAGTAAGGTTGCTTACAGTGATACCCGCCGGAACCGTTTCTGTGTGGTCCGGACATCGGACCGGGGATACGCTGAAGGAGGAAAGCCGCCCGTCGGCGGGTGAAGGGAACGCCTGACACCCTGCTTTCGGACGGTTTATCGGGTTCTCATTTTTCGTCAACCTTGGAGGAAAACATGAAGGCATCAGAAGAACTGGCCACCAACCTGCAGGCTGTGCTTGTGGACATGATTGAACTGCATCTGCAGGGCAAGCAGGCGCACTGGAACGTGGTGGGCAAGAATTTCCGCGACCTGCACCTGCAGCTTGACGAGATTATTGACGATGCACGGCTTTTCGCTGATGAACTGGCCGAGCGGATGCGTGCGCTGCGGGCTGTTCCTGACGGCCGCAGCGTGGCCGTTGCCGAAGGCACCAGCCTTCCGCCCTTCCCTGCCGGACTGGTGGACACCCGCGACACCGTCACCCATGTGGTGGCCATGCTGGAAGGCGTAGTCGGGACCATGCGCAAGGTCCATGACCAGGTGGATGAGGAAGATCCCACCACCGCTGACATCCTGCACGGCTTTATTGCCAAGCTTGAGCAGTACGCGTGGATGGTGGATGCAGAAAACATTTCCGCCACCGCGGACGTGGTCAACCCCGAAGACAGCAATCAGGAAGCCACCCGCTAGCAGCAGCTTCCGTTCACGGCCGGCGTCCGCTTTCCGAAGCACGCCGGCCGTGCGGCGCTCAGTTGGTGACGGCCCGACGGACTTCTTCCAGCAGGGCGCTCATATGCGCCAGTGCGGCACCGCTGTCCCCGGCAGCCACTGCGGCTGCCACCAGCTCGTGTCCCTCCAGGGCTTCCTTCCGGGGACATGTTGGCATCAGCCCCTGCCTGGTGCGACCGGTCAGCACCGCCGCCACCACATCCTGCAGTGAGGCGAACATATCGTTTCCGCAGACCCGAAGCAGCAGGGTGTGGAATTCTATATCCGTCTGCAGGAATGCTTCCAGCTCCCCTGCTTCACCCTGTCTCCGCATCCGACCGGCCAGCTCTACGATGCGGGCCCGCTCAGCTGTGCCCGCATGGCGCGCCGCACCCGCCGCGGCCACGGGCTCCACGCCCACCCTCAATTCGGTCAGCGTACGGAACTGCGTGTTTCTGCCCGGACCGGCAAGGCGCCACCGGATGATGCGCGGGTCGAAAACATTCCACCGCTCCGGTTCCTGCACCACAATTCCTATACGCCGTTTGGAATATACGAGGTTCATCGATTCGAGGGTCCGCATGCAGTCCCGCACCACGGTGCGGGAAACACCGAATTCCTGCTGCAGTCCATCCAAGGTCAGCCGGTCCCCCGGCCGAAGCAGGCCGGAGGCAATGTCCTGTCCCAGCGTCTCGGTAATCCGTTCATTCAGGACAGCGGCGGGCGGACCGATATCCGCGGCATCGACCTCGACCATGTCCCTCTTTTCCCGTACTTATGGCGCGCAATTCATGATGCCTTTGGTGATACCTTTGTGTCTAATTATTTTTCGGCCATTACGCCGGACCTGTGACAACGGCGTCCTCCAAGGAGATGGAAATGTCCTCCATTGATCAGCATCTCGTCATTATGGGTGTTTCCGGTTCCGGCAAAACCACCATTGCCAATATGCTCTCCAAACGGCTGGGCTGGATTGCCGCGGAAGCTGACGAGTTTCACCCCGCCGTCAACATTGCAAAAATGTCCTCGGGCACGCCCCTGGATGATGATGACCGCTGGCCGTGGCTCTACGCGATCCGTGACTGGATGGGCACCCAGGCCGGTAACGGACGCTGCACCATTGTCACCTGTTCGGCGCTCAAGCGCAGTTACCGCAACATCTTGGCGCAGGCCCCGGGCCGGGTCACCTTCGTCCACCTCGACGGCTCCGGTGATCTGCTGGCAGAGCGGATGAAAACCCGCAGCGGTCACTTCATGCCGCCCTCCCTCCTGCCCTCGCAGTTAAGCACCCTGGAACCCCTTTCATCGGATGAAGACGGTCTTCGCCTGGATATCAGCTCCGCCCCCGGGGAAATTGTGAACGCCGTGCTGCAGCACCTGGGATTCCAGCCCGCCTGAAGGCTACCCGCCCTGCCCCTCACCGTTGGACGGACTGTGCCGCTTTCCATGGAAAAATGGATAGCTGCTTAAAAGATATTCGGCGCCGGCACCGCCCTTTGGAAGGAATTCTCACACCATGATGGGTGGTCACCACGCCGCTAGCGGCGCCGCGGCCTGGGTTGCCGTAGCCTCCACCGCACCGCACGCCCTGGGCTGGTACCCGGTCACACCGCTGGGCGTTGTGACCGGTGCCCTGCTGACTGCCGGAGCAGCGCTGCTGCCGGATCTGGACCATCACAGCGGCACCATCGCCCATTCCCTTCCGCCGGTGACCAGGATCCTGGCGCGCATCACGGAGACGGTCAGCGGCGGGCACCGCCGGGGCACACATTCTCTCCTCGGACTGGCCGTCTTCGTGGTGCTGGCCACTGCCCTGGGAACCTTCACTGCCGAGGTACCCGTCTTCGGTTCCGTCGCCGTGGGTGCCGGAATTCTGTCAGTACTCCTGATGGGATTCGCTTTCAAGGCCCTGAAGATTGCCGGCGGGCCGGGTCGAAGCTGGTTCCTGGCCCTGGTGTTTTCGGCGTTTATCGCCATTTACGCACCCGAGAACAATGATTGGCTGCCCGTGGCGGTGGGCCTCGGCGTCGGCGTCCATATCCTGGGGGACCTCCTGACACATCAGGGCGTGATGGTGTTGTGGCCCATCCACATCAAGCGTCCGCGGTCCCTGGCACGCTTCCCCGTGGTCAACAAGCTCTGGCGCAGCAGCGGCTGCTTTTCGATTCCGCTGATCGGTGCGGCCGGCTCCTGGCGGGAATGGGCACTGATGGTGCCGGTCACCGTGTATGCCATTTTCGGCGTAACTGTCGCAGCGCTCACCGCGCTCACAGGGTGGTCCCCCTACGCCTAGGCGCCGGTTTCCGGCAGGACCGGGCCGTTCAGTCCTGGTGCAGCTGGATATAGTTGCCGCAGCCGTCGTCGAAAACAGCCTGGGATCCCATCGCATCGATGGTGGGCTCGCCCAGGAATTCGACCCCCAGCGCCTTCAACCGGTCATATTCCGCCCGTACATCGGGAACGCCGAGCACAAGGACCGGGAGTTGCTGGGCATAAAGCCCGGACCGGTATGCCTCGGCCACGGGGTTGTCGCTGGGTTCAAGCAGGAGACCCGGTCCGCCGGGCTCCTCCGCCGAGCACACAATGAACAGGTTGTACTCCGGCATGGCCATCAGCGGTTCCAGGCCCAGCGTCCCGGTATAGAACTCATAGGCCCGCTCCGGGTCCAGCACATGGATACTGCTCATCTTGATACGCATCGCGAAAGACTACCCCTGAAACCCGGAGCCGTCAGCACAGCGGGAATCGCCGCCGCAACTCACCGGCTGCGGCGGGGCTTGCCGTTCCTGCCGCTGCCCTTGCCGGCTGCCTTGCCGGACCCCTTCGCTTTGCCCGCGCCGCCGGACCGGGCCGCCGGCTTTGCCTCGCTGCGGGACTGGCGGGCCTTGGTCCGCTGCCGGGCGGTGGACTTCTGCTCCGCGAGGACCGAGGGCTGGCGGGAGCTGTTGGCGGTGCGGCCGCGGACCACTCCAATGAACTCTTCGACGTCGGCGCCGTCCCGGTCCTGAAGCCAGGCGATACCGATTCGGGTTGCCGGCACGCCGCTGACCGGCCGGGCCACTACATCCTTGCGTGAATACAGCCTGGCCACGGACATGGGCAGCAGAACCACGCCGGCGCCGGATCCCGCTACTTCCAGTGCGACGGCGGCGCCGCCCATTTCATCCGCGTCCAGGAGGGCTTCGCCGTCCAGGTCCGCGAGGTCAATCTCATCAAACGCCGCGATCGGGTGATCCTTCGACGCCGCAGCCACCGGCTGCTCCTCATATAGGGGAATCAGGTTCATTCCGTCCGGACGGACGAACCCCTCCGGGGCGAGCCGGACAAATGCCAGATCAGCACGCCCGGACGCCAGTTCCTCGAGAGCGGCTCCCTCCTCGCATTGGAAGGTCCGCAGTTCGGTCTCGTGGCGTTCACGCCAGCGGGTAATCCATTTGCCCGGCGTGACACCCGGAACGTAGGCCACGGTCAGCGGCCGCGGGGCCGGCCCGTCATGGGGAGCTGAAGTGTCTGTGGGCATCAGAACACCTTAGCCCACCGGCCCTGCCTCCGGCGGCGGATACCCTTGGAATATGACCTCCGAGAAATCCTCCCAATCCATGAAACCTGCCACGGCAGCCAAGAAACTGGGCATCTACCTGCCCGCAGCGCCGCAGGACTTCCAGGACGGGCCTATTTCACGGGCCCGGTTTGATGAACTGCAGTCCAATCCGCCCGAATGGCTCACTGAACTCCGCCGTACCGGCCCGCACCCGCGCCCGGTGGTTGCCCAGAAGCTGAACATCTCCATCGGCGGCCTGACCCGCTCCGGGATTACCGAGCCGCTGACCACCGAGGAAATCAAGGCACTGCTGGCTGAGCCCCCGGCCTGGCTGGTGGAGGAGCGCGCGAGTTTCGCCGCCGTCCGCGCCGAGGCACAGCGGGTCAAGGAAGCCCAGGCAAAGAAAGCCCCCCGCACTGCCCAGGCCGACGAAGCCTAGTCGTCCGCCGGCTCCGCAGGACTCCTGCGGCCGCCGTCCCGGCCCGTTTCGCGCCCCGGATCGAGGAGGGCCCGCCTGAACCGCGGGCCCTCCGGGGTGATCCCGCCGGGGTCCAATGTCTATTGCCGGGCTGTGGCCGGATCCTGTGCCTGCGGTCGGGATGCGCGTCTGCGGCCGGCTGCGGCCGGTCGTGTCAGGACATAAAAAATGACCCCGGCCGCTAAGCCGGGGTCATTCTTTAGTACTTGTGCGCGAGGGGGGATTTGAACCCCCACGCCCTTTCGGACACTGGCACCTGAAGCCAGCGCGTCTGCCGTTCCGCCACTCGCGCATAAATGGTTTCCCAAGGCAACGGTGTGCGGACAATCTCAGATGATCTAAGACATCCCCGTCGCGTTTCCTCGGGAACAGCAGAATCAAGCATACCGGCAATTTGCCGAAACACCTAAACGGCCTGGTGAAGCCGCCAAAAACCCCGTCGTTCCGGGAAAAGAGCACGTTCGGTCTGCCGGTGAAGGCGGGGGAACACATTGGCGGTGCGGGGTACGAAAACCACCCCCGGGGCTTGACGGGCCGCCGCTGCCGGGGCTGCGGTAAGACATTTTTCAGCGTGCGCCAGTAGTATCGAAGTGGACGTATGTACCTGTGAACCACCGGAACCGGTCCCAAGCCCAGTCCCGGTGCACCATTCCGCCCGCACCGATGTGCAGGAGGGCAGGCGATGCAGCCATAGGAATTCACTGGACAGGACGCGGGAGGAGACGGACATGGGCTTGCTCGACAATGTCGAACGCGGCATCGAAAAGATGGTCCGCGGTGCTTTCGCGTCCGGTTCATCCGGCCGCGTTGAACCTCTGGAACTCGCCATTGCCCTCCGCCGGGAACTGGATGAGCGTTCAATGGTCCTCGGCCAGGGACGAACCCTCGCACCCAATGTCTTTACGGTGCGCCTCTCCACGTCGGACTTCGCCCAGGCCCAGCAGTGGGGCGCTCCGCTGGCGGAGGAACTCTGCGACGTGGTGATCAAGCACGCGCGCAGCCAGTCCTACACCCTGCAGGGCGCAGTCCGGGTTTCCTTTACCCGCGACGCTTCCCTGAAGGCAGGCGTGCTGGAGGTGGACTCCTCCACCGAGAAGTCACCCGCTCCCCGGTCCACGCCGCGTATGCCCTCTCCGCCGGCACCCCGGCAGGGACCTTCGGCCCGTATGCAGCCCGTTCTGGACATTGACGGTCAGCGGTATTCACTCAACGCACCGTCAGTCGTACTGGGGAGGTCCTCCGAGGCGGATATCCTCGTCGACGACACGGGTGTCTCCCGCAGGCACCTGGAAATACGTACGGAGAACGGAACAAGCCGTGCCGTTGACCTGGGTTCCACCAACGGCAGCTTCGTCAACGGCCAGAAAGTTCAGGGTGAAGCAGTGCTAACCGATGGATCCACTATTGCCATGGGACGCACCAGGATTGTGTTCCGGTTACTCCCCGTCCGGACCGGAGGACGTTAGTGCTCAGCGTTCTAAGCGAAACACTCCTGCGATACGGTTTCCTGGTCCTCCTGTGGATCATGGTGGTCAGTGTGGTCGGAGCCATCCGCCGCGATCTCGCCGTCGGAACCCGCAACCGGACCGGCACCCCTACTGCGCGCCAGATCCGGAAAAATCCGGAGCTGGAAAAGCGCGCACCGGCGCCCGCCAAGGTCACCCCGAAGGAACTCGTGGTCACCGAAGGGCCGCTGCGCGGAACCACTCTGGATCTGGCCGCCAGCCCCATCCTGCTGGGCCGCGCCCAGGAAGCCACCCTGGTCCTGGAAGACGACTATGCCTCCGGGCGCCACGCACGTCTCTTTCCGCAGGGCAGCCGGTGGTTCATCGAAGACCTCGGCTCCACCAACGGAACCTACCTTGGCGGAAGCCAGCTCACCCGGGCGTTGCCCGTCGAACCCGGTGTACCCATCCGCATCGGTAAGACGGTCATCGAATTGAGGCCCTGACCGTGGCTTTGGTCCTCCGCTACGCAGCACGCTCTGACGTTGGAATGGTTCGTTTCAAAAACGACGATTCCGCCTACGTTGGACGCTACCTCGCCGTCGTTGCAGACGGCATGGGCGGCCACGCCGGTGGCAACGTTGCCTCCGCTTCCACCGTGCTCGACCTCGTCCATCTGGACAGCCAGGTCCATGACGATGAGCCCCTGACCGTCCTGGCGGACGAGATCCAGGCAGCCAACTCCCTGCTGTCCGAACTTGTCACCACCAGCCCGCAGCTCTCCGGCATGGGCACCACGGTCACTGCCCTGCTGCTCCATGACCGGCGCCTCGCACTGGCCCATATCGGTGATTCGCGTGCCTACCGGCTGAAGAATGACCGATTCGAACAGATCAGCATTGACCACACCTTTGTGCAGCGGCTGATTGATGAAGGCCGCCTCCGGCCTGAAGAAGCCGAGGTCCACCCGCACAAAAACGTACTGATGCGCGTCCTGGGCGACGTTGACGCCAGCCCGGAACTGGATCTGGCCACTTTCGAAGTGGAACCGGGGGAACGCTGGCTGCTGTGCTCCGACGGCCTCACCGCCGTGCTGCGGGATTCAGACATTGAAGGCATTCTCCGGGGTACCCCCGACCTGCAGGAGTGCGTTGACACCCTTGTGGAACTGACGCTTGCCGGCGGGTCGCCGGATAACGTCACCGTGGCGGTCATCCAGATCGACGAGGATGCCGACGTCGACACCGAGCCGTCCGCAGCCGGGGAACCACCGCGCACCACCTCCGTAGCCGCCCTGCCCCGGACAGCCGCCGCGGCATCGGCCACCGCTCCGGATGCCTCCACCGCGGGTTCCGCTGACGGGGAAAGTACCGACACCGACCCGGATGCGGATGAGCGGGAACGCGCGGCACTGATCCGGCAGGATCTGTCCTCCCGTCCCCACGTCCTGGTGGGAGCCGCCTCCCTGGCCACCGAAACCGGCCAGATTCCGATTGTGACCCAGCGCTCCGCCGAACGCCGTGCCGCACGCATGCTCACGCACAAAGCGGAGAACGAGGACCAGCAGGATCCGCAGCCGGACCAGGACGCGCAGCCCCGCTGGCGGCGCTGGCTGCTGCCAACCTTCCTCACCGTGCTCGCCCTGCTGCTGGCCGCCGTCGTGTGGCTGGGTTACACCTGGACGCAGACCCGCTACTACGTGGGTTCCTATGACAACCGTGTGGCCATCTACAACGGCGTTTCGCAGACCGTGGGACCCATCCAGCTGTCCCATGTCACGGACATTTCGGACATTCCGGTGGACAGCCTCTCCGAATACCACCGCAACCGGGTGGAGGAGACCCTTCCGGCACGGGACCTGGAACATGCGGGCGAGATTGTGAACGAGCTCCGGGATACCGCCAAGGCCGTCCTCTGCCCGCCGGCGGACCCGGCACCGGATGCAGGCTCAGCCACTGCCTCGGCCCAGCCGCCGGGGAACAACGCCTGTGGAGGTGAGCAGTAATGTCGGACGTCCCCACGGTTGCCAAACCCCGCCGGAACATTGAAGCCCTGCTGCTGCTGGTGGCCCTTCTTGTGGGAGTCGGCGCCAATATGATCGTGGGCCTCGATGAGGACCGCGCCTTTGACTCCGACTTCTGGGTCCAGGCCGGCACGCTGATGGGCCTGGTGGTGCTTTTCCACATTGTCCTGCGCTTCCGGGCTAAATATGCCGATCCGGTAATACTTCCCATTGTGACCGCGCTGAACGGTATTGGCCTGGCCATGATCCACCGGCTGGATATCACCACCGGGGAAACTGCTGCCGACCGGCAGCTGCTGTGGAGCACCGTAGCGGTGGCCGCGGGCATTGGTGTGCTGTTCCTCATCAAGGACCACCGGATCCTGCGCCGCTACACCTATATCTCGCTGATCGTCAGTGCAATCCTCCTGCTGCTGCCCCTGACTCCTCTGGGTACCACCATCAACGGTGCACGGATCTGGATCAACGTCGGGGTTGGCACCTTCCAGCCCGGCGAGGTCGCCAAGATTACCCTGGCCATATTCTTCGCCGGGTATCTATCAACCAACCGGGACCTGATCCTCCTGGCCGGCCGGAAGGTCGGTCCGCTCCAGTTCCCCCGGATGCAGGACATGGGTCCCATGATCGTGGCATGGCTGGTCAGCATCGGGGTCCTGGTGTTCCAGCGCGATCTTGGCTCGTCCATCCTCTTCTTCGGGCTGTTCATGGCCATGATCTACGTGGCCACCAGCCGCGTGAGCTGGGTGCTCATCGGCGTCGGGCTGCTTGCCGCCGGCGGGTTTGTTGCCCTCCAGCTGTTCAGCCACGTGGAGCAGCGTATTTATGGCTGGCTCAACGCCTTCGATCCGGAGGTCTACAACGGGCTCGGCGGCAGTTACCAGGTGGTCCAGGGACTCTTCGGCCTGGCGAGCGGAGGGCTGGTGGGAACCGGCCTGGGCCAGGGCCGGCCTGATCTGGTGACCTTTGCCAACAGCGACATGATTATTGCCGCCCTGGGTGAGGAACTGGGCCTGATCGGCATCTTCGCCATTGTGCTGATGTACGTGCTCCTGGTGTCCCGCGGTTTCCGCGCGGCGCTCGGCACCAAGGACGGTTTCGGCAAGCTGCTGGCATGCGGACTGTCCTTCACCATTGCCCTGCAGTGTTTTGTGGTGATCGGCGGTGTTACGCGGCTGATCCCGCTTACCGGCCTTACCACCCCGTTTATGTCCGCCGGCGGTTCCTCGCTGCTGGCCAACTGGATCATCGTTGCGCTGCTGCTGCTGATTTCGGACGCCTCCCGGCGTCCCATTGCCTCCGGGCCGGTCTCAACCGACATGGTTCCTGCCATGTCGGAATCCCCCATCGGGGCCCCGGCCCGCAACCGCCGTAACGTGAAGGAAGGAGTCGAATGAACCAGGCAATCCGTAACAGCTGGGTGGTAGCCCTGGCAATGTTCGTGCTCATCCTTGGCTCGCTCACGTATGTCCAGTTCTTCGCCGCCGAAGAACTCAATGAAAACCCGAACAACAGCCGGGCACTCTACCGGGATTTCGGCGAGCCCCGCGGCTCCATCCTGGTAGACGGGAAGGCGATTGCCGAGTCCGTTCCCTCGGATGACCAGTTCAACTTCCAGCGGGTCTACAACAACCCCCAGCTGTATTCCCACCTGACCGGGTTCTTCAACCTGAACGGAACCAGCCAGCTGGAAATGGCCATGAACGAGGAGCTTTCGGGCAACAGCGACCGCCAGTTCTACGACCGGCTGGTCCAGGTCTTCTCGGGTGCCCAGAGCCAGGGCGCCTCGGTGGAACTCACCATTGACCCGGAACTGCAGCAACTGGCCTATGACCTGATTCCGGACGGCCAAAAGGGTTCAATCGTCATGATGGATCCCAAAACCGGCGACATCCTGGCCATGGTTTCCAAGCCGACCTATGACACCAATGCCCTGGCCGTCCATGACACCGCGGTGCTGGGTGCCACCATGGAAGAACTCACGTCGGTTCCCGGCCTGTCCCCCTACACCAATCCGGCCACCCAGTCCCTGCTGGCCCCCGGATCCGTCTTCAAGCTCGTGGACACCGCCGCTGCACTGGAAACCGGCAAGTACAACGCCGATTCCGTGATTCCCAACCCGGCAGCGTTCCCGCTGCCCGGGACGAACATTTCGCTCCCGAACTTCACCACGGGTGCCTGTTCGGCCCGGTCCGAGGCTGACTTCGCCTTTGCCCTCGCCCAGTCCTGCAACACGGTGTTCGCACAGGTGGCTCTGGACCTGGGCCAGGACGCGCTGGCCGAACAGGCGGAAAAGTTCGGGTTTGATACACCGCTGTCCATCCCCACCGAGGTGGTTGCCAGCCACTTCCCCGAGAACGAGGACCAGGCACAGCTGGCCCTGGCATCCATCGGCCAGGGAAGCGTGACCGCCACTCCTCTGGAAGTGGCCATGATTTCCGCTGCCATCGCCAACAACGGCGTGCAGATGACCCCCAATCTGATCCGCAGCGTCCGCGCCCCGGATCTGTCCGTGATCGACGAGCCGAAGCCCACCGAACTAAACAAGTCCGTCAGCCCCGAGACTGCGCGTCAGCTCACTGAATGGATGGTCGGCGTCGTCGAGAACGGCACGGCAAGTGCCGCCCGGATTCCGGGCGTCGAAGTGGCCGGCAAGACCGGAACCGCGGAAGTCGAGGGCCGGGGCGACAATGCCTGGTTCACCGGCTTCGCACCGGCCGACGATCCCCAGGTTGTCATTTCCGTCGTCATGGAAGACGTGGACCTGACCACCGGTGCCCAATTAACCACTCCAAGCGCGCAGAAACTCCTAGAGGCGGTGTTGAATAAGTGAGGCCTAC
>ERZ504995.8-NODE-8-length-26506-cov-4.063589_pt1 | contig 26506 bp, 25 predicted proteins | sample MGYA00514197_ERZ504995 | MGnify/ENA primary metagenome ERZ504995 (study PRJEB26094, sample SAMEA4028455) | Ovis aries | biome: host associated; feature: stool; material: fecal | place: Italy | collected 2012 | study: EMG produced TPA metagenomics assembly of the Sheep...
CGTGGGCTCGGAGATGTGTATAAGAGACAGGTGCTGGGGTTGAGAGGTAAATCGCCAATGCGGTGCTCGACAATTTCGGAGTTGTTGGGGTGTGGGCACAGATTCCATAAGAAAAGACCCGCTTCATTGAACGGGTCTTTTTCTGATATTACAAGTCTTCCGCGTCCGGAAGCGTGCGGTAAAGGTCGATCATGCGGTCGTAGATCGCGTTCAACCGTTTCGCGGGTACAAGCCAGCCGACCCAGAGAGCATGGTCTCCGCGCTCGGGCGGCATGTTGTACCAGATGCCCGGCTTGAAGTCGGTATCGTAATCCGCTTCCTCATAGGTCGCGTTCAACGGTGCAGACTGGCCGACGAGATTGACGAGGCCGTCATTTCTTCTCCAGTTCGGGTCCGTGCGGACGCCGTACTTTTCCAGGCGCTTCAGCATCGCGCGTCCGGTGAGCTGACCAACGAGCCAGCAGGGCAGGATCATGTCGCTCTTGCTCGGGACCGGGTTACCGTTTCTGCCCGGCTTCGTTCCGTCCGCGCGATGAGCGAAGAAATACACGTTCTTCGGGTACTGCAGAGACGGGTTGATCACTTCCTGGATCACCTCGATCTGCATCTCGTGGTTAATGCTGTCAAAGGTCTTGTTCCGGTCAAAGGCGCGGGACGCGTCCAGGTATTTGAGCGGGTTGCGGATATGCGCGACGTGAACGTTCTCGGCGAAAGGCATATTGCCCCACTGCGAAGTGGCATAGTCGATGAACTTTGTAAAGTACGTGTCGCCGACAAAGGTGGCAAGGGCCATATAGGCATAATTGGCGACGCTCATTCCTTTGTTGCCGAAGAAGGACGCGAGGGCAGTACCGTTGTTGACGCCGGAGAGCGTTGTGACCGTATGCAGCAGATCGGCATGTCCGCCGGCAAACAGCGGAGGCAGTTCTTCCGCCGGCGTTCCTTCCCGCTCCTCTTCGGAGCCAAAGGCAAACAGCCAGGCCACCGTTTTGACTGTCGGACCGCCAAAGGAGTGGCCGATCAGGTTCATTTTCTTGTGGGCCTCCGTCTGACCGAGGTCTTTCAGGACGCCGGGGTACTCTTTACCATAGCGGGCATGTCCGTACTTTTCAGAGTGGACCTTTCCGTAGTCGACCCGGCCTCCGAAGAGGTACGCCCAAAGGATGCATGCACGGTCCCAGGCACTGTTCATCGGACCCAGAGAAGGGTTATAAGTCTCGATCCCGCGCTCCTTCAGATGCTTGAAGAAGGTGTGGTTGAACAGCCCGAAGTTTGGGAAGACCACGTCCATAAAGTCTTGCTCGCCATACCCCATCAGGCCATGGATGAACACACATGGATAGTTGTTTTTGAATTCCACACTGGACTCCTCCTTTTTACACCTTCATTGTACACGTACAAAAAAGAAAAGAAAAGACCCGCGGGCCTCAGAGAGGTGCGCGGGTCTTTGGTTGTGCTGATGTCAGCGGAATCGCTCAGAGGGAAGCGTGGTGCTCGCTCAGATGCGGGCAACGCCGGACTTCCGGGCGGCTTCGGCAACAGCCTTGGCGACGGCGGGGCCGACGCGCGGGTCGAATGCCTTCGGGATGATGTAGTCTTCCGTCAGTTCGTCGTCGGAGATGAGGCCGGCCAGTGCAAGAGCAGCAGCCATCTTCATCTCTTCGTTGATGTCGGAAGCGCGGACATCGAAGGTGCCGCGGAAGATGCCGGGGAATGCCAGAACATTGTTGATCTGGTTCGGGAAGTCGGAACGGCCGGTGGAAACGACGCGGGCGCCGGCGGCTTTGGCCTCGTCCGGGAAGATCTCCGGAGTCGGGTTCGCGCAGGCGAAGACGATGGCGTCTTTGTTCATGGTCTTGACCATGTCCTGAGTGACGGTGCCGGGGCCGGAAACGCCGATGAAGACGTCTGCGCCGACGAGCATGTCAGCAAGAGAACCTGCCTTGTGGTCAAGGTTCGTGACTTCTGCCATTTCTTCCTTGATCCAGTTGAGGCCCTCGCGGCCTTTGTAGATGGCACCCTTACGGTCGCACATGGTGACGTCTTTCGCACCATAGGACATCAGAAGTTTGACGATGGCGATGGCGGCGGCGCCGGCACCGGACGTAACGATCTTGATGTCCTCGATGTTCTTGCCAACGAGTTTCAGCGCGTTGATGAGGCCGGCCAGAGTGATGACGGCGGTACCGTGCTGGTCATCGTGGAAGATCGGGATGTCACATTTCTCTTTCAGCTTGCGCTCGATCTCGAAGCAGCGGGGAGCCGCGATATCTTCAAGGTTGACGCCGCCGAAGGAGCCGGAGATCATGTAGATGGTATCGACGATGGTGTCGACATCTTTGGACTTGATGCAGAGCGGGAACGCGTCTACATCGCCAAAGTTCTTGAACAGAACACACTTGCCTTCCATAACGGGCATGCCGGCTTCGGGACCGATGTCACCAAGGCCGAGAACGGCGGTGCCGTCGGTAACGACGAGACACATGTTATGACGGCGAGTCAGTTCGTAGCTCTTCTCGATGTCCTTCTGGATCTCAAGGCAGGGGGCTGCGACGCCGGGGGTGTACGCCAAAGAAAGGTCATCTTCGTTTTCGGTCGGGACGGTCGAAACGACTTCGATCTTACCTTTCCACTCTCCGTGCAGTCTGAGGGATTCTTTTGCGTAATCCATTGGAACTCCTTCCTTTCGTTAAAAAGCACTTGACTTTTTGATGTTTAAAAAAGGGAGCCGGTCTCGGAATGGAGACGGCTCCCAGAATGCCGTTTTAAGCAGTCAGTTCCTTAGTCCTCCCAGGGGAACTTGTACTGAGTCAGGCCAAGCTCGTCACGGACAGCGACGATCTCTTTCTGAACGGGCTCGGTGATCGGGACACCCTTGTCTTTTCTGTAAAGCCAGACGTCCCACTCTTTTTCGTTGGCGGTGTAGATGCGCTCGGCACCCGGAGCCTTCGTGGAGTTACGGACGGAGCGGATGATCTCGCCGGCTTTCTTTCTGGCAAGTTCTTCGCCAAGGAAGTGGTCGGTGTCGATGGCGATGAAGAAGTGACCAAGATGATAGGGAACGAGGTTGCCGTTCTCATCTTTACCGTCGAGCATCTTACCATAGTTACCATCCTGAAGAATGGCGGAAAGAAGTTCGACGACCATGGCATAGCCGTAGCCCTTGTAGCCGCCGAGAGCTTCGCCGGCGCCACCGAGGGTGGTGAGGGCAGCCTTGCCCTGACGGATCATCTTGAGGCCTTCGCCTGCGTCGCCGCAGAACTCTTCGCCGTCCCGAGTGATGACGGTGCCTTTGTGGACGTTCTCGCCGATGCGCTCATAGTACTCGATCTTACCATTCTGGGTGATGGAAGTGGCGCAGTCGATGACGAAATCGAAATCTTCGTCGGTCGGGATGCCGATGGTCAGCGGGTTGGTACCGAACATACCGTCAACGCCCCAGGTCGGAGCAACGGACGGACGAGCGTTGGTACCGGTGATGCCGATGCAGCCCTGCTTTGCAGCCTGGGAAGCATAGTAACCGGCAATACCATAGTGGCAGGAGTTGCGGACAACGACCATGCCCATGCCATACTTTTTAGCCTTATCGATAGCCATCTGCATGGACTTGTAACCGATGACCTGACCCATTCCGTCGTGTCCGTCGACAACAGCGGTGGTCTCCGTCTCTTTGACGATCTCGAAGTTGGTGACAGGCTGCTGGATGCCAGCCTTGATTCTGTCAAGATAGATGGGTTTGAAGCGGTTGCAGCCGTGGCTCTCAATTCCGCGCCTGTCGGACTCAAGAAGGACGTCGGTGCAGATCTTCGCATCTTCTTCCGGGATGCCGTAGCCGATGAAAGCGTCAGTTACGAACGGGGTGATGATGTCCCAAGGACAAAAAACTCTAGGCATGATTACTACAACTCCTTACAAAATAGTGCGTTGACACGAAATTTCCCTTGCCTGAAAGGAAATTTCACCACTAACAATTGTACCGTCTTGTTCGTTTTTTATCAATACTATTTTGTAAACTTGTATCAAAAAACTGGATATGAAAAAAGCCTCCCGGCAAGGGGAGGCTTTCCTTGTTTTTGGTTGGCGATTTACGGTCTCAGCCGAGGAACGACGGCAGGTACTCATAGAGTGCGTTGCCGAACAGAGACAGGAACACGACGCGGGGCATCATGCCTGCCATGGAGATGCCGAGGTACTTCAGGTAATTGTAATGGGCACTCCCGTAGAACATGGAGATGGCGTTGACCGAGAAGAACGGGATGAACCGCAGGAAGAACATGACGACGGCACTGTCTTTCTTGTCGTCTTCGAGGTACTCCCTGCCCCGCTTCATTTTGTCGAGCTGACGGGCGACGAACTCGCCGCCGAGGAAAAAGCCCATGAAATAGGAGGTCGTCAGCTCCACGACCACCCCCGCGATGTTGACCAGCAGGCCGATGACCGGGGTGAAAGCCACGCCGACGCCCACGTTGACGAGGGACGCCGGGACCACCAGCACGATCGATTTGATGGCGAACAGTGCCATGACGACCAGGAACCCTTTCCAGGGGGACCCGGCCCGGCGGACCATCTGCTCGACGTCGAGGTGGCGGAGCGTGTCGAAATTCAGAGCGACGAACGTGAGCAGGAGCACCACGATGATGATGCGTAAAATGTCCTGCCAGTGCTCTTTCCAGTACTCTTTCAGGTTGAAGTCTTTCATAAATGATCAGAACAGGAACGCACAGCCCGCAAGCATCATGCGGGAAATGTAGTTGAGCAGTCTTGCCAGGAAACGGATGGGACGGGTCTCATACTTATCCGGACGGCTGTAGCGCAGCGCGATCAGCAGGACCGACAGCACGAACAGGATGCCGGCCGAAAAGACAAAAGTGGCATGTCTCGGGTCGTACTGGTACATCCAGAACGAGTAGACGGAGATCGATGCGAACAGGGCGCTCGTCAAAAGGATGTAGAACACCGCGATCGTAAAGATCTTTGTCGAGACCTCCGGGATCTTGAACTGCGACAGCAGACCGCCGACAAACGTCAGCAGGATCGGCACGAGGAACATCAAAAGGAACGGCGTGACATAGGTCTCGATGTCTCCGCGGATCCCCTTGACAAAGGCGACCATTTCCAGGAAAAAGGAGATGATGAACAGGACACCGACGACCGCAAAGGTCAGGCCACCGATCGTCATCTGTTCTGCCGACAGTTTTTCAAACAGCGCTTTGCTGGAACCTCCATGCCGGAGCTGCATGGTCGCGATGCCCATATCGCCCAGGAAAGCAAAGAACAGGCCGACCATGAACAGGATGCTGGCTTCCGAGAACGGATGCCCCTCATGCAGCGTATAAAGCAGGATGAGCGTCATGCCGTACAGGATGACCATCAGAGAAGTCGCGCCCTTCAGGATATAGCCCTTCAGATTGGTCGTGTCGCGGCAAACCGACAGGAAGGCACCCAGCGTGATGAGTTCCATGACCCAGCACGCGGAACCCGCCATAATCATCAAATTCATTTAACTCTCCTCCTCAATGTGCTCTCTGCCCGTTTCGATGATGGAACGGACATGGTCGTCATCGAGGGAATAGTAGACCATCTTCCCATCCCGGCGGGACTTGACCAGCTTCGACTGTTTCAGCGTACGCAGCTGGTGGGAAATGGCGGACTGGGTCATCTCCAGGGTGTCGGCCAGGTCCGCGACGCAGATCTCTCCCTGTTCGATCAGGACACAGAGGATGCGCAGGCGGGTGGAGTCCCCAAACACTTTGAAGAGGTCCGCAAGGTCATAAAGGGTATTCTCATTCATTCAAACAATCTCCCCGTTGACATTCGTTTTCACTCAAAGGTCTTTCACGAACAGGCAACGGATGGCGTTCAGCACACAGAGTACCATGACGCCGACGTCGGCGAAGATGGCGATCCACATATTCGCGATGCCGAATGCCCCAAGGATGAGGCACAGCAGTTTCACGCCGATGGCAAACCAGATGTTGGTCTTGACGATGCGCATGCACTTGCGGGCGATGCGGACGGCTTTGGAGATCTTCAGCGGGTCGTCGTCCATGAGGACCACGTCAGCCGCTTCGATGGCCGCGTCGGAGCCGAGTGCTCCCATCGCGATCCCGAGGTCTGCACGAGACAGGACCGGCGCATCATTCATACCATCACCCACGAACGCCAGTGTCTCGTTCTTCTCCTGTTCAGAAAGAAGCCTTTCTACTATTGTAACCTTATCTGCAGGGAGAAGTCCAGCATGAACTTCGTTGACATCCAGCTCTTTGGCGATCTGGTTCGCGGTGGCTTCGTTATCGCCGGTCAGCATGACGGTCTTCTTCACACCGGAGGCTTTCAGGCTTTCGACAGCTTCCTTCGCGTGCTCTTTCAACTCGTCGGAGATGACGATGTGGCCGGCATAGACACCGTCCACCGCCATGTGGACGATGGTGCCGATGCTGTGGCAGTCCACGAAGGGGATGCCGAGGCTCGTCATGAGGCGGCTGTTGCCGGCGGCGACCTCGTGGCCGTCTACCGTGGCGGTGACACCGTGGCCGCTGATGTCCTTCACATCCGTAACTTTAGAAGCGTCGACTTCTTTCCCGTAAGCGGTCAGGATGCTTTTCGCGATGGGGTGCGGGGAATGGCTCTCCGCATGGGCCGCCAGGCGGAGGAGTTCCTCGTCCTCGAGTACACTGTGATGGACACCGGTCACGGCGAAGTTGCCGCGGGTCAGGGTGCCGGTCTTGTCGAAGACGACGGTCTTGATGTTGGCGAGGGTCTCCATATAGTTGGAGCCCTTGATGAGGATGCCCGCGTTGGAGGCGCCGCCGATGCCGCCGAAGAAACTCAGGGGCACGGAGACGACGATGGCGCAGGGACAGCTGATGACGAGGAAGGTGAGGGCGCGGTAGATCCACTGGGTCCAGAGCGGGGCGATGCCCATCGCCAGACGGACCAGGGGCGGCGCCAGCGCCAGCAGGACCGCGGCAGCGACCACGGCGGGCGTATAGTACTTCGCGAACTTCGTGATGAAGTTCTCCGCCTTCGCCTTGCGGGAACCGGCGTTCTCCACCAGTTCGAGGATCTTGGAGGCGGTGGACTCGCCGAAGGCCTTCGTCGTACGGACCTTCAGCACGCCGGACAGGTTGATGCCGCCGGAGTTGACGGGACTGTCGGGCCCGACGTCCACCGGGACGGACTCACCCGTCAAGGCGCTGTTGTTGAGGCTCGACTCGCCGTCGATGACGATGCCGTCGATGGGGATGCGCTCCCCGGGTTCGACCACGATGACGGAGCCGGGCTCCAGCGTATCCGGGTCGACCTGTACGAGTTTCCCGTCCTCTTCCACATTGGCATAGTCCGGGCGGATGTCCATGAGGTCCGCGATGTTCTTGCGGCTCTTCCCGACGGCGATGGACTGGAACAGTTCGCCGATCTGGTAGAACAGCATGACGGCGACACCCTCGGTGTACTCCTGCAGGATGATAGCACCGACGGTGGCGATGGCCATCAGGAAGTTCTCGTCGAATACCTGACCTCTGCCGATGCCCTTGACGGCTTTCCATAAAACGTCATAGCCCACCACGAGGTACGGGACCATGTAGAGGGCGAAGAGGACGTATTCATTGATGTTGGTGAAATGTGAGATTAGGCCCAGCACGACCATAAGGACGGCCGCGATGATGATGCGGATGAGGGCCTTTTTCTGCTTTCTTCTCATGGCAGTTCCCTTTCGCGAAAACGCTCCAATCAGAATTCGATCTCGATGTCGTCGTCGACCTTGCGGGCGTTCTTCAGGGCCTTTTTCAGGACCTTCTTCTCGTCTGCCCCCTCTTCGAACTCGACGTTCATCTTGAGCGCCATGAAGTTGACGGTGGCATCGGCGATGCCCTCGGTCTTTTTGACGGCTTCTTCCATTTTTGCGGCGCAGTTGGCGCAGTCGACGTAGATCTTGTAAGTCTTCATAAAGGATCCTCTTTCCAGGGGTACATCGCCCCATAAATAATAGCTGATAATCGTTCGAACATATGAGCAACTGTTCAAATGTTCAACTTTATTATAGTAGCCCGCACAGCCCCTGTCAACACACTTTTTGTGTATATTGAATTTTTACAGTATTTTTGTTACACTACCCGGTAACAGGAGGTGTTTCTATGGCCGACGCAAACCAGACCAAACAGGCCTTTGGCGATGCACTGAAAGCGCTTTTGAAAACGCAGTCGTTCGAGAAAGTGACCGTCAGCGGCATCTGCAACCAGGCGAACATGAAGCGGACCAGCTTTTACTACCACTTCCTCGACAAGTATGACCTCGTCAACTGGATCTTCGACACCGAGTACGAAGCGTTCCTCAAGGGGGCATTTCAGGTCGATACCCTCGACTCCGATAATGTTCCCGCCGGCATCACCATCTGGGACCTCATCCGGGCCACGGCGGATTACTTCTACGAGAACGCCGCCTTCTACCAGAACATCATCTCCTTCACCGGACAGAACTCCTTCCTCGACCACTTCCGGGAACTCCTGGCACCCCTGCTGCAGGAGATGCTCCGGGACTTCCACAAGGACTCGAAAGCCATGGAGTTCCACATCAACTTCCACAGCGATGCCATCCTGGCGGCCCTCGTCCGCTGGCTCAACGACCCGAAACGGGTCCCGCCGGAGACGCTCGTCCGGCTGCTCCAGTCCTGCATCCGGGTCTCCGCGGAGTACCTCGACACCGACTTCGCGCGCATCCCGTGAATCGCCGCAACGACACAAAAATAAGGCTTCCCGAATGGGAAGCCTTTTTCTTTTTGTATTTCCGGATCTTATGCCGGTGCTGCCGTTTCGCCGGTGTCTGCCGACGCTGCTGCCAGCTTTTCCCGCTTGCGCCTTGCAAGGTGCCGGCGCAGGAACGAGGGCCGCGTGAGCAGCGGGACCGTCAGGAACAGGAACGTGTTCATGTTGAGCTCGAGGAGCCGCGGCTCGACGAAGCAGTACACGAAGATGATGCCGTAGAGGAAGCACTTGTGGTACTCGCCCCGGCGGCCCAGGCGCGCGCTGACCCAGAACATGGCGAACAGCATGCCGAGGAACACGAGCACGCCGAAGTACAGAAGGATGTACACGTAGGCGCAGTCGACGAAGTTGTAGGTCTTCTCGATCTCGGACATGTCGGTCCGGGCGCCGTACCCGATCCACTCGATGTTGTTGCCGAGCAGGTGGATGCCGTATTTCTGGACGCCCACATAGGCATAGTAGATGCGGTTCGACAGAAGGTAGTCCGTCTTCTGGGCAAGGCCCGAGATGGGGAACTTGAACAGGAGCGCGAGGTAGGCGCAGAGCAGTTCCGGCAGCAGGGCCCAGCCCCACTGGATGACCTTCCCGAGGACCGGGACCGCCATGATCCTGTCGGTGAGGCGGTGCAGCGGTGCTCTCCACTTCTCGACGCTGCGGATGAATTCCACCGCGATGAGGAACGTGTTGACCATGAGGCCGAGGCGGGCGTCGGTCAGCAGGTAGAGGAGCAGGTTGAGCCCCTCGAGCAGCGCGACGGAGGTCGGTTTCATGGGTTTCTTCCGCGTCCAGAACAGTAAGAGCAGGACGAAGAAGTAGTAGGACATGATGTAGCTCGGGAACCAGTACCCGAGGGCGTGCCGGTTGAAGATCCCGCCCCGTTCGAACCGGAGGTCGATGATGAAGCCGACCGCGGCGGACAGGAACACGAAGGCCGCGAGGAACGCCTGCATCCACAGGGTCACGCGGAAGATCTTGCTGACCTGGACCCCTCGTGCCGCGAGCAGGATGACCAGCAGGAACGCCAAGGACCGCTCATCGGCGGTGACGGAGACGGCCACGACCAGGGCCGACATCAGGATGTACTTGATGACGACCGAGAACCAGTCCATGAGTTTCTCCCGCTGTCCGTTCACCTTTTTGAGGTCGCCGTACAGGTCGAGGAGGACCTTGAAGGCCGCCACGATGAAGGCGAAGTACCGCATGGCGATGAACAGCTGCGGGAAATACCGCATCTCCGTATACATGGTCGTCTGCAGGACGGTAGCGACCATGAAGACCACGTAAGCAAAGAAGAACAGCGGTTCTGCCAGCGCTTCTCTATTCCATTTTTTCACAGTCACACCTCCCTGCAGAGTTGTTCAAAGGTTTAGTCTTTTCTGGCGTCTTCGAGGTCTTTCAGCATCTTCTGGAAGTCGTCCTTGATGCTGTCGGCATTGACGTCCGGTTCCGCCGGCGCTGCAGGTTTTTCCGCAGGGGCCGGGCGCTCGAGCGTCTCGCCGGTGAAGCTCTCATAGATGTTCAGGCTCGCCGTGTCCTGGGAGATGGTCGGCGTGGTCTCGTCGATGACGGTCTCCGCCTCTGCCAGGTTCTTCTCGGACATTGCCTTGTATTTTTTCCGGACTTTTCTCTGTTTCCGGATCTCTTTCTTATGCTTGTTGAACACGCGCAGTGCCACGAGGATGATGCCCGCGATGGCAAGCAGCACGATGGCGACGATCAGAAGGATCTGCCAGATGGGCGTGTGGACCTGGTCGACTTCCTCGCCGAGTTCCAGAGCGTCGATGCTCTCCTGGATGTTGTAGCGGGTCTCGTCGATCTGGCGCAGGGAGACAGCGCCCTTCGAGGACATGTTCTCTGCGTTTTCGAGGGCCTTGTTCAGTGCCTTGGCGGTGTCCTTCGAGAACTTGTCGGTGTTCAGGGTCTGGGCCTGGGTGATGAGCGAAGAGAGCTCGGTGCGGTAGGCTTCGATCTCCTTGATGTAGGCGGCCAGTTCTTTCGGGTAGTCCGTCTCGATGATGCTGTAGCCGGCTTCGATGAGTTCCTGCCAGCCTTCGATGCGGTCGACATGCTCGCCGGAAACAGCGAACGTGGTGGCGCTGACCATGCCGCGGCCGGCGTCTTCGAACCGTTTGGTCGTGGAGCTCTTGAAGATGGCGGAGTAGTCCTTGTCGGTCGCCAGGTTGACGGCGTCAGCGCCGGCGTCGAGGGTCTCCTTGATGAAGTTCCGCGGGGCGCCTTCGGTGGTGCCGTCCACGAAATTGGAGGTGATGTGGCAGATGGGAGTGCCGGTGTGGTCGACGAAGATCTTGATGTCGTCGGCGGAGGTGGCACCGCCCAGGATGACGACGTCACAGGCATTCAGGCCCTTCGCGACATCGTTGATGGTCTCGGCATACTGGAATCCGTTCGTGATGTAGAGCATGACCGAGTTGCGGGTGAGTTCGAGGGCGTCGTGCAGGCCGGGGACCGTTTCCTTGGTCGCCTTCTTGCCGCTGCCGCCGTGACCGTCCCGCAGGTAGAAGTTGTTCTGCAGTTCTTCGAGGGTGTAGGAAGAGACCTTGCCCTTGCCGGACTCACCGGTGGAGCGGTCGACCAGCATACGGTCGATGGTGGCGTCTTCCAGGAGGACAAGACCTTTGTCCTTGGTCTCCTGGACCGTGACCGAGATGATGTCCACACCGTTGTCCACACAGTAGCGGAGACCCGTCAGAGAGTCTTCCGGATAGAGGCGGGGATAGCCCGCTCTGGCTGCACTGAGGACACGGCCGTTATTGTTGTTGTAGCTCGTGATGATCTCGTCGACGGTGCGTGCCTCTTCCTCATCGTCTTCCTCGCCGCCTTCCGCGGTGGCGCGGGCGATGGCCTCATCGGAGGTGTCTTTGGAGGTCGTGACACGGGTCGTCGTGGTCGCGTTCGTCGTCTCGGATGTCTCATCCTCCGGAGCCGCGAAGGCCGGGACGGTGAGGCTCAGCGCCATCACAAGAGAGACGAGGACCGCCAGTAATTTCTGTTTCATGATTCGAAAAAACTCCTTTTATTCATGCAGGAAAAAGACGCCGAAGCAGCCTTTTCCGCCGTGTGCAAAAATAACGGTGCCGACATCGTTGACGATGACGTTTTCAAACTTGTACTTCTTCTTCAGCGTGGAGACCGCCTTGTCGAGGACGGCCTGGTCGACCATGCCGTGCGAGATGCAGACGTACTCATGGTCGTAGGGCCTGCCGTCCGCGAACCGGTCGTCGAGGTACTGGAAGTAGGCGTCTTCGTCTCTGCCGCGGTACTTCTTGTCGGTGCTCATGGAGCCGCCGTCCATGTTGATCATGGGCTTGAGCTTCAGAAGGTTCGCGCCGAGGGCGGCGAGGGTCGAGCAGCGGCCGCCGTGTTTCAGGAAGTCGAGGTTCGTGATCATGAAGGAGCTGTCGAGCTTCGGCACGAGGGCCTTCATGGCGGCGACGATCTCCTCCGCGGACTTGTCCTGCTGCGCCATGTCGTGGCCTTTGTAGACGAGGATGGACGCGGCCTGGGACAGCGAGAGGCTGTCGATGACGTAGACTTTGCCGAGGTCCTCAAGGTCTTCTGCGGCGATGCACGCATTCTGGTAGGTGGATGAAATGCCGGAGGAAATGGACACGTGGATGACGGTCTTTCCGGCTTCCAGGAAGGGACGGAACAGGTCCTGGTAGTCTCCGACGGAGACGGCCGAGGTGCTGGGGAGCGCCTTGCGGGCCTGGAAGATGTCATAGACTTCCTGGTTCGAGAGTGCTCCGTCCTTGTACTCCTTGTCCTCGAGGTGGACCTGGAGTCCGACGGTGGCGATGTTTCTGGCTTTTCGGATCTCCTCCGGGATGTCCAGAGAGAGTTCGGTCGTAAACTGGATGTTCTCGTTCATAGGGGAAACCTCCGCTTGCAGGTTTATAGATTGATGTCGAGCTCGACCGGGCAGTGGTCGGACCCGTAGATGTCGTTGTGGATCTTCACGTCTTCGATGTTCTCCTTCACGCGGTCGGAGACGACGAAGTAGTCGATGCGCCACCCCGCGTTGTTGGCCCGCGCGTTGAAGCGGTAGGACCACCAGGAGTAGACGCCGGTGACGTCGGGGTACAGGTAGCGGAAGGAGTCGGTGAAGCCCGCTCCGAGCAGCTCCGTGAACTTGGCCCGCTCCTCGTCGGAGAAGCCGGCATTGCCCCGGTTCGTCTTCGGGTTTTTGAGGTCGATCTCCTCGTGGGCGACATTCAGATCGCCACAGTAGAAGACCGGTTTCTGTTTGTCGAGGTCAGAGAGGTACGCCCGGAGTTTGTCCTCCCAGTCCATCCGGTAGTCGAGGCGTTTGAGCCCGTCCTGCGCGTTCGGGACATAGGCGGTCACAAAGTAGTAGTCGGGGTACTCGAGGGTGATGGCACGGCCTTCACAGTCGTGCTCCGGGCTGCCGATGCCGAGGGTGACGGACAGGGGCTCTTCCTTCGCGAAGACCGCCGTGCCGGAGTAGCCCTTCTTTTCGGCATAGTTCCAGTACTGGTGGTAACCCGGCAGGTCGAGGTCCAGCTGGCCCTCCTGCATCTTGGTCTCCTGCAGAGCGAAGATGTCGGCGTCGAGGGCGGCAAAGCTCTCCTCAAAACCTTTCTTCACGCAGGCCCGGATGCCGTTGACGTTCCAGGTGACGAATTTCTTCATGGGGACTCCTTACTGTTTGGCCGTCGTGGTGGCGGTGCCACCGGCTTTTCCTTCGGCGATGAGCTGGTTCCACTGGCTCTGATGGCCGCTCAGGGTCTCATTGTAGTAGTAGTTCCAGTCGTTGTCGGTGAAGAAGTAATAGTAGTTGCTCTCCGCCGGGTTCAGGGCCGCCTCGATGGCCGCCTTGCCCATGTTGCAGATGGGGCCGGCCGGGAGGCCTGTGGTCTTGAACGTGTAAGAGTCGTTCGTGCAGTAGGCGCCGAACAGCTTGTCGTAGTCCATGCCCTGGGCTTCGATGTACGCCTTCATCTTCCGCTCGATGTAGTGGCGGGTGACGTCGGAACCGAGGTAGCCGAAGCCGGAGCCCGGTTTGAGGCGATTCGCGAAGACGCTCGAGACCATCGGCATATTCTCCGGGTCGGAGGCCTCGGACTGGATGATGGACGCCAGCGTCAGGGCCTGGTCGAGGGTGTAGCCCATCGAATTGACCTTCGCGAGGTCCTCATCGGTGATCTGTTTGTTCATGGCGTCGAGGAAGCGTTTGACGGCCTTGTCGGCGCCCTCTTCCTTGTAGAACTCATAGGTGCTCGGGAACAGGTAGCCTTCGAGGACGAAGACCTTGTTGTCGGTCGTGACGTCGGCGAACAGGCGGTCATAACCCTCCGGGACCTTCGTGCAGACCGCTTCGAACTCGTCGGCGGTGCAGACGTTGTTCTCTTCGAGTTTCTGCGCGATGTCGAGGACCGTGGAGCCTTCGGGGAACGTCAACTTGACGATGCGCTCCTGCAGGGCCTTCTCGGCCGCGGCCTGACGGGCCTCTCTGCGGTTGTTACGGACACTCACCAGAACGCCGGCCAGGATGGCGAGCAGCAGGACGGCCGCGACGGCGATGGTGATGACGCGTCTCGTACGGGTCGCTTTCTTGTACTGTTTGCGCATAGAAGTTCGTGCCATAGTAAAACTCCTTTACATTCTCTCAGGGACACTGACTTTCAGCATGGTAAGGACATTGGCAAGCGTCGTCTTGACGCACATGCAGAGGAACAGTCTCGCGCGGCTCAGCGCCTCGTCCTCGACGTTGACGCGGCAGGCGTTGTAGAACTTGTGGAACAGGGTGGCGAGTTCGGTGCAGTAACGGGTCATGCGGGCGGGGTCGTAGTGGTCGGCCGCGGTGATGACCTCGGCGGGCAGGTTCGACAGGTGCCGGATGAGTTCCCGCTCCTCGGACTCTTTCAGAAGGACCAGTTCGTCCGCCGTCGCGCCTTCGAAGGTCTTCCCTTCCTCTTCCATCTTCCGCAGGATGCTGCAGATGCGGGCGTGGGCGTACTGGCAGTAGTAGACCGGGTTCTGGGCGCTCTGCTCGATGGCGAGGTCCATGTCGAATTCCATCTCGGAGCCGGCCTCTCTCGTGTTGAAGAGGAAGCGGGACGCGTCGATGGGGATGTCGTCGAGGAGGTCGACGAGGGTGATGGCGTTGCCGGTCCGCTTCGAGATCTTGACCGGTTCGCCGTCGGAGGTCAGCTTGACGAGCTGCATGAGGACCACGTCCAGTTTATCGCCGCCGATGCCGAGGGCCTCGAGGGCGCCCTTCATACGGGCCACGTGACCGTGGTGGTCGGCACCCCAGACGTCGACGGCCTTTTCGAAGCCGCGGACGACCAGCTTGTTGCGGTGGTACGCGATGTCCGCCGCGAAGTAGGTCGGGTTGCCGTTGGCGCGGATGAGGACGTCATCCTTGAGCTCGAGTTTGTCGATGTCCTTCTGAGACTTGCCCGCCTTCCGCAGGATGTCCGTCTGGACGTCGATGTTCTTATACCAGAGGGCGCCGTCCTGTTCATAGGTCAGGCCCTTCTTCGTCAGTTCGTCGATGGTCTCCATGACCTGGCCGCTCTCGTGGAGGGTGCTCTCGTAGAACCAGGTGTCGTACTTGATGCGGTACTTGTCCATGGCGGCCTGCATGCCGGCGATGTTCTTCGGAAGGGCATAGTCGACGAGGGCCTTGCGGCGCTCTTCTTCGGAGGCGTCCTTGTACTGCTCACCCGTTTCGGCGATGAACGCTTCCGCGAGTTCGACGATGTCCTTGCCGTGGTACGAATCCTCCGGCAGCGGGACCGCGTCTTCGCCTTCGAAGTGCTGGCGGTACCGGACGTCGAGGGACAATGCGAACTTCTCGATCTGGTTGCCGGCGTCGTTGATGTAGAACTCTCTCGAGACGTCGTAGCCCGCCCATTCGAGGACCGCCGCGAGGCAGTCACCGAGGGCGCCGCCGCGGGCGTTGCCCATGTGGATGGGGCCGGTGGGGTTGGCGGAGACGAACTCCACGTTCACCTTTTTGCCCTGGCCGTAGTCGCTGCGGCCGTAGGCGTCGCCTTCCGCCGCGATGTCGAGCAGGATGTCGGCATAGTAGCGGTCATTGAGGTAGAAGTTCATGAAGCCGGGGCCGGCCACTTCGGCACGGGTGAAGTAGGTGCCGTCGAGGTCCATGGCCTCCACGATCATGGCGGCCGCTTTCGCGGGCGGCATGCGGAACACTTTCGCGTTCACCATGGCGACGTTCGCGGAGAAGTCACCGTTCTTCCGGTCGGCCGGCACCTCGATGTTGAAGTCCCGGAGTTCGCCCGCCGGAAGGTCGCCCTTCGCGGTCAGCGCCTCGATGGCGGCGGTAACAGCCGTTTTCAGCTGGATTTTTGCGGTTTCAGCAGTATTTGCCATTGTCAAAAAGTCTCCTTCACTGTCAGGTGGAGTGTATTTCTGGAGACGAAGTCTCCGTCAAAGTCGATGGTATAGGCGAATTCGAGGTAGCCCCCGGTCTCCGCCATGTGGGAGTCGATCTTCTCGGCATAGACCCCCATGAGCACGTCGCCGTACTCCGTGGAGTACAGGCAGCTGTGGCGCCGCCCCTTCTCCATGATGAGTTCGGTCTGGTACGGACCGGTACGGCGGATGCTGACTTCATCGCCCTTACAGGTGATGGCGGTCGTGCAACCCGCGAGGTCTCCGGCCTCGTCCCGGTACGTGATCGTGTAGGCGTCCTTGTCAAAGGCAAGGTCCCCGAACAGGTACATGGTGGCGTCCGCGGTCTCCACTTCGTACTCGTGCTTGTCCTGGAGGCGGATCATGTATTTGTGCTTCAAGTGCTCAGCTCCATTTTTCTTCCGCGAGCTGCAAGAGCCGGTCGCAGAGTTCCGCGTAGGGAACGCCGGCGGCCTCCATCATCTTCGGATACATGGAGATGCTGGTAAAGCCCGGGATGGTGTTGATCTCGTTGAACAGGACGCGGCCCGTCTCCTTCTCGACGAAGAAGTCGACCCGGGAGAAACCGGTGCCGCCGAGGGCCTTGAAGACGTGCTTCGCGGCTTCGGCCACTTCGTTCCGTTTTTCCTCGGAGACCTCCGCGGGGATGCGCAGGAGGCTCGCGGCGTTCGCGTACTTGGCGTCGTAGTCGTAGAACTCGTTGGCGGGGAGGATCTGTCCCACGATGCCGGTCTCGAGTTCGTCGTTGCCGAGGACGGCACATTCGACTTCGTAGCCGTCGATGAATTCTTCAAAGAGGATGCGGGTGTCGTGCTGCAGGGCCAGTTCCATGGCGCCTTCCAGTTCGGCCCGGTCATGGGCCTTGGTGATGCCGACGGAGGAACCCGCGTTGGCCGGCTTGACGAAGATGGGGTAACCGAGTTTTTCGGCGACCTCGTCGAGGGTCTTCGCGCCGGTCTTGTATTCGTAGGCCGTGATGCTGTCCCAGGCCGCCTGCGGCACGTGGTTGGCATCGGCCACGGTGTTCGTGAAGACCTTGTCCATGGACACGGCACTCGAGGCCATGTCGCAGCCGACGAAGGGGATGCCCGCCATCTGGAACAGGCCCTGGATGGTGCCGTCCTCGCCGTTCTTGCCGTGCAGGACCGGGAACGCGATGTCGATGCGGATGTTTTCAAAGCCGTCCTCCCGAAGGACCGTGATGCCGTGGATGCCGCGGTCGGGAGACACGAAGGCAGGTGTGCATTTGCCGGACTTGAGCCAGGCGTCTTCGGGCAGAGCGTCTACATCGCCCTCATAGAGATACCACTGTCCCTCTTTCGTGATGCCCATCATGTAGATGGTGTACTTGTCCGCCGGAATGTGCTTCAGAACGGAGCACGCGGAAACCGTCGAGACGTCGTGTTCACTGGATGCGCCGCCGAACAGGACCAGAACGTTTTTCATAAGGCCTATTTCCCCTTTTAAAAATCTACTATAAATGTATTCATAACAGTATATCACAGGGGCGGACGTTCCTCAACGAAAAATAAGGTGACAAAGTGGTAAGGGTATGTTAGAATTATCGTGTTTTATTCCGCTCTTTTGTAGGCAGTTCGCACAACCGCCGACTGCGAAAAAACAAGGAGCTACTTCATTTCCGTAAAGGATGATCGACATTATGGCAGATAAAAAAGCGGCTCTCATGAGCCTTGTCAAGCAGCTCGAAGGCACCATGAACGCCGCCGGGCTGAAAACCGCGGACAAAGACATCGTCGTCTCCGATGAGACCATGGACGTCATCCGGTATACCGGGGACGCGGGCGATGTACGCCTTGAGTACAAACAGGGCGTCCTCGACCTCCTCGCCACCAACGAGGAAGGCGGCAAGTTCCAGAACCTCGGCACCCTCCTGTTCGAAGCGGAGAGTGAGGACTGGGGCGCGAAGGACATCCGTTCCGCCGCCAACGAAGTCGCCGAGACCGTCGCCGACTTCTTCGGCACCAGCTTCGTGACCGCCGGCTCTTCCGAGAAGGCCCAGCAGAAGCAGAAAAACGCCAAGTCTGAAAAGGCTCCGGCACCCGCTCCGAAGAAGAAAAAGACCAAGAAGTCCGACAGCTATGAGCCCCTCGACCTCATCTACCGTCTCGAGGCCATCTACCCCGACTACGCGGGCAAGGCCATCGCCAACGAAGAGGAGTTCGGCACCTTCCTGCCGGAAGAGTACCTGCAGCAGAACCCGAAACTCGTCGAGGACATCCTGCTCGACATCCGCATGGAAGACCGTCAGCAGTGCAAGAAGCTCTTCAAGACCTTCAACAACTACTATGACGACGGCGAAAAGGACACCCAGAGCCTCATCGCGGTCACCATCCTCGGCATGGGCGCCGCCAAAGAGGAAGGCCTCCTCTCCGTCATCGACAACTACGCGAGCGAGGACCTCATGAAGATCGTCCACAACGTCGCGGACTACCTCAACACCGGCGCCGGCAAGCGTGCCCTCAAGAAGTACGCCGACCCGAAGCCCTACAAGGAAAGCCTCAAAGAGCGCTGGGGCAAGCAGGGCCTCGAGAAGGCCAGCGGCCAGATGCTCGACACCAGTGTCCTGAACGGCAAGTAAATCGCCAACACGATAAAAAAAGACGCCCACCGAATGCGGTGGGCGTTTTCTTATGTCTCAGGATGCGCTCAATACTCGCGGCCTTCCGGGAAGAACTCGGCGTGGACGGCGGAAACGGCGCGGTCTGCCATGTCCTGGTCGACGAGGACCGAGATCTTGATCTCGGAGGTGGAGATCATCTCGATGTTGATGCCGGCGGAGTAGAGGGCATCGAACATGCGGGACGCCGTACCGGGATGGGTCTCCATGCCGGCGCCGACGATGGAGACTTTCGCGATGCTCTTGTCGACGATGACGTTCTCTTCCTCGATCTCGGGGAAGCACTCCATGATGCAGTCTCTCGCGAGTTCCGCGTTGTCTTCCGCGACGGTGAAGGTGATGTCCTTCGTGCCGCGACGGCCGGAGGACTGCAGGATGATATCGACGTTGATCTTCTTCGCCGCAAGTTTCGAGAACAGGTTGAATGCGATGCCGGGCTTGTCTTCCAGTCTGAGGACGGAAAGGCGGGCCACATTGCTGTCTTTGGTGACGCCTCTGATGAGCATCTTCTCCATTTTGGTAACCTCCTTAACCATGGTACCGGGGATGGGATTGAGGCTGGAAAGGACTTCCAGTTCCACGTGGTATTTCTTCGCCATTTCGACGGAACGGTTGTTCAGGACCTGCGCGCCAAGGGTGGCGAGTTCCAGCATTTCGTCGTAGGTGATCTCTTTGAGTTTGTACGCGTTTTTGACTTTCCGCGGGTCGGCGGTGTAAACGCCTTCGACATCGGTGAAGATCTGGCATTTGTCGGCGTGGAGCGCGGCTGCCAGAGCGACAGCGGAGGTGTCGGAACCGCCGCGGCCGAGGGTCGTGATGTCGTCATATTTGTTGAGCCCCTGGAAGCCGGCCACGACGATGACCTTGTTCTTGTCGAGCTCGGAGTTGACGCGGTCGACGTCGATCTTCTTGATGCGGGCCATGGTGTACTGGGAGTTCGTCTTGAACCCGGCCTGCCAGCCAAGCAGGGAGATGACCGGGATGCGCAGCTTTTCGAGCGCCATGGCGAGGAGCGAGATGGAGATCTGCTCACCGGCGGACAGGAGCTGGTCCATTTCCCGGCGGGAATGTTTCGGGTTGATCTCTTCGGCTTTGGCGATGAGGTCGTCCGTGGTGTCGCCCTGGGCGGAGACGACGACGATGACGTCGTTGCCGTCGCGATAGGTGTTCGCGACGATGTTGGCGACGTTCATGACGCGCTCTGCGTCCGCGACGGACGAACCGCCGAATTTCTGTACGATGAGTGCCATTGTGGTTTCGTTTCCTCCTTACGTGGGGTCAGCAGCGGGCAACACGGATGAACGACTTGAGCTTCGCGGAGGTCAGTCCGTCGATCTTTTCGCGCACGTCGTTCTCGGTGAACTCCGAGGTGAGGAACGCGAGCTCCGTGTTGAAGGCGCCGCTTCGCGCCAGCAGATAGATGTCTCCGAAGGAGGAGCGGATCTCGTTCTGGGCAAGGTCCGGGTCCTCGACTTTGAGACGGATATAGTACCGGTTCGGGACTTCTCTGTAGTCCGCGACCAGGTCTTTGTTTTCTTCGTTCCAGCCGATCTTGCGGCGATTTACGTCATGGTTCGCGCAGTCGACGATGTCACCGACGACGGCGGAGGCGGTGGCGAGTTTGCCGGCGCCCTGACCGTAGAAGACTACATCGCCCACGTTGTCACCGGAGACGAGAGCACCGTTGAAGACGCCGTCGATGGCGGCGAGCTGGCTCTCCTTCGAGACGATGGCGGGGCTGACCACGATGTAGTAGCGGCCGTCGTCGAGTCTCTCCATGGTGGAGATGAGCTTGATGACGCACTCGCAGTTGCCGGCATAGGCAACGTCCTCGAGAGTGATGTGGGTGATGCCCTCGGTGTGGACCTTTTCGGGGTCGATCCAGGAGTTGGAGGCCAGGGAGGACAGGATGCTGATCTTGCGGCAGGCGTCGATGCCTTCGACGTCGGCGGTCGGATCTTTCTCCGCGTAGCCGTTGTCCTGGGCGATCTTCAGCGCCTCCTCGAAGGTGAGGTTCTCGTGGATCATCTTGGTGAGGATGAAGTTCGTCGTGCCGTTCAGGATGCCGTTGATGGACTGGATCTCGTTGCCGGCCAGGCAGAAGATGAGGGGCCGGATGAGCGGGATGCCGCCGCCGACACTGGCTTCGAACATATAGTTGACGTTGTGTTCCTGCGCGATCTTCAGAAGCTCGGAACCGCGGGTGGACACGAGTTCCTTGTTGGACGTGACCACGTGCTTGCCGGCGGCAAGGCACTTTGCGGTGAAGTCGAAGGCCGGGTTCACACCGCCCATGGCTTCGGCGACGATCCGGACGGAGTCATCGTTCAGGATGTCGTTGAAGTCCTTCGTGAATTTTCCTTCATTCGGGTCGCCGGGGAAGTCCCGGAGGTCCAGGATGTACTTGACTTCGAGGTCTTCTTCGGAAGTGCGTTCTTTGATGTAGGCGTGTTTCGTGTTGATGATCTCAACGACGCCGGAACCGACGGTACCGTAGCCCATGACAGCAACGTTCATGCTTCGTTTCCTCCAATTGAATAGTTTCGCTTTACTGCGTTGAATCGACGTTTATATTAGCATATCTTTCTATTAAAAGAAAGATTTTTTTGCGTGACTTCGCGGATTTTGCGGAAACTGTTTGATTTTTCTTCGCGCAGTAGGTATACTCTTGTCGAAATTGACATTATCGTTTTTCGGAGGTTTTCCTATGATCCTGATTTCCCCTTCGCTCCTGTCCGCGGACTTCGGCGCCCTCGGCGCGGATGCACAGCGCATGGAGAAGGCCGGCGCCGACTGGCTGCACTACGACGTCATGGACGGGCATTTCGTCCCGAACATCTCGGTCGGCATCCCGGTGCTGAAGAGCCTGAAAAGTTACGCAAGCGTCCCGCTGGACGTCCATCTGATGATCTCGGAACCGCTGAAGTACATCGCCGATTTCGCGAAGGCCGGCGCGGACATCATCACGTTCCACGTCGAGTCCGACTCCGACCCGGTGGAGACCATCAAGGCGATCCGCGAGGCGGGCTGCCGGCCCTCCATCTCGGTCAAGCCCGGCACTCCGGCAGAGGCCATTTTCCCTTATTTAGAGCTCGTCGACATGGTCCTCGTCATGACGGTGGAACCCGGCTTCGGCGGCCAGTCCTTCATGGCGGACATGATGCCGAAAGCCCGTGCCATCCGCGATGAGATCACGAAGCGCGGCCTCGACGTCATGGTCGAAGTCGACGGCGGCATCTCCGAGAAGAACGCGGCCCTCTGTGCCGAGAACGGCATCGACGTCCTCGTCTCCGGCAGCACCATCTTCGGAGCTTCTGACGCTACCGAGATGATCTCTCTCATCCGCGGGAACGCAGAAGCGGCCTTCCAGGCCTGATGCTTTGCTGCGGCAGAAAATACTCTTCCAACGCGAGCAAAAGTGTGTTTCACTTTTGCTCTTTTCTTTTTATAGGAGTTTTTGTATAATACTAAAAGTCAATTTTCAGGGAGGTCCTGTCATGCAAGCCTATTTCGATAACAGCGCGACGACGAAACCACTGCCGGAGGTAGTGGATGCGGTCACCCGCGCCATGACGGAGACCTGGGGCAACCCCTCCTCCCTGCACGCCGTCGGAGACGCCGCCGACCAGGAGCTCGAGGCCGCGCGCCGCACTCTGGCGAGCGCCTTTGGCTGCAAACCGCAGGAAGTGTACTTCACCGGCAGCGGCACCGAGAGCAACAACATCGCCATCCTCGGCACCGTCGAGGCGCTGAAGCGCCGCGGGAACCGCATCGTGACCACCGCCGTCGAGCACCCGAGCGTCAAGGGCTGCATGAAACAGCTGCAGGAGGAAGGCTTCGACGTCGTCTGGCTGCCCGTCGACGAGACCGGCCATGTGTCCGAAGAGGCGATCTGTGATGCCGTCAACGAGAAGACCATCCTCGTGAGTATGATGCTCGTCAACAACGAAGTCGGGAGCATCATGCCCGTGAAGGCCGCCGCGAAGGCCCTGAAAAGGGCCGGTGCCCCGGGGTACGTCCACGTAGACGCGGTCCAGGGCTTCGGCAAGGTCCCTGTGGGGCCGAAAGCCCTCGGCGCGGACCTCATCTCGGTCAGTGCCCACAAGGTCCACGGACCGAAGGGCGTCGGCGCTCTGTACGTAAAGAAAGGCATCCGCCTCGTCTCCCCTGTGAAAGGCGGAGGCCAGGAGGACAAAGTCCGTCCCGGGACCCAGGGCACACCCGCTATCGCGGGTTTCGCGGCGGCCGTCGACACCGGCATCCTGCATGGTGACCTGAACGCGTACATCGCCCACGTGACCGAAGTCCGGAACATCATCCGGGACGCGGTCCTCGCCACCGACATCGGCGCCATCAACTCGGGAGACGACGCGCTCCCCTACATCCTGAACCTGTCCCTCGAGGGCATCCCCTCCGAAGTCCTTCGGAACTACCTCTCGGAACAGGGCGTTTACGTGTCCACCGGTTCCGCCTGCTCGAAGGGCCACCGGAGCACGGTCCTCACCCAGATGGACCTCGACCCCCGGCGCATCGACTCCGCCGTGCGGTTCAGTTTTTCCCATACCAACACCATCGAAGAAGCGCGGTACGCGGCAGATGTCCTGACCCGCGCCGCAAACACACTCAGAAGAGGCTGACATGAAAGAGATCCTGCTTATCAAAAACGGAGAGCTCGCGCTGAAAGGTCTGAACCGCAGCACCTTTGAAGACGTGCTCATCAAGAACCTGCGCCGGAAACTGTCCGGCATCCTGGAGTGCGACATCTCCAAGTCCCAGTCCACCATCTACGTCGTCCCCACCGAGGAAGACCCGGACATGGACGCCGCCGTCGAGGCGGTCTCCAAAGTCTTCGGCATCGCCCGGTTCTCCCGTGCCGTCGTGGCACCGAAGAACATGCAGCAGATCATCGAGGTGTCCGGCAAATACCTCAAGGACCAGCTCGCGGAAGTGAAGACCTTCAAGGTCGAGGCGAAACGCGCCGACAAGAACTTCCCGCTGAAGAGCCCGGAGATCTCCCGGGAACTGGGCGGCTACCTGCTCAAGAACAACCCGCACCTCAAGGTGGATGTCCACCACCCGGACATCTGTGTCACCGTCGAAGTGCGTGAGAAATACGCCTACATCCACGGCACACAGCTCTTCGGCGCCGGCGGCATGCCCGTCGGTACGGCCGGCAGAGCGGCCATCCTGCTTTCGGGCGGCATCGACAGCCCGGTCGCGGCCTACATGATGGCGAAGCGCGGCGTGAACCTCGTCGGCATCCACTTCGCCTCCCCGCCCTACACGAGCCAGCGGGCCGAACAGAAGGTCCACGAACTGGCCTCCGAGGTGGCGGAATACGCCGGCCGCATCCCGCTCTTCGTGGTCCCCTTCACGGAGATCCAGGAGCACATCAAGGACGACTGTCCCGAAGAGTACTTCACGATCATCATGCGGCGATGCATGATGCGTGTCTCCGAAGCCATCGCCCGGCAGCAGAAATGCGGCGCGCTCATCACCGGCGAGTCCCTCGGTCAGGTCGCGAGCCAGACCATGTACGCGCTCCAGTGCACCGACGCCGTCGCGCACCTGCCCGTCTTCCGTCCGGCCATCGGCATGGACAAGACGGAGATCGTCGAACTCTCCCGGAAGATCGGCACCTTCGAGACCTCCATCGAGCCCTATGAAGACTGCTGTACCGTCTTCACTCCGAAGCATCCGCGGCTCCGCCCGACCCTCGAAGAGGTCGAGAAAGCCGAGGCCGGACTGCGGGACCTCGACGCCATGGTGGCACGCGCCGCCGAAGAGGCAAGATTAGTCGTCATTGACCCCGGCGCCTATTAAAGGTACAATAATATGAAAGACTTTTCATCGCTTTCGGCCCTCGCAGAACGGGTCGTCCGACAGCTGGAAGACCGCGGCATGAGCGTCGCGCTGGCCGAGTCCTGCACCGGCGGGCTCCTCGCCAAGACCCTCACCGACGTGTCCGGCGCGTCCCACGTGTTCGAGTGCGGCGTCGTCGCCTACTCCGAGGCCATCAAGCAGAAAGTGCTCGGCGTGAAGGCGGAAACGCTGGCGGCCCACAGTGTGGTCAGCCCCCAGGTCGCCTTCGAGATGGCGCACGGTGTGCGTGCCCTCGCCGGCGCGGACTTCGGCATCGGCATCACCGGTGTCGCCGGTCCCGGACCGGACGGAGACCACCCTGAGGGGGAGATCTACATCGCCCTCGTCAGCGAGAAGACCGACGAAGTCGTCCTGCTCGAAGACCGAAGCGAAAACGAACGAACGAAACACCGCGTCCAGGCAGCGGAGACTGCGCTGACCATGCTGGACGCACAACTGACCAGAACACCCTGACAAAACACAAAGGGAGACCGAATATGGAAAAGAAACCGCTCCAGGCGAAGAACGTCGTCAGCTTCGGCGACGGCACCCGTATCGCCCGCCCCCAGGAGGCCCGGAAGACCGCTGCTCAGCCGGTGGCGGAAGCCGTAGAGGCTTCCGAGTCTGTCGTGAAAAAGGACGCTCCGGCGTTCATCAAAAAGGAAGCCGCGGAAGCTGCTGTGGAAACAGCGGCCGACGTTGAGAACGAAGTCTCCGAGATGGCACCGCCCCGGAAAGCTCCGGAACCGGAAGCCATCGAGACGAAGCCGCTCAACCTGCGTCAGGACCGCTACCTCGACGAAGAGCCCCAGGAACCCGACTGGGCCGACGAGGAAGACGAGTTCGACGATTACGAAGACGACGATGAAGCACTCTCGACCCTCGCCGAAGTCTTCATCCCGCTCCACGACGACACGACCGGTGCCATCGTCCGCAAGGGCATGGTCATCGTGAGTCTCATCGTCATCCTGTGCTGCATCGTGGCCATCGTCATGAAGCAGACCGCGACCGGAGCCGTCATCGCCCCCGACATCACCGCGCTGACGGATGAGGCGTCCATCGCCGCCGCCACGCTGTTGACTCTATAAAGGAGGGAATGGAATTGCCAGATAACAACAAGGACAACCTCTTCGAACAGTACGGTTTTTCCGCCGAGAAGAGCAAGTCCGACGCGCCCGACTTCGGCGGGTTCATGTCCGGTACGCCCGTCAGTTTCGACGAGGAGCCGGAAGTGAACACGGTGGAGGAGTACATCGCCCCTGCCGATGCCCCGGTCGAAGACACGGACCCCGACCTCAACTACATGGCGAACATGCAGAACATGTTCAAGAGCCTCGCCCAGGACACCACCGAACCGGAGGAGTCCGACGCGCCGGCCGCCGAGACCGACCCCGAACCCGAACTCTCCAGCTACCTGCTCGGAAAAGAAGGAGACGTTCCCGTCAAGTCTCAGACCGACTTACTGTCCTCTGAGACCCAACCCTTTCGCAACGCCCCAACCGCAGAAGTTCCATCTGAAGACTTCCAAGCGGAAGAAAAAGGGGCTGCAACTGAACCCGGAACTGCTGGATCAGAGCAGCAGATGAGTCGTGATACTATGAGTACTTCCGAAACACCGAAAAAGAAAAAGCCCGTCGAAAAAGGTGAAGAGTACTGGTCCTTCGTGGACTCCCTCCTCGACAATTTCGACGATACGAAGGCCGCTCCCCGTCCCCGGACTCCGGAGGAACGCGTCGAGCGTGCCGCGCGGACGCCCCGCGCCCCGAAAGTGACTGCAGAAGAGGCTGCCGCCGCCGTTGCCACCTGTCTCTTATACACA
>ERZ504995.9-NODE-9-length-26285-cov-4.248570_pt1 | contig 26285 bp, 21 predicted proteins | sample MGYA00514197_ERZ504995 | MGnify/ENA primary metagenome ERZ504995 (study PRJEB26094, sample SAMEA4028455) | Ovis aries | biome: host associated; feature: stool; material: fecal | place: Italy | collected 2012 | study: EMG produced TPA metagenomics assembly of the Sheep...
CCCTATGACAGCCCCTCCGCCCTGCGGCATGGGGCAACCAACAGGCCAAAGGGGCACTGCGGCCCTTCGGCCTGCCAAACAATTATGGGGAATCCATGAGTGACAGGTGCACTAGTCAACATATTTCGTACAGTGTTCATAATTTAAGACAGCGTAATCAGTTCTTAGACATCGCTGCAAAAAAGTGCAGATCCTTGTATTGCTTTGGCGTCAGATAGTTTAAAGAATACGCAGGCCTTTCTTCGTTAAAGAAACAGATGTAATCATCTATTTGTTCTTCAATATTGCCTGTTTGCGTCACGTGGAAATCTGTAAACAGTTCCTCTTTGATCCATCCATTAATGGACTCCATTGCAGCGTTGTCTGTGGGTGTTCCTGCCCTGGACATAGAACGAGTGATCCCATACATAGGAAGCAACTCGTTGAAGCTTTTGGAAGCATATACACTGCCTTGGTCAGAGTGAAGAATCATCTCATGGTTTGGAAACAGTTCTTTGTAGTCCAATAAATCCCGAAGCCCATTTATATAGGTCATTCTGTCTCCTCGTTTGGCAGACAAAGCGTGGGCAACTATTTCGTTATTCCATAGATCCATATACAAAGTTAATTCGTAATATGAATCCTCAAGCCAAAACGAAGTCATGTCACTAACCACACACTCCAATGGCCCATCCAATAGCATTTCAGAGGCCAGAAGGTTAGGAAATACCCTATCCGGTTTTCCGGGATTTCTATAGTGGCGGCGTCTGGCCACACTCTTTACTCCTGCCAACTTGCAGCACTTGTGGGCATATGGATCAGAGACCACCAGACCAGTATCCAAGCGGATTTTTGCGTTTAGCCAGCGGTACCCGTGAGACGGATATTTGGCATGGTACTCTTCAAACAACGCAACGTTTGTCCAAAGACTTTTCGTTCGGTCTGAAGGGTTAGACATTCGTTGTTTCCAGGAATTAAAGCTGCTTCTTGGGACATCCATTGCCTCGCAAAGCCATGCAACCGGATACTCTCCTGCCAGTTCAAAAATCACTTGGTATTCTTGCTGTCTAGGACTGAAAACTCCTTGTCCACACCAACTCCCTTCGCTTCGTATCCTTTTTTTGCTCGTGCTTCACGGATTCGAGAATTCATCACTTCCTGAATGAGTTCTTCCTTGCTCATCTGCTCTAATTCTTCCAGAGGTTTTGGCTTTGAATTTGCAGAGCCCTTCTTGGGCTTTGACTTTTGTGGTGGTGGAAGAGTTTCGGAATCTTTGTTTTCCAGATAGAAGCGCTTGTATCTTCTGCCGGTATCAGCGGTTATTCCATACTTCATCACTACTTCTGTAGAACTCATTTTCTGTTCGCAAATCTCTTTCCCGATTTCGAATCTTTCTTCTCTTGTGTACTTCATATCGTCCCCCATAAATGTGAAATGATTCAGGGTATACTGGTGTTGTTTTATTCTGTTTCAAGTATACAACACACTGCCCAAAACCGCATTTTTGGTGTACGAAATTAGTTTACCAGTCCAACAAATACAGTGTCTATTTTAAAAATGTCGGTCAACAAAGAGAAAAACTCATGTTTTGGCCGACAAGCGAAGTTATAATATGCGTTTTACTGGGCATCAGCCCAACGGAATTGTGCGTCTGTCCAATCAAAACACCAAAAAGTCGGTCGCGGCGAGAGAATATCTCTGGATCGACCGACTATTTCTAAAGTCATACCTTCTGCGTCGGTCAAATTTGCAGTTTCTACTTGATTCGACCGACTTTTCTCAAAGTCACATGGCAAAGTCGGTCAAAAGGCGAGCAAGGCATGGGTTCTGACCGACTTCAGGGCAAAAGCAGGCTCAGGCTGAGCAAAAACATGCTTTTTCGTGCAGGCCGAAGGGCCGCAGTGCCCCTTTGGCCTGTTGTTTGCCCTGTGCCACGGGGCGGAGGTGCTGTCATAGGGCTGAGCCGCACGGGATGCGGCGCTCGGGAGCGCCCTTGACAGCACTGGAGCACTGTGGCACCCCAAATACGCGGACAGCTCCGCTGGAACGCGGATGTTTCCTTTGACAAATTCGAAGTTGTTGGAGCTTGCATGCATGGTGGCATAAGAAAAGACCTGCAGAAACATCTGCAGGTCTTTGAAGTCGTGTTGTTCAGCGTGCAGCACGGGTGGTGCCGGGCGTGCCGGGCGCTCAGCGGCGCTTGCGCCAGTAGCTGCGGGAGCGGTGGCGGCGGCGGGACTCGCGCTTCACCTGGTACGAGGACTTTCTGCCGCGGACCAGTTCGGTGTTGACGCCGCGGAGGGATCCGCCGGAACCGTCCACGTCGTGGCGGATGCGGATCATGTTGAGGTTCGAGTCCTTCTGCTGTTTCTGCCGGACGCGCCGCCAGATGAGCAGGGCGATGAGCAGGAGCAGGAGGGCCAGCGCCGCGATGCGGACGCTCCAGTAGCCGAAGCCCTTCTTCACGTAGTACCAGATGGTGGCGGGCCAGCTGCGCTTGACCTCTTCGGAGGCGGCGAGGTCGACGGTCGTCAGCTCTTCGCCGGCATAGAGGACTTTCGCTTTGCCGATCTTGTCACCGGGTTTGATGGGTGCGAGGACTTCCTTCGGCAGGGACTCGGGGATGAGCTCGATGGAGATGCCCGACGAGTCGATGCTCGAGGGGATGAGCGCCTGGACTTCCTGGGCCGGGACCAGCGTGACCTTGTCCTTCTTGCGGCCAAGTCCGACGTCGACCTGGGCGACCTTGTCCTTCGGTGTGGCGATGGGCGTCAGTTTGATGTTGTCGAACACCCATTTGTAAGCGCGGATGGTCTCGTTGAACGCCGTGTTGCCGCCGGAGTAGGTCCGGTTCTTCCAGCCTTCGGCGCCCTGGATGATGATGGTGAGGTACGTGTACCCGTTCTGGGAGGCGTACGAAGCAAGGCAGTAGCCCGCTTCCGCGGTGGTGCCGGTCTTGATGCCCATGCAGGGCGTGTAGGAGTAGTAGGAGCCCGGGACCAGCAGGGAGTTCGTGTTGTTGTACTTCGTCGCGTCGCGCTTGTTCGTCGCCGCCATCTCGTAGACGGGGGTGCCGACGATCTTGGCGAACTCGTCGTTCTGCAGGGCGTGACGGATGATGATGGCAAGGTCTCTGGCGGTGGTGTAGTGGCCTTCCGCGTCAAGACCGTGAGGGTTCAGATAGTGCGTGTCCTTGCAGCCGAGCTTCGCGGCGAAGGCGTTCATCTCATCGACGAAGGCGGCGGTGGTGCCACTGAACTCGTGGGCCAGGATGATGGCCGCTTCGTTCGCGCTGTGGACCATCAGGAGGTACAGGAGCTGTTCGACCGTGAGCTGTTCCCCCTCGACCAGTCCGGCCGTGGAGCTGTTGGTGCCCGCGAGTTCATCGAGCTCCTCCTGTGTGACGGTGCAGACCCGCTGCAGGTCGTCCGCCTTTTCGAGGACCACCATGGCCGTCGTGATCTTGGTCAGAGACGCCATCGGGGTCCTTTTGTCCGCGTTCTTGTTGAAGATGACCGTTCCCTGGTCAAGACTCTCCATGTACACGATGTCGGACTCGAATTCGACTTCCGCATTGTAGGCCGCGTGCGCCGGCAGGATGGGTGTGAGAGTCACAAGAAGCGCCAAAAGTAACGGGAGGATAAACAGTTTTTTTAACGCTTTTTCCATAGACAATTCCCTCTGTAATATTGTATTATTACTAAAGCATTATAAGTATAACAGATTATTCACAAAAATAAAGTGCAACAAAACGACTTTTGGAGGGAACACCTTTGGTATATGTGACCGGCGATATGCACGGCGATTTTGAACGTTTCAAACTGCCTGCCATGAAAAAGCTCAAGAAGGGCGATACACTGATCATCTGCGGAGACTTCGGCTTCCTCTGGGACGGATCCAAGGAAGAAGAGAAGATCCTCGAAAAGCTCAGCGAGAAGAAGTTCAACATCTGCTTTGTCGACGGCACCCATGAAAACTTCGAGATGCTGAACAGCTTCCCCGTCAGTGAATGGAACGGCGGCAAGGTCCACCACATCATCGGCAGTGTCTACCACCTCATGCGCGGTCAGATCTTCAACATCGACGGCCTGCGCATCTTCACGATGGGCGGCGGCGAGAGCCCCGACGTGGACATCCGCATCGCGAACGACACCTGGTACCCGGAGGAGAGTCCCTCTCAGCAGGAACTCATCGAGGGCGCCGAAAACATGGCCACCTACAACAACATCGTGGACATCGTCATCACCCATGAGCCGTCCGCGAAAGTGAAGGAATTCCTGCAGATGCAGTTCACGGAAAAATCCCGTGTCACGCTGCTCAACACCTACTTCGAAGAACTGGCCGGCGCCGTCGACTACCGCAAGTGGTACTTCGGCAGCCTGCATATGGACAAGCACATCTCTGCCACCCAGGTCGCGGTCTTCACGAACGTGCTCGAGGCCTGGACGGGCAAACCCATCTAATGTGAATCGCCAGAAAGAAGGCATTTTTCCTACATGAAGCAAGTCAAAGGAACGCCGGCAAAACCCCATTACGGCGGCGACTTTGCCACCATCAAACCGTTTACGAAGGACCAGACCATCCCTGCCGTCTGCGCTGCAGTCGGCGTGCTGCTGGTCCTCGTGCTCATTCTGCTCTTCGGACAGTCCCGCTCCGCGCAGACTGCCACCGTGGGCGATCCGTCGGCTGCCAAGCAGACGGCCGTCGAAACCGCGGACGTCCAGAAGGGCGGCACGGTCGAAGTCCCCTCGAACAAGAATGACTACAGTGTCGACAGCACGGTCATCATCCAGGGGGACCGCGCCATGGAGATCTTCTCGGTCTCCCAGAAGTGGCTGACCCGCTACGGCGAGAACATCAACACGTTCGCCGGCACCGTTCCGAATTCTCACGTCTATGTCCTCCTCGCCCCCACCTCGGTCGAGTTCTACGGACCGGACGACTATAAAACGAAGAACCATCTGTTCGAGACCGCCGTCGACTACGCCTACACGCCGATGACGGCCGGGAACATCACCGCCATCGACTGCCGGGACACCATGGCCCGCCACGTCGACGAATACATCTACCTGCGCACGGACCACCACTGGACCGCCACCGGCGCCTACTACGCCTACGTCACCTTCTGCAGAGCGGCGGGCCTCGAGTACCCGAAGCTCTCGGAGTACAAGTCCGGGGAGATCGACGGCTTCGTCGGAAGCCTTTACAGCAAGACGCAGGAATCGGTCCTCAAGAACAACCCCGACACCGTGAAGTACTACTTCCCGCTGACGGAAGCCACCGGCCACGCCTATAACACGGCGGACCTCACCGGCGGCCGGACCGCCAAGGTCATCAACACGAACGTCTCCTCGAAGTACGCCTACCTGTGCTTCATCGAAGGCGACAACCCCATCCTGAAATACGACACCGAGAACCATAACGGCAAGTCCATCCTCATGGTCAAGGAGTCCTACGGCAACGCGTTCGCCCCCTTCCTCACCGACAACTACGAAACGGTCTACGTGGTCGACCCCCGGAAGGTGGACCTGAACCTCACGTCGTTCGTGCAGCAGCACGGCATCGACGACGTCCTGTTCTTGAACTACGCGTTCGCCCCCTCGAACCCGACCTACCGCAACGCATTCGAGAAGATGCTCGGCGTAGGGTAAGAAAAACCTTTCAGAATAATTCAGTTTTATCTGATATAATCATTTCAGTAAGTCTGTGTGTTTGTAAGGAGTTGGTTTTATGAAGAAAACCAGAAAGCTGCTGGCCATCCTCCTGACGCTCGCCCTCGTGCTGAGCTTCACGTCGGTCTTCGCCTTCGCAGCAAAGAAACCGAAAACGTACTCGAAGTACGACATCAACAAAGACGGCAAGGTCGTCTATACCGTACTGGGTGACTCCATCGCCGCAGGCTATTCCCTGCCCGGCTTCGTGGAAGACTCCAAGTGGAAAGCCTCCTGGCCCGTCGTCGACGGCTCCTACCCGCAGTATGTCGGAAAGGCTATCGGCGCGAACAAGATCTACCAGGACGCCCACATCGGCCTCCGCTCCCACGACCTCCGCTACCTCCTCTGTGAGGACTACCCCGGCGACATCGCCGTCGGCTGGAGAGTCCCGACCACGGACAACTACCGCACCGTCGACCCGGCCGGCCTCGCGGAAGTCCGCAAGCAGTACTACAACCACATCAAAAAGGCCGACGTCATCACCCTCGGCATCGGCATCAACGACCTGACCATCCCCTCCGGCATCCTCGACAACGTCCAGGGTGAGAACCTGAACCTCGCGCTGGCCTTCTGGGGCGATATGCTGGGCAACGCTTATAAACTGGTCGACAATGCCGCATACATGGCGCAGGTCTCCACCCTGCTCATCGGCTTCTACCGCCAGTACGTGACGAACTTCAACGCGATCATCCAGAAGATCAAGGAGATCAACCCGAACGCGAAGCTCCTCGTCATCGGCTACTACAACGCCGCGCAGGACGCGTTCATCAAAGGCGCTCTGCCCGTCGACATCGGCGCGCTCGTCACGCCCTTCATCGACCTCTTCAACAGCCACGCCGCCGGCGCTGCCGCGGGCAACGGCTACACCTACGTGAAGATGGAACACATCGACACTCTCTTCTGCGACCGCACCTCCCCCGGGTACCTCAACGACAACCACCCGACGGCCTACGGTCACAAGCAGATGGCAGATATCATCATCGCGGCCATCAACGCCTGACGAGGTACATCGCCAACACGAAAACGAACCACCGAAGGGCTCTCACGAGTCGTTCGGTGGTTTTTTGTGTCGTCCGGGAACTTGCATTTTGACGGAAACTCTGCTATTACTGTTTTAGACACCCAACTTCGACAATGCTTTGGAACAAGGAGAGTTCTTATGAAACGTACGATCTTCAAACGCCTGTCCGCGGTGGTGGCAGTCATGCTGGTCCTGAGTGTCCTGCTCACGACCCTCGTCGCCTGCACGCCGTCAAATGCCGCCTCGAACCTGGCGATCGCGAAACCGGTCTACCCGGAGACGGTCAAGTCCCCCGGCGACAATGCCACGAGCGAAGAGTTCGACGCCTGGCAGGCCTATAACGAAGCCCGCATCGAAGCCGGCAAGGGCAACCCGAAGGCGATGAAGGCCTTCTACAAAAAGACCCTCGCGCAGGTCCTCGGCGCCGGCAGCGCGTCCAAAGCGGGGTCGGACAAGAACGCGCTCTACTCCCCCATCAACGTCTACCTGGCCCTCGCCATGCTGACGGAGACCACGGACGGAAACAGCCGGCAGCAGCTCCTCGACCTGCTCGGCGAGAAGGACCTCTCCTCCCTGCGCAAACGGGTCAAGAAGCTCTTCACCGCCAACTATCAGGACGACGGGGAATGCACGAGCCTCCTCGCGAACTCCCTGTGGCTGAACGAGAGCCTCCAGTATAACCAGAAGACCCTCGAGACCCTCGCGAAAAAGCATTACGCCTGGTCCTTTGCCGGGAAGCCCGGTTCCAAAGAGATGGACAAGGCCCTGCAGACCTGGATCAACGAACAGACCCACGACCTTCTGAAAGACCAGGCCGGGAACCTGACCCTCGACCCGTCGGTCGTGCTGGCACTCGTCTCGACCATCTACTATAAAGCCGCCTGGGCGGAACAGTTCGACACCTCTGCCACGAAGAAGCAGACGTTCCACGTCCCCACCGGAGACAAGCAGGTCGACATGATGCACCTCGTCGAGACCTACCCCTACTACACCGGCAAGAACTTCGAAGCCGTCGCGCTGCCGCTCCGCAACAGCGGTTCCATGTGGTTCTTCCTGCCGAAGAAGGGCGTGACCCCGGCGCAGCTCGCCTCGGACAAGGAAGCGCTGGACCTGCTCACGGACACCGAGAACTACAAAAACTTCTCCTACCCGCAGGTCACCCTGAGCCTTCCGAAGATGGACGCGGTCTCCGATGTGGACCTCATCAAAGACCTCAAAAAACTGGGCGTCACCGACATCTTCGGAGCAAAGGCGAACTTCGCGCCGCTGATGGCGGACTCCTCGAACACGTCGGTCTCGCAGATCACCCATGCGGCCCGCGTCAAGACCGATGAAGAGGGCGTCGAAGCCGCCGCCTTCACCGCCATCGTGCTGTCGAAATCCGCCCTGCCCTCGCAGCGCATCACCTTCACGGTGGACCGCCCCTTCTACTTCGCCATCACCGGCTACACCGGAGACCTCCTGTTCACCGGTGTCGTGAACGACCCGGCGGCGGTATAAAAGAAAAAAAGAACCGGACGAACTCGAAAGAGCTCGTCCGGTATTTTTTTGTCTATCAGATCTTTTTGACACCGAGGACCGTGTCGTTGCCGTTGATCTTCCACTCCTTGGAGAGGGCGACACCGGCTTCGTCCGCGTCGGCGAGGGTCTCACCCACGTTGAGGCTGTCCGCGAGGACATCCTTCTGGACAGAGGCCGCGTTGTCTTCGATGACCTTCTTGACCGCGTCGGAACCGTCGACGTAGAGGGCGATGTGGTCAGTGACCTCGAAGCCCGCGTCTTTCCGCATGGTCTGGACCTTGGAGACGACTTCACGCATGAGGCCTTCGGCTTCCAGTTCGGGCGTCAGGACCGTGTCGAGCGCGACGGTGACACCGCCTTCGGACAGGGTGTAGAGGCCTTCCTGCTGGACCGCTTCAATGAGGAGGTCTTCCTCGGCGAGGCGTGCATCGCCCGTGGACAGGGTGATGGTCAGGAACCCGGTGGAGTCGAGCTCGGCCTTGGCGGCAGAACCGTCTTCGATATTCTGGAGCGCGGTACGGACTTCGCCCAGCTGCTTGCCGAACTTCGGACCGAGGGTGCGCATCTGCGGCTTGAACGCATAGGTGACCAGTGCGGAGTCGTCTTCGACGAATTCGACGGCCTTGACGTTCAGCTCGTCTTCGATGATCTCGACATAGAAGTCGGAGAGCGGCTTGTCGGCCTTCACGAACATCTTCGCGAGGGGCTGGCGGTTCTTGCGGTTCGAACCGTTGCGGCAGGCACGGCCGAGGGTGACGATGGAGAGGACTTCATCCATGTCCGCCTCGAGTTCGGGGTCGATCCAGGCGTCGTTCACTTCGGGGAACGCGCACAGGTGGACGGACTCCGGAGCGTCTTTGTCGATGCTGCAGACGAGGTTGCGGTAGATCTCTTCCGTCATGAAGGGGATCATCGGGGCCGCAGTCTTCGCGGTGGTGACGAGGGCGGTGTACAGCGTCATGTAGGCGTTGATCTTGTCCTGCGTCATCTCGGAGCCCCAGTAACGGGAACGGCCGCGGCGGACATACCAGTTGGAGAGGTCGTCCACGAACTTCTCGATGTAGGCGGCAGCTTCCGGAATGCGATAGTTGTCGAGGTTCTCGTCGACACCCTTCACCATGGAGTTCATCTTGGAGAGACACCACTTGTCCATGACGGACAGTTTGTCGTAGTCGAGCGTGTACTTCGTGGCGTCGAACTCGTCGATGTTCGCGTAGAGGACGAAGAACGCATAGGTGTTCCAGAGGGTACCGAGGATCTTTCTCTGCGCTTCGGTGACGGCACGGCCGGAGAACCGGTTCGGCAGCCAGGGCGCGGAGTTCGTGTAGAAGTACCAGCGGATGGCGTCGGCACCGTAGGTGTTCAGCGCCTCCATCGGGTCGACGGCGTTGCCCTTGGACTTGGACATCTTCTGGCCGTCCTCATCCTGGACATGGCCGAGGACGATGACGTTCTTGTACGGCGCCTTGTTGAAGATGAGGGTGCTGATCGCCAGAAGGCTGTAGAACCAGCCGCGGGTCTGGTCGACGGCTTCCGAGATGAAGTCCGCCGGGAACTGGGACTCGAAGAGATCCTGGTTCTCGAAGGGATAGTGGTGCTGGGCGAAGGGCATGGAGCCGGAATCGAACCAGCAGTCGATGACTTCGGGGACACGCTGCATCTCGCCGCCGCAGTCCGGGCACTTGAGCTTCACGCGGTCCACATAGGGACGGTGCAGTTCGATGTCATCCGGGCACTCGATGGCCTTTTCCTTCAGTTCCGCGATGGAACCGATGCAGTCGCGGCATCCGCAGTCCGGGCATTCCCAGATGTTGAGCGGGGTGCCCCAGTAACGGTTTCTGGACAGGCCCCAGTCCTGGACGTTTTCGAGCCAGTTGCCGAACCGGCCTTCACCGATGGACTGCGGGATCCAGTTGATGGTGTTGTTGTTCCGGACGAGGTCGTCACGGACGTCGGTCATCTTGATGAACCAGGATTCTCTGGCGTAGTAGATGAGCGGCGTGTCGCAGCGCCAGCAGAACGGGTAGTTATGCTCGAACTTCGGCGCGTCGTAGAGTTTGCCTTCCTTGTCGAGGTCCACGAGGACTTTCGGGTCGGCGTCCTTGACGAACATGCCGGCGTACGGGGTCTCGGGTTTCAGTTCACCCTTCTCGTCGACCATCTGGATGAAGGGAAGGTCATAGTTGCGGCCGATGCGTCCGTCGTCCTCACCGAAGGCGGGAGCGATGTGGACGATACCGGTACCGTCATCCATGGAGACGTAGGAGTCGCAGGTGACGAAGAAGCCCTTCTTGCGCTGTTTGTCGGCGAGGGCCTGCTCGAAGTCGTAGAGCGGCTCGTACTCTTTGTATTCGAGGTCCTTGCCCACATAGGACTCGAGGACTTCATAAGCGGGTTTGCCGTCTTCGGCGAGTCTGCCGAGCACGGTGTCCGCGAGGGGCTGGGCGATGTAGTACGTGTAACCGTCCGCCGCCTTGACCTTGATGTAGGTGTCGGTCGGGCTCACGCAGAGCGCGACGTTGGAGGACAGGGTCCAGGGCGTCGTGGTCCATGCGAGGAAGTATGCGTCCTCATCTTTGACCTTGAAGCGGACGATGGCGGAACGTTCCTTGACGTCCTTGTAGCCCTGCGCCACTTCGTGGGAGGACAGGGGCGTACCGCAGCGGGGGCAGTACGGGACGACCTTGAAGCCTTTGTAGAGGAGGCCGCGGTCATAGATCTTCTTGAGGGCCCACCACTCGGACTCGATGAAGTCGTTCTCATAGGTGACATAGGGGTGGTCCATGTCGGCCCAGAAGCCGACGACTTTCGAGAAGTCTTCCCACATGCCCTTGTATTTCCAGACGGACTCTTTGCATTCGGCGATGAACGGCTCGAGACCGTACTCTTCGATCTGCTCCTTGCCGTCGAGGCCGAGCTTCTTCTCGACTTCGATCTCGACCGGAAGACCGTGGGTATCCCAGCCGGCTTTCCGGGGGACGAAATTGTACTTCATGGTGCGGTACCGCGGGATCATGTCCTTGATGACACGGGTCAGGACGTGACCGATGTGCGGTTTGCCGTTCGCGGTGGGCGGGCCGTCATAGAAGACGTAGGAAGGACGGCCGTCCTGCTTCTCGGTCTTCTGGAAGATGTCAGCCTCGTCCCAGAACTTTGCGACTTCGTGTTCACGCTCCACAAAATTGAGGTCCGTGGACACTTTCTCATAGAGAGCCATTGCGTTTTACTCCTTTCGGCGATTCACTGCTGTTGGCCAGTCAATCAAAAAAGCTCCGTCCTGCGAGAAACAGGACGAAGCTTCTACTTCGTTTGTAACCACCCATTTCGCATCATACCAACATATGAGCCCCGGGTAACGGCGGGTGCCGGCGGTGCTTACTTGCGCGATGTACCATCCGCGTTCAGCATGCAACTCGGGAGTGATATTCGGTCTGCGGCTTCCGCGTGCCGGGCTCTCACCACCCCCGGACTCGCTCCGTGTGCTTCCGCGCTGCAGACTTACTGTCTCCGTCGACGTCTTTAAAAAGGTTTATTTACTTATAATACGCGAAAAAGTGTACCATCTTTGTTTTGGTCTGTCAACCGCAACCTGTGGTGCTTTCTCAGTTCTTCCCGTTCCCGAGCAGCGCGGCGACGAGTTTCTGGACGAGGTTCGTGTCCGAGATGCCGTTGGCGAGGGAGGACCAGTTCGCCTTGCCCTCCACCACTTTGTTGGCGCCGGTGATGGTGAACGCGTTGTCGTTCGGGTAATTCTTGTCGTTCGTCATGGACTCGAGCGTCTTCACGAGGAATTCGTCGAGGTCTTCGGCGATCTGCGGGACGGTGTAATACGACACATGCGCCGCGCCGAAGAGGGTGTGGTACAGAAGGTCGACGGCCGGGCCCTTGACGAGTTCGGTCTTCGTGAGTTTGTTGACGCCCTGGCCGGTCAGTGCCGCGAGGTCTTTACACAGGGTATCGGTCAGCGCCGCGGTGAACTTGTTCTCGGCGACGTTCTTTTTGCCTTCTTTGACCCAGGCCGGGTCCTGTCCGTTGTCCGTGCCGCCCTGGTGGCTCTGGTTCGCGTAGTTCACGATGTCCATCAGCGTATGCTTCCCGTCGTCCGTGACCGGGATGTTGCAGAGGTCCGGGATGAGCTTGTCGATGACGGTGTCGAGCTCTGCCGGATAGTTCGGCAGGGACCAGTACAGCTTGTCTTTCAGGACCGCGCTGATGACCGCCGGGCTGAGGCCCCGCTCTTTGGCATATGCCGTCATGTCGTCGATGGCAACGTACTCGCCGGTCTGGGGATCCGTATGGGCGATGGGCAGGTTCATGATGCTCGAGCCCTTGACGGTCTCCTTCCAGCCGTTATCGGTCTTCGCGGGACCCTCCCGCAGGAACCAGACGGCTCTCATGGGGCAGGGATACGTGATGGAGGAACCGGTCTCGATGTCATAGAGCGTGTTGCCCTTCTCGGTGCGCATGACCGCCACGTCCTGCGAATGCTGGTGGCCGGTGAAGACATAGTGCATGCCGGCGTCCGCCAGTTTCGTCGAGACGTTCTGGAAGTCGTCGACGAGGAAGTGGCCGAGGATGGTCGCTTCCTGGGTGAAGTGGGAGACGACGCCGTGGTGCATCATCCCGATGACCGTATCGCCTCTCTTGCGGGCGGCTCTCGCCTGTCTCTGGGCCCACTTCAAAAGGTCGGCCGGGATGTTGCCCCGGACTTCGCAGAGCTCTTCGCCGTCAGACGTGTTGTCCGAGGAGTAGCAGTTCGAGTCGATGACGATGAGGGTAAAGCCCTTCTTCGGGCGGGCCACATAGGAGGTGGCACCGGCCTCGGCACCCTCCGGCGGCGTGTAGGTCGCCGTCACGGTCTTGTCGTTCCAGGTGACACTTTTGTAGATCGCCAGAAAGTCCTTCTGGGTCGTCCGCTTCGCCTTGACCGCCTTGCCGCTTTCGGTGTTGAAGTTCTTTGCGGCAGGGTTGTTGATGTCGTGGTTGCCGGGCGTCACGTAGACTTTGAGACCCGGGACGTCCTTTTTCAACTGCTTCAGCTTCGTGGCAAGGGACTTGTGAGCCGCATACTCGCCGTCCTTCGTGAGGTCGCCGTTCAGGAGCAGGATGTCCGGCTTCGAGAACCTGACCTGCTGCAGCTGGGCGTCGAGGATGGCTTCAGACTCGTTGAACACCTTCTGGTCGAGGTCGATGGCGTGCTGGTAGTCCGCGGTCCCCTTGATCATGGACTCGGGGATGGTGTGCATGTCGGACATGACCATGACCCGAAGGTCGTTCTCCCGGGAGGTCGAGGTCTCCTCTTCGGCAAAGCTCACGGGCAGCGCCAGGACCAGGGTCAGTGCCATCGTCAGGAGCACTGCCAGCAGTTTCTTCATGTGTTTCATTCAGAGTTCCCCTTTCTGATGGATTGTGTTTGTACCCATTCATTATAGTCTAAGTCACAGACTTCCGTACAGAGATAAATCGACTCTTTTGTCGACAAAAACCCCCGAGCGGACGCTCGGGGGTTTGGTGTTACACAGATGTCGTCAGACCGCTTCGATCTCCTTGACGTTGATCTCCTGACCGCGGAGCAGGTAGGTCTTGCCGGACTCACAGTAGGGGCACTGGCGTCCGTACTTCACGGTGGCATAGGTCTTCGCGCAGTTCTCACAATAGGTGATGGCCGGCGTGTTGATGACATTGAGCTTGGCCTCGGTCATGCACTCATGTTTTTTGACAGCCCAGTTCCAGACGTCGTCGAGATAGCTCGGAACGACACCGGAGACTTCGCCCAGTTCCAGCGTGACAGAGGACACGGTGGTCAGCTCATTCTTTTCGACGACCTCTTCGACGTCGTCGATGATGTAAAACACGATTCCCAGTTCATGCATGACTCAAATGGACCTTTCTTACAGTTCTTCGCCTGCCGCGTAAGCAGCGAGGATCTTGGTAGCCGGCTTGTCGAGGACAGCGACGTTGGCGACGACGCCTTCCTTCGTGAACTCGCGCTGGCCAACACCGTAACCGGTGAGCTTGCGGACAGCCTTTTCGATCTTGACGCCTGCTTCGAGGTCGGCAAGGATGGACTTGAGCTCGTCCTCATATTTTTCCATGGTCATCTCAGCGTCGACGCCGGGGATGACATAGGCTTTGCGATCATAGTTGGTGACTTTGTCAAAAGTTTTCTCTTCGTTGAACAGAGTGTTCTCGCCGGAACGAAGGATGGCGATCTTGCCGTCTTCGATCACGATGTCGCCCCAGAACGGGATCCAGCCGCTTCCGTCAACGATGATAACGTTTTTCAGCATGTTGGTCATAATGATACCCTCCCAAAAGTACTCACACAGCGCGGGATTACGCAATGCGCTTTTTTACTTGTATATTATAACATGAGATTTTGTGCGAACAAGGGAAAGTCTGACTTTTTTTGGACGCAAGGTGTCAAAATCGACGTAAACTTTCCGTGCAGGTTGCACAACTTTACTTTTTCTTTGAAAATCCTAAACTTTCGGTGCATATCTGTTATGATAGAGTAAAGCCAGGTCAGAACGATCTCGAACACGACACGGAGGCACTTATGTACACGGTTTTGGTATGTGACGACGACAGAGCGATCCTCGACTCCATCCGCATCTACCTCACCCAGGAAGGGTACGAGGTCCTGACGGCGATGGACGGCATCGAGGCACTGGAGCTCCTGAAGGAACACGAGGTCCACTGCATGGTGCTCGACATCATGATGCCCCGCATGGACGGCCTCACCGCCATGCTGAAGATCCGGGAGGACAGCAACATCCCGATCATCCTGCTCTCGGCGAAGTCCGAGGACACGGACAAGATCACGGGGCTCAGCTTCGGCGCGGACGACTACGTCACGAAACCCTTCAACCCGCTGGAACTGGTGGCCCGGGTCAAGTCCCAGGTCCGCCGGTACGCGAAGCTCGGCAGCATGGAAGTCAGTGAACACGTCCTGGTGACCGGCGGCCTCGAGCTCGACACCGACAAGAAGCGGGTGACCGTGGACGGCGAAGAGGTCCGGCTCACGGCCCTCGAGTACCAGATCCTCGAATACCTCATGCGGAACATGGGACACGTGCTGTCCTCCGCGCAGATCTATGAGGCCGTCTGGAACGAACCGGCCCTGTCGACCGAGAAGACCGTGACGGTGCACATCCGGAACATCCGTGAAAAGATCGAGATCGACCCGAAAAATCCAAACTATTTAAAGGTGGTGTGGGGACTTGGCTACAAAGTCGACAAAATTTAAATACTCCAACCTTTCGAAGGCGCTCTGCCTTCTCCTGGCGACCCTCCTCTTCTCCCTCGGCACCTGGTGTGCCGTGGAGCTGGGCATCGGAAGCGTCCTCTTAGGTCCTGGCCAATACTTCGCGAACGATGCGGCGGAAGGCCGTCAGAGCTTTACCGCGACGCCCGCCTTTGAGCGGATCCTCGAAGACGACGTCGGGAGCCTTCAGTACCTGGCCTCCGCGGACCGGGATGTCTACGAAAAAGCCTATGCAAAAGCACAGAAAGAAACGGTCGAGGCCATCGTCGACCAGTACATGGCCCGGCAGAAATACCTGAAACAGCAGAACATGGACCCGATGGAAGAACCTTTCTACCGCAGCCCGACGGTCCATCTGAAGACTGCGGACGTCGATGATGACACGTTGACGATCGACTTCGAATACGACACCATGGCGCTGTCGGAAGACGAGATCCGCGCGGAACTGAACCGGCAGTATGACACCTGGGAAGACGCGCAGCTCGACAGCCTCGAATCCGACCGGAACGACCATACTCTCTGGCTCAAACACAACGGGTGCCTCCGGTACTATGTCCGGGCCGTCGACGGGTCCGTCTACACGAACCTCTCCGGGAAGCCCTCTGTCGCCGACGTGAAAGGCCACGCTATCTGCGCCGGCAAGGACAGCAAGCGCTCCTTCATGAAGGGCATCGACTATCTGAACGACCAGGAAGTGGACAATGTCCTCGACGGACTGCCGGAAGGGACCGCCGTCTACTTCTGGGTCAACGACCCCGCCGGACAGAAAGCGGACCTCACCCTGTTCCGCGCGCTCACGGACGAGAACGATGAATACATCGCCGCCCGGCAGATGTACGACGTCATGAAGGGCCGGCCCGCCGGCTGGATCCTCGCCATCATGATCTTCAGTTACCTCGCGGCCCTTGCCCTCCTCCTCTGGTTCCTGCACCTTGTGGGCCACCGGAATGAGGACCCCGTTGCGGCGGACGGCTCTCCGGAACCGGTCCGGTACGCCAAAGACGGCTCCCGTCTGGTAACGGCCGCCATCGACAAGCTCCCCGGCGATGTACACTTCGTGCTCTTCGCCATCCTGTTCGGAGTCTGTCTCGGCCTGCCGCTGGCCGCCATGACGGAAGCGGCCGATTCCATCAGCGCGATGCCCTGGCTCCCGCTGGGCGGCGCGCTCACAGCCCTCGTCTGTTTCCTGCTCCTCGCCGAATGGCTCGCCTCCGTCTGCCGGACCGTGAAGTCCGGACGCGGCTACTGGAAACACACGTTCATCGGCCGGTTCTTCGGCTGGCTCGGGCGCAACGGGACGTACATCGCCAACAACTGGAAAGAGGCGGCGGCCAACGCCAAATATGTGCCAAAGCAGCTGCCGAAACGCGCGGTGCTCTGGGTCATCGGCTACCTGTTCCTCAACACCCTGCTCATCAACCTGATGGTGCACATGCGGGGCCCCGTTGGGACAGCCATCCTGTTCCTCGTCCTGCTCGTCGCCTTCAACCTCTATGTCCTGGCCCGGCTGGTCAAGTACCTCCGGGGGCTCGATGAGATCATCGTCGCCTCCGGCACCGACACCGATGTCACGGTCGACGGGAGCGGCCTGCCCGCCTCCCTCCGGACCCTCGCCGGGAACCTCACCGTCACCCGGGAGACCATGGACAAAGCCGTCGAAAAGGCCGTTCAGGAAGAGCGGACCCGGACGGAGCTCATCACGAACGTGACCCACGACCTGAAGACGCCGCTGACGTCGCTCATCAACTACTCGGACCTCCTCGGCCGCAAAGCAGAGGCAAAGGAACTCGGCGATGAAGAGTCCGTTCAGTACATCGGCGTCATCCACGACCAGTCCGAGAAGCTGAAACGTCTCATCGAGGACCTGCTGGAGGCCTCCAAGGTCTCCGCCGGCAATGTTCAGCTCCACCCCATGCCGCTGAACCTCACGGAACTCGTCCACCAGGCCATCGCCGAATTCGCGCCGGAGATGGAGAAGAACGGCAACGAGATCCTGTTCACCGGCGCTGACGGTCAGCCCGTCACGGACGAACACCTCGTCTATGCCGACGGCCAGCAGACCTACCGCGTCCTCGCGAACCTGCTGTCCAACGCGCAGAAATATTCCGCGCCGAACACCCGCATCTACGCGGCCGTGACCGACGGCCCGGCCGAGAGTTCACCCACAACGATCTTCGAAGTCAAAAACACCTCCGCGGAACCGCTGAACATCACCGCCGAAGAACTCCTGCAGCGCTTCGTCCGGGGCGACCGCTCCCGCGGCGAGACCGAAGGCCACGGCCTCGGGCTCTCCATCGCCCGGGATCTCGCCTCCCTGATGGGCGGCTCCCTCCGGCTCGACATCGACGGCGACCTCTTCAAGGCCATCGTCACCCTGCCGAAGGAAAAGCTCAACTAACCACTCGCCAAAGGAACATAAAACAAAAAGCCCGAGAGCTTCCAAAGAAGTTCTCGGGCATGTTTTGTTGTCAGGTTGCAGCCGTTAAGCTGCGCTCGACGCGGTGTCGCAGAAGTTACGCGTTGTACTTCTTGTTGGACTGCTTGATGGCAGCCTGAGCAGCAGCAAGGCGTGCGATCGGGACACGGAACGGGGAGCAGGAGACATAGTCAAGGCCGAGGCTGTTGCAGAACTCGACGGAAGTCGGGTCGCCGCCGTGCTCGCCGCAGATACCTGCATGCAGGTCCTTGTTGGCGGACTTGCCAAGGTCGAGGGCCATCTTCATGAGTTTGCCAACACCGTTCTGGTCAAGCTTGGCGAACGGATCGTTCTCCATGATCTTGGCGTCGTAGTAGTCCGGGAAGAACTTCGCGGCGTCGTCACGGGAGAAGCCGTAGGTCATCTGGGTAAGGTCGTTGGTACCGAAGCAGAAGAAGTCAGCGTTGGCTGCGATCTCATCGGCGATGAGGCAGGCACGCGGGATCTCGATCATGGTACCGACCTGGTAGCTCATGTTGACACCGGCTTTGGCGATCTCTTCGTTCGCAGTGTCGATGATGATCTGCTTGACGTACTGGAGCTCTTTGGTCTCGCCGACCAGCGGGATCATGATCTCGGGCATGGTCTTCCAACCCGGGTGGCTCTTGTTGACAGCGATAGCAGCGCGGATGACGGCACGGGTCTGCATGACAGCGATCTCCGGATAGGAGACAGCCAGACGGCAGCCACGGTGACCCATCATCGGGTTGAACTCGTGGAGACCCTGGATGAGAGCCTTGATCTCTTCAACGCTCTTGCCCTTGGCATCGGCGAGTTTCTTGATGTCAGCTTCTTCGGTCGGAACGAACTCGTGGAGAGGCGGATCGAGGAAGCGGATGGTGACAGGCATACCTTCGAGGGCTTCGTAGAGCTGCTCGAAGTCTTTCTGCTGCATGGGAAGGATCTTCTCAAGAGCTTCTTCTCTCTCTTCCTTGGTGGAGGAGCAGATCATCTCGCGGAAGGAATCGATACGGCCTTCGGAGAAGAACATGTGCTCGGTACGGCAGAGGCCGATGCCTTCTGCGCCAAGCTCACGGGCCTTGCGGGCATCTTCCGGAGTATCGGCATTGGTACGGACCTTCATGGTTCTGAAGTCGTCTGCCCAGCGCATGAGGGTCTTGAAGTCCTCGTCTTCGATGGAACCGTCGAGAACGGGAAGGAGACCGTCGTAGACGTCACCGGTGGAACCGTCGAAGGAGATGCAGTCGCCTTCTTTGTAGGTCTTACCACCGAGCTGGAAGGTCTTGTTCTCCTCGTCCATGACGAGTTCGGAGCAGCCGGCGACACAGCAGGAACCCATACCACGGGCAACAACAGCTGCGTGGGAGGTCATACCGCCGCGGGCAGTCAGGATACCCTGAGCAGCCTTCATGCCTTCGATGTCCTCGGGAGAGGTCTCGAGACGGACAAGAACGACTTTCTCGCCGCGGGCAGCCCATTCGACAGCGTCCTCAGCGGAGAAGACGATCTTACCGGCAGCAGCGCCGGGGGCAGCCGGGAGGCCTTTACCGATCTGGGTAGCACTCTTGACAGCAGCCTTGTCGAAGGAGCCGTGGAGCAGGGTGTCGAGGTTTCTCGGGTCGACCGCAAGGATGGCTCTCTCTTTGGAGATCTTACCTTCCTTGACGAGGTCGTGAGCGATCTTCAGAGCGGCCTTCGCGGTACGCTTACCGTTACGGGTCTGGAGCATGTAGAGCTTACCGTCTTCGATGGTGAACTCCATGTCCTGCATGTCTCTGTAGTGGTTCTCAAGCTTGTGAGCGATGCCGAGGAGCTGATCGTAGATCTCCGGCATGGTCTCTTTGATGGCGTCGATGTGCATCGGAGTACGGACACCGGCAACGACGTCTTCGCCCTGAGCGTTCATAAGAACTTCCGCGAAGAACTGGTTCTCACCGGTCGCCGGGTCACGGGTGAAAGCAACACCGGAACCGGAGGTGTCACCCATGTTACCGAAGGCCATCATCTGGACGTTAACGGCAGTACCCCAGGAATACGGGATGTCGTTGTCACGTCTGTAAACGTTCGCACGGGGGTTGTCCCAGGAACGGAAAACAGCTTTGACAGCTTCGAAGAGCTGAACTTTCGGGTCGGACGGGAATTCTTCGCCGATCTTGTTCTTGTACTCTTCCTTGAACTGGAAGGCAAGTTCCTTCAGGTCGTCAGCGTCGAGGTCGACGTCCTGAGTAACGCCCTTCTTCTCTTTCATCTCGTCGATGAGCTGTTCGAAGTATTTCTTACCGACTTCCATAACGACGTCGGAGAACATCTGGATGAAACGTCTGTAGCAGTCCCAGGCCCAACGCGGGTTGCCGGACTTCTTGGCGAGAGTCTCAACGACTTCTTCGTTCAGACCGAGGTTCAGGATGGTGTCCATCATGCCGGGCATGGAAGCACGGGCACCGGAACGAACGGAAACGAGAAGCGGGTTCTCTTTGTCACCGAACTTCTTGCCGGCGATCTTTTCCAGTTCGACAACAGCGTCCAGGATCTGAGCCTGGATGTCACCGTTGATCTGACGGCCATCTTCGTAGTACTGCGTGCAGGCTTCCGTGGAAACGGTGAAACCCTGAGGAACAGGAAGACCAAGGTTGGTCATTTCTGCAAGGTTCGCACCCTTACCGCCGAGGATCTCACGCATGTTCGCATTACCTTCGCTGAAAAGGTAGACATATTTCTTTGCCATAATGCTTTTCCCTCCGCAAAAAATTGGTATGTATATTTGGATACAGCGTGGATTATAACACAGGAAAAACTCCATAATAAAGGAAAAAAACGTGTCGTTTTCAATTTCGTACAACTTAAACAAAAACCCTGTGGGAACGCCACAGGGTTTGTATTTTATTCAACATTTAAACATGAAAAATTTGTTTCACGCGGTCAGACCGTCAATCGCCCGAAAATGCGCGTGTATTCCCGCATGAGAACCGCGAGTTCCTCGTTTGCAGAACCGGGCTCCATGCGCCAGGTCCAGTTGCCGAGCGCGACGCCGGGGACATTCATGCGGCAGGTGCTGTCGAGGCCCTGCCAGTCCTGCATCTGGGCGATGAACAGGTTCGCGGGCGAACCCATGCCGCCGCGGATGAACGCGAGGTGCGCGCCCTCTTCTTCGGAGATGCCGAGGTACTCCTTCGCGACCTGCTTGTCCTCCTCCGGGACCTCGTCGTCATGGAACCAGCCGACGACCGTGTCGTTGTCGTGGGTGCCGGTGTAGACGATGGAGTTCGGTTTGCAGCGGTGGGGCAGGTACTTGGAGTCGGCGTTCTTCGTGAAGGCGAACTCGAGGATGTTCATGCCGGGGAACCCGGAGTCCTCGAGGAGCTGGTCGACGTCCGGGGTCAGGATGCCGAGGTCTTCGGCGATGAACTCCGTGCCGTAGAACCAGTCGCGCAGCACGCGCAGGAGGCTCATGCCGGGGCCGTTGTGCCACTCGCCTTCCTTCGCGGTCTCCGCGTCGTAGGGACAGGACCAGTAGGACGCGAACGCGCGGAAGTGGTCGAGGCGGAGGACGTCATACATCTTGACGGCGCCTTCGATGCGGCGGATCCACCACCCGAAACCGTCCTGGCGCATGGTGTCCCAGTCGTAGAGCGGGTTGCCCCAGAGCTGGCCGTCCTTCGAGAAGTAGTCGGGCGGGACGCCGGCGACCTTCTTCGGGATGTTCTCTTCATCGAGCTGGAAGAACTGCGGTTCGCGCCAGATGTCGGCGGAATCCGCCGCAACGTAGATGGGCAGATCGCCAATGATCTTGATGCCGAGGCGTTTCACGTACTCGCGCAGCTCGTTCCACTGCTTGAAGAACAGGTACTGTACGTAGGTGTAGTAGTTCACCCGGTCCTCGAGGAGGGTCCGGTACTTCTGGATGGCCTCCGGTTTGCGCATGCGGATGTCCTGGTCCTCCCAGTCGATCCAGCTGACGCCTTCGTAGTACTCGCGAAGCGCCATGAACAGGGCGTAGTCCGGCAGCCAGACGTTGTCGCCGACGAAGCGGTCAACGGCGGCGCGGTCACGCTCGAAGCCCTTCTCGAAGGCCTTCTGCAAAACGGTCTCCCGGTTCGCCTTCATGGCGACATAGTCGACATGGGCGGGGTCATCGCCCCAGTCGAAGGACTCGACGTATTTCTTTGTGAGGAGCCCGTCTTCGATGAGGAGCTCGAGGTCGATGAGGTAGGGGTTGCCGGCGAAGGTCGAGAAACTCGAGTAGGGGCTGTCGCCGAGGCCGGTCGGGCCGAGGGGCAGGACCTGCCAGTACTTCTGGCCGGCTTCTTTCAGAAAGTCCGCAAAAGCGAACGCCTCTTTGCCGAGGGTCCCGATGCCGTATTTCGACGGCAGGGACGTGACGGCAAGCAGGACACCGCTGCTACGTTCCATGATACATTCTCCTTTGGTGTGTGCTTTGGCGATGTACGTCGAAACAGCACAAAAATCCCCTTTATTATACATGAATAAAGGGGATTTCCATAGCGAAAATTATTCTTTACATTTTATCACATCACATCGCCTGGATGCTGAGGGCGATGAACAGCTGGCCGAGGTAGTAGAGCGTCAGGTTCGCGGGGCGCATCCACGCCTTGCCGTCCTTTGTGAACGTGTTGAAGATGAGGATGACGTCGGAGGCCGTGAACAGGACCGCGCCGACCATGTAGAGGAGCGCGCCCGGCGTGCGGCGGGTGACATAGACGCCGACCGAGACCGCGGTCATGAGGACGACCGCGCCGATGTAGACGACACCGAAGATCTTGAAGGCCTTCTCCGCTTCGACGGACGTGAGGATCCAGTAGAGCAGCGCTCCCGCGACGAGCACGCCGCTGACGAGCCAGACCCAGAGTTTCGCGGCGAGGGGAACGAGGGCCACGAGGTACAGGATGTGGCCGATGAGGAACGCGAGGATGCCGCCGAGGAAGATCTTCTGTCCGGCTTTTTCGAGGACGAACCGGAGGTTGAGGCATACATCGCCGATGAGGCCGAAGACGAGGCCGGCGACGACGACTTTTGCGAAGGAGGGCAGGGTGGCGATGGACAGCCCGAGGAAGCCCAGCACGACGAAGAACAGGGACGCGGTCCCCTTCAGCGCCACGGCGGGCACGTACTTTTTCTGCTGCTCGACCCAGATGAAGAGGATCTGCACGAGCAGGCCGATGTAGGCGAGGAACATGTAAGACATACCGTAACTCCTTTCGATATCACACAGTCAGCGTCATTCTTCGTCGAGGAAGGGCAGCGTATGGGCGAGGGCCCGCTCCCCTTCATCGTAGAGGAAGATGTGGCCGGAGCCCTCGAAGATGACGAACTCGGCGTCCTTCAGGACTTTGGCCATGCGGTCGATCTGGTAGATGGGCATGGTCTTGTCCTCCGTGCCCCAGATGACCAGCGTCGGGATGTGCTGTTTTGCCATCTTCTTATAGTATTTCGTGTCCTCTTTCGTTTTGAGGATGGTGTTGACGAGGCTCGCGTGGGTGCCGTCGAGGTACCCCTTGTACTGCATGGTGAACGCGAGGTCCCGGACGAACCGGTCCTTGACCGCCTCGTCCTGATGGAGCAGTTCATCGGTGGCGCGGGCCAGCGTGGACTTCGGCATGACGAGTTTGAAGATGCGTTTGCCGAGGACCGGGACCGCCGCCAGTTTCATGTAGACGGGTGGTTTGAAGGTGTCCATGCCCGCCGGGGCATAGAGGACGATCTTCTGAGCATGGCCGGGGTACATCGCGCAAAAAGCGGCCAGAATGGAGCCGCCCATGGACGTACCGAAGAGGATGCACCTGCCGTCCGGCACGAGCCAGTCGATGAGCTCCTTGAGCTGCACCGCAAAGTCCTCCGGAGCATACTTCGACTTCACCCGCTCCGACAGGCCGCGGCCGAGGAGGTCATAGCGGATGACGGTGTAACCCTCACTCACGAGGCCTTCGAAAATGTGGTCGTAAAGGAAGTAGGGCGTGCTGTACCCGTGGACGAGCACGACGGGCCATTTGGCGTTCGGGTCGTCCGGGTGCTCCGACTTCAGCGGCGCGGTGCCCTGCTTCATTTCGTAATGCGTGAACCCGCAGCCGAGGTCCAGGAACTCACCGGGCGCCTTCGCGCGCTCCTTCTTCGTGAGCTTCTTCGTCTCGACCCGCTTCACGAGCTTCTTGAACTCTTTTTTCTGCATGTGCCGGTCCCCTTTCTCCAAGGCTCTTTGGCGATTTGTGTTCCAAGCTCAGTATACCACAGGAGACAGTGCAGAACGACTCGCTTTTGGCAACAAAAAAAGAGCACCGGAATGGTGCTCTTGATGTGTGGTCGGGGCGACAGGATTCGAACCTGCGACCCTCTGCTCCCAAAGCAGATGCGCTAGCCAAGCTGCGCTACGCCCCGACGGCTCAAACATTATAACAAAGGGGTTTTTGGGTGTCAACGAAAAGCAGAAGCACCCGCTTCAATGGATGTAGCGGGCGTTGTACTCCGCGTTGATCTCACGGATCTCCCGCTTGCCGTCGATGTAGTCCTGGTACATCTTGAAGGGGTCTCCCCCGCCGAGCCAGCAGGCCGTGCAGTTCTCGCACCCTCCGCCGCAGCTGAGCGCGTTTTTGATGATCTCCTCCCGCTCCTCGCGGGTCGTGTCTTTGATGAGGATCTTCATGGGGGGTGACCTCCTCAGGACTCTTTCAAAAATACATACTCTGTTTCCGTCGACCGCTCCGGACAGAACCGGAAGTGCAGGCCGTCGTAGGCTTTGATGCCTTCGGGGTCCGTGATGTCCCGCTCCGCGAGGAAGCGGACCATATCGCCCCGGGCCATCTTGGCGAGCGTGCCCTTTGTGATGACCTTCTCCTTCCCCGTCTTCGGGTCCTTCTTGAGTTCCCCGAACACGACGGTCAGGCAGAAGTCCTCCGGGCCGAGGTACTTCTCCACGCACTGGGAATACTCTTTCGACGCGAGGTTCAGGATGAACCGGTCCGGCTCGCCGGGCGCCTCACTCCGGTTGTCCCGCTGGACTTCACGGTACAGTGCATCGCCCCAGAACTCATAAAGGGTTTTGGCAGGCGATGTACCGTCTGCGGCCGGAAGTGCGTCGCCGAACTTCCCGACCTTCGCCTGCATCTCGAGGCGGTAGGGCGTGACGCCGTCGAAGGGCTTCAGGACCCCGTAGAACCCGGAGAGGATGCGCAGGTGCTTCTGAATGAACTCGAGGGCGGGCGCGGTGAAGACGTCCGGCGCCATGTACTGGTACTGGATGCCCTCGTAGGACAGGATGGCCGGGGTCAGGCGGGGCAGCTCGTCGAGGGCGCCCATGACGGCGTACCGGTCGTAGTTGAGCTGCGCCAGCTTGTCGTTGCAGGACCAGAGCGCTTTCGCGTCCTCGTAGGAGAGGTCCTTCAGCCAGTCCCGCAGGGTATTCGTTTTGTCGAGGAACACGGGCAGTCCCAGAGCCGGGAAGTCGTCCCGCTCCTCGTTCATTTTCTTCGCCGGGGAAATGATGATGCGCATGCGCGTCTCGCTTTCTTACTCCAGTTCGCCCAGCATCTGCGCCGGGTTGTCTTTGGCTTTGACCTTCTCGAAGGCCTTCACGATGACGCCGTCCTCGTCGATGAGGTACGTGGTGCGCACGACACCGAAGGACTTCTTGCCGTACATGTTCTTCTCGTGCCAGACGTCGTAGGCTTTGATGGCCTCGAGTTCCGGGTCGGCGAGGAGCGTGAAGGGAAGCTCATACTTCTCCTTGAACTTTTTATGGGACGCGACGGAGTCCTTGCTGACGCCGACGATGACGGCGCCTTTTTCCCGGAAGGCAGGCATCAAATCGCCAAATGCGCAGGCCTGGGCCGTGCACCCCGACGTGTTGTCTCTCGGGTAAAAGTACAGGATGACTTTTTGCCCTTTGTACTCTTCGAGAGTGTGGACGGTCCCGTTCTCATCCGGCAGTTCGAATGCCGGTGCTTTTGTTCCGATGGCTAACATAGTGTCTCTCCTTGTGATCGTGGTTTCGAGTTCCCTTGAACCTTCACGTCACACGTCTTCCGTGTAACGCTTTTTATGCTTCGGCCGTCGGGTCTCCCCCTGACGGTTCTGCTCTTTCTTGCGGTCTTTGTAGATGGCCGGCCGGCGACCGACCCAGGTGTCACCGCGTTCTTTGGCGACAATGGTCCGCCGCTTCTTTTTCACCATGGTAACACCTCCTGCCCACAGTATACCATGCTACTCCGCCAAACTGAAAATTTTCGATGTGATCGTGCGCCCGCGCACACCGTTGACGCAGGCGGGATGGTGGAAGGGGTCGAGAGCCCGGACTATGAAGCCCGGACTCCGCCCCCACGGCGTTCCACTGACCCG
>ERZ504995.10-NODE-10-length-25517-cov-3.987040_pt1 | contig 25517 bp, 21 predicted proteins | sample MGYA00514197_ERZ504995 | MGnify/ENA primary metagenome ERZ504995 (study PRJEB26094, sample SAMEA4028455) | Ovis aries | biome: host associated; feature: stool; material: fecal | place: Italy | collected 2012 | study: EMG produced TPA metagenomics assembly of the...
TCAGCGAAATGGTCAGCTGGCGCTTTTTTGACGGGATCGCCTCCATTGCGTCGATGGCGTTGTCGATCAGGTTGGAAAGCACCTTGCACATCTCCCACGCGGGCAGGGTCTTCTCGATCTGCTCCCAGTTGGAGGTGATGTTCAGCTTCACCTTCACATGGGCCTTTTCACAGGCCGCCACCTTCACCTGCAAGAGGGCGTTGACGGCGGGCACGGCGGTCTTCAGGGTACCTTTGCGGACCATGCAGTTGCCGTTCTCGTCGGGGACGATGCCTTCGACGTTCTCCAGGCCGACGAGCTTCGCGAGGACGTCGTTGACGCCGCCTTCCGCGAGGTCCCAGCAGGTGTGGGCCGACAGGACGGCGATGTCCTTCCGGATGGCGTCATAGACGATGGACTCGGTGCCGGGGGTCTGCTCCCGCATGCCCTTCATGGGGTGGAAGATGACCGGGTGGTGGGAAACGAGGAGGTCCGCACCGAAGGCGGCCGCTTTGGCGAGGGTGTCGTGGGTGACATCGAGGCAGACCGCGACTTTGTTCACTTCTTTCGATACATCGCCTACAAGGAAGCCCGAGTTGTCCCAGGACTCCTGTGTGTCGAAGGGGGCGATGGAGTCGATGAATTCGTAGATGTCTCTGACAGTAGTGCTCATGGTCGGTTCCTCCGTTACGAAGATGGTTGGTCGAGTACGGCCTGCACGTCCCTGATGACGGGCTCGAGGAGTTCACATTCCTCCCGGGACTCCGGGTAGGCGAGGAGCGCGTCGTGGCGGGCGGTCAGGCGGCGAAGCACGTCCCGGAAGTGGTCGAAGCGTTCCGGCGCGTCGCTTTCCGGCAGTTTCCCGAGGAAACAGTCGGACAGGGTGGGGTCTTTCGTCTCTCCGGTCCAGGCGGTCTCGAGGGCGATATACCCCCTGCCGTTGTCACGGGTCGCGGTCTCCCGCAAAATGGAGAACCCGTTCCGGTACAGGAAGTCCCGGACGTCTTCCGCGTGGGACTGGGGCTGCAGGACGAGATGGATGCCTTCTGTCTGCAGGAACGGGGCCGCCGTCATAAGGTCGACCATGAGGTTCCCGCCCATGCCGGCCATGACGAAGTCGGTGTAGTCCTGAAGGCGCGGGTGTTCGAACCCGCTGCAGAGCAGGAGTTCGACGCGGTCAGAGACCTCCTCGGCGTCCACCGTGGAGGCGGCGTTCTGCAGAGGTCCTTCCCGGACATCGCAGGCGGCAGCCGAGGGGATGCGCCCCTCCTGTAACAGAAAGACCGGCAGGTACGCGTGGTCCGTGCCGATATCTGCCAAAGGGTGGCCGTCCCTGACAAGGCCGGCCACCATGGAAAGTCGATTCGTTAATGTGATCATCAGTTTCGGAGACTCTGGAGCGGAGCCGGGATGCGGCCGCCGCGGGCAATGAACTTCGCGGGGGATGCCGTGTTGACGGGCATGATGGGGGCGCTGCCGAACAGGCCGCCGTACTCGAGTTCCTCGCCGGGCTTCTTGCCGATGGCGGGGATGATGCGGACCGCGGTGGTCTTCGAGTTGATCATGCCGATGGCGGCTTCGTCCGCGATGATGCCGGAGAGGACCTCGGCCGGGGTGTCGCCGGGAACGGCGATCATGTCGAGGCCGACGGAGCAGACCGCGGTCATCGCTTCGAGTTTTTCGATGGTCAGACAGCCGTTGCGGGCCGCGTCGATCATGCCGGCATCTTCCGAGACCGGGATGAACGCGCCGGACAGGCCGCCGACGTGGGAGGACGCCATGACGCCGCCCTTCTTGACCGCGTCGTTCAGGAGCGCGAGGCAGGCCGTGGTGCCGGCGCAGCCGCACTGCTCGAGACCCATCTCCTCAAGGACGTGGGCGACGGAGTCGCCGACGGCGGGCGTGGGAGCGAGGGAGAGGTCGACGATGCCGAAGGGGACATCGAGCCGGCGGGAGGCCTCATGGGCGACCAGCTGGCCGACTCGCGTGATCTTGAACGCGGTGTTCTTGACGAGCTTCGCGACTTCGGTGATGTCGGCGTCGGGGATCTTCTTGAGGGCATGGCGGACGACACCGGGACCGGAGACACCGACGTTGATGACGCAGTCGGGTTCGCCGGCGCCGTGGAACGCGCCTGCCATGAAGGGGTTGTCTTCCACGGCGTTGCAGAAGACGACCAGCTTGGAGGCGGCGACACATTCCCGGTCGGCCGTTTTCTCGGCGCATTCCCGGATGATGTTGCCCATGAGGGCGACCGCGTCCATGTTGATACCGGTCTTGGTGGAACCGATGTTGACGCTGGAGCAGACATGGTCCGTGACGGACAGTGCTTCGGGGATGGAGCGGATGAGAGCCTCATCGCCGGAAGCAAAGCCTTTCTGGACGAGGGCGGAATATCCGCCGAGGTAGTTGGCGCCCACTTCGGTGGCGGCGCGCTCCAGGACTTTTGCGTATTTGACCGGGTCTCCGCCGCTGGCTCCGAGAAGCATGGAGATGGGGGTGACAGAGATCCGCTTGTTGATGATGGGGATGCCGTACTCACGCTCGATGTCTTCGCCGGTCCTGACGAGATGCTCCGCTTTGCGGACGATCTTCTCGTAGATGCGGTCGCAGGCCCGGTCGATGTCCGAGTCCGCGCAGTCGAGCAGAGAAATGCCCATGGTGATGGTACGGATGTCGAGGTGTTCCTCGTCGATCATGTGTATGGTCTCGAGGATGTCCGAGGTGTTGAGGTCGATCATAGCCAGTCTCCTTAAATGCGGTGCATGGTGTTGAAGATGTCTTCATGCATGGCGTGGATGGCGAGGCCGTTCTCGTTGCCGTACGCCTTGATGGCGTCCGCGAAATCGGCGAAGGCCAGGTCGGACTCGTCCATCGTGATCTGCATCATCATGCAGAACATGTCTTCCAGGATGGTCTGGGAGACTCCGACGATATTGACGTTCCGTTCCGCACAGAAGGTGGATACTTTTGCGAAGATGCCGACAGTGTCTTTGCCGACGACGGTGATGACAGCGCGCATGGTGCGTTCCTCCAAAGATCATATAGTAGTTTGAAACCGCAGTCATTTTAACATATTCTTAAGAACAGAAAAACAGAAAAATACTGTTTTGTCGATTTTTCTGTTAAATATTAAAAAATTATGATAAAATATATAATCTGAAAGCTATAAGGCGAAATGGGCGCACAGGAAAGGAGGCCGGTCACATGATCCTGAAGGCAGCAGCCAAAATCAACCTCATGCTCGACATCCTCGGGCAGACGGAAGACGGGTACCATACCCTCTTTATGATCATGCAGTCCGTGGGACTTTATGACACGGTCACGCTGACGGAGACCGGGAAACCCGGGACCATCACGCTTTCCTGTTCGAACGAAGCACTTCCCTCCGATGAGACCAACATCGGCTGGAAAGCCGCCGACCGGTTCTTCAAAGCCACCGGCGTCAAAAACCCCGGCATCCACATCGACATCGAAAAGCACATCCCCTTCGCGGCAGGCCTTGCCGGCGGAAGCGCCGATGCGGCCGCGGTCTTTGTCGGCCTCAACGAGCTGACCGGTGCCGGGCTCTCCGAGCGGGAACTGTGCCGCATCGCCGTCAAAGTCGGCGCCGACGTGCCCTTCTGCATCCAGGGCGGCACCATGGTCGCCATGGACATCGGCGAAGTGCTGGCGCCTCTGCCGGACATCCGGCAGGACTGGTACGTCCTCGTCAAACCGGATCAGGACGTCTCCACCAAGGAGGCCTATGCCGCCTTCGACTCGGCCGACTATGTCCGTCACCTCGACACGACCACCATGCTGCGGGCCGCCGCGGCGGAGGACACCGACAAGGTGTACTCGATGGTCGCCAATGTTTTTGAACAGTTCATCTATGTCGCCGGCCGGGTGGACATCAAAGCCATCATGCGTGAACACGGGTCCATCGCCCACTGCATGAGCGGCAGCGGTCCCACCATCTACGGTGCCTTTGAAACCGAAACCCAGGCCAAGACCTGCGCCGAAGCTCTTCTGGCAGCGGGTTATAAAAACACATATGTCTGCCAGCCCGTCAAACAGGGCGTGACCATCGTGGAAGGAGTGTGAGCTCATGAAAAAGATCCTTTCCCTTCTGGTTGCGGTCATGATGATGCTCGCATGCGCTGTCCCGGCGTTCGCCGAAGACGGAGACGACGACACTCCTTCTGTCGTGCGCATTCCGGAAGGCACCAAGGTCGTCACCAGCAGTACACTGGATGACGGCATCATCGACCGCCTGAGGGTCAAAACGATCTACGTGCCGTCCTCTGTCACCACCATCAAGGAGGGTGCGCTGACCGGTTATGCCAACGTGACCAACGTCTACGTCGAGAACTCGAAGGACAACATCACCATCGAGGACGGCGCGCTGCCCACCGGCACGAACATCGTCTATACGGAAAAACCGACCCCGCCGCCGAGCACGACGACCACCACGAAGAAGTCGGAGGAGTCGACGACGAAGAAGGACGAAGAGTCCACGACCAAAAAGGACGAGGAGTCCACGACGAAGAAGACGACCACGACCAAAAAGGGCGAGACCACCAAAAAGACAACGAAGAAAACGACCAAACGGACCGTTTCCTCTTCTGCGACCACCTCGAATCCGAAGGACCGGACCACCGTCCAGCACCGGCCCCTGACCATCCCGAGCACCAAAGCGACGAAAAAAACCACGGTCAAAGGCCCGCTCATCCCCGAAGTCGAAGTCGACCCGGAGGAGATCGAAGAACAGCCGGACCCCACCATGGAAGCTGAAACGACGACCGTCACCTTTGCCGGGGAAGCCATCACCGACAAAGACGGCACCATCATCGGGTTCGAAGACCCCCAGACGAGCCGCTCTGAAACAGACCGGTCCGCCCGCAGAGCCAAGATCATCACCGGCATCGCTGTCGGCGTCGTCGGTCTGACCTCTGCCGCGTTCGCGTTCCTGAAACTTCGCAAACGTCCGTAAGACAAACCGTAAAGAAAAGCCTGCCCTTTTACCCAGTGAAAGAGTAGGCTTTTTATTGAAATCACATTTCTTATCGGGTAGAATAGGACAAATGCCTCTGGCAAATACCCCAAAAGAGGAGACTGTCATGAAGATCCAGGACCTGTTTGAATCAGGAAACCCGAACAACCCCGGCAGGGCCATCCTGTCCTTTGAAGTGTTCCCGCCGAAAAGGGACCTTCCCATCGAATCCATCTACGGGCAGCTCAGTTCGCTCTGCGCTCTGAAACCCGATTTCATCAGCGTCACGTACGGCGCCGGTGGAAAGGGCAATGACAACCGCACCGCGGAGATCGCGGCCCGCATCCGGCACAATTACGGAGTGGAGTCCGTGGCCCACCTCACCTGTGTGTCCAACACGAAAGAGGATGTCGACCGCATTACCGAAGAACTCCGAATGAACAACATCGAAAACATCCTGGCCCTCCGGGGAGACCTCCCGGACGGTGTGGAATGCGCCGAAGACTTCGCTCACGCCAGCGACCTCACCGCCTACCTGACCGAACTGGGCGGGTTCGACATCGCCGGCGCCTGTTACCCGGAGGTCCACCCCGAGTCCGCGAGCGAAGTCGACGACATCCTGAACCTCAAAAAGAAAGTCGACGCGGGCGCGTCTCACCTCATCACCCAGCTCTTTTTCGACAACGAGACGTTCTACCGGTACCGGGACAAACTGACCCTTGCCGGCATCGACGTCCCCGTCGAGGCGGGCATCATGCCGGTCATCAACCGGGCCCAGATCGAACGGATGGTCACCCTCTGCGGTGCCAGCCTTCCGGCCCCCTTCGTCCGGCTCATGAACCGGTTCGGCGATGACCCCGAGCAGATGAGAGACGCCGGCATCGCCTATGCCATCCAGCAGATCATCGACCTGCTGGCCGCCGGAGTCGACGGGATCCACCTGTACACGATGAACAACCCTTACGTAGCGACCCAGATCACGGAGGCGATCCGAGGACTGTTATGATCACACCAGGCTCCCTTGACCACGCAGAAGCCGTCCGTTACCTGGGCGATGCGCGTGTCGAGATGAACGCCGCCATGGAGCAGCTCCTCTCCGAATGCGAGGAGCAGGTGCTCGCGGAGGCGGCTCCGAAGTATCTCTATCGAATCATCGACCTTCCCTGTGAAGAGCTCATGGCAGGGGAGGATATCGCTCTGCACCTTTCCGGCTGTACGAAAGCGGTCCTGTTCTGTGCCACTCTCGGTGCCGGGATCGACCGGATGCTCCGGGTCGAGCAGGTGAAGGACATGTCCCGGGCGGTCGTCCTCGACGCCCTTGCCAGTGTGGCCATCGAACAGGTCTGCAAACAGTTCGATGACTTCATCGCCGGGCAGTTCCCGGACCTCTTCCAGACCTACCGGTTCAGTCCCGGGTACGGAGACTACCCCATCGAGATGCAGAAGTACTACCTGACCACCCTCGATGCGCCGAAGAAGATCGGCCTTACCACCAACGACAACTACCTGCTGATCCCGACCAAGTCCGTGACCGCGGTCATGGGCCTTTCGGAGACAGAGCTCCCGCAGCGCAAACGGGGCTGTGCCACCTGCAACCTGCGGGGCAGCTGCAACTATAGACAACGAGGTGACCACTGTGGATTTTAAAACTCTTTTGACGGAACGGGACTTCCTGTTCCTCGACGGCGCCACCGGCACGCTCATCCAGAAGAGCGGTGTTTCCTATGAACACAACCCGGAGACGCTGAACCTCACGCATCCGGACCTCATCACGTCCTTCCACAAAGCCTACATCGACGCGGGCTCCGACCTCGTCTACGCCAACACCTTCGGCGCGAACTCCTACAAGCTGGAAGGCTGCGGCTATACGACCGAGACGATCATCAAAGCGGCGCTGAAAAACGCGAAGGCCGCCACGGAAGACACCGATGTCCTGGTCGCCCTCGACGTCGGCCCCATCGGTCAGCTTCTCGAGCCGGCCGGTGCCCTCTCCTTTGAGGACGCCTACGACCTGTTCGCGGAGGAGATGGACGCGGCGGAAGACGCCGATGTCATCGTCATCGAGACCATGACGGACCTCTACGAAGCGAAAGCGGCCGTCCTCGCGGCAAGGGAACACGCCCCGGGGAAACCGATCCTCGTGACCATGACCTTCGAGTCCACGGGACGCACGTTTGCCGGTGTCTCCGCAGAAGCGGCGGCCCTCACGCTGTCCGGCCTCGGCGTCAGCGCACTGGGCGTCAACTGTTCCCTTGGCCCGAAGGACCTCGAACCGGTCATCGAGCGCATGAGCCATTACACCGACCTGCCCCTCATCTTCAAACCGAACGCCGGCCTCCCGGACCCGAACAGCAGCGAATACGACATCGGGCCCGAAGAGTTTGCCGAGAGCGTCAGGGGCATCGCGAAGCACGGCCTCAAACTGGTCGGCGGCTGCTGCGGGACCACACCGGAGTACATCGCCTGCCTGAAACGGGCCATGGCGGAGGTCTCCTATACGCCTCAGAAGAAGGACGAGGGCCCGGTGGTCTGCAGCCCGAGCACGGTCGTCCGGATCGACGGTCCCCGCATCATCGGCGAGCGGATCAACCCGACCGGCAAGAAACTGTTCAAAAAAGCCTTACAGGAAAACAACATCGACTACATCCTGAACCAGGCCCTGAGCCAGGTGGAGGCCGGCGCCGAGATCCTCGACGTCAATGTCGGCCTGCCGGAGATCGATGAAAAGGAAATGATGGTCAAAGTGCTGAAGGCCATCCAGGGCGTGTGCGATGCACCGCTCCAGGTCGACAGCACCAAACCGGACGTGCTGGAAGCGGCGCTCCGGGCCTATAACGGCCGGCCCATCGTCAACTCGGTCAACGGGGAGGAGAAGAGCCTCTCGACGGTCCTGCCCCTCGTCAAAAAGTACGGCGCCACCGTCGTCGGCCTGACGCTCGACGAAAACGGCATCCCGAAGACCGCGGAAGAACGGTTCGAGATCGCGAAGCGGATCGTGGAGCGGGCCGAAGCCCTCGGCATCCCCCGCGAAGACGTCTTCATCGACTGCCTGACCCTGACGGTCTCCGCCGAACAGGCCGCCTGCAAAGAGACCCTCGAAGGCCTCCACCGAGTCAAGACCGAACTGGGCTGCAAGACTGCGCTTGGCGTCTCCAACATCTCCTTCGGTCTGCCGTACCGGGAACTGGTCAACAGCACGTTCCTCACGATGGCGCTCGAAGAGGGCCTGGACCTTCCGATCATCAACCCGAACGTCACCTCCATGACCGGCGCCGTCAAGGCGTTCCGGGTCCTGCGGGGCATCGACGAGAACTCCCTCGAATACATCGAGACATACCAGAACTACACCCCGCCGACCTCCGGCGGAGCAGCCCCTGCGGGCGCGGCTCCCGGGGGAGCGGCCCCGGCCGCCGATGCCGGCGCCGGTCCCGCAAGCACCACCGGTGCATCGCCCCTGCAAAACGCCGTCCTCAAAGGGCTGAAGTCCGAGGGCGCGAACGCCACCAAAGCCCTTCTGGAAACACAGGACCCGCTCTCCATCGTCAACGGCGAACTCATCCCGGCCCTCGACCGGGTGGGTGCCGACTTCGAGGCGGGGAAGATCTTCCTGCCGCAGCTCATCCAGAGCGCCAACGCCGCCCAGGAGTGCTTCGCGGTCATCAAGGAGGAGATCGCCCGCACCGGCTCGGGCAGTGTCAGCAAGGGCAAGGTCATCCTTGCCACCGTCAAGGGCGACATCCACGATATCGGCAAGAACATCGTCAAGGTCCTGCTCGACAACTACGGCTACACGGTCATCGACCTCGGACGTGATGTCGACCCGAAGGTCATCGTGGAGACGGCCCTCAAAGAGGACATCGAGGCGGTCGGTCTGTCTGCCCTCATGACCACGACCCTCTCCAGCATGGAGGAGACCATCGCGCTGCTCCGGAAGGAGCCCGCCCTGCAGAATGCCGACGGCTCGAGCAAAGTCAATGTCATGGTCGGCGGTGCGGTCGTCACGCCCGACTACGCGGAGCGCATCGGCGCGGACTTCTACTGCCGGGACGCGAAAGCGACAGTCGATGCCTGCAAGTCAGTTTTCAAGAACTGACGTTCCTAAAGTGCACAGGGAGTGCGGGGCCCTTCCGGGTCCCGCACTCTTTTTCTGTGCTCTTGTCAAAAAACAGGGCAGGTATTAAACTTGACTTAAAGTTTATCCACTAAAGTTTAGAAGACGTACATCGCCAACTCCGGTTGGCAACGGGAGGAAACCATGAGATTACTGCTTGCTGAAGACGAGAAGATGCTGTCCGATGCCCTCGTCACCATGCTGACCCATAACAACTATTCCGTCGACGCCGTGTACAACGGCCAGGACGCCCTCGACTACCTCGAGACCGGGGACTACGACGGCGCCATCCTCGACATCATGATGCCGAAAATGGACGGCCTCACCGTGCTGCGGAAGATCCGGGAAGAGGGCCTGACCCTGCCGGTCATCATGCTGACGGCCAAAGCAGAAGTCGATGACCGTGTCGAAGGCCTCGACGCCGGCGCGGACGACTATCTCACGAAGCCCTTCGCCATCAAGGAACTGCTGGCGCGCATCCGGTCCATGACCCGCCGTCAGCCCGAACTCTCCGACTCTGTCCTGAAGTTCGGCAACCTGTCCCTCGACCGCTCCGACTATGAACTGGCCGGTCCGGACGGGTCCACTAAACTGGCGAACAAAGAATTCCAGATCATGGAGATGCTCATGACGAACCCCGGACAGGTCATCTCGACGGAACGCTTCCTCGAGAAGATCTGGGGCTATGACACCGACGCGGAAGTCAATGTCGTCTGGGTCTACATCTCCACCCTTCGAAAGAAACTTGCCAGCCTCGGCACCTCGGTCCAGATCAAAGCGGCCAGAGGCGTCGGTTACTCTCTGGAGGACAAAGCATGATCGAACGGATCCGCAAACGGTTCATCCATGTGACGATCCTCTCCGTTTTGGTGGCTCTGCTGCTCATCATGGGCACCTTCAACTTCGTGGCCTTCCGCAGCGTGCGGACCAATGCCGACCTCATCCTCGACCTGATGGCAAACAACGGAGGCGATTTCCCGGACCGCATCCCGGACGAGTACAAGGGCATCATCGAAGGCTTCGGCAATGCCGCGGTCTATATGGACGGAGATTTTGACAACTTCGAGGAAGGCGATGCCCCGAACCGTTACTTCAACAACGATACCATCCAGCAGGAGCGTCACCGTACGTTTTCTGCCGTGACGGACGAGACGCCCTATGAGACCCGCTATTTCAGCGTCGTCCTCGACGACCAGAGCAATCCGCTCTCGGTCAACACGGGGCGGATCGCCTCTGTCAACGCGGACGATGCCACCCGCTATGCCAGAAGTCTCCAGCACATCGGCGCCACTGAGACCGGCTTCCTCGGCGTCTACCGCTACCGGGTCCAGAAGGTCGCCAACGGGACCATGTACCTGTTCCTCGACTGCTCTTCGGACCTCTACAATTCCATCTATATGCTCATCCTGAGCCTGATGATCGCGGGAGCGGCCCTGCTCCTCATCTCCATGCTGGTCATCCTCTTCTCGAAAAAGGCGATCCGCCCCATCCAGGAGAGCTATGACAAGCAGCGGAAGTTCATCACGAACGCCGGCCACGAGCTGAAGACGCCCCTTGCCATCATCGACTCCTGCACGGAAGTCCTCGAGATGACGGAAGGGGAGAACAAGTGGACCGAAGGCATCCATGAACAGGTCGGGCGACTCACGACGATGACCGCCGAACTCATCTCCATGGCCAAAATGGCGGAGAGCGACCTCGAACTCAACAAGCGGGACCTCGACCTCTCCGAACTGTGCCGGGAGACCCTCGAACCCTTCGGCCTCATGGCGGAAGAGCAGGGCCTCGGTTATGTCATGGACATTGCGCCGGACATCCCGTTCTTCGGAAACGAACAGACCCTGAAACAGCTCTGCTCCATCCTCGCCGACAATGCCGTCAAGTACGCGGCGCCCGGTACCACCATCTACATGACCCTCAAGAAAAAGGGCCGCCGGGTCCACCTCTCGAGCGACAATGTGGCCGAGGGCATCAAGAAGGGCAACCGCAACGAACTCTTCGAACGGTTCTACCGGGGCGACACGTCCCACAGCCAGGAGAAGAAGGGATACGGCATCGGCCTGTCGATGGCGGAGACCATCACGGAACTCCACAACGGCCGCATCTCCGCGAACAGTGAAGACGGCGAACGGCTCAAGATCACGGCCTCCTTCCCCGAACGGGGCGGCAGTGCCAGAGCCATCCGCAAGGTCACGAAGCAGCAGGAGAAGTACCACAAAAAGAACGCAAAAGAGCAGGAAAACAAGCTTGCAAACGCGTAATACCTATGCAAAGATCCATCCCCGGAAACGCTCCACTCTGGAACGCTTCCGGGGATTTTTTAGCCCCCGAAGAGAGTTTTAAGTTATTTTTAACTAAAATCTGAGTTTCGTTTTAGGTAAGTTGCCTAAACTGTTTGCTGTAAGGAAACAACAGGAGGACACAACCATGGGAGTTACCAATGTGTTCGCCCGAACGGAACTCAAGTACCGGCTGACCGCCGCGCAGGACCGCTTTTTGCGGGAAGCGCTGGCCCCCTACGTCGAGCCGGACCAGTACGGCGAAAGCACCATCTGCAACATCTACTACGACACCCCGGACTTCCGGCTCATCCGCAAGTCCATCGAGAAACCCGTTTACAAAGAAAAACTGCGGCTCCGGAGCTACGGCCCGGCCGGCCCCGATGACAACACGTTCCTCGAACTGAAGAAAAAGTATAAAGGCATCGTCTACAAGCGGCGCATCTGCCTGTCCGAACGGGACGCGATGAACTACCTGAACGGTACATCGCCTCTGCCGGAACAGAGCCAGATCGCGAAAGAACTCGACTGGTTCCTCGCATTCTACGGGAACCTGCAGCCGGCGGTCTACCTGAACTATGACCGCACCGCGTACTACTCCAAGGACGACCCGGACCTCCGGATCACCTTTGACCGGAACATCCACTTCCGGACGGACGACCTCTCTCTTTCGAGTCTCCCCGGCGGGCGATTCGTCATCAAACCGGGAGAGAGCATCCTGGAGATCAAAGCGGACGGCGCCATGCCCCTGTGGCTCACCGCCCTGCTGACGCAGGCGAACGCGCAGCGGACTTCGTTTTCCAAATACGGGACCGCTTACAACTTGCTGCTGACCGAAGGAGACCGGCAGCCTTTTATATCGGGAGGGACTTTAAGTGCTTGAAGAATTATTTTCCAGTGTCATTGCGAGCGAAGGCATCGCCGTTTCCAGCTTTCTGACCTGTCTCCTCGGGTCATTGCTGATGGGCGCGTTCCTGGCCTTCGTCTTCACCTATAAAAGTAAAACGACTTACACAAAAAGCTTTGTGGGCACCCTGCTCATCCTGCCGGCTGTCGTCGCCATCGTCATCATGATGGTCAGCGGCAGCATCGGAACGGGCATCGCGGTGGCCGGTACCTTCTCACTGGTCCGCTTCCGCTCCATCCCCGGCACCGCCCGGGAGATCGGCGCCATCTTCCTCGCCATGGCCGTCGGCCTGGCCTGCGGCATGGGGTACCTCGGCTTCGCCGCCATCTTCGCGGCGGTCATGGGCATCGTGACCCTGCTTTACAACCTGTCGAGCCTCGGAGAACACAGTTCCGACAGCCTCGACAAAGTGCTTCGCATCACGGTCCCGGAGGACCTTGAGTACAAGTCGGCCTTTGGCGATGTGTTCGAACAGTACACATCGGAAGCCAGCCTCATCGGCGTCAAGACGACGAACCTCGGCAGCCTGAACCGCCTGACTTACTCCGTCCGGCTGAAAGAGGCGGACACCGAAAAAGACCTGATCGACGACCTGCGGGTCCGAAACGGGAACCTCGAGATCAACATGATGGTCCGGGGGACCGGGGAAGGAGAGACACTCTGATATGAAATCATTCCATAAAAAACTGATCGCCGTCCTGGTGGCACTGGCCATGGCTATGGTCCTCGCCGCCTGCGGCTCGAAAACGACGTCTTCGGACGCACAGGGCAGCCAGACGGTACAGACCGAAGTGACAGAGGAGAGCAAACCGACGTCCACGAACACCGACCTGTTCACGGACCGGGACCTCGACCCCTCTTATGACGAGGCCACCACCATCGACCTCTCGAAGGAGTCCTCCTCCAAAGTGACGATCTCCAAGGCCGGTACCTATGTCCTGACCGGCACCTACAACGGACAGGTCGTCGTCAAGGTCGGCGATGAGGACAAGGTCCAGCTGGTGCTCGACAACGTGACCATCGCCAATAACAACAGCGCGGCCATCTATGTCGCGTCGGGCGATAAAGTCTTCGTCACGCTGAAAGACGGCACGACCAACAGGATCTCGTCCAGCGCAACGTTCTCCTCAGCGGATGCCGAGACCGGCGACAACATCGATGCCGCCATCTGGTCCAAAGCGACCCTGACCTTCAACGGCGACGGCAAACTCTCCGTCACCTGTGACAACGGCCACGGCATCGTCTCGAAGGACGACCTCAAAGTGACCGGCGGCACCATCACGGTCAACGCCGGCAAGAAAGCTCTGGCCGGCAAGGACAGTGTCCGCATCCACGACGGCGTCCTGAACCTCACGGCAGGGAACGACGCCATCCACACGAGCAACGATGAAGAGGAAGACAAAGGCTTCGTCTACATCGAAGGCGGCACCATCACCATCGACTCCGGCGACGACGGCATCCATGCGGAGACCGACCTCACGATCGCGGGCGGCGTCATCAACATCACGAAGTCCTATGAAGGCCTGGAAGGCCAGGACATCACCATCAGCGGCGGCAAGATCGATATCGTCGCGTCCGATGACGGCATCAACGCCTCGGAAGGCGGCAACGGCAAGGACAATACATCTGACTTCGGCGGCTTTGGCGGAGGCGGCGGGTTCGCCGACAACCAGAACGCGAGTCTCACCATTTCCGGCGGTACTCTCAATGTCAATGCCGGCGGTGACGCCCTCGATTCCAACGGCTCCATGACGGTGTCCGGCGGAACGACATATGTCAGCGGTCCCACGAACAGCGGGAACGGAGCCATTGACTGTGACAACGCCAGCATTTCCGGCGGTACCGTCATCGCGGCGGGCTCTGCCGGCATGGCTGTGAACTTTGGTTCAAACTCCACCCAGTGCTCCATGCTCGTCTCCTTTGACTCCGTGGTTCAGGGAGGAACGGAAGTCACGCTGAAAGACAGCTCCGGCAACGTCCTCTTGTCCTATACGCCGGAAAAAGACTACCAGACCGTGGTCCTGAGCTCTGCGGACATCAAGACCGGTGAGACCTACACGGTCACCGCCGGCAGCGCCTCCACCACCGTGGAAATGACCGACACCATCTACGGCGCCGGCGGCATGATGGGCGGCTCCGGCCAGCAGGACCAGAGCGGCATGCAGGGCCGCGGAGGCCACGGAGGCTTCGGCATGGATCGCGCCCAGGGCGGCATGCAGGGAGACCTGCAGGACGGCACTGCGCCCGACGCCAGCAGCTCCGCGACGGCCGCGTCCTCGAACACGGCGACCGTGTGACCGGAACGGTAATAAAATTAGGACTTGTGAAAGCCTGAAAACAGGAGTAAAATAGCGTCCTGTCAGTTGAACTGACAGGATGCTTTTTTTATAATTGTTTTACAGAAGAAAACCAGAGAGGAGGGCATGGCATGAAAGCGTTTTTCCTGAACCTGTGGGAAGACATCAAAAACTTCTTCGGCCACTTCAAGGTCTATCTCAAGTGGCTCGTCCTGGCACTGGTGCTGGGCGTGGTCCTGGGCCTTGTCGGCGCCGGGTTCTACTACACGCTGTTCTATGCGACGGAACTTCGGGGACAGTACCCCTGGCTCATCTGGCTCCTGCCGGTGGCCGGTCTCGTCATCGCCGCCCTCTATTATTTTTTCGACAAAAAACCGCAGACGGCGGAGAACAAGGGGACCAACATGGTCCTCGCGGCGGTCAACGGCGGGGAGGAGATCCCCTTCCGGATGATGCCGCTCATCTTCGTCTCCAGTGCCATCTCCCATCTCTTCGGCGCGTCCGTCGGCCGGGAAGGGGCTGCGCTGCAGATGGGTGCCAGCCTCGGCTCCACCGTCTCCCGGCTCCTCAAGTTCAACGAGAACGACCATAAGGTCCTCATCATGACGGGCATGAGCGCTGCCTTCGCAGCCATCTTCGGCTCGCCCCTGACGGCCGCGGTCTTCTCGATGGAGGTCATCTCGGTCGGTGTCATGTACTACGCGGCGCTGGTGCCCTGCACCGTGGCCGCACTGACCGCTTTGTACATCGCGAAACTCCTCGGCGTACAGTATGCGCAGTACCACTTCGACCTCGTGCCGTCCTTCGGCCCCCTGAACGCCGGGAAGGTCATGCTGCTCGGCATCCTCTGTGCCGTCCTCAGCATCATCATCTGCTATACCCTTATCATCACCGAGAAGGGCATGGCAAATGTCTTCGACAACCCCTTTGTGAAGATCTTCGTCGCCGGTACCGTCGTCGCGCTCCTGACCCTGCTCGTCGGGAACCAGGACTATAACGGTCTCGGCACCGGAGTCATCCTGCAGGCAGCGGCCGGCCACGCGGTCTGGTACGCGTTCCTGCTCAAACTGCTCTTCACCGCTGTCTCGCTGGCCGGCGGTTACCGGGGCGGTGAGATCGTCCCGTCGTTGTTCGTCGGCGCCACCTTCGGCTGCTTTGCGGCCGGGTTCCTCGGGCTGCCTCCCGCAGTGGGTGCCGCCCTTGGCATGATCGCCGTCTTCTGCGGTGTCACGAACTCGCCCATCGCCTCCTTCATCATGGGACTCGAACTCTTCGGAGGTCAGGGCATGTGGATGTTCGGCCTCGTCGTCGCGGTCAGTTACATGCTGTCGGGCTATTACGGCCTCTACAAAAGCCAGCTCATCATCTATTCAAAATACCGGTCAGTCTACGTGCACCGCAAGGCACACCGCTGACCAGGAGGGAATCCTGCATCATGTCTGAAAACTTCTACATCGCCATCAGCCGTCAGAGCGGCTGCGGCGGCCGCCTCGTCGGAAAAGCCCTCGCCGAGCGCCTCGGCATCGCCTACTATGACAAAGACAACATCATCGACCTCGTCGCGGAGGACTGCGGTCTCGCCCGTCAGAGCGTCGTCGAACTCATGGAGCGCAAGACCTCGAGCCTTCTTTATGAGATGGCCACCTTCGCGCACACCAACCCCCTCGAAGAACAGGTCTTCCTCTCGAAGAACCGGGTCATCAATGCCCTTGCCGACCAGGGCTCCATGGTCATCGTCGGCAGCTGCGGCGACTACGTCCTGAGAGACCGGGAGCGCCTTCTGAGAGTCTTCCTGTACGGCAGCATCGAGCAGCGGATCGACCGCATCGTGAACGTCTACAAAGACACCGTCAGCCTGTCTCCCCAGAAGCTGAAGGCGATGGACAAATCCCGCGCCGACTACTACCGCTTCTTCACCTCTTACAAGTGGGGCGACTGGACCAACTATGACATCCTCTTCAATACCGATCTCGGTCTGGACCCCGTGACCGACATGCTCGAGCACATTGCCAACGTGCGGTTTGGGGGTGAGGCGTAAATGGCAGAAGCTGCTACGCTGAAAAAAACGGCCACTCCGCCGCCGAACCGGATGGGCACAGAACCCATCCAGCCCCTGCTCATCAAGACCTCCATCCCGATGGTCATCTCCATGCTGGTGCAGGCGCTGTACAACATCGTCGACAGCCTGTTCGTCGCCCGCATCGAGGAAGATGCCCTGACGGCCGTCTCCCTGGCGTTCTCCATGCAGAACCTGATGATCGCCATCGCCATCGGTACCGGTGTCGGTTTCTCGGCACTGGTCTCCAAGAGCCTCGGCGAACGGAACTTCGAAATGGCGAACCGGGCCGCGAACAACGCGATCCCGCTGTACGCTCTCACGTACCTTCTGTTCCTCGTCATGGCCTTCACCATGACGGAACCCTTCTTCCACGCGCAGCACGCCTCCGAGAAGATCACCCAGTACGGCATCGACTACATGAAGACCGTCCTCATCTTCTCCTTCGGCATGCTGATGCAGATCTGCCTCGAACGGATGCTGCTCGCCACCGGCAAGACCTTCTACAGCATGATCACGCAGGCCACCGGCGCCATCATCAACTGCATCGCCGACCCCATCCTCATCTTCGGTCTGCTGGGCGCTCCGAAACTGGGTGTCCGGGGTGCCGCCATCGCGACCATCTTCGGTCAGATCGTGGCCGCCGCCCTTGCACTGTTCTTCAACAAGAAGTACAACAAGGAGATCACCCTGAGCTTCAAATACATGAAACTCAAGGCGGAAGTCGTCCGCCGCATCTACGCGGTCGGTCTGCCGTCCATCATCATGTCGGCCATCGGCTCTGTCATGGTCTTCGGCTTCAACCGGATCCTCATGGCCTTCACGTCGACCGCGGCCGCTGTCTTCGGCGCGTACTTCAAGCTCCAGAGCTTCATCTTCATGCCCATCTTCGGCATCAACAACGGCATGGTCCCCATCGTCGCCTACAACTACGGCGCGCGGAACAAGCACCGTGTCCTCGAGACCATCAAGTATGCGGCCATCTATGCGATCGGCATCATGCTCATCGGTCTCATCCTCTTCGAGACCATCCCGGGCCCGCTGCTGAAGTTCTATGACGCATCGCCCGACATGCTGGCCATCGGTATCCCGGCGCTTCGCATCATCGCGACGCACTTCCTCATCGCCGGCGCCGCCATCATGATGTCCTCGTCCTTCCAGGCCCTCGGTAACGGCGTCTACAGCATGATCGTCTCCATCCTTCGTCAGATGGTCGCTCTGCTGCCCGCCGCATACCTTCTGTCCCTCACGGGCAACCTCAACATGGTCTGGTGGGCGTTCCCCATTGCAGAAGTCGTCTCGTTCATCACCTGCTGCTTCTTCATGCGGAAGATCGTCCGGGACAAGCTCAACTTTGGCTCGGAGGCTGACGCGGCGGAGCCGAATAAGTCGGGCTCTGAGCAGGAAGAAATACAGAGCGTCGCGACAGGAAGAGACTGACCGAGCGAGGCGACAATATTTCTGACCGCATAAGAACCAACTTATACAAAAAAGACCTCCCGTCGGAGGTCTTTTTTTGATGCCGCGTGGGCGATTTACTTATTGTGATGGTGCAGGTCCACACCGGCCTGTTTGTCGAGTTTTTCCATGGCCTCTTCGTACTGGTCCTTCGGGACCTGGCCGCTGTTTTTGCTGCCCTTGCCCCAGAGACGGGACTCTTCGCCATGGGCGAGACGCACGAGGTTCGAACGGTGGCGCCAGAAGGACATGGCGGGGTAACAGAATGCCGCCAGCAGGATGCCGTAGTAGAAGTCCATGTGGAAGCAGAGGATGGCAAGGCCGACGAAACAGAGCGTTTCGAAGGACAGGGAGGCGACGCTCATGATGCGTCCGATGACGAGGATGAGCAGGGCCGGGATGCCGGCGATGAGGAACAGTCTCCAGTCGACCATCAGCAGGATACCGATGGAGGCGGCGACGCCTTTTCCTCCGCGGAAATGCATGTAGAAGGGGTAGTTGTGGCCGAGGATGACGCAGAGGCCGCAGCAGAGCTGCAGGAGGATGGCGGCGCCTTCACTGCCGACCACATCGGGGCCGAGGAACAGTTTGACGAGCAGGACCGCCAGAAGGCCTTTCAGGGCGTCGATGAGCAGGCAGACCATGCCGAACTTGAACCCGAAGACGCGGATGGCGTTGGTGGCGCCCGAGTTCCCGCTGCCGTAATCGCGGATGTCGACATGCTTGATGGCCTTGCCGAGCAGGTAAGAGGGCTGGAGACAGCCGATGAGGTAAGACCCGAGCAGGGCCAGAACGATGTAGAGGATTATAGTTGTTGACATATGTGCCTCCGTGTTAAAATGGTGTGCAAGTTTTAGTACGCTTCCTGATTGTCCCAGGAATCCGCCAGGATGGCGTTGACCGTGAAGCGCTCCGTCTTGGTGCGCGAGGTACAGGTCGAGAGCGTCAGGACCTGCTCCATGCCGGTGATGGCGACGGTGCCGGGCTTCACTTCACTCTTCGTGATGAGCTTCGCGAGCCAGTTCTGGAAATCGGAGTTCTTGGCAAAGGTCAGGATGTACACGTCATCGGAGGTTTGCGCGGTGAAGCAGGAGACGATCTTGTACTGGTAGGTCCGGTCACCCATGATGAGGTAGATGTACGGGTGGGACTCGAAGTAGGCCTGCTCCTTATACTTTTTCAGACCGCCGAACATGGCGCCGTTTTTGGTGTTGTGCCCGTAGATGAGCGTGTGCATGTCGGTGAGGTCCGGGTTGCTCAGTTCCGAGAAGAAGATGCTGCCGAACACACTGTACTCTTTCGTGTAGGTGTGGCGCAGGTAAGTGTTGTCGCTCTTCGACCAGAGCAGCGGATAGGAGACTTCGGTGTCGGGGATGTAGATCCACCCCTTGACGTCCGGGTTCACCGCCTGGATCTTGGAGAGGTCGACGCGGAATCCGAGCCGGGACTTTTCGGCCTCGGGCGATGTATCGTCGGCCACCAGGTAGGTGTCCTGCGAATCCTCGTAGAACGAATCGCCTTCGTGGTATTCGAAGAGGATCTTCCCGGCCTGGAACAGGGCAAACAGGAAGATACACAGGAAAATGACCTCAAGGGCGGTCAGAACGATGTTCCGACGCTGTTTCTTTCTGGTACTCATGGCAGTTCTCCTTTTTGACGTACTAGCATTATATCACTAAACCCTTAAATCAAAAGATGTTTTTCAAAAAAATACAACCTGGATCCTCCGGAGGTCCCATATTCTCATGATACTCAACATCAGCAACCTGTCGAAATCCTTTGGCGACCGTCTTCTCTTCGAAAAGGCGAACCTGTCGGTCGAAAAGGGCGATATCATCGGTCTCATCGGTGCCAACGGCGCCGGCAAGACGACCCTGTTCCACCTCATCACCGGGGAGGAAGAGCCGGACGACGGCGCCGTCATCCGCTCACCCTTCACTTCGCTTGGATACCTCGAGCAGCACGTCTGCGCCGACTCCGACCGCACTACCTACGAGGAGACGCTCCTGGTCTTTTCCCACCTCTTCGAGATGGAGAAAGAACTCGCGGAACTGCGCGAGGCCCTCTCCGGCGAACATGCGGGGGACCCGGCACTCATCGCGAGACAGGAAGAAGTCCTCACGGCCTATGAGGCGGGCGATGGACTGACCTACCAAAACCTCACCCGGGCCGTTCTCACAGGCCTCGGGTTCACGGACGAGGAGCAGGGCCTGCCGGTCCGGAGCCTCTCCGGCGGACAGAAGTCCAAGATCGGTCTGGCGAAACTGCTGCTCCAGAAGCCGGACCTCATGCTGCTCGACGAGCCCACGAACCACCTCGACATCTCGTCGGTGGACTGGCTCGAGAACTTCATCCAGTCGAGCAACATCACGACCATCGTCATCTCCCATGACCGGTACTTCCTCAATAAAGTCTGTAACCGCATCGCGGAGATCTCCCTTCGAAAACTCTATGTGACCGACGGCAACTACGACCGGCACATGGCGCTGAAAGCGGAGCGGGACCTCTCCCTGCAGCGCAACTACGACAACACGATGGCGGAAGTCCACCGCATCGAAGGCATCATCGAACAGCAGAAGCGCTGGAACCGGGAGCGGAACATCCGCACGGCGGAGAGCAAGCAGAAGCAGATCGACCGCCTCACGAAGGACCTCGAAAAGCCCGAGTACGAGCGGTATGACTTCTCCTTCTTCTTCGACCCGGACAGCGTCAGCGGGGAAGAGGTCCTCGATGTGGACGATCTCTCCATGGAGTTCCCGGGCAAGGTCCTCTACCAGGACGTCAGTCTGAACATCCGGCGCGGGGAGCGGGTCTTCCTCATCGGCGAGAACGGCATCGGCAAGACGACCCTCATCAAGCAGATCCTGAAACGGGTCCGGGGCGTGCGCTTCGGTGTCGGCGTGACGGTCGGCTACTTCGACCAGCATCAGATGAACCTCTCCATGACCAAAACGGTCCTCGACGAGGTCCATGACATGTACCCGCGGATGACGGAGACGGAGGTGCGCTCGGCCCTCGCCATCTTCGGCTTCCGGGGCGACAAGGTCTTCGAGACCATCGAGACCCTCAGCGGCGGCGAGCGGGCCAAGGTGGCCCTCTGCCGGCTCATGCTGCGCCACTGCAACTTCCTCATCCTGGACGAGCCCACGAACCACCTCGACCTCTATTCGATGGCAGCCCTCGAAGAGGCGCTGTCCGGCTATGAGGGCACGCTGCTCATCATCTCCCACGACCGTTATTTCATCAACGCGCTGGCGGACAAGGTCGTCGAACTCCGTCCGGACGGAGCGGAGACCTTCGTCGGCAACTTCGACGCCTGGCGGGCGGAGAAGGAGCGGCGGGGCACCCCTGACGGCATATCGCCCGGGAAAGCGGAAAAGCAGATGGGCGCCGGCGGCCAGTCCTACCAGGAACAGAAGCGGCTGCGGTCCGAGCGGACCCGAAAGAAGACCGCTCTGCGCCGGGCCGAAGAGCGGATCAACGAACTGGAATCGGAGATCGAGGCCCTGACGGCTGAGATGAACGATGAGTCCATCGCCACCGACTTCGAGAAGATGACGGAGCTCACCGAACAGATGGCGGCGCGGAACGGCGAACTCGAAGCCACCATGGAAGAATGGGAACAGCTCGCCGAAGAAGTGGCTAATTTTGAGGATTAACGAACGAACGGAAAACCCTTATAATAAAGAGGAACCAAAACGAAAACGACCCAGGGAGGATGGATATGAACAACTACACGCTGAACGCAAAGCTGACCTGCGACGGAACAGCCATCGCCACATCCGACTTTGAAAACGACTGTTTTGAACTGACGCTCGAACAGACCGACACGTCACTGAAAGCGGTCCTGACCGCGAAGAAAGACCTCGTCTTGAACGACTTCATGCTGACCACCGGACGGACGTTCCGGGACAACGACCTGTTCTTCTCGAACGGGTTCCAGTCCTGGTCGACGACGGAAGAGCACGGCCGCAACGATGTGACGGAAGGCCTTCCGAAAGTCATCACCTTCAACAAGTTCGTGAAGACCCAGGCGGGGCAGATGGGCGACTACTCCTACACGGAGTACGGTGTGCCCGGCTGCTTCCACTCCTTCACCTTCACTTACTTCCGCAAGAAGGGGAGCCATTTCATCGAACTCTGGGGCTCCCGCGCCGACCGGAACGGCTTCACCATCTTCGATGTCGATATGCCCCGTGGGCGATTCACCATCCGCAGAGAAGTGGACGGCACCGCGCTGAAGGCGGGGGACACGTTCCTCATGTACGACCTCCTCATCTGTGATGCCGAGTACGACAAAGCCTTCGACACCTACTTCTTCGACTTCCTCGGCTGCAAAAAACCGAGAGTCGAGCGTCTTGCCGGCTACACCTCCTGGTACAACTATTTCAGCAAGATCAACGAGGAGATCATCTACCGCGACCTGAACGCGCTGGACTTTGCGAAAGACGAGACCCAGATCTTCCAGATCGACGACGGCTATCAGGAGTACACCGGAGACTGGCTCCTGACCGACAAGAAAAAATTCCCCCACGGCATGAAGGCCTGCGCTGATGCCATCCATGCCAAAGGCTACAAAGCCGGCATCTGGCTCGCGCCCTTCTGCGCCGCCACCCGGTCCACTGTGGCCAAAGAGCACCCGGACTGGTTCATCAAAAACGAGAAAGGCCACCGCATCCTGGCCCACTTCGGCTGGGGCTTTGCCTATGCGCTGGACATCTACAATCCCGGCGCCCGGGAGTATATCAAGCACTTCTTCGATGTCATCCTGAACGAGTGGGGCTTCGACCTCGTGAAGCTCGACTTCCTCTACAGCATCTGCGAGTATCCGCGCCTCGGCAAGAACCGCGGACAGCTCATGGCGGACGGCATCGACCTGCTGCGCGAAGCCTGTGGCGATAAACTCATCCTCGGCTGCGGCGTCCCTCTCGGCTCCTGCTTCGGCATCTTCGATGCCTGCCGCATCGGCCCGGACGCCAACAAGAACTATGAAGGCGACCTCCTCAACAAGCTGGCTCTGACCCGGGAGATCCCGTCTTCCCGGTTCGCGCTCGTCAACACCATCTTCCGCCGCGGTCTCGACGGCAGAGCGTTTGCCAACGACCCGGACGTTTTCTTCCTGAGAGACGACAACATCGAGTACACCCTCTCACAGAAACTCCTGCTCGCGAAGGTCAACGACATCATGGGCAGCATCATCTTCATGTCGGACAACGCCGCGACCTATGACAAGCGGGCCGCCGACTATCTCAAATATTTCTTTGCCGAAAAGGACTATGCGGTCCAGCTCGCGGAGTATGAATCCGCCGACGTCGTCCGCATCGAATACACCGAAAACGGGTCCGCAAAGACCCTCCGTCTCAACTTGAAAGACGGAAACAGCAACATCATGGAGAACGTATAACAATGACTTATCAGGAAGCGATCGCTTACATTGAAGACTACACCTGGAGCACCACGCGGCTCGGCCTCGACCGGACCGTGGAACTCCTGCACCGCCTCGGAGACCCGCAGAAGGACCTCAAGTTCGTCCACGTGGCGGGCAGCAACGGCAAGGGGAGCACCTGCGCCATGCTGGCCTCAGTCCTGCGTGAGGCGGGGTACCGGACGGGGCTCTATACATCGCCCCACGTCCTCTGTTTCGAGGAACGCCTGCAGGTGAACGGACGGTACATCCTTCGGGAGGACCTCGCCGCCGTCACGGAGCGGGTGAAGGTGGAAGCCGATGCCATGGAAGACCACCCGAGCCAGTTCGAACTGGTGACGGCCATCGGCATGCTCTACTTCAAGGAGCAGGGCTGCGACATCGTGGTCCTCGAAGTCGGCATGGGCGGTGCGCTGGACAGCACCAATGTCATCGACATGCCGGAAGTGGCGGTCATCACGAATATCGGCCTCGAGCACACGGAGTTCCTCGGCAACACCCTCGAGGAGATCGCCATGACCAAGGGCGGCATCATCAAAAAGGGCTGCGACGTGGTCTGCTACAACAGCGCACCGGAAGTCGTGAGCATCATCCGACAGCTCTCCGGGGTCTGGGGCGCGACGTTCCACCTCGTGGACTTTGGCGATGTGGCCCCTGTGGCCCATGACCTCTCCGGTGAGACCTTCACGTGGAAGGGCCTCACGCTCAATGTGCCGCTCCTCGGCGACTACCAGCTCCACAATGCGGCGACGGCCCTCACCGCCATCTCGGCGCTGCGGGACAGAGGATGGGACATTTCGGACGACGCCGTGACCACCGGTCTTTCGAAGACCCGCTGGCCGGCCCGCTTCGAAGTCCTCGGCAGAGAACCGCTGTTCCTGCTCGACGGCGGCCACAACCCGCAGTGCGCGGAAGTGGTGGCGGAGAACCTCACGAAATACTTCGGCGACGACAAACTGGTCATTCTGACCGGCGTCCTCTCCGACAAAGACTACAAGGCCATGATGGGCAGCGTCCTGCCCCACGCGGAGCAGTTCCTCTGCGTGACCCCGGACAGCCCCCGGGCACTGGATGCCCTGGACCTCCGCGACTACCTGCGGGGCCTCGGCTGTTCCGCGGATGCCTATGAGGACATCCCGTCGGCGGTCCACGCGGCACTCATCACCGGCAAACCGGTCCTGGCCTTCGGCTCCCTCTACATGGCGGGCGATGTACGCTCGTCCTACTACAAAGAGAAGAAGACCGCGCAGCGGAAGTACTGCATGAATTCGAGACGGATGCTGACCCCGGAGGAACGGGCCGAGTTTTCCGCGGAACTCTCGCACAACCTGATGAAGCTGCCGGAAGTGCAGAACGCCACCCACATCTTCTCCTATATGGCGATGCAGGACGAGGTGGACCTCTCGGTCTTCCACGACTGGGCGGAGCAGAACGGCAAAGTGCTGTCGTACCCCATCTCCATGCAGAACGGCCATATGGAGGCCTATACCCTCGGGGAAGAGCCCGTCTGGAACTACGGAAAGTACGGCATCCGGGAACCGAACCCTGAGTTCTCCATCCTGCGCGCGCCGGAAGATTTCGACGTCATCCTGGTGCCCTGTGTCGGCTTCGACGAGGACGGCGGCCGCATCGGCCACGGTGCCGGCTACTATGACCGGTACATCGACCGGGCCCCCGACGCCTGCCGTGTGTGCATCGCCTTCGAGGCCCAGCGACTCGACAAGGTCGTCGAGGAAGACACGGACATGCCGATGGACTATGTGGTCACAGAAAAACGGGTCTTGCAATTCTAAGACTGGTTCTATATAATATAAAAGCGCTTCCGAGCGAAGCGCTTACATACGCTGGAGTGGCACAGTCGGTAGCGCAACTGATTCGTAATCAGTAGGTCGCAGGTTCGATTCCTGTCTCCAGCACCAGCAGAAAAGAACTACCTTTCGGTAGTTCTTTTCTGCTTTTCCGAGACAGGAATCGAACCCTTGGGCCGGAGCGTCACGAAAACAGTCCCATGGCCCCTTGATAATTGACTT
>ERZ504995.11-NODE-11-length-25056-cov-3.974561_pt1 | contig 25056 bp, 9 predicted proteins | sample MGYA00514197_ERZ504995 | MGnify/ENA primary metagenome ERZ504995 (study PRJEB26094, sample SAMEA4028455) | Ovis aries | biome: host associated; feature: stool; material: fecal | place: Italy | collected 2012 | study: EMG produced TPA metagenomics assembly of the Sheep...
CGGTTCCGGCAATAAAGGCAAGATTGCGCTGACCGAGAACCAGGGGCTCCAGGGCACATGGGCCTATCTCACGTTCGTTTACGACGGAACGGTGTGCAACGTCTACAAGAACGGCGTCAGGACGGACTGGATTACGATCGACGTCTGCATCGACAACGACGCCCCGCTCGTCTTCGGCAACAACTGCAATGTCGCGTTCGGCACGATGGGCGACGCCGCCTGGAACGGCTGGATCGACGAGGTGCGATTCTCGAAAGGTTCGAAGGACGGCGCTTGGGTCGCAGCGGAATACGCCGCGATGAACGCGGGCGCGACGGACATCTTCGCCTACGGCGCGGCGGAAGACGTCGGACCGGAGACCATGGTCCGGAATCCCGTGTTCGATCCCGCGTCGGGCGCCACGTTCTCCGCGCCGTTGAGCGTGTCGCTCTCCTGCGCGACGGCCGGCGCGTCGATCTACTACACGACCGATGGAACGGATCCGACGGATTCCAGCGAGGAATACACGGCGCCGATCGAAATCTCCGCCACGACGACGATCAAGGCGCGCGCCTACAAGCAGGATCTGGATCCGAGCGCCATCGTCGTCGCGACCTACACGTACGTGGAACAGACGCCGGGCATCCACCCGGGCGCAACGCCCGCCGCGACGCGGCAGACGATCCAGGACGCGATCGACGCCGCGGCGCCGACGTCCGGGACCGTCGTCCTCGCCGAGGGCCTCTTCGAGATCGACGGGCAGCTGATGATCACGAACGGCGTCACGCTCGTCGGCCAGGGATGGACGAACACGGTCATCCGGCAGACGACGACGGGCAAGCAGTCGCGGTGCGCGACGCTGCGCGAGGGCGCGCGGCTCGAGGGCGTGACGCTGACGGGCGGCTTCGTCGCGGGCAAGTGGGTCTCCGGCGCCGGAGCCCTGGTCGAGGACGGGACGATCTCCTGGTGCTGCATCTCCAACAACGTGGCGGGCGTCGACAGATTCGACCCGGCCATCGACCACGTGAACAACGTCTACGGCGCGGGCGTCAGCATCAAGCAGGGCTCCGTCGACCACACGATCTTCGCGTACAACGAGGCGCTGGCGAGCGCCGGCGCGAGCCACGGCGGCGGCCTCGGCGTCTACTGCCCTACGGGCGACGTCCTCGTCGACGCGTGCCTCTTCTACGGAAACCGCGCGCCGCAGGGCCACGGCGGCGCGATCGTCGGGTACTTCTGGAACGGCATCAACCCCTACGTGCTCACGGTCCGCAACACGACGATCGTGGCCAACGAGGCTTCGGCAACCGGCGGCGGCATCTACATCACGCAGAACGGCGTCCGCTCGACGTACGACTTCGCGCTCGTGAACAGCATCCTCGCCGAAAACGTCGCGGGGCTCGGCGACCCGAACCTCGTGTTCCAGGAGGAGAACAACCGCGCCGGCTACGCGGCGCAGTCGAGCTACAACCTCTTCGCCAACGGGACGGAGGCGCTGGGCGAGGGGTCGCAGAGCATCGCCGGCGGCGGTGCGGCGTGGTTCGTCGACCCCGAGAACGAGGACTACGGCATCGTCCTGGAATGCCCCGCTGTCGAGGGCGGCGACTCCTACGAGGGCCTCGGCCTCGACCTGGCCGGCCTCGAGTTCTCCGATCCGCCGTCGATGGGCGCCTACGAGTACGCCGACCGGGCCGCGAAGCCGACCTTCGACCCCGGGGCGGGCACGGAGTTCGTCGGCTCGATCGAGGTGACGATCGCCTGCGCGACGGAGGGAGCCACGATCTACTACACGACCGACGGCTCCCGTCCCACCGCGTCGAGCGCGGTCTACAGCGGCCCGATCACGCTCACCGAGCGGACCACGATCAAAGCCCGCGCCTACGCGCCGGACCTCGGTCCGAGCGCCGTCTCCACCGCGCTCTTCTCCGACGGGACGATCCCGCTCGAGCCGATCGAGCTCGGCGAGCCCGTGTCGCGCCCCGGCCGGGACTTCAACGGCAGCACCGTCACGGTCGACTTCACCGGCGACATCCCCGAGGGGACGGAGCCGACGGCCAAGATCACGATCGGCGGCGTGGACTACCCCGGCACGGTCGACGCGGAGAACGGGACGATCACGATCGAGGTTCCCGCGACCGCCGTCACGTCCGGCAACACCTACGAGGCCACGATCACGCTCGTCGTGGGCGACGACGAATACACCAAGACCACCGTCCTCGAACAGGGCCGGCCCGTCATCGCGGAGGAGTCGGGCTGGATCCACGAGACGGCGTCCACGTTCGGATCGACGGGCGCGTGGTCCGGCGAGAAGGCGGTCGTCGCCGACGGCGCGATCGCCGTCTCCAACGCGACCTTCACGGCGGCGACGGCCGCGCCCGCCGACGCGGTCGTCACGATCACGTCGACCTTCAGCTTCGGCAGCGCCTCGGACGACGCCTTCGAGACCTCCTCCCGCGCGGGCATCACCGTCGTGCCGGTGGACGGCGTGAGCCGCTACGCGGTGCTGACCGCCGCGGGCGCGTCGACGAACCTCTCCGTCGTCGCGACGACCGACTCCCCCGTGACCGTCATGGTGGTGATGGACTGCCTGGCCGGCAAGGTCTCCTACTCGGTCGACGGCATGTCGCTCGGCACGTTCGCGATGGCGGAGAAGGAGGGCGGCGTCTCCACCATGCGCTACGACGGCGCGACCGACGTCGAGGCGCTCGACGGCACGTACCTGCTGGACTGGCTCGACACGAACGTCGCCCAGGCGGGCGACACCGAGTACCCGACCGTCGAGGAGGCCGTGAAGTCCGGCAAGGAGCCCGTCCAGCTGCTCTGGGACGCGACGTGGGACCCGACGACCCCGGGCGAGTACGTCATCACGACGAACGGCCACGATCTGGAGATCGGCGGCGACCTCGACAGCAAGGTCGCGGACAACGGCGACGGAACGATCACCGTGACGGTGACCGACGGAACCGTCCACGTCCGCGCCTCGTCGATCGCGGTCGGCGCGACGACCGTCCGGGTCGGCGTCGAGGGGATCAAGGCCGGCTGCTGGTACGCGCTCGAGAAGACGACGGACCTCGCGCAGCCCTTCGTCCTCGACGAGGAGACCTGGGCCTCGGCCTCCGACCTGCTCGCCGGAACGGGCGAGCTCGAGATCGCGCTCGCCGAAGACGAGCCCTGCGCCTTCTACCAGATCCGCGAGTCGGAGACGCCGCCCGCCCCCTAGCCGCGGCCGCGCCGACGCGCCGACGCGAAGCGGGCCCCGCCCGCTTCGCGTCGGTTTTTCCTTCGCGCGCTCGGCGCCGGTCGCGTCGTCGACTAAGGCGGACGGCTCGCGGCAATGGCCGCGCGGGCGCGGTCCGCCGGCTGCGACCCCTCCAGTCGGAGGGTTCCCGGCGAACGGGCTTTGGTGTAGGGTCTTGGGCGACGGACGGACGCCCCGCAAGGTCGCGGAAGCCGCCGGAACGTCGAAGGAACGAAGCCTCTCGCGGACCTGTCCTTTCGGACCGTTGTCCGGCAACGGGGCGCATGATAGGATGAAACGCATGAAACGGACAATTTTCCTTTCCGCCGCGGTCGCCGCGGCGCTTTCCATGAGCGCGGCGCTTCCGTGCCGGGCTGGCGAGGCCCGGCGTGCGCCGGATGCGGCGGATCGGTTCAAGACGGTGTTTTCATGGGGCTGCGTGACGGACGAGGAGACGGCCCGCGCCTATGCCGGGATCGGCGTCACGGACGTCTTCTACAAAGGCGCGGAGGGACTGGCCGCGGCCCGGAAGCACGGCCTTCGCGCGTATTGCGCGTTCGGTCCGCACGGCAACCGCCCGCAGGTCCTGACGCCGGAGCAGCAGAAGCGCTTCGACCACTTGTCCGGGGCGGATCTGCGCGGGCGGACGCCATCGGGGCTGGAGCTGGACAGGGTCGTGAACGAGCGGCGCGCCGCGGCGAAGTGCCAGTATGGCGGCGAGCCGGTGGCGGCCGGGGACCTATGCCCCGAGTCGATTCCGTGCTTCCTCGGCGACACGGATTGCGCGGCGTCGTTCGCGGCGCTCGCGAAAACGCTCGCGGAGAATCCGGAGGCGGACGGCATCGCCTTCGACTACATCGGCTACACGAACCTGCGCTCGTGCGAGTGCGACGGCTGCAAGGCGCGCCTGTCGGCGTGGCTGAAGGAACACGGGCTCGAGGAGAACGAGGCGAACCGCGACCGGTTCTTCCGCGAGGGGCTCGTCGGATACGTCAACGCGCTGGTCGCCGAGGCGAAGCGGATCCGGCCCGGCATCCGGGTCGCGATCCACCTGTATCCCGTCTTCCTGCCCGATCCGCTCTACGGCAGGGACCTGACGGCCGACTACGTGCAGGAGACCGCGGCGTGGTACTTCCCGTGGCCGGAGGAGAAGATCGCCGACTACACGCGGAGGATCGTGTCCGCCGAGCGCTGTCCGGGCTCGGTCGGCATGCCGTTCGTCGGCCTGAACGCGACCCCCGGCATGCCGCTCGAGGCGAAGATGCCCGAGCGGCTGGAGGCCGAGCTGAGGCTCATCCTCGCCAACGGCGGCGACCGCGTGGCGGTGTGCGGCGGCGACGACATGCTCAAGCCCGGCTATCGCGAGGTGTTCCGGAAGTTCACGGCCGGCGCGCCCTGGTGGGCGGTGCCGGCGATGAGCGGCGTCCCGCGCCTGCCGGACGCGGAGCCCGCGGACGGCGAGCGGGGCGGTACGGTCCGCATCGTCGCCGCAGGTGGCGAATACGAGCCGGGCTCGTTCGTCGTCCGCGCCGACGAGGACCTCGGGAGGGTTCAGCCCGTCGTCGGGCGGTTCGTCAGCGAGAAGGGCGACGTCTTCCCCGAGGGCGAGCTGGACCTCACGGTCGTCAAGGTCTGGTACCAGAACAAGAACGGGTGGTTCAGCTACTTCGCCGACACGGGCTTCAAGCTCTGCCCCGAGCTCCTGCTCCACGACGAGGACCTCGTCCGCGTCGACACGGCGAAGGAGGCGAACTACGCCCGCGTCACGGGCGCGGACGGGAAGACGTCCGAGTGGTGGCTCAATCCGCCGCGGCTCCTGAACGGACGCTACTACGACCATTTCGTCCCGACGACCGCGTTCCCGTCGATGCGCCCCGGCTTCGCCGATGCGAAGACGATCCGGCCCGTCGCGCTGGAGAAGGGCGTCGGCAAGCAGTTCTTCCTCACGGCGCACGTCGCGCCCGGCACGCCCGCCGGAACCTACCGCGGGGAGATCGCGTTCGGGGGCGCGTTCGCCGTGCCGGTCGAGATCCGCGTGCTCGACTTCGAGCTCCCGCGGCCGATGGCCTACCTCGATCCCGGGATGGACTTCCGCGTCTGCTTCTACGACTACATCAACCGCGGACAGATCCTCGCGCTCAACGGCGGCGATGAGGATCTGATGTGGCGGCAGATGGAGGCGATCCTCGCGGACGCCGTCGCGCACGGCCAGGACATGAAGTGGATCCCGGGCGCAACGGCCTCGGCCGAGGCCGAGCGCACGATCAACATCATGAAGAAGGTCGGGATGCGGACGGACGTCCTCGTCGGCGGCGTCGAGTTCGTCTGGAAGGAGCGCGACGAGGCCGCGTCCCGCCTCCGCGCGGAGCGCATCGCCGACTACTACGACCGCCTCCTCGGCCACCACGACGTCTACGGCAGCTACGGCGACGAGCCGGGGCTCTCGTTCTTTCCGGAGAACCGTCCGGTCTTCGACGCCTACCAGGCCGCGGGCCTGAAGTTCATCATCGCCTCCCGCGACCACATCTTCGACCTCGCCGGCCACCGCTGGGACTGGCACAACGCCTCCCGCAAGCCGACCGACCCCACCGCGCCGTCCGTCTGGAACCGGATCGGCACGGGGACCTACAGCGCGTGGTACGCCGACCAGCACGTCGGCGCGGAGAACCCGGAGCTGAGCCGCCGCCAGAACGGCCTCGGCGCCTGGCTCAGCGGCTATTCCGCCCTCTGCAACTACGCCCACCACCTCGGCCCCTGGAACGACGACTCCGAGACCTACAAGCCGATGGTCTACGCCTACGGCACGGCGGACGGCGTGATCGACACGCTGCAGTGGGAGGGCTTCCGCGAGGGCGTCGACGACATCCGCTACGCGACGCTCCTGATGGCGCTCGCGCGCGAGGCGGAGAAGTCCGACGACATCGAGCTGCGCTACCTCGCCGGCAAGGCGAAGGTGCTGCTCGCGCGCTTCGACGCGAAGACGGGGGACCTGAATGCCGCGCGCGCCGAGATGATCGGCTTCATCGAGCGGCTGCGCGCGGCGCTGGGCGGCAAGGCGGACCTCACGATCGCCGCCGCGAAGCGGCCCGGCGTCGAGCGCAAGCCCTACCCGCCCGCGGAGGAGGAGCCCGCGCCGGCCGACCCGAAGGCGCTCGCGGACTACTACGCCAAGCGCTACCGCGTCGAGGAGCAGATCGACGTCCTTCGGAGCGGCGGCTTCAAGACCGAGGCCGCGAAGGTGCTGTTCGGGCGCTCCGCCGAGCGTTCGCGGGAGGCCGTCGCGCTCGCCGAGGAGGGGCTCGCGGACGCCGCGGCGGCGAACGACCGCGCGCGATTCCTCGACGCGTGGAGGTTCCTGCTGGACAACGCCCCCGACGCGTCGGACCGGCACGCGGAAAGCGCGGTGCGCGTCCTCGGCGCGGCGGCGGCCGCGGACGAGTGGCTCGGCCACGGCGCCGGCCTGCGTGTGGCCTACAACGGCGACTGGGCGCGCCTGCGCCGCGAGTACGAACTGGCGCGCGCGGCGGACGGCGCCAGCACGAACCGCCTGTGGTCCTTCAAGGTCGTGCAGTACGCGATCCCGGCCTGGCTCGAGACCGGCGACGCGGAGACGGTCGCCGCGTTCTGCGACCTCGGCCTCGCGACGGCCGCGAAGGGCGACGCGCGCTGCGCCTACAAGCCGGAGGACGTCTACCTGCTCCGCCTCGCGAAGGCCGTCTGCGGCGCGAAGGACGCGGCGGCGGTCGCGGCGGCGCTCGCGGAGGCGGACCGGGCGTTCGGCGAAGGGCTCGATCCGAAGGAGCGCAAGGAGCGCCTCGAGCGGCTCGGCTCGTTCGCGATGTGCGCGAACGACGAGGCGACGGTCCGCGGCGTCGCGGCCTACCTCGACACCGTCTTCATGCCGAAGCCCGACAAGACCTACGTCGTCCGCTTCAGCCCCGTGCCCGTCCTTGGCCTCGGGAGCTGGGACGCCGCCGCGGCCGTCGCGAAGCCGGGCACGGAAACGCTCGACCGCGGCTACGGCGGCGACGCCTCGTGCCTCTGGACCGACGTCGCGACGCAGCGCGGCGCGGTGGACGCCGGTGCGGCCGGCGGCTACGCCCGCGCGCCCGAGTGGCAGGCGATGGCGGACGAATGGGGGCTGCACGTCCGGCTCGAGATCTTCGACGAGAAGGCGCCCGAAATCGCGCTGGGGCTCGCGTCGGCGGGCTCCCTCGAAGGCTACCTCGCGCCCGGGCCGGACGCGCCCTACCACGGCATTCTGCACTCCTTCCAGCCGGGCGGGCTCGCGATCTACAACCCCGTCTACAGCCAGCCGGGACACCGCGAGATCGACGAGAAGGACCGCTCCGCCTGTCGCGAGGAGGTCGCGTTCGGCAAAGGGTCGGTCGTCCTCTACTTCGCGCTTTCGTGGCGGAACTACGCCACGCGCATCCCGGCGGCCGGGGCCGTCTGGGAGTTCGAGCCGATGCTCTGGGGCCGCAAGGGGGCCTGCTCGTGGAACGGGCTCAAGACGATCCACGGGCGCTCCTCGTGGGGGCGCCTCTCCTTCGCGCTCGCGGACGCCGACCGCCGCCGCATCCTGCGGCCCCTCCTCGTTGCCGCCCGCCAGGGCTACGAGGCCGAGAAGGGTCCGACCGGCGCGTGCGGCATCTGGCGCAACGCCGAGGTCGGCGACCCCGCGTTCTACGAGAGCGTCCTTGCGCCGCTCGTGGAGACGCTCGACGCGGCCGCGGCGCGCGTCTCGGCGGACATGGACGACGCGACGGTCGACGAACTCGCCGCGACCGCGCTTCCCGCCTGGCATGACTTCGCCTTCGAGGTCCGGCGCCTCCGCGCCGACTACCTGCTGCGCCGCGCGGACGGACAATCCGCGAAATGACGCCTGTCCCGAGACTTCTGGCGACGGTGGAGCCCGATATCTGGACCGCCTCCTGCGCGCCGAACGCCTTGACCGGCGCCATGTCGAACGGGTCGCCCTCGAGGCACACGACCGTCAGCCCGGCGTCGGCCAGGCGGGAGACGATGCCCGAAAGCGTCCCGAAGCGCCACGGGTCGGGCAGCCCCGTGAGGTCGGGATGGATCTTCACGACGACGTCGGTGACGCCCATCTGCGGGCAGAGCGTCCAGAGCGGATGGGGGGTCGGCGGAACGAATTCGACGAGCTTCATGGTGGTTTCAAGCCTCGATCCGGACGGTCGCGAAGGAGAACGGCCCGATTTCGAGCACGCCGCCGGGGAGTTCCGCGCGCGGCCGTTCGAGAAGGTCGGCCAGAACGAGGCGCGCGCCGGGGGCTAGGTCCTGGCGCACGGTCGCGCGGACGGCGAGGCCGTCGGTCTCACGGAAGCGCGCGACGAAGCCGCGGCCGTCGTCGGCCGCCTTGAGCGCGACGAGTTCGACGTTCGGGGCGTCGCACGAGACGCGGCGCGTGACGTCCGGGTCGCCCGCGAGCGCGCCGACCTCGCGGGCGGCGAAGGCGGGTATGCGCGCGTCGCGCCACGAGCCGGCGTAGGAGGTGAGAACGTAGCGGAAGCGGAACGAGGGAGGCTCGGCCCAGTGCCACCGGAGGCCGTCGCCGAAGGCGATGCTCCACATCGCGGCGGAGGCGGGCGCCGTTTCGCGCGCGTAGGCTTCGGCGCCGTGCTGCCCCCCGAACTCCATCGCCCACGTGTCGGGCTGGACGAGCGCGACGCCGCACGCGCCGTCCTCGACCGCGCACCAGTCGCGGATGCAGGCGTAGGAGTTGGCGACCTGCGGGAGAGCGTCGCGGAACGGGTCCACGACGGGGCCGTTCAGCTGCGCGGCGAAGCGCGGGTTCTCAAGCGCGAACGGGAAGGCGTAGTGGCCGTAGCGCTTCAGGCGCTCGCCGTCGATCAGGTCGGCGGCTCCCTCGATGACGTTCTCGATCCGGATCGCCTTGCGGTCGTCCGCGAGGCTCACCGAGGAGGCGATGCGGCGGGCGCGGAGCGCGGCGGAGTCGCTCCACGAGGCGTAGCGGTCGCGCGTGTAGTGCAGCACGTTCGCGGGGGCGGCGAGGAGCTCGCGGCCGAGATCCTTGTCGAAGATCGAGAGGATCGCGCCGTCCTCGCGGACGCGGACGCGATACCAGCGGTTCTCCAACGAACGGGGGGACGAGCCCACCGCCCCCCCGGGTTCGGCGGCGGGGACGCCCGCCGCCGCTTCCGCCTCCTCGAGCCAGGCGCGGCGCTGGTCCCACGTGTCGTAGACGCGGCGGCCGGAGTAGCCGCTGAAGCCGTAGGAATGGTCGTCGAAGGAGACGAGCGCCGCATAGCCGCGCTCGAAGCGCTCCCGGGAATAGGGCGCGCCCGCCGTCGCGGCCGCGACGGCGGCGCGCGCCTCCGCGACGGGCAGGGCGCGGTCCGCGGCGAACTTGCGCGCGAGCAGGTCTGCGAAGGCGGGCGTGGCGCGGTCCCATGCGCACGGCAGGTCGCCGCGCCGGACGGGGATGCGGTCGCCCCAGCGGCGTTCGAGGCGTTCGAACGGCTCGTCGAGCGAACCGACGGTGCGGAAGACGGGCGTCTCCCACTTTTCGTTCCATGCGGCGAAGGCGTCGGAGAGGCGCGTCGAGGGGATCTCGTCGTCGTGGTAGTCCGGGAAGAGCCACGTGTCGTAGGGAACGGCCGCCTCGAGCGCGGCGAGGCGCTCGGCGGTCGTGCGCTCCCACTTGTCCGTGTCGGGCGCCCAGTCGGCGGGGACCGGCGGCGCCTGTTCCGGGAAGGGGTGCGAGGGCGGATCGATGAAGGCGGTGCCAAGGCCGAACTCGCCGCCGCCGATGTAGGCGCGCTCGTTCGTCCAGACGAGGACGCGGCTCCGGCCGTCGGGCGCCTCCCACCAGAAGACGCACGGGCGGTCGGGCGAGGTCGCGTCCGCGAAGAGCGTCCGGCCGTCGAGCCCCATCGCGTAGGCGTTCGGCCAGTGCGTCAGGTAGCGGACGCCGGCGTCGGCGAGGAGCCCGACGAGGGCGCACGAGACGCCGGGGTTGTCGGCGATCTGCGCGGTCTTCGTCCGGACGCCCCACGCATCCTCCATCGTGCGCTTGGCGTAGAGCGAGCGGCAGAGCTCCTCGAAGCCCATCGCGTGCGTCGTGGAGCCGCACCAGTTGCCGCCCACGTCGAATCGCCCCCGGCGGTGCAGGCCGAGCAGGTCGCGAACGGCCGCCGCGTCGCGCGCGGCGGGGTAGCCGAGAAAGCTCCACCAGCCCTCGGCGACCCAGCGGAACGCGGCGGGGTCGCCGTCCGGGCGCGCGTCGGCCGCCGCAAGCGCGCGGACGCGGTCGAGGCGCAGCACGGCGTTGCGGCGCTGGACGTCGGGGGAGCGGTGCAGTCCGAGGTCCGAGTGCGCGCTCTTGACGCCGTAGACCGTCCAGCGCCGCGGCGGCGGCGTGCCGGGCGGGAGGTCCGCCTCGGGGACGAGCGCCCAGACGGCGTCCGCGCCGCTTCCGCGCCGCACGAGCCGCCGCCCGTCGCGGGTCACGAGGGAGAAGGCGCGGAACGCGGTCGCTTCCATCTCTACCGGACGATGACGACGGTGCCGCTCGAGCGCGTGCCGTAGAGCTCGATTTCCTGGAGGCCGACGTAGTCCGGGTCGCTTCCCCGGCCAGTGACGGCGAACTTGAAGAGCGAATACCGGCCGGGCGAGGCGGCGTCGTAGACGCACTTTTCCCCGGGCGCCCACGTGGTCTTCATGCGCGAATCGAGTTCGGTCCAAGAGCGGCCGCCGTCGTTCGAACCGTAGAGCGTCCACCGGGACGGCGAGCGGATCGGGGCGTGGACGGAATCGGCGTAGGCCGCGAGGCCGTAGCCGTCCACATAGACCTTGCTGTCGAAGCGGTAGGAGACCCACGCCTTCTCGACGTCCTCCTGCACGAGCGCCATCCACTCGCCGCCGGCGGTCGTCAGGTCGCCGTCGAAGGCCTTGGCGCCGATGCAGTGGCGGTCGCTTCCGTTGCTGTAGCTGGGGGAGCTCCGGACGCGGCTGGCGCCGGCGGCGCCGCCGGCGTCGTAGTCGAACAGTTCCAGTTCGGAAAACGCGAGGTAGCCGACGTTGTCTCCGGACTGCCGGCCGGGGCTGCCGTCCAGGACGAGCCGCCAGAACCGCCAGGCGGCGGCGTTGGCGAAGTCGAAGCGGCGGGACTCCTGGTTCCCCCACGTGGACTGCCCGGTCCGCCGGTCCAGAACCGTCCACGAGACGCCGTCGTTCGACGCGAGCAGGCGCCACGCCGTCGGACAGCGCTCCTCCGCGCCGGTGTTCTGGGGGAGGGAACGCAGCACGTAGCCGTTGGGGCGGATCGCCTCGGGAACTTCCAGCTGCACCCAGGCGCGGCCGGTCGCGTTCGTGGCGGCGTCGGCGGCGGAATAGAGTTCGATTTCGCTGAGGGCGATGTAATCGGACGCGCCGTTCGCGGTGAAGGAGAACCGGTAGGAGGAATACGCCGCTTCGCGCTCGAGGAGATAGAGCCGCTCCTCGCCCGCCTGCCAGTAGGTCTCCCCGGAGACGGAATCGAGGGGCGTCCACGTTGCGCCGCCGTCGTTGGAGCCGGACAGCGTCCAGGCGCGGGGCGAGCGGTGATCTTTTACGAAGAGGTGTCCGACGGCCGCCGCCTTGAAGCCGTAGCCGCCGAGGGCGTGCGGGCCGTCGGCGAAATCCCAGCGGAGCCAGGCCTTTTCGTCGCCGGACTGGACGGCGCCAAGCCAGCGGCCGTTCTGGCTCGTGGTGTCGTTGTCGAACGCGCCGGCGACGGTGTAGCTCGCGTGCGTCGGCGATCCGGAGACCGTCCCGGGGAAGGCGTCGGCCAGGTCCGGCATCGTCCCGATGACGGCGGAAACCGCGAGCCAGCGCCCGGCGGTCGTCGTCCAGTCGTCGTCGAACATCTTGTCGCCGGTGAAGGTCGAGTAGCCGGACGAGGCCGTCACGGTTCCGACGCCGGGCGACGTGAGGTCCGACACCCGTTCGAAGTCGTCGACCGAGGGGTCGATCGTTTCCGTGATGTCCCGCCGGTCGCCCCACGTGCCGGACACGGCCGAGTCCGTCGACGCCGTCTCGTGGAGTTCGATCTCCTGAAGTCCGTAATACTGGTCGCCGTTGTCCCCGCGCGCCGTGATCGTCCAGCGGTAGGACGAATACGCCGTCTCGTTCTCGAAGACGTAGAGGCGCGTCGCGGCCTGCACCCAGCCCACCGAGCCGGAGACCGTGTCGAGCGTCGTCCAGGTTTCGCCGCCGTCGTTGGAGCCTTCGAACGTCCAGGCGGTCGGCGCGCGGCACTCGTGCGTCTCGACGTGCGACATGAACGAATAGGCGCGCACGACGTGCGCGCCGTCCGCGAAGTCCCAGCGGATCCAGCCGATCGCGTCGCCGGACTGGATGACGCCGAGCCAGCGGCCCGCCCGGGTCGAGACGTCGTTGTCGAAGGCGTTGGAGGCCGGATAGCCGGAAAGGATTTCGGACGAGGTCGCGGTTCCCGCGAACGAGTCCGTCAGGTCGGGCGACAGGACGTATTCATCCGGCGAAACGCCGGTCGAGGCCGACGCGGAAAGGAGCGGGAGCGCTGCGAGCGCGAAAAGCGGGGAAAGCGGGATTCGTTTCATGGGACGGGACTCCACGGTGGGGATCGGCGATGAAGGAACCGGACAACATGCATTCTGTCAGATTCCGCCCGGTCCGGAAAGGGTGAAATTTTTTCAATCCGGGTGAGTTTCTGATTGACTTGTCCGCGGCGCCGTCCTATCATCGGCCGCCATGAAGGAGTCCCGCATCGTTTTCGGTGCCGCCGGCCGCGCCGCGCTGGATCGGATCGCCGCGCACGACCCGGAGCGCGCCGCGCGCCGGGCGCGGATCGTCCTTGCGGCGGCGGACGGCGCCGCCGTCCGCGAAATCGCGCGCCGCGAGGGCGTGGACCGGAACACGGTCCGGCTGTGGCTTCGCCGCTTCGCCACGGAAGGGACGGCGGGCCTCGCGGACCGGCCGGGACGCGGCCGCAAACCGGGGACGGCGGCGGTTCGGGCGGCCGGCGCGAAGGCGCCCGCCACGGCTGCCGGGCGGCTCGACGCGCTCGTGCACCGGCTCCGAGACCGCGTCGCGTCCGGCGCGGTCCGCCCCGGCGCGCGGCTGCCGTCCGCCCGCGCCGAAGCCGCGCAGCGCGGATGCAGCGAGGCGACCGTCCGGCGCGCCTACCGCGCGCTGGAGCGGGAAGGGTTCCTCGTTCGCCCGACGCGCGGCGGAGGACCCGCCGCCGCGGAGGACGCCCCCGACCGCGGCCGGCACCTGCTGGTCCTCGGGGGAACCCGGGAACGCCCGGACGACGGCGACGGGTTCGACCGAGCGCTGCGCGCCGCGGCGAAGGCGCTCTCCTCCGCGCGCCGCGTGTCGTTCGACGAGGCGCGGCCGGGAAGGGACGTGTCCGCGCCCGACTACGTCCGGCTCCGGGAGGCGTGCATTCTGCGGCGGTGGCAGGGCGTCTTCTTCCGGAATTTCGCCGCACAGGAGACGGACCATCCGGCGTCGATCCCGCGTCTGCCGGGGCTGCCGGAGAGCGGCTGCTGGCTGCGGCCGCACCGGATCGGCCCGCGCATCGCGCCCGTGTCGGGATGGGGCGACGTGCCGGAACGCACCGCGAAGGCGCTCGTGGAGGAATGCCGCGCGGCCGGGCGGCGCGAAATCCTCTTCCTCGCCGCGCGCACGCCGCAGAACGAGCCCAATGCGCGCGAGGCTTCTCTCCGCGCCGCGGCCGCGCAGGCGGGCCTGCGGTGCGGCCCGTTCGGGTTCCAGGCGCTCACGATGGAGGATCCCGCGCAGACGCGGCGCCTCTTCGACCTGCTCGTCTCGCATCCCCGCGCGGCGTTCGACGCCGTCGCCGTCCTGGAGGACAACCTCCTTGCGCCGTTCTGCGAGGCGCTCGGCGCGTCCGGGGCGCGGCGCGTCTTCCTCGCGAGCCACGGCAACGCGCCCGTCCTGCCGGACGTCGCCCTGCCCGTCGTCTTCCACGGCGTGGACGCCAGCGCCACGCTCGCCTCCTATCTCGACTGGTGCGACGCGCTGCGCGTCGGCGAGAGGAACCCGCCCGAACCCAAGGTCGTCTGGTTCCGACGGTCCGAATCCGCCATGCCGTGACGATCCACGGATCGCCGCGGGAGGTCCACTACCGGAGGCGCCCGCGCTCCGCGCGGCGCCAGGCGGTGGGGAACGCGCCGGTCCGGCGCCGGAAGAACTTGCGCAGAGCGCCGTCACGCATGACGGTGCCGTGGCGCAGCACGCCGCCATTTCTTTTCGCTTGCTTTTGGGAAGGAGACCGAGTAGACTCCTGTTCCGAAACAGTCAGTTCGGAACGGAACGGTTCGGAACAAGTTGTTTCTAAAAACGAAAGGAAACGGACATGGACTTCCAGGGACGGGAACAGGAGACGGCATGGCTGCGCGCCCTGCGCGCGAAGTCGAAACGGTCGGCGCGGTTCGCGGTGGTGACGGGGCGGCGCCGCATCGGGAAGACCGCGCTTCTCCTTCACGCCTTCGGCGATGCGACGATGCTCTATTTCTTCGTCGCGCGGCAGGCGGAACGGGAGCTCTGCGAAACGTTCCGGGCGGAGATCGAGGAAAAGCTCGGCGAGCCTGTCGGGGGTGCGTTCGCGTCGTTCGCCGACGTGTTCGACTACGTCATGCGCCTCGCGGAGAAGCGCCCGCTCGTCCTCGTGATCGACGAGTTCCAGGACTTCCTGCGCGTCGCGCCGGACGTCTACAGCCGGATGCAGGCTATCTGGGACCTGCGGCACGCGCGCGCGAAGATCGCGCTCGTGGTCTGCGGATCCGTCCATTCGCTGATGAACCGTCTCTTCCGCGACCGGAAGGAGCCGCTCTACGGACGCCAGACGGACTTTCTCGATCTGAGGCCGTTCGGGACGGAAACTCTGCGGTCGATTCTCGGATCGGTCCGTCCGCGCTTCAAGCCGGAGGATCTCCTCGCGTTCTGGGCCCTCACCGGCGGCGTCGCGAAATACGTTTCGTTGCTGGCGGACGACGGGGCGCTCTCGCGCGAGAAGATGATCGACGCGGTCCTGTCCCCTTTCTCGCCGTTCGTCGGGGAGGGACGCGCCGCGCTCGTGGAGGAGTTCGGAAAGGACTACGGGACGTACTTCTCCATCCTTTCGGCCATCGCGCGCGGCCGCACCGGCCGTGCGCGAATCGAGCAGACCGTCGGCCGCGAGGTCGGCGGCTACCTCACGCGGCTCGAGACGGAATACGGCCTCGTCGCCAAACGGCAGCCCATGTTCGAGAAAAGCTCGACCAAGGCGGTCCGCTACGCGCTGGACGACGAGTTCTTCCGCTTCTGGTTCCGGTTCGTCCACAAGAACGCCTACATGGTCGAGATCGGCGCCTTCGACGCCCTCCGGACGATCGTCCGGCGCGACTGGGACGCCTTCGTCGGCATCGCCCTCGAACGCTGGTTCCGGACAAAGCTGGCGGAGTCCGGCGAATGGACGCGCATCGGCTCGTGGTGGGACCGAAGGGGGGAGAACGAGATCGACATCGTCGCGGAGAACGAACTGGAGGAGCGCGCCTCGTTCTTCGAGGTCAAGCTCTCGCCCTCGCGCTTCGATCCGGAGGCGCTGCGGCTCCGGACGGACGCATTCCTCCGCGCCACCGGCGCGTTCTCCGGCTACCGCATCGAGCGCCGCGGGCTGTCGCCCCTCGACATGTAGCCTGGCGAGGCGGGCGGCCGCCCGCCCCCTCCAGGTGGAGGGTTTCGACGGCGAAGGGATCGGCGTAGAATGACGCCGACGCCGGAAGGCGGGTCGATGGCGTTCGTTCCGGAGCGGCGGACTACCCTTTCGTCCCGTTGCCCGGCGAGAATCCGATTGGTAGAATGAAACGCATGAAACGGACAATCCTTCTCTCCGCCCTCTCCGCCCTCGCCGCCGCGCGGCTCGCCGGCGCCGCGCCGGTCCTGCCCGGGTATCTCACGGATCCTTCGGTCCTGAAGGACCAGGTGCCCGAGGACGAAGGCTACCGCCCGCCCGAGGCGCTGCGGTATCCGTACGTCTCGACCTACTACGTGAACCCGACGGTCACGACGGAGGAGCGCGTGAAGGTCGGGTTCTTCGTGACGGACTTCGATTCCTCCAAGATCCGTTTCCTCGACGACTCGCACCGTTTCACGGCGTTTCTCGAATGCCGTCCGAAGGGCGGCGCGTCGAACGTGCTGACGCTCGCGGACCTCCCGAGCGGCGACGCGGAGTTCGACCTCGGAGCGCTCCCGGCGGGCGAGTACGAGATGCGCGTCTGGGCGGTCGACGCGGAAGGGCGCGAATCGCACCGCGTCCTCCACGACTTCCGCGTGGTGGATCCCGCCGACCTCGAGATCCCCGAGAGCAAGGTCTACCGGATGACCGCGGCGGACCTCGCGGCCTACGGCATCCGCAACGACGGCGACCTCGAGCGGGTCGTCCACGTGGCGACGAACGGCACCCGGACGGTCGTGAAGGAGAAGAGCGCGGACGTGCCGGGCTACGTCGTCACGGTGCCGCTCGACCCCGCCACCGGGAAGCTGCCCTGGCAGGCCTTCAAGCAGGCGAAGGTCGTCTACGACGAAGGGTACGACAAGGCGGCGGTGGAGGCGGACTCCGTGCGGACGGCGGAAGGGCTCCAGAGGCTCATCGACGAAAAGGCGGCGGCGGGCTTCCGCCGGTTCGTGATGCTGCCGGGCACGTACCGCCTCTCCTGGACGAACACCGTCGAGGTGCCGAGCGGTCTCACGCTCGACCTCGGCGGGGCCGTCCTCAAGCAGAACGGCTTCACGGGCTCGGGCTCGACGCTGGTGCGCTTCGCAAGCGCGACGGACGCGCATCTCGTGGGCGGCACGCTGGAGGGCGACTACTGGGAGCACGACTACGCGGGCTCGCCGAACCACTCCGAGTGGCCGACGGGCTTCTTCCTGGCCGGCGACACGTGGTACTGCTCCGTCGAGGGCGTGAAGGTCGCCGAGATCACGGGCTACGGCGGGCAGAACGGCATCGCCAAGGACGCCAAGGGCGGGCTCTCGTTCTTCTACGAGCGGCTTCCCGCGTTCGCGCCGGGCGGGCTCGACCCGAAGACCGGCAAGGTGGATGAGTCGGACTCGTGGCGCTTCACGACGGACTTCAAGGACCTCGCCCCGATCCTCGAGAAGGGCCGCGGCCGCCTGCAGATCTCGAAGTTCCTCGGCTACCAGGGGCGCGTCACGCGCTCCTGGCAGATGACGGTCGCGTGGTACGACGCGGAGAAGCGCTTCCTCTCGGCCGAGACGGCGTGGCAGTACCGCGAGACGTGGATTCCCGAGGGCGCGGCGTTCCTGCGCGTCTCGGTCGAGGAGGAGAGCGCCAAGGCGGCGGACGAGGCGGGGCTCGTCGTCACGGCGTTCCGCTATCCCGTCAACTGCGCGGTGAAGGACTGCTCTTTCGAGCGCTGCCGGTGCGTCGGCTACGCGGCCTCCGCGATGAAGAACATGCTCTTCGAGGGGAACCTCTTCACGGCGTCCGGCGAGAGCGCGGCGTGCTGCGCGTTCGACGCGGAGGACGGCTGGGACCAGATGCAGGAGGTCTATTTCCTCCGCAACGTCTTCCGCGACAACCCCCGCAACAACTCGATCCTCACCTGCGCGGGCCACAACTTCGTCCTCGAAGGCAACGAGGGCGACATCTACTTCTGGGGCCGCACGCACTCGCCGTGCGTCCGCGGCAACCGCGTCGGCACCGCCACCTACCGCTGCGACTCCCGCCTGCGCTCGGGCTACGGGCGCTTCGACGGCAACGAATACGCGAAGGCCGTCCACCTCGGCGTGAACGACAAGCGCGCCGACGGCTGGGACTACGTCCTCTCGGGCCTCGACCTCGACGGCGGGGCGGCCCCCTTCGCGCTCGACGTCGGCGCGGCCGGGCGCGTCGTGAACAGCCGCTTCCGGAACATGGGCGTCGCCATCGCGAACGCCACCGCCTGCTCGTTCGAGAACTGCACCGACACCAGCAGCTACCAGCCGTTTCCCGGCGGACGCTGGTACGAGGTCTCGGCGACGAACTGCGACTTCAACCGCTTCCGCCTGACGAACGACTGGGAGCGCTGCCGCTTCCGGGGCACGAAGCTGGGCGGCTTCAACGGCGGCCGCTTCACGGCGAAGGACTGCGCGTTCGAGGACTGCTCGCTCTTCGGGCTCCGCGACGCGCTCCTCCGGTTCTCCGGCTGCTCCTTCGAGGGCACGGACGTCCAGGGCAACTGGTGGGAGCCGCCCTCCGACCTGCTGTTCCGCAACTGCTCGATCCGGACGAAGGACGACTCCGCGTTCCTGCGCCTGGGGGTCTACACCGTCGGCAGGATCGGCTTCGACGGCTGCACGGTCGCGGGCCGGCGGAGCCTCGTGGACGTCAAGGACCTGCGCCGCATCGCGCTTCCGCCCGGCGCCGACCCCGAGGCGAACCCCGACCGGAAGCCGGGCTCCGTCCTGTTCCGCCGGACGGCGTGGGAGAGCGAGGCCGCGACGGTGCTCGTCCACGCGAAGGACGGCAATCCCTCGCCCAAGCGCATCACGATCCGCGACGAGGACAACGCCTGGCCGGAGGGCGTCTCCGTCGCGACCGACCTCCCCCCGGGCTGGGAGCAAAAGTAGGTCCGCGGCCCGGCCGCCGGCCATCCGGGCGAAATCGGCCCAGTCCGTCCGACCCTCCAGTTGGCGGGTTTTCTGCGACGCAAATCCTGGCATAGAATCCGGGATCGTGCGAAGGCACAAGAAAACCACGAACGGGAAGGCAGGAACAATCATGCAGCGAAAGACATGGATGGCGGCAGTGCTCGGCGCCTGGGCGGCGAGCGTCGCGGCGGCGGGCGATCTGGAGCTCTCCGCCTACTGGCAGGACCACATGGTCCTCCAGCGAGGCAGGCCGATCACGGTCTGGGGGAAGGACGAGCCGGGCCGCGCCGTGACGGTCTCGTTCGCCGGCCAGACCGCGACCGCCACGACCGGGGCCGACGGCTTCTGGGAGACGACGTTCGCGCAGCCGTTCGCGCTCTCGGCGACGCCGCAGGCGCTGACGGTCTCCGACGACGCGAGCGAGTCGATCTCGCTTTCGGACGTCCTCGTCGGCGACGTCTATCTCGCGGGCGGGCAGAGCAACATGGACCGCCGCCTCGACTACAACGACTTCCACGAGCCGCAGTCGATCAAGGACTTCTGCCGCGACGACGACGGCATCCGCTTCCTCCGCATCGCGCGCAGCGCCGAGAACGCCTCGGCCGGCGAACAGCTCTTCGACCTGCCGCCCATCAAGCCCGTCGACGACACGGTCAAGTACTACGGCGAGGGCCACGACTGGTCGCCCGCGACGGGGGACGCCCGATACTGCGTCAGCAGCGTCGCGCTCAACTTCGCCCACTACATCCGCCGGGCGAACGCGGAGAAGGGGCAGGACATCCCGATCGGCATCGTCCACGCCTCGTCCGGCGGCACGGCCATCCGCGAGTGGATCGAGCCTTCGGTCCTGAGCGCGAACGGATACCGGACTTTCGGGTCCGCCGGCTCCTCGGACGGCTGGTTCTGGAACAACATGATGGCGCCGATCCTGCGCGCGGAGTTCTGCGCCGTCCTCTGGTACCAGGGCTGCACGGACGCCGCGATGCAGGCGGAGGACTACAAGGCGCTGATGGACGTCCTCGTGAAGGACCGCCGCGACCGCTGGGGCGCGAACGGCGACCTGCCGTTCTACGCCGTGCAGATCGCCACGCCCGGCTACGGCGCTTCCGCGGGGACGGTCGGCCTCGACGCGTATCCGGCTCCGACCGAGAGCGACGTCGGCCACAACTATGTCCGCATCCGCGAGGCCCAGCGCCTCTGGGACCTTGCCGACACGGGCACGCACGGCCTCGTCACCATCGTGGATTGCGTCCGCTGCCTGGGCTCGGGCGACCTGCATCCGGTCGACAAGAACTTCGTCGGCCGCCGCCTCTCCCTCCTCGCGCGGCGCGACCTCTACGGCGAGGCGGACCTCCCGGCGGAGGGCCCGGTCTTCGCCCGCGCGGTGCGCGAGGCGGACGGCGCCGTCCGCGTCTTCTTCAAGTCCGGCACGGCGCAGGGGCTCACGGCCGGCCGGATGAAGCCGGCCTCGGACATCGCGGTGAGCCGCTGGGCGAAGAAGGCGTCCGACCCGATCCGCGGCTTCGCGCTCTGCGGCGAGGACGGCGCCTGGGCGGAGGCGGAGGCGACCGTCGAGGGCGAGACCGTCGTCCTCCGCGCGGAAGGCGTAGAAAGCCCGGCGAAGTTCCACTACGGCTACTGGTGCATCACGCGCGAGACCGAGCTGGAGGACGGCCAGCGCCTCAACCTCTACAACGGCGCGGGGCTCCCGATGTCGCCCGTCGCGCCGCAGGCGGTCGAGGACGCGGATGCGGCCGGGAAGGTCGCCGACCCCGTGCTGCTGCCGGCGTCCTGCTTCTTCTCGCCGTCGACCAACGTGACGATCGCCTGCGCGACGTCCGGCGCGACGGTCCGCTACACGCTCGACGGCGCCGAGCCGACCGCATCGAGCGCGGAATACGCGGGGCCGATCGCGCTCTCCGCCACGACGACCGTAAAGGCCCGCGCCTTCGCCGACGGCAAGGAGGCGAGCGACGTCGCCAGCGCGACCTACACGCTCGGCGCGCCTCCGGCCCCCGAAGCCGATCCGCAGTGGACGAACGGCGCGTACGAGCCCTCCGCCTGGGCGCCCCTCGGCGAGAACCTGCTCGCAGGCGCGGCCGCCTCGCACGACGGAGCGCTCTCGGGCTACGCCGGCCAGGACATGGCCAGGCTGGTCGACGGCGCGGTGCCGGTGGACTTCGCGAGCGGGGAGGTCGTCGGGTTCGGCGAGGACAAGGCCGCGATCTGGACCTTCGGCGAGCCCACGGACATCGGAACGATCCGCATCTCCTCGCGCTGGAGCGACACGTCCTTCGACGCCGTCGCCGTCAAGGACGTCTACGTCCTCCAGGGAACGGACTGGGTCGCGCTGGGGACGCCCAACTCCCACCGGACGGGGATCCCGTCGATCACGACGGGGGCGCTCGTGTCGACGCTGGCGGACGACGGTCTCGGCTGTCTCGCCCGGAACGTGTCCGGCCTGAAGATCGTGTTCGGCAAGCCGGAAACCGGCATCGTCGCCAACTACTACGCCGAGATCGAGGCGATCGCCCCGGGCGGCGGGGTCCCGCCGGCCGAGACGGTCGCGACCCCGGCCTTCGACCCCGCCTCCTGCTCCTTCTACCCCGCGACCAACGTGGCGCTTTCCTGCGCGACGGCCGGGGCGACGATCCGCTACACGCTCGACGGTAGCGCCCCGACCTCGTCGAGCGCGGAATACACCGCTCCGATCGAGCTAGCGGCCACGACCACGGTCAAGGCCCGCGCCTATGCGGAGGGAATGGCCCCGAGCGCGGTCGCGACCGCGACCTACACCTGCGTCGAGCCGCCGCAGCCGGGCGCGGCATGGACGACGGGCGCGGGCGCGCCAGCCGACTGGACGCCGCTCGCGAATAACCTGCTCGCCGGTCTTGGCGGCACGATCGGCGGGGCGACCGCGGGATTCGCCTACGGGACGAACGAAGCACATGTGGTCACGGACGTCTCCGTTCCGGCACAGGGGGGCGCGGACTACATCGTCGGGTTCCAGAACAACGCATCGATCACCTGGACGTTTTCCGATCCCGCGACGCTTGACCGGGTCCGCATCTCCTGTGGCTATCTGAAGCAGACGGGATATTCGGGCGCCACCGTTTCGGCAATCGAGGTCCGGACATCCGGCTCGACCGACTGGACGGCCGTCAGCACGGAGGCAGGGCAGCTGAGGGATACCGGGAAAGCCGAAATCCTGACGCTGGTCCTTGCCGACGGTAGCGGCGAGCCGTTGGCCGAGGACGTGGACGCCCTGCGGGTGACGTTCGGCGCTCCGCCGGTCGGCTTTGCGAACTACTGTGCCGAGATCGAAGCCGCGGGACGGGCGGGCATCGAGCCGACGACCTACGACATCGCGATCGCGGCGCCGCAGAACGGCACGCTCGAGACGTCCGCGACGAACAACGTCGCGGCGGGCACGGTCGTGACGGTGTTCGCGACGCCGGCGGCGGGCTACCGCCTCGCGTCGGTGACGACGAACGGGGCGGCGCTCGCGGGCACGACGTTCGAGATGCCGTCCGAGGCCGTGACGCTCGCCGCGACGTTCGAGGAGGAGGTGGTGCCTCCTCCGGGCGACAAGATGTTCTACATCGGGGAGACGGGCTACGACAGCTGGACGAACGCATACCAGGCGGCGAAGGCCGGCGACACGATCACGCTCGGCAGGGACGCCGTGATCGACCCTCCGGTGATCGCGGGGGTGTTCAACAAATCGCTCACGATCGACCTCAACGGCCATGAGCTGACGATCGTCAAATGCTGGCTGACCGGCTGCACCGTCGCGGTCGTTGACACCGGCGCGCCGGCCGGGTCGGGGCGGTTCAAGCCCGTGTCGTCCGGGGTGAACATCTCCGGCGGCACGCTGGACCTTTCGGCCCTGTCCGACGAGCAGGTCGCGGGATATTTCCAGATGTCCTCCACGTCGCTGCTGAAATTTCCCCACAACCGTTCGGCCGCGTACAGCACGTCCCACCTCTGGTTCGATCCGGCGGACACCGCCCACGGCGTGGGCGCGCGCATCGTGGTGCGGGGCCTCACGTACGAGTGGAACGGCGTCAGCTGGGGCATCGCGTTCCGGATCACGAGCATCGCCGTGGACGACGAGTTCGTGGAGCTCGGCGTGCTGGTCGCACCGGAATACGGCGTCTCCCCCTACGTCACGATCCTGGGCTGCGAGACCGTCAACGGCCAGTACCACGCCCGCCCGGACGCCACGACCGCCGACGGCGCCCTCTACCGCCTCCCGGTGTCCGACGACCGCTTCTTCCAGGCGGTGCTCGGCATGCCGGACTGACCGGACGGCTTCGGCCCCGGACCGGCGCGCCCCCTCCACCTGGAGGGTTTTCAAACCGGCGGGGTTTGTCGCAGAATCCTGCGCAGCGGGAAACGCCAGACCGGCGCCGCCCCGCAACCACCCCAACAAGGAGCGATTGAAATGAACGGAACGACCGCGCGCCGCCTGCTGCTCGCCCTCGTGGGCTCCTTAGCCATGAACCTCCGCGCCGAAGTCGCGTGGACGGCGGGCTCGTGCGCGCCGGACGACTGGACGCCGCTCGCCGACAATCTGGTCGCCGGGCAGTCTGGCACGATCGCCGGGGCGATCGCCACGGAGTATTCGACGAACGATCCCGACCTGCTGACGGACGGCGAGGTGCCGACGCAGGCCGGCAAGGACTGGATCGTCGGCTTCCAGAACAATTCGTCGGTCTCCTGGACGTTCCCCGCCCCGAGGACGCTCGAGCGGGTGCGCGTCTCCTGCGGCTACCTGGCGGGCTCGCTCTACTCGGGCTTCACGGTTTCGTCGGTCGAGGTGCAGGCGTTCGGGACGACCGAATGGACCGCCGTCTCCGCGGCGCCCGGGCAAACGCCGAACAACGGGAAGGCCGATATCCTGTCGCTCGTCCTCGCCGATGGGAACGGCGCCCCGCTGGCCGGGACGATCGGCGCCCTGCGGGTCACGTTCGGGGCGCCGCCGGTGGGCTTTGCCAACTACTGCGTCGAGATCGAGGCCGCCGGCTTCGCCGAGGCGACGGGGCCCGTCCTCGGTTCGCTGGACGTCGCGCCCGCGAAGACCAAGGCGACGGTGTCCGGCGTCATCGCCGACGTCGGCACGGACGCGACCGCGTGCGACGTCTACCTCGCGCTCGATGGCGGCGCGGCGACGAAGATCGCCACGGGTGTGACGGGGGCGTTTTCGTATGCGCTCAAGGGACTGACGGCCGGAACGGAATACGCCTACGTGCTCTCCGTTTCGAATAACGCCCCGACGGCCAAGGGAACGGTGCGGAACGGCACGTTCACGATGCTGGCCGCCGATGCGCGGACCGCGTCGTGGACGCAGAAGGACGTTGCGCCGGGCGACTGGACGGCGCTGTCCGGCAACATCCTCTCCGGCAACCATGGCTCGCTCAAAAGCGGCGCCATCGCCGGAACGAACTACGCGACGGACGACTCCGGCGTACTGACGGACGGAACCGCGCCGACGACGGGAGGCGCGGCGTATATCTACGGCTTCCAGAACAATGCGGTGATGGAGTGGACGCTAGACAACGCCATGACGCTCGAGAGGCTTCGCATTTCGGCGTGCTATCTGGCTGGCAGCGCGTATACAAGACTTGCGGTCGGTTCGGTTTCCGTGAAACTCGCCGGTTCGGACGCCTGGACCGCGCTTGACGCCCCGGCCTTCTCGGACATCGCCGGCAAAAGCTCGAACGTCGTCCTCTGCGCGACCCTTTCCGATTGCGAGACGGGCGTTCTTTCCGAGAACGTTGTCGGCCTCAGGATCGCTTTCGGGAACGTCGGCGCGCTCGCAAGCTACTGCGCCGAGATCGAGGCCGCCGGGCGCGCGGCGCTGCCGAAGGGCACGGCGGTGATCTCCGTCCGCTGATCCGGAACGTCCGACCACGCAAGAAGGAGCGACAACCATGAAGACCTGTCTGCCATGCCTGCTGCTTGCCGCGGCGGTCTCCGCTTCGGCGGGCGACGTCGCCCTGCCGGCCACCGCGACGATCGCCGACATCCAGGCGGCGCTCGACGGCGCGCAGCCGGGGGACGTCGTCGCGCTCGCGGACGGCACGTACCGGCTCGACCGGACGCTCTACGTGACGAACGGCGTCACGCTCGCCGGTTCGCACCGCGACGCGTGCCGGCTCGTTGGCGCC